>Ga0209751_10003624_pt1 | contig 14941 bp, 17 predicted proteins | sample RifCSP13_1_FD_184019 | JGI IMG/M metagenome (GOLD analysis project Ga0209751, IMG submission 184019) | Soil microbial communities from Rifle, Colorado - Rifle CSP2_sed 13_1 (SPAdes) (version 2) | ecosystem: Environmental > Terrestrial > Deep subsurface > Rock core/Sediment | place: Rifle... | reverse complement strand
GGTTCGGGTGACAAGCACGCCCTGTCGCGTCGCCGCCGGCACATCGATGTTGTCGAACCCCGTTGCCATGTTGCTGATGACCAGCAACCGTCCCGCTCCCGCCAGGACGGTCTCATCCACGCGGTCCGTCAGAAGCGTGATCATGCCATCACTGTCTGCGGCCGCTCGCCGGAGCTCGTCCGGTGGCGGCGGCAGCTCGCCCGGCCAGAGGCCGACGTCACAATCCCTGGACAAGTAATCCAGCGCGCCGCCGGGCAGGTGGCGTGTAACGTAGACGCGGGGCCGGGACATCAACCACCGATGCGCGGCCCGCGGCGCTGGTCAGGCTCGGCGCCGCTCTTGAACTGCGGTTTGTAGGTGGGTTCCTCGCCGCGCACCTGGTCGTAATGCATGCGGTCGTGCCGGTAATAGGAGCGCAACCACTGCATGGCGGTCAACGTGCCGAAGATGGAGTTCGTCGCGCGCCGGTCGAAGTCCGCCGCTGCCATCGCCCCGATCATCTCCACCGTCTTCGCTCGTTGTCGCCGCATCTCCGCCAGGTGCTCGCCCAGGTCATAGTCGTTCGCGACCTCAAGCCGAATCGCCGGCCGCTCCCCGCCGACTCCGTCTACATTGGCGCCGTCCTCTTCCAGCGCACGCTCAACCCATGCCCGGTACGCGGCTTCCATCTCACAGAGGTGTGCCATCTGCTGCTTCTGTGTCCACTCCCCGTCCTTCGGCGGCGTCGACGCTTCCTCGTCGCTCAGGGCCTCAAGCGCGCCCAGAAGTTTTTCCCGCTCTTCTCGCATCTTCCCGATCAGCTCAGCGATCTGCGTAGCATCGGCCATCCGGCGCCTCCTTCCACGCGCATGATAGCGGAGCGGGTGAGTCTGTCATACCCCGGCCGTTGCCGGATCACCTCGGCGGTACCTTAGAATAGAAGTTGGACACACCCCGGCGCCGGGAGCGCCGCCACCGGAGGAGGAAGCCCCAAATGGCCACCAAGGATCCGCGTGAGCCCTTCACGCGCATCACCGTACAAGAAGCCAGCGACATGATGGGCGATGGCGCAGCCGTCATAGATGTCCGCGAGCCGCACGAATTCAACGCCGGCCACGTACCGAGCGCATCGCTCATCCCCGTAAACAGCGTCTACGCCAGGCGCGAAGAGTTGCCGAAGGACAAAGACCTTATCTTCGTCTGCGCCGTCGGGCAGCGGAGCGCGCTCGCGGCGGAGATGGCCGCCGCCGCCGGGCTCACCCGGCTGTTCAACCTTGAAGGCGGCACCGACGCCTGGCTCAAAGCCGGGATGCCCGCCGAGAAATGACCCGCGCGCTCCTTTTCGACATCGACCAGACCCTTCTCTACACAGGCGGTGCCGGTGTGCTCGCCTTCAACATCGCCTTCGAGCAGATGTTCGGGATAAATGACGGGCTTCCGGCAACATCCAATGTCAGCGGGCGGACTGACCTGTTCATCCTGGCGGAAAGCCTGAAGCACAACGGCATCGAGGGAGCGGTGGAGGCGCACCTCGACGATTTCCTGAACCGGTACTATGCCCAACTGCCCAAAGCTCTACGGGAGAAGGACGGTTACTTGATGCCGGGCTTCCCGCAACTGCTGGAGGCGTTGTCCGGGCGAGACGGAGTGCGCGTCGGGCTGGGGACGGGCAACTTCAGCGAAGCGGCGCGGATCAAGCTGGAGCACTACGGGATCTGGCAGTACTTTAGCGGCGGTGGCTTCGGCGAGCAGAGCCTGGAGCGCGCGGATGTGATCCGCGCGGCGATCGAGAGCGTGGCGGACGGCATCGCGCCAGAGGATATTCTCGTTATCGGAGACACCCCCAAAGACGTCACAGCTGCACTCGACAACGGTGTTCTCGCGGTGGGAGTGGCCACCGGCAGTTACTCCACAGGACAACTACTTGAAAGCGGCGCCCAACTGGTTTTCGAGGACTTCTCAGACTGGCAGGCTGCCGGCGCCGTCCTTGCCGGCCTTGCGACCGCTTGATCGTCGACCGGAGCTCGCCGTTTGCCTACGCGGGGCGGCCGCCGGCCAATCTCTGCTCGTTGAACGCCTCGATTGCGTTATTCACCTCCACGATGGAGGTCTCACCCTTCTCCAGCAGTCCCCTGAGCATGTCCTCACGAGCATCAAGCTCTCGGGTCAGCTCCTCGACACTCAGCCCTGACCACGAGGCGAACGCCAGGCAGTCCTCGTCCCTCGAGAGGACCTCGAACGAGTCTCCGCTGAGGTCCCAGGACGCGATCACCCTCGACGTTAGGCCGGAATCGCCGTCAGGCTGAACAAATGCCACCTCCAGCACCCTGCGCATGACCGGATGCAGCTTGCCGATATAGAGCGGCACGATGAACGTCACATGTGCGAGGTGGCTTGCGGGAATAGCCAGGTCCCCGCCGAGCTGCCGCAGGACGCCCGCGACCGTCTCATCGTGCATTGTCGAGGCAAGACGGTAACCCTCGCCCAGCAGTTCGAAGGCCCGGCGCGCGTTGTCGTCCCACGTGTAGACCGGAATGTGGTCGCTCAGCTCATTGATGAGAATGTACGTGGGATACGAGTCGGAAAGCACCGGCAGCGCGAACGGCTCGCCGGCGCCTCGCGTGAAGTACACCAGCGTCTCCGGCGGAGTGAAGGCAAGAAGGGCGCTGAGGGTAGTCGTCTTGCCTGAGTTCGGCGGATCGGCGGCTATGATAATCGAGGCGCCCCGTTCCATTCCGATCCAGAACATGGCTGCCAGGCGGGCTGACATGTTACCCGCCTGGACCAGCTCACAGACGGACATCGGCACCGGCGGCTCCCAGTGCCAGCCCCACCAACTCACCGGCTGGTTCAACGCCCTCATGGGTCGATGATACGAGTTGACAGTGCGGAGTGAACAGTAGACAGTGAACGCTCAGCGGCCGCGCCTTCGGTGGTCGATGTCCTGGACAACGATACGGACCGGATGGGGATAGATGAAAGCAGCGTTCTTAACGGGTAAACACACAATCGAACTGCGGGAGGTAGAAGACCCGCAACCAGGGCCCGGCGAGGTTCTCATCCGCGTTCGGGCCTGCGGCATCTGCGGCAGCGACCTCCACTTCTACCACGGTACGTTTCCGGCGGCTTCCAGCGTGCCGCCGGGACACGAATACGCCGGTGAAGTCGCAGCCCTCGGGGACGGCGTCAGCGGCTTCGTACTCGGAGATCGAGTCGCCGTCGAGCCGCTTCAATACTGCCGCGCCTGCACATACTGCCGGACCGGTCAATACCACCTGTGCCGGAAACGTGTCCTGATCGGAAGTGCCCCCGGGGGGATGGCCGAATATGTGCCCGTGCCGGCTTACGGCCTTTACCGGCTGCCGGAATCCCTCGACTTCGAGATGGGGGCTCTGACCGAACCGCTGGCGGTGGCGGTGCACGGACTACACATCGTCAACCTGGCCATGGGCGATAAGGTGCTGGTCATGGGCAGCGGCACTATCGGATTGCTCTCGGTCCTCGCCGCGCGCGCGGCCGGCGCTGGAGAGATCACCGCCACCTACCGCCATGACCACCAGGCCGAAGCAGCTCTTGCCGCCGGCGCTACGCGCGTCGTCAAAGACGGCGAGACCGGCGGGCTTGAAAGAGAAGGCATCGACGTTATAGTCGAGACCGTGGGCGGCGTAGCGCCCACCTTGTCGCAGGCACTAGGGATCGTCCGCCCCGGCGGACGCATTTCGGTTCTCGGTCTTTTTACGCAGCCATCGCAGATCAACGCCCTGGGGCTGATGCTCAAGGAAGCGCGGATCGTGGGTGGTATAACCTACTGTCGGCCGGGACAGCACTCGGATTTCGACGTAGCGCTGCGCATCCTCGCGGCGGACCCGGAGCGGGCGCGCGCCATCATCACGCACCGCTTCCCCCTCGACGACACGTCACGGGCGTTTGAAACCGCGTCGGACAAGTCCAGCGGCTGCCTCAAGGTTCAGCTCCAGCTCTAGGCCGATTTGAACCTCCGTCTCGACGGGCTCTGGCGTCACCCCGATTTCGTCAAGCTCTGGGCCGGCGAAACGATCTCCATCTTCGGCTCACTCGTTGGCCGTACAGCGCTGCCGTTCACCGCCATCCTCGTGCTGGACGCGGGGCCGCTCCAGATCGCCGCCCTCTCCGTCGCCGAACTGGCACCCACGCTCCTGCTGGGTCCAGCGATCGGCGTCTGGGTGGACCGCCTGCGGCGCCGGCCGATCCTGATCGCCTCGGACATCGGCCGCTTCGGCCTCCTGGCAACCATCCCCGCGGCGCACCTGTTGGGCGCCCTGACCATGGAACACCTGTACGCGGTCGCCTTTCTCGTCGGCATCCTCACGATGGCCTTTGACGTCGCCTACCTGTCCTACCTGCCTTCTCTGATCAAGAGGGATGAACTCCTGGAGGGGAACAGCAAGCTGGCCGCCAGCAGCTCCGTGGCGGAGATCGGCGGTTTCTCCCTGTCCGGATGGCTTGTGCAGTTGGTGACGGGGCCGGTCACAATCCTCATCGACGCCGTTTCCTTCCTCGTCTCAGCCGCAGCCGTCGCCGCAATCCGCACCCAGGAGCCGGAGCCGAAGTCCGCGCTCGAGCGCCAGAGCATGCGCGAAGAGTTCACCGAGGGCGTCAGGTTTCTCCTGCGACAGCCGGTGCTACGCGCGCTCGGCGCCGCCACCGTCGCCCTGGAGATGTCCTGGCGCATGTTCGGAGCGGTCTTCCTGGTATTCGTCACCAGGGACCTCGGGTTCCAGCCGGGCGTCCTGGGCATGATCTTCGCCGTCGGCGGCATCAGTTCCCTGTTCGGGGCGGTGCTGGCTCAACGCAGCGGTCGCACCTTCGGTGCAGGCCCCTCGATGTGGGGCGGGCTCGTCCTCATGGGCCTCTCAATGCTGTTCATACCCCTCGCGGGCGAGGCCGGGGTGCTGGCGGCGACGTTCCTGATCGCCCAGCAACTGATCGGCGACGGCGGCGCCACCGTCTTCGAGATCAACCAGGTAAGCCTTCGACAGACCATGACGCCGGAGAGGATGCTCGGTCGGGTGAACGCCGCCATCCGCCTCACCAGCCTGGCCGCGATGCTTCTCGGCTCCCTTGCCGGCGGCGTCATGGGCGAGACTCTGGGCCTTCGCGCGACGCTCTTCGCAGGCGCAGCCGTCACCCTGGCCGCGGCGCTCTGGGTGTTCCTCTCGCCTGCCCGCTGGCTGCGTGGCACGCCGGACGTGTCCACGGAAGTACTGGCGGAGGCAGAGGCAGAGGGCTGGACCCCGGTCTAATTCCTCGCCGTAAACCCGCTCCACCGCGCTGTCCGCGCCGCCTCCAGCCGCGGCGTCATGCCACTGATGAGATCGCCCATCAGGTCGATCACCTGCGCCAGCCGGTTGTGCGCCGACAGCTCCTCTAGCAGGCGCTGCTTCGTCGGCAGGTCGACGGCCAGTCGAAATCCAATGTAGTCCGCCAGGCGATCGGGCTCGGTCGGCATCTCGACACTGTTCGCCCACTGGTTGGAGATGGCCAGGTACAGGCGCACGTACTCGGCGAAAAGCGTCGCCGCCGTATCGGCATAGTCCCTCGTTTCGGGATCGTCCTCCGCCGTCGTCTGCAGCACTTCTACCTCGGCCACGAGGTACGCCCGGCTCCCATCGGTGCCGAGGATGCGGAAGCGCTGTCCGCCCTGGCACATCAGGTTCATCCGTCCGTCCTCCAGCCGCTGCGTGGTGGTGACATACGCCGTCGTCCCCACGTCGAAAGGTTGGGCGGTGCCCCCCACCTCAACGCCCTCTCGGATTAGCACGACGCCGAACGGATAGTTGTGGTCGAGGCAGAACCCGATCATCTCCTTGTACCGCTCTTCGAAGATGTGCAGGGGCATACTCGCGCCGGGGAACAGCACCGTGCTCAGTGGAAACAGCGGCAATTCCACGTCCCTGTTACCCCTCCGCCGCCATCTCGTCGCCCAGGAGCCAGCGCGCCCGCCTTTCATCGGCCGCCTGCACAAACACGCGAAGACTGCCCGGCAGCGGGGAGACCCCGAACGTGGCCATCGGGTCCCCGGTCTTGACGAAAATGCCGATGCTCTCCTGCGCCAGCACATCCCGCCACACGTTCGCTTCCAGCTCATCGTGAGCCACGCCGAGAAGCACTAGCCGGTCAGGCAGGGCCGCCATGCCTTCATCATACGCCCGGCGCTCGGTGTATATTCTTGGGCGATGGAATACGAGCACATCATTGAGGAACTGCGCTCGCTCGCCAACGCAGGGTGGTTGGCCGGGATGACCCGCTTCGGCATCAGCTCAGAGAACACCTTGGGGATCAGCGTCACTAAGCTGCGGGAGGTCGCCAAACCCATCCGCAAGGGACTGCTCCGCCGTCCGGAGGAACTCCATGCGCTCGCCGCTCAGTTGTGGGCATCCGGAATCCATGAGGCGCGTCAGCTCGCCACTATGCTCGACGTCCCGGCGCTGGTCACACCGCAGCAGATGGAAGCCTGGGTCGCGGACCTCGACTCCTGGGACGTCTGCGACGCCGTCTGCATGGACCTCTTCGACGACACCCCGTACGCATTCGATAAAGCGAAGGAGTGGGCGGCGCGAGAAGAGGAGTTCGTGCGCCGCGCGGCCTTCGCACTCATGGCTGCCCTCGCCTTCCGCGCGAAGCCCCACCCGGATGAAGCCTACGAGCCGTTCTTCGAGCTGATCAAACAGCACTCCACGGACGAACGCAACTTCGTGAAAAAGGCCGTGAACTGGGCCCTGCGGCAGATCGGTAAGCGAAACGACCGCCTGCTCCTGCGTGCTATCGAGGTCGCGCGTGAGATCGAACAGATCGACTCGCGGTCAGCCCGATGGATCGCGAAAGACGCTCTGCGGGAACTGCTACCCCGCTTACGGTAACCCGTGCCTAAGCGCGCGTGAGCTCGACCGTAGCGACCGGCTCGTCGCCGTCAAACAGCGCCGCCACGGCCCCACCGTCGTACAGCAGCGATACGTTGACCGCCCCCTGCTGGACCGCCTCCGTCAGCACCGCCCGCACCCTCACCTCCCCAGAGCCGTTGCGGATCACCACCGCGTCGCCGTCGCTGACGCTCAACGCCTTCGCGTCAGCGGGGTGCACCTGCACAACGTCCTCCCGGTGAAGCCGGTCTGCCTCCGCTGAGTGAATCGCCGCCGCCTCGTAGCTGGTGTACAGACCGCGCGAGGCCGTCAGCAGGAAGCCCCCGTTCCTGCTCGCCGCTGGCGGTATCCTCACGGCCTGCCGCGACGCCGTCCTCGGGCCCAGCCCATCGATCGCCTGCTGAGCTCCCGAGTCCATCTCACGATGAGTGGCGTTGCGGTACAGCGGAATGACCTGCGCCATCTCCTCCATGATCTCGGCCGCTGTCTGATACTTGATCCGTATCTCACCCGGGTTGAACCGTTCGGCCAGCCGCGCTCCCAGCTCGCTCAGGATTCGCCATCCCTGGCGGGCTTCGCCTTGCGTCTCCACGGTCGGGTTCATTCGCAAGACCCGGCGGTCCGCGCTCGTGGTAGTGCCCTCCGTCGCCCACGCGCTGGCGCTTGCTAGCGCAGCGTGGGCGGCGTTGGCGGTATCCGTCGGCAGCGAGTCTATGACGCCCAGAAAATCCAGCGAATCCAGAGTGCTTCGTATGCGGGAACGGCCCGCGGAGTGCATCAGCGGATTGTCGTTCAGCACCACCAGCGCCTTCAGCTTGCCGTTCGAAAGCATCTCTTCGAACGTGAGTCCGCTTTCAGTCGGTAGCTGGGCGCCCCACCGGCGCTGCATTTCAGCCCGATCGCCGTCGGCCGCCGTCGAGCGATACCCCGGGAGCAGCTCCGGCGACCCCCCGGCATCCCGCATACCCACTCCGTTCGCCTCCTGTAGGAGGATGAACAGGGACTGCGACGCGTCCGCGCCCTCGCAGGCCAGCGCAATGTTGGCTGCGGCCGCCGTTACCGCCCCCGCCGCCCCGGCGCCGAAGTGCGGCAGCGCGTAGACCACGGACACCGGCTGCTCCGCCTCTGACAACAGGGCGGCGGCCTCCGAGACGGCCGCGACGGTTCCATCCGGGGCCGCAACTTTTTCGCCGCCGACTCCCTTGGCTTCCTCAACCGCCGACGCCAGCGCTGCCACCGCCGCCGCCTCCTCGCCGGGCGCAGGGCGTACCCAGACTTCAGCGAAATCGTTCACCTCGCCCCGGCGCGCGCTCACTACAACGAGCCGGGCGTTCTCCCGAACGACGGCATCCTTGATGCGCAGAGCGGCGACGTTGTGTGTGGATTCCAGGTCATCGGCGATCACGAGGATCGTCTTCGAGCGCCCCAGGCGCGTCATGTCCGCCGGCAGCACCTCGCTGCCAAACGCGGCGCGCAGGCTCTCCGCAGCGGCGCGGAGCACCCCACCCGCACTCGAATCGACATTGTTCGTGCCGACGATAGCGCGGGCGATCTTCGACACGAGATAGTTCTCTTCGTTGGAGGCAAGAGGCGATCCCAGGAACCCCACGGCGTCCGGCCCGTGCTCCTCCCGCACTTGCGCGATCCGCGCCGCCGTGAACTCCAGCGCCTCATCCCACGTTGCGGCGTCCTGACCACCGTTACGTCTGATCAACGGGGTCTGAAGCCGCTCCCCGTTCTTCACCGCGTCGTAGTGGAAGCGGCCCCTTACGCAGAGCTGGTCACCGCTCACCGGGTTCGACGCCGTGTCCGGCCGCACGATAACACCCCGGCCCTTCTTCGAGCCGAGGAAGATCGAGCAACCGACCGCGCACTGCGTGCAGGTCGTAGCCGTCCAGCGCTCGGTCTGGGTGGCGCTCCACTTGTTCGGGCGCTCCATCAGCGTTGCCGTGGGGCAGACGTCGATGCAGGAGCCGCAGAAGTCGCAGTTGGACTCGTGCACCGGTCCGTCGGCGCCGAAGGCGATCCGCGTGCTCGGCCCCCGTCCCGCCAGGGTGATCGCGCCGGTGTGGCGGATCTCGTCGCAGGCCCGGACGCAGCGGGTGCAGATAATGCACATCTGCGGGTCGAACTCCAGGAACGGGTTCGCCTGGTCCGGCTCGGGCTGCTCGATGTTGTAATATGTGCGCCCGTCGCCGTCCCACGGCTCGTAGCCCGCCATCTCCAACATCTCGCACGTCGTCTGAAGCTCGCAGCGGTAGTTCTTGGAGCAGGTAAGGCAGCGGTGGGTTACCACGCCGTCCCGCAGGCAGGTGTCCCCGGGCTTGCACTTCACCACGCGGTGGCAGGTCAGGCAGCGGTCCGAGTGATAAGAGAGGATCAACGAGAGCACCGCCTGGCGCGTCTGGAACAGCTCGCGGCCTTCGGTCCGCACCACCATGCCGTCGGTCACCCGGCTCGTGCATGAAAGCTGAAAGCCTCGCGCGCCGTCGATCTCGACGAGGCAGGTGCGGCAGCCCGCATATGGCGGACGACCGTCGATGTAGCAAAGGTTCGAGATGAACGTGCCGGAGTTCTTGATCACCTCGACCAGCGGCGCGCCCTCCGCCGCCTCCAGCTCGCGACCGTCGAGCGAGATCTTGATCAGGTTAGCGGACACGGTCGCGCTCTGAGGGCTTCCCGAGGTGCAGTGGGATCTCATCTCCCACGGGCGCCTTCTTCCCGTTAGGGTAGATGTGATCGTGAGTGCGGAGGTGCTCCTGCGCCATGCCCGTCAGGGCGTGCTTGTTGCGGTAGAGGTCATTGAAGTCGTACACCGCGTCGTTCAGGGGACCTCCCGCCTGGATCGCCTCGTACGGACAGGCCTCAACGCACAGCCCGCAGTACATGCACAGCCGGAAGTCAATCTCGTAGCGGTCGATCTCCAGGCTACCGTCCTCGCGGGGCGACGTCTGCACGAGGATGCAGCCGTCAGGGCAGGCCTGGGCGCAGGTCGAGCAGCCTGTGCAGCGCTCCTCGAACCAGAGCAGGTTCGTACGGGCGTTCACCGGCACTGGCCGGACATCCTCCGGGTATTGCGTCGTGAACGGCCGCCGCGCCAGGTAGTGTAGGGTTACGAGCAGGCCTTTAGCGATACCGGTGCCGAACAAGCGATTCTCCTACCGGCCCCAAGTCTAACGCAGTCGAAGCTTTGGTGAAAGAAATCACGATGCCGTGTTGGCCGCCTGCTCCCGCACCCTCTCGCCCGCCATCTGGAACGACACCGGCGACGCCGGCGGGTGGAACCGCCCTGCGCGCACGTCCCTGGCCAGCCGTTCCAGCGGCGACTTCCGGAAGTACGCCCGCCCGCCAGCTATCTCCACCGCCTTGTCCACCACCGCAACCGCCTTCGCCGTCACAATCTCTTTGCACAGAATTGCCTTCGCGACCGCCGGCTGCATGTCCCCCGGAAACGCGTCCAGCTCGCGCGCCACCGTCTCGTGCACAGAGCGCGCCGTGAGAAACGCCGCCTCCATCTCGCCCACCAGCACGTCCGTCAGTACCTCGTTCCGGTGGCTGCTATTGACCCCAGTCCCTATCGCCTTCAGCGCTTCCGCCCGCGCCTCCGCCGCGATACCCAGGTAGACTCCCGAGACTAGAGTCAAGAACCAGCGGCCCACGTTGGCCAGTGGGCCGGCGCGCATCGGTTCAACCTTGCCAAGGTTCCCGCCCATCGCTGCTTCCGGCAGCCGCACGTCTTCCATCAGCAGGTCGTGGCTCGCGGTCGCCCGCATGCCCGTCGTATCCCACGTCTCTACGACCGAGACGCCTTCGGCTGCCCGGGGAACGCTGAACACCAGGAAATCCCCGCTCTCCGTATCTCGCGCGTTCACACGCACCAGGTCCATTCCCGGTGCCTGCGAGCAGAAGAACTTGCGTCCGTTGAGGACCCACTCCCCGTTCTGGCGCTCAGCCGTAGTGCTGGGTGACCACTCGCCCGCCACAATCGCCTCCGCGCCGGTCGAAGCCAGGATCGGCCCCTGCTCCGCCACGCGGCGAAGCAAAGCCTCTGTTGGGCCCCCGTTCCGCCATCCGTCTGCCGCGGCGCCGACCTGGAACTGGTGCATGTTCACCGCCAGCGCGGTAGAAGCGCACCCCCGCGCCAGCGCCTGCTGGGCCCGTGCCATCTGCGCGAGACCAGCCCCAAGACCCCCCAGTTCCTCCGGCACCGCTGCGCGCAGGTAACCCGCCTCCCGCATCCGGCTATAGTTGGCCATCGGGAATTCGCCCGTCTTGTCGTATTCCGCGGCCGTGCTTCGGAACTCGTCCGCCAGCTTGCTTGCCAGTTCGATAACGTCCACAATAAGCCTCCCTTAATCGCTCGTGAGAAATGACGTCACCGCCTCGACGAACATCTGCGGCGCCATTGCCTGCGCAACATGTCCCTGGCCCTTCAGCTCTACGATCTCGTGATTCGGAAGGACACGGGCGAGGGCATCCGTCACATAATTGTCGCGTGGGCTCTCGCTACCCACCAACAGGAGGACCGGCATCGTAAGACCGCGGAAGTGTGAGGCATCGAAGTCGTACCGGACGAAAGCGCGGATGTCGGCGAGCGTCGCCGGTGCATCGGCCACCATAGGCGGCCAGACAGGCGAAGCTTGTGCTGCATCCACTAACGCCTGAGGTACCTTCGGCCCCTCGAGCAGAAACGTCCGAACGACACCGTCCCAGTCTCCCCGCGCTGCTGCCTCCTCCATCCTTGCCAACACTTCGTCCGCCACCGCGTCTATCACAGGCGGCTCGTACAGGACGAGCTTGCGGACCAGCGCCGGGTTCGCGGCGGCACCGCCCATCGCGCAGTGAGCGCCGCCCGAGTGTCCCAGGAGGAAGGCGGGTGCGCCGGCAGCCTGAATTAGCGCCGCCACGTCTCCAAACTCGTCCTCCAGGCGACGGTCTTGCGGCGCGGTGGTCTCGCCGCGGCCGCGGCGGTCCATGGCGTACACAGTGAAACGCAGACTCAGCAGGCCTTTGACTGCCTCCCAGGTCGACTCATGGTCTCCCATCGCTCCATGGACAAGCACGAGCGACGGGCCCTCGCCGTAGCGATCGTACGATACAAAGGAGCCGTCTTCTAACCTCAAGCGTTCCATTGGGGTCCTCCTTTGCGACGAAACGCGGTTCCGCCAAGGGGCTGCCTGGCGCTCAGAATGACACGGTCAGTTCGCCGGGACCACGTACTCGCCGCCCGCCGCCTGGTTCGACGGCTGCCGCTTCGTCTCCACGCCCTTCGCCTTCCAGAACGCCTCCGCGAACAGGTTCACCAATTCGAGAAGCTGATTCGCCGCTTCGGCGTCGATGTTCTGCCGCGCCTTCGAGGCTGTCTTCATGATGTTGTCAGTGAGTTCGCCCAGCCCATCGGGGCTGTTGTCCGGCTTGAAGAAGTCGCCGCGGATAATCCGCACCTCGTGCTTCACCAGCTCGGCGTGAGACTCTTTCGTGGCGGTGTAGCGCGCCAGCTTGTGCATGTAGTTGTCGCGCGCCGCCTTCTCCATCGCCGGCGGCTCCAGCGCCTCGATCAGCTGGTTCATGCGCACCACGGAAAGCGCGGCTACCAGCGCGTAGTGCGGGTCGTAAATGCCGCACGGGATGTCGCAGTGGGCGGACGCTTCCTCGGCGGGGACCAGGCGGTTGAGCAGGGCGAAAGCGTGTCGTAGCATGGGCGAACCTCCTTCAGTTACTTTGGCTGTGGCGCCATAGAGGTTAGCAGACGCCGTCAGTAGTTGGTAGTTAGCAGTTGTCAGTTGTAAGTCTTCTACGTTTCGCGGCGACGTTCCCCCGCCTTTACCCGGCGCTCGCGTTTGCATGCGCCGCCCGTGTCACGGTGCGTGGCGCGAGCATGTACCCGGCACTCAGGCCCGGTGACCGCATCCTCTTCGACCGGCTGGCCTATCGCCTGGAAGGGCCGCGGAAGGGAGACATCGTCCTCGCCCGTCATGGCGCTCGTCCCGGCGTCCGGTTCATCAAACGGGTGGCCTCGGCACCGGATGGCACGAGTCTCGCGTCGGGCCAGTACTGGCTGCTCGGCGACAACGCGGACGGCAGCACCGACAGCCGCCAGCTCGGCCCGTTCCGGCGCGAGGACATCACGGCGCGAGCCTGGCTCCTTTATTGGCCACCCGTCCGTGCGGGACGAATCCCACCCGCGTAGGGGCGAGGCACCCCACGAAGTCGGGCCGGCGCCGAGTTACGAAATCATCACTCTTTGCCGGGATCTCACCCCGATGCCGGGGTGCCTCGCCCCTACAGCGCCCCGCTATCCAGCAACCCCTCGACCCGCCGCCGCCAGTCCTCCACGTCCAGCCTCGGCGCGTGCACGACCCCGAGCTGGTGCATCCAGAATGCCGGCTTGCCGATATCGGCGGCGCCGCCGCGGCCGTACGCGAGGTACACATCCCACGCCGCGCCCACGCCGTGCCCGAGGGGGATCGACTCGCTCTCCCGTATTCCCAGGGCGGCGCCCATCAGGCTCGCCAGGTGACGCTCGCCGTCCCAGTAGTGCGCCGCGCGGACATCCAGGATCGGCCCCGCCGCCATGCCTGCCGCCGCCTCGCCGTCCGCCGGCAGCATCGGCGTCCACGCGAAGTAGACCCGAAGGTCCGAGTGCGAGACGGAGGACAGAAGTTCAACCCCCGCACGGGAGGCGCCGTCCAGGCACATCGCTCAGGTGGGCGAGACGATGATGAGCGCGCGGACGCAGGCGGAATCGCTACGGAAGGCCCTCAGGAGTGGTTCGCCATCGAGACGGAGCGACCTCATCGGCCCGGCTATGAAAGAGTCCGCGCGGTCTGCTCCGAGAGCCGCTTGAAGTTGGTCAACTGCCTGCGCGTCATCACGAGGTCGCCGAGCGGCAGGAGCAAACGCATTAGCCAGCCGGCCGGGCCACGGCGATAGCGAACGACAAGCTTGACCAGCAAACGGCATTCACCCGTGCCCTGCGGATTGGTGAGATAGCTTTCCACCACCTCCTTGACGAAGAGGCGGTAAATTCGCGATTCCGCCGTTTTGAATTTCAAGCGCAGCGTAAGACTGCGATCACGCTCGAATTCTATGAGCTCGAATACGCCCATGACCTTCTGGCCGACGGCGAGCTCGTCCACGCCCGGGAGCAGCTCCTGCGGACTCCGCCGGCCGTAACTGTAGGACGCGACGCGCATCTGGCAGAGCCATCGAAACACGATCGCCGGCGAAGCCTGTACGGTTATGCCGCGGTAGTAGGCCGCTTCGACGCTGGAAAGCACGGCATCGCAAGGGAACGGCAGGTGTCGCTCATCTGCCGTCGTACCCCAGGTTGTAGCCGTCGACATGAACTCACCTCCAGACGCCGCTCGGAATGCCTTCGAGTCCTTAGCACCCGAGCGTCCCTCCGGCGGGCCCGGCACCGCGCCGCCCTTAAGCTCGGACTCGCGTAAGCGCCGAGTCCGGGCCGTGCAGCCCCGGGTATGGCGGGAACAGCGACTCCAGCTCTCGCCGCACGGGATCGCCCTCGGGGAGATAGCGGGAGAAGTCGCCGCTCGGCTGCTTCACGTCGCGCTCGCCGCCCAGCTTCTCCTTCTTGATCTTCTCCTGCAGCAGCATCAGGCCCGCGAGGAGCGACTCAGGACGCGGCGGGCAGCCGGGAACATACACGTCCACAGGGATCACCAGGTTAACGCCGGGAAGAGTGCTGTAGCCGTAGGCGAACGGCCCGCCGATCGTAGCGCAGGAGCCCATCGAGATCACGTAGCGTGGCTCCGCCATCTGCATGTAGATCCGGCGGACCGGTACAGCCATTTTCCAGGTAACGGTGCCGGCGACGATCATCAGGTCGGCCTGCCGCGGCGAGGGGCGGAACAGCTCGGCGCCGAAGCGGGCGATGTCGTAGCGCGGCATCGCCGTCGCGATCATCTCGATCGCGCAGCAGGCCAGCCCGAAGGCGACCGGCCAGAGGGAGGAGCGCCGCGCCCAGTTGACGATCCCCTCCACCGAGGTCAGCATCATGTTCTGCCGGACGGACTCCTCGATGCTCTCGGCGGCGGTGTCAG
>Ga0209751_10003618_pt1 | contig 14956 bp, 15 predicted proteins | sample RifCSP13_1_FD_184019 | JGI IMG/M metagenome (GOLD analysis project Ga0209751, IMG submission 184019) | Soil microbial communities from Rifle, Colorado - Rifle CSP2_sed 13_1 (SPAdes) (version 2) | ecosystem: Environmental > Terrestrial > Deep subsurface > Rock core/Sediment | place: Rifle... | reverse complement strand
GTATGACAACGAGTGGGGCTACTCCTGCCGTGTCGGCGACCTCGCCGCCTACATGGCCGACCGAGGTCTCTAGAGCACACCGCTCATGCTGAGCCCGTCGAAGCATGCCTCTGGGAGAGAGCTAGGCCTGTCCTGAGCGAAGTCGAAGGAGTGAGGGAACACATCATGGCGAAAGTGTTGCGCTGAAGGGACATGAGCGCCATGTATTGCGCGCACGAAATCCTGGCCGAGACGGTGGAGCGTGTCCTCGAGTTGGCCATCGCCCATGCCAAGGCCGAGCACGGCTTTGCCGACGACACGCTTCTGCCCGAGATGATCGTCCTCTGGCGCAGCCGCGTCCGCGACGTGCCGGATGGGCCTGGGCCGATCGCCCGCTAAGCCCAGAAGCCATTGAGCGCAGGGGCGGTTCGCGAACCGCCCTAGCCTCCCAATCAGCGGCGATACGCTCGCCGCGTCTTGTCGCCAGTCACGATGGTATAATCTCAGACGAGATGGACACCAGACAGTTCGAGGTAGTCTTTGAGCCGGAGGAAGAAGGCGGCTATCACGCCTTCGTTCCTGCCCTCAAAGGATGTCACTCCTACGGAGCCACTAAGGAAGAGGCGCGAAGGAATGTGATCGAAGCGATTGAGCTGTGGCTCGAATCGGCTGAACAATTGGGGTTGCCGATTCCGGAGCGTGAATTGGTCGAGGTCAGGGTGGCGTGAGCCAGCGGCCACCAGCACTGCGGCCGCAGCAGGTAGTGCGGGCGTTGGAAAGGGCTGGATGGGAGGTGATACGCCAGAAAGGGAGCCACATGTCGCTTCGTAAGGACGGTGTCCCCTTTGTTGTGACAGTCCCTCTGCACAACCGCGACCTTCCTCGTGGCACGCTGCAAGGCATTCTTCGTGACGCTGGGCTGACAATGGCCGAACTGTTAGCCCTTCTCTGACTTCCACTCCGCGAAACCGCGTTTTTCTCTGTCCCTCACCCGCTACAATAGACGCGATTATGCGTCTCGTCTCCCCGGCGACGCCGCCTGAGTCGCGTCAGTTCCGACCTGCCTTGCGCCTATCGCGCGCGCGAGCCTTCGCCGTTCTCCGTCGCCTCGCGCTGCCCGCTGTCCTGCTTCTGGCCCTGGCCCTGCGCCTCTACGGCCTTGATTGGGACAGCGGGGCTCTCTATCACCCCGACGAGCGGGCGATCCTCTTCAAGGTCGCCGAGCTGCGGTTCCCCTGGGACGACCTCGTCCTCCTCCTGGACGCCGAGCGCAGCCCCTGGAACCCACGCTGGTTCGCCTACGGCTCCTTTCCTCTGTACTTGCTGCGAGGCGCCGCCACGGTCGCTGGCTGGGTCAACGAACGCTTGGCTCAGGGCGACCTGCGCCTCGTTGGTCGCGCCCTCTCTGGCCTCTTCGACACCGGCACGGTCTTCGCCGTCTATCTCCTTGGCCGGCAGGTCGCCGGTCGAGGCGTTGGTCTCTTAGCGGCGCTCCTGACCGCCCTCACCGTCCTCCACATCCAGCAGGCGCACTTCTACGTCGTCGACCCGCTCCTCACGTTGCTCACGACGCTAACGCTGCTGCTGAGCGTCGTGCAGGCGCGGCGCCCCTCGTCTCGCGGCAGCATCCTGCTCGGTGCCACCCTTGGCCTCGCCCTCGCCACTAAGGCGAGCGCCTTCCCGTTGCTCGCCCCGGTTGGCCTGGCGTGTGCGTTCGGCGTTGTGTGGCCTGCCGAGCGCGGCGATGGCTCGGGCTCGAGGGCCGATCGGCTCTCCCGCGCAACGAGTTCGCTCGCTCTCTGCCTCCTGACCGCGGGCGCCGCCTTCCTCATCGCCCAGCCCTACGCCCTGCTCGATTTCCCCCGCTTCTGGCACGACGTTGGCGAGCAGCAGGGGATGGTGACCCGCGCCCTCGACTACCCCTACACACGCCAGTACGTTGGCACGGCGCCCTATCTGTATCCCGCGAGCCAGCTCGCCGCCTGGGGCCTCGGCTGGCCCCTGGCCCTGGCGGCGCTGGCGGGCGTGGTGGCTGCCGCGGTGCGGCTGTGGCGACGCCCCACGCCCGCCGAGGCGCTCTTAGCGGCGTGGGCACTGCTCTTCTTCGGCATCACCGGCGCCTTTGCCGTCAAGTTCCTGCGCTATCTGCTCCCGCTCCTGCCGGTGCTCAACGTCTGGGCCGCTCAGGCGCTCGTCGGCGCCATCCGAGACCGGCGTTGGCGGACCTGGAGCGTGGGCGCGCTCGTGCTCGTCGTCGCCGGCGCCGCCGCCTACGCGATGGCCTTCCTCGCCATCTACACACGCCCGCACCCTGCCGTCGCGGCGACCGCGTGGATGCGCGCCAATGCCGCGTCGGGCAGCACCGTCTTGCAGGAGCACTGGGAGGAGGGGCTGCGCGGCCTCGAGGGCTTTCGGCTGGTCGAGCTCCCCCTCTACGAGGACGACCGTCCCGAGAAGCTGAAGCTGATCAGCGAACGCCTGGCCTCGGCTGACTACCTCTCCTTCTACTCCAACCGCCTCTACGGCACGATCCCGCGCCTGCCCGAGCGCTACCCTCAGACCACGGCGTACTACCGGCTCCTCTTCGCCGGCGAACTCGGCTTCACGCTGGCCCACGTCGAGACCTCCTATCCAACGCTGGGCCCGCTCGTCCTCGCCGACGACACCTTCTCGCGCCCCGGCCTGCCGATACCATTCGGCCTGGAAGCGATGCCCGGCACGTTGGACCCGGGCTACGCCGACGAGTCGTTCACGGTCTACGATCACCCCAAGGTGCTCATCTTCCGCCGCAGCGAGGCGCTCACGGCCAGTGAGGTCGAGAGCCGCATCCTCGCTGCCGCGGTCCTCGTCCCGCCGAAGACCCCGCTCCTCAGCGCCGAGGACGCCGCGCTCCACGCCGCCTCAGGCACCTGGCGCGACCTCTTCCCCGCCGACTCCTGGGCGCAGCGCCTGCCAGTGATAGCGTGGCTCCTGGCCGTCGAGGCGATGGCCCTGGCCGCCTGGCCGCTCCTGGCGCGCCTGCTCCCCTCTTGGCCGGACCGCGGCTTCCTGCTGGCGAAGGCGCTCGGGCCGGTGCTCGTCGCCTATCTGACGTGGCTGGCAGCGAGCCTGCGCTGGCTAGCCTTCTCGCCGGTCAGCGTCCTCATGGCGTTGGCGCTGCTCGTGTTGGTCAGTCTCGCCGTGGGCTGGCGGCCGCCCTTCGACAAGCTCAGGATGACCCTTCGACAGGCTCAGGGTGAGCGGTTTGCACAAAGTCGCCCACGGTCGGAGCGCTGGCGCGCAGCCCTCGCCGGCGAGGCGCTGTTCCTCGCGGCCTTCGGCGCCTTCGGCGTCCTGCGTATGCTCAACCCCGACCTCTTCCACCCCTACCGCGGCGGCGAGAAGTTCCTCGACCTCGCCCTGCTCAACGGCATCCTGCGTAGCCCTTACATGCCGCCGGCCGACGCCTGGTTCGCCGGCGGCACCACGAACTACTACTACTGGGGCCACTTCCTGGTCGCGACGGTGGTCCGGCTGACCGGCATCGTGCCGACGTTGGCCTACAACCTCGCCGTCCCGTGGCTCTTCGCCTTGACGGTGACGGGCGCCGCCACCGCCGTCTCGGCGCTGCTCGCGGCGCGCGGCGTCGGCCCCCGTTCGCTCATCGCAGGGGGCCTCTTGGGCGGCCTGTTCGTCGCCGTCCTGGGCAACCTCGACGGCGCTCTCCAGTGGTGGGACGGGCTGCAACGGCTCGTAGCCGGCGAGACCGCGCCGCCCTTCGACTTCTGGCGCAGCAGCCGCATGCTCCAACCTTCCATCGCCATCACCGAGTTCCCCTACTTCACCTTCCTCTTCGCCGACCTGCACGCCCACCTCATCGCGCTGCCGCTGACGCTGCTCGCGCTTGGCCTCATGGTCGGCCTGCTCAGCGCCTGGGAGGGATCATGGCTTCAAGGGCTGGCCCTGGTGGGCCTGCTGGCGCTGACCTGCGGCGCCCTTCTGGCGGCGAACACCTGGGACTACCCGACGTACGTCGGCCTCGGCCTGGCAGCCATCGCTCTGCGGGCTCGCTGGCGCCTGGCGAGTCAGGGTTGGGCTACCGCGGCGAAGGAGGGGCTTGTGGCTGCGGCGCTCCTTGCCGGCGGCTCGTTGCTGGCGATCTCGCCGTACTTGGCGCATCAGCAGACCTTCTTCCTCGGCTTCGTCGCGAGCCGGGAGCAGACGCCGCTCCTGCGCTACCTGGCCATGTATGGCCTGTTCCTCTTCGCGAGCCTCACCTGGCTTGCCGGCGGCGCCCTTGGCCTGCGTGCGGCCAGCCAGGACCAGGCCAGCCCAGGGCGGCGCTCGGACGGCGACGCCGCGAGGCCCGCCGATCAGGGCGGCGCCTCGATGAATATCGAGACCACCCTCCTGGCCCGCCTGCCGGTGGCGTGGGTGGCCTTGACGGCGATCGCCACAGTGCCCGCGACCTGGTGGCTCGCACAGGGGCAGGTGTTGCTCGCCGCCCTCTGGCCGCCCTTCGTCGCCGCACTGGGCGTTGCGGGCGCCATCTTCGTCCGCTTTCGGCCCGCCGCGGGTCCCACGGTGCCCTTCGTGGTCCTCCTCCTCGCCGCTGCCCTTGGGCTCAGCGGCTTCCTCGACCTCTGGACCCTGCGCGGCGATATCGAGCGCATGAACACGGTGTTCAAGTTCTCGCTGCAGGTCTGGCTGCTCTTCGCGGTCGTGAGCGCCTACAGCGTCACGCTGCTGCTGCGGGGCTTCTCGCGGCGCTGGGACTGGCTGCGCTGGCTCCAGCTGGCCGGCCTCGTGCTCCTCATCGGCGCCGCCGCCGTCTATCCCATCGCCGCCACGCCGGTACGCCTGGCCGACCGCTTCGCCCCGCTGCCGCCGACGCTGGACGGGCTCGCCTACACCGCCGACGCCGTCTATCGCGACGAGCGCGGGCCGATCCCGCTGCATTGGGACATCGAGGCGATGCGCTGGTTCCAGGAGAACGTGGACGGCTCGCCGGTCATCGCCGAGGGCCAGATGCCGCTCTACCGCTGGGGCGCGCGCTACTCGGTGCACCTGGGCCTGCCCACCATCCTGGGCTGGGACTGGCACGAGACCCAGCAGCGTCCCGGCGCGGCGAGCCTCGTGGAGGAGCGCAAGCGCGACATCGCCGCCCTCTACGCGAGCCCCGACCCGGCCGTCGCCCGCCAAGTGCTCCAGCGCTACAACGTGCGGTACGTCGTCGTCGGCCCCGTCGAGCGGCTGTATTACCCGGCGACGGGTCTCGCCAAGTTCGCGACGATGGCGGAGCTGCGGGTGGCGTGTGAGAATGAGGGGGTGACGGTGTGGGAGGTGAGGTGAGCTGACGTTTAGGAAGCGCTCCCAAGCGAGGGGCTCAGCTCAGGTGTCAACACAACTCCTCTGAGCAGAGCCGCAGGCTGGTTCAGGGCGTAAACCAGGCAACCTGTTCGCCCGCTGCTCTTTGACGGTATGTGGTGGCTTGCGAACTCCTCCGCTGGGTACCGATGGCAACCTACGGGGACGTGACGTTCTGAAAAGCTACCTCTAACAGATGCGTTGGTACGGAGGGTCGCGTGGTCACAGAAGGTCTATGAGTAAGAAACACCCATGCCGGGCTGTAGCTGTACGATGACAGAGTAGCTAACGCCATCTGGCGGAAGGCTCGTTCCAAGGCTGCTTCCCGTATGAACTCCGAGATGCGCACACCCGTGTTTTCTGCGCATGTGGCTACACGCTCATAATCCTCTCTGCCAAAACCGACGGACACGACCGCTCGCGCTGCCTTGACCGGAGGACGCGTTTCGGCGGTGCTAAAGTCCCAGTTCTCAGCATCTTCCAGTCCTTGCAGCTTGTCGGTGCTCATTTTGAACTCCTCTCTTTCAGGATATCTTGTTCTCTCGGCTTGCAGGGCCATGCGGTTACTGGCCTCCACAGGCCCGGCTGGTGCGTCGGCTCGATCGGGATCGCTAAGCAGGCTCCTCCGTGGTCATAGCCAATCAGCAGTAAGGGCGCCCTTCGGCGCGCCCTATTATTGACAAGCAGATGAGGATTGTCCAGGACTTGGAGTACCCGCTTTGGACTTACCCCGTTCCGCCAAAACTTGTCCTCGTTTTCATCGTCAATCAAAAGGCTGTCGATTGGCCTGCTTGACATGGCGGTTCCTTGACACTACACTGAGTAGTGTTCAGATAGTGTTAGTGTAGTTCGAGCAGCGAGGGGCGTCAAGTGGAAGTCGAGTGGCTCATTCTAGCTGATGGTGCCGAAGTATCTGGAGGGAAACTACACCTTCTGGGTGGTGGGTGGGACGTGCTCACCGTCAACTCAGGTTTTCCTGTTGACCAGCATGCGGCGATTGCGGCTGCACTTAAGGTTCCTTGGAATGAGACGAACCGACCCCATGGCGTTGAGATTTCGATTGAGGACGAGGACGGAAAGGAATTGCTGAAAGTTGCTGGGCAGGTCGAAGTGGGTCGGCCCCCTGGGATTGTACCAGGCCAGGACCAACGAGCGCAGATAGCGATAGATTTCATGATGAAGCTTGAACGGCCGGGCACTTACGTGGTGGTCGCTCGCATTAATGGAGAGGAAGGCCGCCGAGTACCTTTCAGGGTTATGCCGGGGCCAGGCCTGCAGAGCAAACTGAGATAGAAGCAGAACCCACGGTTCGAACCGCATGTGTGTTGGATGAAGGGGCGATGGAGGAACGGTCGGGCCACTAGCCGAACCCGCCGACCCTGCGGCCCGACATGGCCTGTTGCCCGCCAGGTCTTGCAGCGCTACAACGTCCGCTACCTCATCGTCGGCCCCGTCGAGCGGCTGTATTACCCGGCGACGGGCCTTGCCAAGTTCGCGACGATGGCGGAGCTGCGGGTGGCGTACGAGAATGAGGGGGTGAGGGTGTATGAGGTGAGGTAGGATGAGAGAATCGAGAACCTACGCTTCAGATTGAGCGATCAAGAGAGCTTCTTGCACTGAGACGACTCGAAGCGGAAGGCCGCGCGCTTCCTCGATGCGTTCGCGCAGCGGGTTGTCGGTGGTAACAAGGACGCCGCCGACATGCGCCGCTAGGCGAACGAACACAAGATCATCTTCAGGAAGCCGCTCTTCATCCGCTACAGGCGGCACTCTTTCGTCTGCGAAAAACAGTACTCTGCCTTCTGCCAGAAGTCTCCTGATGACTCTGAAAGCCGTTTCAGGCCCAAGAGCTTGTTCTGCGAAATGGTCTGCCTGGACTGAATATTGCCGATAGGTTTGAGTGGTCACAGCGATTACATGACCGAGAACATCTATATCACGGAGTAGTTGCAGCGCTTGGCTGTCAGGGTCAAGCGTGTGTGCCCAAATGAAGACGTTCTCGTCAATGATGAAGGCCAGGGTCACTGCTGACGCTGGCTCAACGCGCTAATGTATCGGTCAACTTCCTGGCGCTCGACCTCGAAGAAGCCCCGGAGGCCACCCTTCACTGCTCCTTTGTCGGAAACATGAAGTCTCTCGGCGCTGGCTTCGCCGGTTGTCTCGTCTCGGGAAAACGAGTAAATCGCAAGTTGCTCGGGCCCTAGGTCACCCGCGGCTACCCTAATCAGTAGCCCCGCCAGGATATGCTCGCTGTGAGTGGTGAGGATGATCTGCTTATGCTCTTGGGTCGCCGTTTGCGCCAAGACTCTTGCCAGTTCTCCCTGCGCCTTTGGGTGCAAGTGAATCTCAGGCTCCTCGATGCCCACAAGCGCTTCCCTCTTGGCAAAGGTCAACCACGTGAGTAGTACCACCAATTGATTCGAACCGAATCCCTCGTGGATTAACGGTGACTCTGTTTCACTTTCAGGAATAATAGTCGGTCTATTATCATGAGGTCTCCATGAAATATGGAGCCAATCTCGGATTGCACTTGGGTCGTCCTCCAGAACACGTCCGATGTGGTTGGATACCCTTTGAAGTATTGCTTTGTTATAGGCTAAGAGAGTGGCCGTAGTGCGTGCCCATTGCTCGGGATCGTTCAAACTCGGTATGTCTGTTGGAATTTCGCCCCCAGGTTCGTAACGTCGGCGGGAGAAACCACGCATAGTTGGAACAAAAACGAAATCTGCAAGAAAGCGCTGGACTTGCATAGATACTCTGTTTGATGAGTCCCCAGTGAGATCCCTCTTGTTTCTCCATCGGTCTCCTTCAATTTGGTCTCTCGGATGTTCAGCCAACCGATGAACTACCTTCGTTCGCTCTGAGGCATTCATGCCCCAATAAGCTACATTATGGTCAGGCTCATCAACTAGAATCTCTAAATCAACGGAGAGTTGGTTCCGATGATTGTGCACAAGATCTAAATATGTTCCAAAGTCGACCAACCTACCATTGGTCACAAGTAAGTCATCTCCAAATCCCTGCTGCTTCAGCAGGAGCAGCGCTTGGAGCACGCTGGACTTGCCTGTTCCATTGGGACCGATGAGCACGGTGATAAGCCCAGGCTCTATCTCAAGCCCCGGGTCGCCGAACGCTTTGAAGTTAGTTAGTCGCAGCTTCTTGAGCATGGGATTATTGTAACACGGCACGCCGCCGACGGGGGCCGCGTGAGTCCCCTTCCTGCTATACTGACTGGGTATGTTCGAGTCGCTGACCGAGAAGCTGAACGGCGTTTTCCAGAAGATCACCGGCCGCGGCCGCCTCACCGAGCGCGACGTGGACGAGGCGCTGCGCCAGGTGCGCATGGTCCTCCTCGAGGCGGACGTGAACCTGCGCGTCGCCCGCGACTTCGTCGCAGCTGTGCGCGAGCGCGCGGTCGGCAAGGATGTCCTCGAGAGCCTCACCCCGGGGCAGCAGGTCATCAAGATCGTCCACGACGAGCTGCTGAACCTGCTGGGCGCCGGCGAGGGCCGCCTGACCGCCGCCGCCACGCCGCCCTCGGTGGTGATGCTGGTCGGCCTGCAGGGTTCCGGCAAGACGACGACCGCCGCCAAGCTGGCGCTGCTCCTGCGCCGCTCCGGCCAGCGCGCCCTCCTCATCGCCGCCGACGTCTACCGTCCCGCCGCCATCGACCAGCTCGTGGTGCTGGGCCGCCAGCTCGACCTGCCGGTGCACAGCGAGGCCACCACCGTCCCGCCCGCCACCATCGTCGCCAATGGCCTGCGCCGCGCGCGCGAGCTCGGCCTCGCCTGGGTCATCGTGGACACCGCCGGCCGCCTCCACATCGACGACGAGATGATGGCGGAGCTGAAGGCGCTCAAGGCAGCGGTCAATCCCTCAGACGTCCTGCTGGTCGTGGACGCCATGACCGGCCAGGACGCCGTCCGCGCCGCCGAGGCCTTCCACGAGGCCGTCGGCCTCACAGGCCTCGTGCTGGCGAAGATGGACGGCGATGCGCGTGGTGGGGCTGCCCTCTCGGTGCGCGCCGTCACCGGCGTGCCGGTCAAGTTCCTGGGCACCGGTGAGAAGCCGGATGCGCTCGAGACGTTCTACCCGGACCGCTTGGCCTCGCGCATCCTGGGCATGGGCGACGTCCTTACGCTCATCGAGAAGGCGCAGCAGCAGGTCGACGTGAAGCAGGCCCAGGAGCTGGAGCGCAAGCTCCGCACCGACTCCCTCGACCTCAACGATGTCCTCAACCAGTTCCGCCAGCTGCGCCAGATGGGGCCGCTCCAGCAGCTCCTGGAGATGATCCCCGGCTTCTCGGCGCTGAAGCAGAAGCAGTCGGCGGCGCTGCCCCAGGAGCGCGACATGAAGCGGATGGAGGCGATCATCCTGTCCATGACGCCGGCGGAGAGGGCCACGCCCGATATCCTCGACAGCGGCCGGCGTCGCCGTATCGCCAAGGGCAGTGGTGTATCGGTGCAAGAGGTGAACCAGCTCCTCAACCAGTTCCGCGAGATGCGCAAGATGATGCGGGGCCTCGCGCAGGGCCGCGCGCCCTTCGCCATGCCGGGTCTCGGCCGCCGGTAGCGGAGGGCACAGCATGCTGTGCCCCTACGGGTTGTGTTACACTGGTCGCCTAGACTGAGGAGGCACGCAGACCACATGGTACGTTTACGCCTGGCCCGCTTCGGCGCCAAAGACCGGCCCACCTATCGCATCGTGGCCGCCGACTCGCGCTCGCCCCGCGACGGCAAGGCCCTGGAGTACCTCGGCACCTACAACCCCCGCACTGATCCCCCGTCGATGGCAGTCGATGCCGAGCGTGCCCTCCGGTGGCTGCGCACCGGCGCCCAGCCTTCCGAGGCCGTCCAACAGATCCTGCGAAAGCTCGGCGTCTGGGAGCAGTTCGAGGCCGATAAGCAGGTCGCCCAGGCGCCCGGCCCCTAACCACCGCACCCCGGGCTCGCCGTGCTGCGAAACCTCGGCGTTGTCCTCTTAGCCGCAAGCGCTCTTCATCTCTGGGGCGTCGTCCTCCAGGTCGGCGGGGCGATCGCCGATCCGTTCTCGGAAGTGGCGCCGCTCGAGCGGATCAGCGTCCTTTCGCTCCTTGTCCTGACCGGGGGCGGGGTTCAGGCGTTGGTCGGCTGGTACCTCTGGCGCCGCGGCGAAGGCGTCGTGGCCGAAGCGGTGCCGTACGGGGCCCTGAGGTTGGTCCGTCTCATTGGGACCGGATTCCTCGTCGGCACGACGGTTGTGGAAGTCGCCGCAGCGGCGGGCGTTGTGTTACAGCAGTGGGTGATCGTCAACGCGATGTCCTTCGTCTCTCTGCCGACTCTCACCTTCGGCTTCTTCCTGTTCTGGCTAGGGGCACGGCTACCGCCGCCGGCGCCCAAAGAGACGAAGCGCCCTGCAAGTGCAGCAAGGCGGGCCGGGCGCAGGCAGCGCTGACTACGGGCTAGCTACGGGGTAGCGCCGCGCTGGATGTGCTCCGCCAGGAAAGCAAGGAGGCGTTGCTGGAAGGCCTCTGGGTGCTCTCGGTGTGGCCAGTGGCCGCACTCGGGCACGAGCCACAGGGACGCTGTGGGCATCTCGGCCACCAGAGCTTCGCCGGGGCTGTGCGGCACCAGCGGGTCGTCCCGACCCAACACCAGCAGGGTTGGCACGGGGCAGTCACGCAGGCGCAACGAGAGCAGGGCCTCGGGACGAAGCTGGCCGCGTGCGGTCCCTTGCCTGAGCATGCTTACCAACGCTCCCGCTGATCCGGGTGTATGACGGTAACGGTGGTACAGCTCTATAAACGCCTCTGGCACGGCGCGTTCCTGGCGCACCATGGCCCGTAAGCCCCGTCTCAGGAGACTCTTGGGCGGCGCTGCTAGGAAGTGGCCGATGATCGGACGGGCCAGCCAGCGCATGAAGGGCGTCAGCTCGGGCGAGAGGCCCGGCGGCGCGACCAGGACCTGCGCAGCGACCCGGTCTGGCTGTGACGCCGCGTAGTGCGCGGCGACGAGGCCGCCCAAGGACACGCCCACCACGGCGAGCCGCGTCGCGCCCAGCTCATCTGCTACCGTGTCCAAGAGCGGCGTGATGGCGCGCAGCCTGTACAGTGCGGGATCGCGCGGCTTGTCCGAGGCGCCGTGGCCCGGCAAATCGAGGGCCACAGCGTGATAGCCTGCCTCGGCGAGCGCAAGCGATGCCTCCTCCCAGGTCTCCGCCGGATCGCCCAGGCCGGGAAGCAGGAGCACCAGCGGGCCCGCCCCCGCCTCTAGGATGCGGAGGCGCAGGCCGTTGGGGAGAGTGAGGAAGCGTTCGACGGTGTTTGTCAGGGCGGTACGATCTCGACCAGCGAGGGGTCTATATGGGCGAAATGAGGATCGCGAGTCAGGACTCTGCGTCTGGTGACAACCGCAGTCGCGGCGATAAGGGCATCTGGCATTGGCAACCAATCATCACGCACTCTATCCCGTTCGTCATGGGCATATCGCCGTCGCAACTGGCCAGCGACTCTGGCAATCCGTTGGCCAACAGGAATCCGCACGAGCTCACGCAGTACCTCGCGTAGAGCCCGAGCCTCCAAGGGATTCCGCACGCCTTCCCAAAGCTCAGCTTCGGTTATCGTGGAGAATGCAGCGGTATCTGTTCCACTGCGAAGGGCACGAAAATACCGGTCGACAGGTTCGGGACGCTTCATGTAATCGATAAGGATATTCGTGTCGACTAGATAGTCAGTCATGAGGCGCTGTCAGCGACGCTGCGATGTTCCCAGCCCCGCCGCAGATCTGCCAACCATTGGTCGGTGATGTCCTCCCTGTCCTTCCACATTCCCTTGGCTGAGCGCGCCCAAGCCCGACGCGCCTTGCCTCGATAGCGGCGCGCCTCTTCCTTGCGCCCCTGACGTTGCAATTGACGTGCGGTCTGTTCCAACAGGCGTGCGTACGTCCGGTGCATCTCCGGGACGGTGTGCCGGAGCCAAAGCTGCTCCATCTCGGCGTCGGCGGTCTCCAAGTCTTCTTGGGCTAGCAGCACGAGAGCGCCTCCAAAACGGGGCTGAGGTAGATCCGGGCGAAGTGTCAGGGCGCGGCGGAAGGCTGCCAGAGCGTTCTCGGGATCCCCAAGATGCGCAAAGATTATGCCCTCGTTGTGGTGCGCTTCGGCGAACTCCGGGCGCAACGCAATGGCTTTTTCGTAAGCTGCCAGGGCTTCCTCGTAACGTTGCAGCCGACGCAGTACATTTCCCCGATTGTTATGGGCTTCAGGGAAGTCTGGTTGATGCCTGAGAGCAGCCTCAAAAGCGGCCAAGGCCTCCTGATATAGCTCCTGTTCGGAGAGTTTGATGCCGTGTTCGAATTCTTTGAGCGCGCCGCGAGGAGGTCCTCCCCGGACGTCCGTACGTAGCGCCGGAACATCGATCTGCAGTTCGGAGTAACCAAGTAGGGCTGTGGCCATGACGATTAGTTCAGTGACTTGCTCCGGCCAGTATACCACCCTGTCCTCACTCGCCCTCCAACTCTAGCCCGCCTTCTGGGGAGGGGAAGCTGGTGTCGCCGGCGAAGGCCCAGGTGTAGGCTTTGCTCAGGATGCGGGCGTTGGTGGGGCCTGTGAAGCCGTGGTCGCAGTCGCCGATTTGCTGCACTTGGACGGCGGCGGCGTCGGGCGCGATGTGGGGCATCATGAGGGCCAGGAAGCCTGCCATGGGGTCCTGGCTCCCATAAGCCATGTAGATCTCGCCGGTGTAGCTCCGGATGCCGGCGTAAAAGTACTCTCCCACGCTGTCGTAAGCTGAAAGGAGAAGGATCTTGCGGACAGCGCCATAGCGCGAAGCGACGGCACCGCACACAGAACCGCCGGCCGAGAACCCCGACAGATGGAGCACGGGCGTCTCGCTGCCGCAGATCTCCCTCGCGGCTCCCATCGCGTAGTCGATGACGTGTTCCATGCTCTCGACGGCGATCCTGTTCCAGCTCGCGCCTTTGTAGGCATATGGGTCCAACGGGTACCCCGACTGCCCGTCCGGCCGCGGGGGGCTGTAGGTGATCACGCTCGCGACGCGAGTCGCCTGAAGGTGCTCGGCGATGACTCCGTACCGGCCGCGGCGGCCGTCCTTGGACTCGCCCGCGCCCGGTGCATTGACGATGATGGTACCGGTTGTAGTCGGGTAGACGGACAGGGGTATCGAGTAGGAGACGTTCTCTCCTCGATACCCCTCTGTAACCCCGTCCAGGACCAGGTCCGTTTTCGTCATCGCGACTTACGCTACCGCTGCTCCCGTCGTTGCGGGCGCTTCCACTTTGCTGAAAGTGAGGTTCCCTCCCACGAGGTCGATCCAGACGTGGTCGCCGTGGCTGAACTCGCCGGCTAAGATGCGCCGCGAGACCTCGTTAAGCACATAGCGCTGGATCACTCGCTTCAGCGGCCGCGCACCGTAGATTGCGTCGAAGCCCTCGCGCGCCAGCCAGTCCCGCGCTTCAGCGGTCAGCTCGATGGTCACCCGTTGCTCGTCTAGCCGCGACTGTATCTCACCCACTTGCAGGTCCACGATCGAACGGATGTGCTCCTCGGTCAGGGGATGGAAGATGACGATCTCATCAATCCGGTTCAGGAACTCCGGCCGGAAGGACTGCTTGAGCGCCGCCTGCACCGTCGAGCGCAGTTGGTCCTCGCTGATGCGCTGTGTGTCGCCCCGCCGGAAGCCGATGCCCTGTCGCTGCAGATCGGCTGTACCGAGGTTGCTGGTCATGATGATGACGGTGTTGCGGAAGTCGACCGTCCGGCCGTGGCCGTCCGTGAGCCGCCCGTCGTCGAGCATTTGCAGCAGCACGTTGAAGACATCCGGGTGCGCTTTCTCAACCTCGTCGAAGAGGATGACTCGGTAGGGGCGATGTCGCACCGCCTCGGTCAACTGTCCCCCCTCCTCGAAGCCGACGTAACCGGGCGGCGCGCCGATGAGTCGAGAGACCGTGTGCTTCTCCATGTACTCCGACATGTCGAGCCGCACCATGGCGTCCTCGCTGTCGAAGAGGAACGTCGCCAGAGCGCGGGCCAACTCGGTCTTGCCGACGCCGGTAGGTCCGAGGAACAAGAACGAGCCGATGGGCCGCTTCGGGTCCTTGAGGCCGGCGCGGGCGCGCCGGAGCGCGTCAGAGACGACCGAGATAGCGTCCTCCTGGCCGATAACGCGCTCCTGCAGACGCTCGTCCATGTGGAGCAGCTTCGCCGCCTCCGCCTCGAGCAGGCGGTTGACCGGCACGCCCGTCCACTTGGCGACCAGCGTGGCGATGTCCTCCTCGTTCACCTCGTCGTCCAGGTGCCGCTCCTCGCGCCAGCGAGCCTTAGCCTGGGTCACCTGTTCCTCCAGAGCAAGGCGCTCAGCGCGGAGCATCGCCGCCTTCTCGTAATCGCGCTTATTGGCGGCGGCTTCCTCCTCATTCTGCAGAAGCTGGATGTGGTCGCCTTGATCGCGGATCTCCTTCGGCAGGCTCTCCTGAGCGATGCGCAGCGCCGCCCCTGCCTCGTCCATTAAGTCGATCGCCTTGTCGGGCAGGTAGCGCTCGGTCAGATAGCGATGGCTGAGTTGCACGGCGGCTGTGAGGGCCGTGTCGGTGATGTGCACCTTGTGGTGCGCCTCGTACTTCGGCCGTAGCGCCTTGAG
>Ga0209751_10003617_pt1 | contig 14958 bp, 12 predicted proteins | sample RifCSP13_1_FD_184019 | JGI IMG/M metagenome (GOLD analysis project Ga0209751, IMG submission 184019) | Soil microbial communities from Rifle, Colorado - Rifle CSP2_sed 13_1 (SPAdes) (version 2) | ecosystem: Environmental > Terrestrial > Deep subsurface > Rock core/Sediment | place: Rifle... | reverse complement strand
ACCAAAGACCTCTTCTCTCAACACATCCATTTCATGGTTCACGTTTGTGATTATCGTGGGCTCGTAAAAGAATCCGTCACGCTTCACGGGCTGGCCGCCCGTAAGCACCCTGCCGCCCTTGACCCTCGCGTCCTCTACCTGTTTGGCAAGCGCCTGCCTCTGGTTGTCCCTGACAAGCGGCCCCACAGTGGTCTTGGAATCAAGCGGGTCTCCCACGACTTCGGCCTGTGTATTTTCAACAAACAATTTCGTAAACTTGTCGGCAACCTCCTTTACCACGATAAAGCGCTTTGCCGCTATGCAGCTCTGGCCGGTGTTCAGCAATCTTGACTGCGTCGCCATGTACGCGGTCTGGTTGAGGTCTGCATCTTCCAGCACAATGAAAGGATCGCTGCCGCCAAGCTCGAGCACAAACTTTTTGAGACCCTGTGAAGCAAGCTCGGCGACGCGCTTGCCGGTGTTGACGCTTCCCGTGACAGACACGGCGTCGATGTTTGCCTGCACAAGTGCCTCGCCGACTCGGTAGTCGCCGATGACTGACTGGAACACATTTTCCGGAAACCCGGCGTCCCTGAAGGCTTGCTCGAGTTTTAGCGCGCTGCCAAGGCAGACGCTGGAATGCTTTAGCACGCCCACGTTGCCAGCTGTTAGTGCCGGCACTGCAAACCTCATGACCTGCCAGAAAGGAAAGTTCCATGGCATGATGCAAGCTACTACTCCGAGCGGCTCAAACGACACAAAGCTCTTGCGAAATTCAGTCGGGATTATTTCGTCGCGCAAAAACGCCTCTGCTCGCTCGGCATAATAGTCGCATACCCATGCACACTTTTCGATCTCTGCTAGGGACTGCCTTATGGGCTTGCCCATCTCTTCTGTGACCAGCCTTGCATACTCTTCCCGGTTTTTCCTCATCACCCGGCCTAGCCTACGCATGTATTCTGCGCGCTCGGCAAGGTCCAGCTGTTTCCATTTTGCAAAAGCGTCCCTTGCGGCCTTGACCTTCCTGCTGACCTCTTCTAGACTCATGCTCTCGTAGGTAGCGATGACCTTCTCGGTCGAAGGGTTGATGGTTTCAATTTTGGGCATGAGAAAATTCTTACACTTGCATCCTAATAAGCAAGACCAAAAAAGTCCCGCGGGCAGGATTTGCCCCAAAACGGTTTTTCGCCATTTTGTTTGAGCCTGCGACTCTTCGGTTACTGCATTGTGCGCCCGATAGGCTGCTTCACGCGGTCAGCTACTGAGAAGCCGACATCTACAGCCGAAAGCTCTACCAGGCTGAGCTACCGCGGGACATTTCCGTTTGTCGCTAGAATGCTATATAATTGTGATGGCAGGTCAGAGATACTTGGCAATATCGAGTGCAAAGTACGAGATTATCCTATCTGCGCCTGCCCTTTTTATCGACGCGATAGAGGATATCTTCCATTCCTCTTCGTCTATCCAGCCGCGCATCGCGGCCGCCTTTATCATGGCATATTCGCCGCTGACGTTCTGAACCGCGACCGGGTAGCTAAACCTGTCCTTTACCATCCTGACAAGGTCCAGGTATGCAAGCGCCGGCTTTATCATGACCATGTCGGCACCCTCGTTGATGTCAGTCTCTACTTCTAACAATACCTGCCGGGGGTTTGCGTACGACACCTGGTACGACGACTTGTCAAGGCGCGATCTTGTTTTTGCAAACGCGGCCGACCTAAAGGGGGTGTAAAGCGACGAAGCGTGCTTTGCAGAGTAGGAAAATATCATTGCTTTCAAGCCGCGGACGAAAAGCCCGCCCTTGATTGCGCGAACCTGCCCGTCCATCATTGACGACGGCGCGACTACGTCGGCGCCGGCCTCCGCGTGGCTTGTCGCAATTTCGACAAGCACCTGCAGCGTGGCGTCGTTATCTACCCTGCCCCTAGCGACTATGCCGCAGTGCCCAGTAAGGTTATATTGACAAATACAAACGTCCGTCATCACATTAACAGAGCTGCCAAAGCCGGACTTTATCTCCTTCACCGCCCGCTGCACCACTCCTTTCCTGTCAGAAGCGGACAAGCCTTTCGGGTCCCTGCTGCTTGGTATGCCAAAGACAATAAAAGACGAAATGCCGCTGTCAACCGCCGATTGAACGTGCTGCGCCACTTTTTCAGCTGGCGTCACTGACATGCCGGGCATCGAGTCTATCTTGCCCGGCCGGTCTGAAACAAACACCGGGAATATGAGGTGGCTCTTGCGCAGACCTGCGGCGGCAAATATCTCCCGGTACCTTTCCTCATTATCACGTTGGAACTGCTGCAAGGGTTGGTACTGCTTGGCGCGCGGCCTATGAATATATGTTTTCAATGCCCGAAGAATCGACCACAAAATTCATAAAATATTATAGAGCCTGAACGGGTATGCGCAGAGTAACTGTCGGCATCCCGGCCTACAATGAGGAGCAGAATATAGTCAACCTCCTGCACTCGCTTGAGGCGCAGCGCCGGCTGATTTCTGAAGTGATTGTTTCAGACGACTCCGCTGACAGGACCCCTGACCTTGTGAGCGACTTTGCCAAGAGCTCGCCACTTGGCATCACCCTTTTACACCATAAAGCAAGGAGAGGCGCAGCCGCAGCTTGGAATGAAATTTTCCAGAAAGCCTCTGGCGACGTCGTTGTGCTGTATGACGCGGACACAATACCGCACCCGTCGTGCACGGAGCAGCTTGCGTCGCGCCTATCTGAAAATACAGCTCTATGCGCGTCAAACTCGCAGCCCGTCCAGGCCGCCGGCGTTGCCGGCAGGGCATCGGTGTTTATTTCAAACTGGCTGAGATCTGTAAGGTTGTGGGGGCTGTCGCAATACACCGTAATGGGAAGGGCGCTTGCCATCGACGCGGAAATTGCAAAAAAGATCCAGATACCGGCAGAGGTGATCGCAATCGATCTTTATCTGCAGTGCAAGATCCTTGAAATGGGGCTGCATGTCGTCTACAACGACGGCGCGATCGTTTATTTCAAGCCCGCAAGCAGCATGCAGGACCTGGCATCACAGGTGATGAGGGCATTCAATGGCCACAACCAGATGAAGGACCGCGTGTCCCCACTTCGCATTGGTCTGCCGGCCCACGTGGCAGTTGCGCAGGCGCTGAAAAATGTCCTCATTGACCCGCTTGGCGCCATCTCGGCCATTGCAGGGTACTCGCTGATGCCCTACTACAGGTCGAGACTTGAGCACACCGATTCGGCAAAATGGCACACAGCGGACAGCTCAAAAGCAATAGACTATGAGCAATTGAAGGCCAGATTCTGACTGACACACTTTTTTATAACCGCGGCTTCTGTAAGCAAAGCAAGCAGGTCGACGGAGAAAAAATGTCAGACATAGAGAGACGATTTGAGACAATAAGCAACGATGGGGTGCTGTGGCTAAATGCGCAAAAGCCGACCTTTGCGGACATGAGCACGCTCGGTCAAAAGTTCCCGTTCCAGAGGCTCAACCTCGAAGACTCCCTCTCAAAGATCCAGATTCCCAAGATCGACAGGTATGCTGACCATATCTTTATCATTCTACATTTTCCAACGCCTGACAAGGAGAAGGGCTTTCTCTTCAGCCAGCTTGCAATCTTTATGGGTGCTGAGTACCTCGTGACCATACACCAAGGCGATTTGAAGCCAATTGACGAGCTGTTCAACATGTGTAGAAACGACGAAAAGCAGAGACAGGCGATTATGGGCAAGTCTTCAGGGTACCTGCTCCACAAGATAATCGACACCATGGTAGACGACCTGCTGCACGTCCTGATGAAGGTGGTAGGCAACATCGATGACATAGAGGACAGTGTATTTGACGAGCGAATATCAATTCCGCGCCAAATCTCGCTGTTGCGACGGGAGATAACTACACTCCGCAGGATCGTGATACCGCTCAGAAGGACGGTGGTCGACCTGTCAAAGGACATCCAGCGCTTTTCAAAGGAAGAGATGTCGCTATACTTCAAAGACGTGCTGGACCACATCGAAAAGGTGTACGAAGCGCTTGAAGAGGCAAAAGAGACTGTAGAAATTTACAAGGACACTGATTACATGCTTAGCCAAGAAAAGACGAACAAGATATTGGCCGTGCTCACCATCCTATTCACTCTGTCAATCCCGGCCACGGTTATTTCCGGATTTTATGGCATGAACGTCAACATTCCGGGTGGAATTGTGACGGGGCCATGGGAACAACTCGGACCCTATACAACTCTGATCTTCGTTCTAATAATATCTTCTATTTCTGCCCTACTCATGGTATTCTACTTTAGAAGGCTCGGGTGGATGGGACCCTCGATGTAGCTGGAGGGGCCCTACTATCGACATTTACCTAAGAGGATAAATACTTCCCGAAATACCTTTGTGTAGGATTGGCGGGGACAGGCGGAGAGGACATACACGGCTATGTGTGCACTCCACACGATAAACAGTCAAGTTCTCTGATCGAAAACTGGGAAAAGAACGATAACGTCGTCGACATTTACTTTGTCACTGCAACATTTTCCGACGAAAGTGTTCCGTACTTTCCAAACAAGGCTAACCACTACACACTGGCATCTTTCAGTGACATGACTGGCATCCTAGACGACATCAAGAAATACAACATGGACAGGCTGTCTTTCATGTTCAGCTTTTCAAGCCCGCTTTTTGAGCGGAACGGGGACAAGCTCAACTATGTTTCGCTCTACTTCACGAAATACACGAGCGGCGACCCGGCGATAAGCGACCTTGCAAACGCGATTGCCCGGCGCGAAAAAGTAAAGAAAGCAAGCCTCGCGCAGATGCAGCTCCTGGCTGCCGAGCAGCCAAAGTTCACCTTTCCATATTCCAAGAACCTGGTGATACTCGAGGTCGAGGGCGAAGCTACGCACCAGACCGACCAGAAATACTGCGAGCGCACAAGGCGCGACGTGGCAAGGAAGGGCATCGCGCTCAACAACCTTGTCAGCTTCTCCATCCTTGAAAAGTTGAAGTAATCAGAAACGTTAAATATGCTTCTTTTTCTTTAGCCTTTAATTCATGAGCAAGCCGATGGATCTTGGCGCACTCAAAATTGGTTCATACATTGTAGTCGACGGCGAGCCGTGTAGGATTGTTTCGTACGACCACAGCAAGCCGGGCAAGCACGGATCCGCCAAAGCAAGGATCACAGCAGTCGGAGTCTTTGATGGCAGACCCCATCCCTTCGTAGGCCCCGTTTCAGCCAAAGTGGAAGTGCCGCTGATAGACAAGCGAAGCGGGCAGATCATTTCAAAGCAGGGCGACACCCTCCAGATAATGGACCTCGAGACGTTTGAGACGTTTGAAACCTCTTCAGTGGAAGACGAGATCAAGGAGAAACTAGCGCAGGGCGACATACAGGGCCGCGAGGTCGAGTACTGGAAGGTCCTTGACAGGATCAAGATAGTCAGGGTCAAGAGCTAAAAGTTCATACAATAGAACCGTTGATCGTTTTCTGGATGCTGATGAGGTGAAGGAAGAGCCGGCTGACATCATTTGATGAAGATTATGAGTCCTGAGGCATCCATCATATCCTTCTTGATCTCGGATTTACAATTGCGTCAAGTGCATTTCCGACGAGTGCAAATGAAAGACCGGTGATCGCAATCATTAGACCGGGCGGCACGATCCACCACCAAAGCCCTGTAGACGCAGCACCTGCAGAATTCGCCTCGTGCAGGATCTGGCCCCATGTCGGGATTGATGGGTCACCTAAACCGAGAAAAGAGAGCGCTGCCTCCCCAAGAATCGCGCCCGGGACTGCTATGGCAATGCTGGCAAAAGTTAATGGGATCAACTGAGGTATAATGTGTTTAAAGATTATCTTTGTGTCTGACTGGCCCATTAATTTTGATGCTTCAACGTACTGCATATTCTTCAGCTGCAATGCGAGGCTCCTGCTAACCTTGGCCATTCCTACCCAGCCGAAAATAACAAGAAACCCTGTGATCAGAAATATGCTGCGGCCGACAGTAACCGACAGGATTACCAGGAGCGGCAGAGCAGGTAAAGAGTAGAAAACGTCGTTGATTCGCATTAGACCCTCATCAGTGCGCCTGCCCTTATAGCCGGCAAATACGCCATATATTAGGCCAATAAGAACAGAAGCTAAAGCTACCGTTAGGCCTATGAAAAGCGCCACGGGCGCCCCCCAGAGTATACCAATAGCCAAATCGCGGCGCATTTCGTCGGTGCCCATCAACCCAAAGACTCTGCCGCCAAGTATCACCCCAGAATCTTGCACGGAATCCATATCGTTAAAAACGTAAAACGTCTCGCGAATAGTATATTCCCCTTTTAGGATCTTATTTTCCTGTGCGTCAGAGAAGATCATTACTTGAGGCCTGGAAGGATCCTGCTTGTATGAGAAGAGGTTAGCGTAATCACGGAGATTTTCCGCAATAGACCTGTCAGTGGAAAAAACCCTACCGGAAAACTCGTTAGATTCTTGCTGTGAAGTAGGAAGCGACGCAAAGTAAATCATGAATTCCTGCCCATCCGGCCTTACAACGTCTACTTGAAGAATGGGTTGAGTATCGCCATACCTTACAGCATAGAGCAACATAAAGTCGCTTGGATAAAAGTCGTAGTTGAAGTCAAGAGTGTATGAATGAACTTCGGCGCGAAGCGGACCTTCTGTAATAGTTGACACCGTAGCGTCTTTCATGTGTTGAACAGTGTGCTCCGGGATCTTTGGTCCAAAACCGAAGTTTGTCCATGCCGGGGCGGCCGCTTTTGGAAGATCTACCCAGTAAGCGGGGCTGTTCCAATTCCTGTAGGACTCTAGAGGGATAGCTGCAACAGAGTAGATTGTCATTACAAGTAGCCCAAGAAGTATTGCAATACCTGCTAGACCGCTTTTTGAGCGCTTAAACTGTTTGACAACATCGCGCCTCGAAAGTACTTTCGCAGCAGTCGTCATGCCACTTTTACCCTCGGATCAAGGTAGGCATACGTGATATCTGTGATGAATACTGTTATGATGAAAATTACTGTAGATATGTAAGTAAGCCCGATTATTATCGGGATGTCCAGAAAGCCGATGGCCGCGTAATATAATTGACCCATGCCTGGCCATCCAAAGACGGCCTCGACAGTTATTGCACCACCAAATGAGGCGGCAAGGCTTAGGGCAATCACTGTGACAATTGGAGGAGCGGCATTTTTAAGGGCATGAGAATAGACAATCCTCTTTTCTGGTACGCCTATTGTCCTCTTGGCTGCGATATAGTCTTCACTCAAGACACCAACGACAAAATACCGCACCATGTATGCCCAGGCCCCAAATCCGACAAGAACGATCGTTATCAGGGGGAGTGACATGTGGTAAAGCAGGTCAAGCGCATAGAATGGATCGGACGGGGAAGTCTCGGGGGTAGAATTGGGCGGAAAGATATGGTATGTAAATGCAAATGCAAAGATCATTAGCATACCAACCCACCATATTGGAAAGCTTCCACTGAATACTGCGAATGAAGAATTGAGTCGGTCCCAAACTGAGCCTGATCGGTTCGCCACAAAAGCGCCTAAATAAAGTCCTATCATTGTGATGATTAAAGTCGAGCTTGAAAAGAGCAGTAGGGTCCTGGGCAACTTTTCAAGGATGATGTCACGGACATTCGAAGATCCGCTGTCACTTGTTAGATAGTTCGAGCGACCAAGGTCAAGTACCATTACTTTCAGAACGGTATTGGTAAAGCGTTTTGGAGAATACCATGGTTCGTCAAGACCCAGTGTCGATGTCTGAAGCGCGACCTGGTCGTCAATGTATTTTTGGCGGTCGTCTGCAGTCTGGAACTCGAGCTCCTTAATAGTTATCTGCTCCACCACATTGAAATTAATGGCTTCTACAAGTATCTTATCCATAGTGGGACCCAAGAGGGAAATCGTAAGGACAAGGGTCGCAAACAAAACTATTATCATGTTTATGCTACGCTTTGCCACGAAACGCCCAAAGCCCCCCAAGCTTATCACCGTTACGTGGGACTGTTTTCTATTAAAATCCTCCTATTCAAATTACCATAACAGCTCTAGGTATCCCTAGTTGCTGAGTCGTTCGGAGGCGAGTATGGTCCTCTCTGAGATGTCAGGACGAAAGGCATGGATGCTATTGGCAAATATCCTTAGCTGGTTTGGGCCATGCGATAGATTTGATGTTTCCTCTTTTGACAGTTCGATTCTATATTCACCGCTGACGTCGGTGTGGATGGCCTCGCCACTGGTAACTACCTGACCATCCTTGTCCAATACAAAGAAGTCAATTATTGCATCGTTGCTGGGTTGACCATCAATACTAATGTTGAGTCCAATTGTTGCAGATTCGCCTATGAACACGGACCTCGGGATGGGGTTATTCCCTATTGACAAAGACATTGGAATATCGACTTTGGTAATGTCAGCGAGTTTGGGTTTTTCATACATTGACCAGTGGCCGACTTCAAAAGGATAGGAGCTATCCCTGAAAGCCTTGACAGTAATGATCTTTCCTCCAATATTGTAACTGTCAACATAGAATGCACCATTACTAATTACAGCGTGCTTGTGCGCTCCAATCCATTTTATGGATGCATCATAGCGATTTCTCGCATCTTCAACAGTTACGAGATCTTTGAGCGCTGTAGGCACATAGCCTTCGTTATTCATCTTTTCCAGCTCCTCCATTATCATCTGGGAATGGTCAGGAACTATAGGATCGAGCCATTCAACGTTTTCTACAGTGGCCTGACTTCTTGAATATGCGAGCTTCCCTGCCATCACAAGGCGTTCAGATGCTGCAGTTATCTCCCAAGGCTCATTTGGAAAGAAGACACCAGAGTCCGCGATTTCTGTCTTGTCGTAGTGCCAGATGTCGATGTAAGATTCGATTTCATCTGGACTCACAACCTTGAATCCTTTGGAAAGTGGGATCGCAACTGCTGCTTGCGGTGTGTATTCCGGATCGGTTGTCAGATCATTTTCTCCCAGGTCGGTTCCCCATTCGTAAAAGAAATACTGAGCGAAGATAAAATCTGAAATATCCATTGGTATGCTGTGATGCCAATTTGAATAAACCGGCTTGAAAGATACCATGCTGGTGGCATTGTTGCCCTGTCCTACCTCGACCCATTGCTGTTGGGAAGCGTTCCATATTACCGCATCATCAGGGACCTTCAGGCTATCCAATGGGCCTGCTGTTGCGATGCCTGTCCAGTTTGTTCTTAGCGGTATTATGTCTCCGGTGTATGGATTTCGAAATGTGGCTGTGTCCGCTATTAACGTGTAGATGTCTCTGCTGTAAACGTCGTTCAGCCCAGCTATGCTATTCCATGACCCTTGGTGGATCTGCTTAACTCCAATATTGAGGGTATTCTTTCCCTCAGTCGATCTGGCATTCAACATTGAGTACTTGCTAGTAATCCCCGCTCCAAAGTCGTTTACGAGACCATCGATTTTGGAAGAAGCAACAAACGGATCTGTCTTCTGAGCGACGAAAATCCTAACCGATTCTTGAATCCCCATCTTTACTGCTTGCCTTACGAGTTCGTTTCTTTCCTGCTCTGATGTGAAATTGAAGTATAGTATGCTCTGTGTTATCTGATCCAAAGTAGCGTTCTGGTAGTTCCAAAATTCAGGATTCTGATTACCGGGCATCCTGCCAAACCACGGCCCGAACATCTGAGCTGGTACAACAGGGTTGTATTTGACAAATACTGAAGTGCCCGCGAACCCTTCAGTATAAAGATGCCATTGTAATTCCTGAGGGTCCGAACCGTAGACAACAGAGTTAGCCTTGTTAAGGTCTCCATATTCCTTTACGACAGCAAAGCCGGTTTTCTCTAGCTGCGAGGCAAGCTCTTCACCCATGGATTTTCGCGGTGCGTCGTCCTGTCGTATCAAGATTCTAACTGTAACCGGGCTTCCTTTGTATTCCCATTTGCCGTTACTATCTTTTGAAGCGCCAGCGCTCGTCAATGATTCAGAAATTAGGCGATCGGCAGCTGCAGGGTTGTGGCGAAAACCAAACGACTCTACTATATCGATGACATTCAGGTATTCTGGTGAATAGATACCAAATGGGTCTGCAAGTGGGCTGCCATAGCCCCTCAAAATCTCATTGACTATGAATTCGCGGTCTATAAGATAGTTGAGCGCAGATCTGACCTGCCTGAATTCGAATGGATTGATTTTGCTAGCATCGCCGGATGGAGCCGGGTTGACAAGTAGTCCCATAGAGCCGGCCGATCTATCATAGACTTTTAACTTGCTGTCTTGCGCAGCGTCAGCTGCGGCTTCAAGCGGCATCCTGAAATAATATGCATCAAGTGAGCCGGACCGCACTTCCTCGAGAGCTAGATTCTCATCTTCACGATGAATGAACCTTATAGTATCTATATAGGAGCCTCTTTCGACTTGGCCTGATACCGGCAGAATTGTAAGAAAAGCCGAAAATAGGAGTAGAATTTGCAAGGCAAATAGTATAGGTGCTTTCTGCACTAAGATCAGGGGAGGATCCGTGGTAATATGTTTTTCATACGGATCTTGATTCAGACATCTATTTCGGGTATTGCGCCTATTAGCTCTTTAGTGTACACATGATATGGGTCGGATAGTACCCTGTCAATTGGCCCCATCTCGACGATCTTGCCATAACGCATGATAGCCAAGTTGTCACCGACATAGCGGGCAGTTGATAGATCGTGCGTTATGTATATGTAGGAAATGTTGAACTTTTCCTTCAAACTCTGCATCAAACCAAGGATCTCCCCCCTAACAGATACGTCGAGCATCGATACAGGTTCGTCAGCTACTATTATCCTCGGCCGGACAACTAGTGCTCTTGCTATCGCAACTCTTTGTCGCTGTCCACCTGATAGTTCGTGCGGAAACCTACTGGCGATCTGTTCAGCCGGCACAAGCCTGACCTCACGTAGCGCTGCAAGAACCTTTTCTATCCTATTCTCCCTCGGACTTGTCCTATCGTGTATTTGGAGTGGCTCCATGACTATGTCAATTATCTTCATGCGAGGGTTCAGTGATGCATATGGGTCTTGGTAGACCATGTGAACTGCGGCGCGGAACTCCTTCAGCTGGCGGCCGGTATAATGCGTGACATCTCTTCCTTCAAAAAATATCGAGCCTTCGTCAGGGTCTGTTGCCCTCATGACTAGCCTTGCAACAGTACTCTTGCCTGATCCGGATTCGCCGGCTAGCACGAGTACCTTACCTTGCTCTAGAGTAAAGCTGACATCGTCTACCGCCTTGACAAAGTTCTGGACTGACCTCTGCAAGAGCTGCCGAAAACTTTTCTTTATCGGAAAATACTTTTTGAGATTTCTTGCTTCGAGCAGTACGGTCACGTATTGCAGGTTGTCGCTCTGGTGATATAAACAGTTAGTTTCTATTTCGCTGAATTTTAATATTGCCGACATGTGTATGCCGCCTGTGGAGCTGGCGGCACTTTATTCCGGCGGAAAGGATAGCACTTTTGCGATCTACTGCGCAAGACAGGCCGGGCATAATGTGGTGTGCTTGATTACCATGCACCCGATTGCAGATGATAGCCAGCTGTTTCACTACCCAAACAGTTGGGTCACTGAACACCTTGCAGACGCTATGCAGATCCCGTTGATCGGGTTCCCTGCGGTCGGTGGCTCAAAAGAAGACGAGTTGAAGGCACTTGAAGAGGCCGTCATTCAAGCAAAGAAGCTTTACGAAATCGAAGGCGTTGTATACGGCGGAATTTCAAGCAACTACCAGAAGCAGGCGTTTGAAGGAATTTGCTCGCGCCAAAAAGTCGCGGCATTCGCGCCGTTGTGGAATGTCGAGCCGGAGAAATACATGAGCGAGCTTTTAGAGCGCGGCTTTTCAATAATTATCGTGGGCGTTTCGGCAATGGGTCTTGACAAGGAATGGCTTGGAAAGCCGATCGACAAAGGCGCGCTAAACAGACTTGCAGCGCTTGCGAAAAAGTACGGCTTTAACCTGACGTTAGAGGGCGGCGAGGGCGAGACCCTCGTCACCGACTGCCCGCTATTTCGCAAAAAGCTCCGGATAAACGCGGCCACCACGCACTGGGACGGCCAGCGGGGAATATTTGAAATACGGGATGTGTCATTAGTAGAGAAGTAAATGTTTGACAACCTGCGAGAAGGCCTGCGTGGGGCCCTGAAGAAAATCGTAGGGGCGTCTGACATCAATGAGGAGCTTATCGACTCGCTCTGCAAGGATGTCCAGCGGGCGCTGCTCCAGTCCGACGTCAACGTAAGGCTGGTGCTCTCTATCACGCAGAACCTCAAGGAGAGGGCGCTCAAGGAGCAGCCTCCAAAGGGACTCTCCAGGAAGGATCACATTATCACTATACTGTACGGCGAGCTTGCCAAGATGCTTGGCTACTCTGGCGAGGTGATCAAGACCGTCGACAAGGCGCAGGAAGACGAGCGCGCCCTTGCGACATCGTTTTTCAACCCTGGCAAGCAAAACGTAGTACTCATGCTCGGCATCCAGGGCAGCGGCAAGACAACTGTCACTGCAAAGTTGGCAAGGTGGCTCACAAAGCACGGCTACAGGGCCGGAGTCGTCGGGGCTGACACGTGGCGCCCCGGCGCGCTGACGCAGCTAAAGATGAACTGCAGCAAGATAAACGTCGAAGTCTATGGCGATGAAGAAAACAAGGACGCAGTCGCGATAGCCAGAAACGGCCTTGCGCATTTCAAAGACCAGAACCTTGACGTCATTATCATAGACACCGCCGGAAGGCACAAGGAGGAAGAAGGACTGCTGCAGGAAATGACTGAAATGCACAAGGTGGCAACCCCGGACCTCGTGCTCTTGATCATTGACGGGACGATAGGCCAGGGGGCGTTCAAGCAGGCAGAGGCTTTCCACAAGGCCGCTCCCGTGGGAGGCATCGTCCTTACAAAGCTCGACGGAACGGCAAAAGGAGGCGGCGCGCTTGCAGCATCGGCGGCAACTGGCGCAAAGGTGATGTTTATCGGAACCGGCGAGCGCATAGACGACCTCGAGCAGTTCTCGCCAACCGGGTTTGTCGGCAGGCTGCTTGGCATGGGCGACATCAAGGCCCTGCTAGAAATGGCAAAGGGACTCGAGCTCCAGGCAGACGAGAACCAGGTAAAGCGCCTAATGAGTGGCAAGATGACTATAGAGGACTTTTACGCGCAGATGGAGCAGGTGAGCAAGATGGGTTTCAGGAACGTGATAGAGAACCTGCCGGGGCTCTCCGGCATGGTAAAAGAAGACCAGCTGGATGCGATGCAGACAAGGATGGAAAAGTGGCGCTTTATTATACAGTCAATGACGGGGGATGAAAAGAAGGACCCGGATGTCATCAACGAGTCGAGGAGGAAGCGCATAGCGAGGGGTTGCGGCCTGCCAGAGGGCGAGATCAAGGCCATGATAAAGCAATACAACGACTCGAAGGCGATGATGAAGCAGTCAAAGGGAAGGCAGATGCAGGGGCTCTTGAGGAGATTCGGTATTGGCTGATGCCCAGGGCATCCTGTTAAGGCAATACAAACTCTGCAAGCGATGTTTTGAAAGGCATGCTGGCGGCCGGGTAAAGCCTGACAGGCAGTGCTACATCTGCCGCGGCCTGATGGACAGCCTTGATTCGATAACAGACAGGATAGCTGATGCTGTCAAAAGCTACGAGTTTAAAACATTCCTTATTGGCGCCACGCTCTCGACCCAGATCTACGAGCGGGAAGACACCATGAGGGCTCGCCTGAAAATACGCGGAAAAGAGAGCGTCAAGAGTCAGCTGACAAGAGAGCTTGGGATGCGGCTTGCCCGGCTGGCGAGGAAGAAGGTGGAATACATGAAGCCTGACATCACGATAAGCCTGACGATAGACAAGGAAAACAACGTGGACGTGGCAGTCAAGTCAAGGCCACTCGTGCTTGCCGGCCGGTACGTCAAAAAGTCACGCGGTCTGCCGCAAAAGCAGGACAGGTGCCGAAATTGCGAAGGCAGGGGCTGCGCCTCGTGCAATTATTCCGGCCTGTCAGGATATGAAAGCATTGAAGGCGTCATTGCAAGAGGACTGGTGGAGATGACTGGAGGGCAGACGCCGAAATTTTCGTGGATTGGAAGCGAGGACCAGAACAGCCTGGTGCTTGGAAACGGTCGGCCATTTTACGCCCGCGTCTTTAACCCAAAGAAAAGAAAGCTTAAGAAGGTGAGGATCAACGGCAGTGGCGTCGTGGCGAAGCTGTCGGTGATCGACGACGTTGCGAAGCTCCAGCCGCGCTTCAGGGTCAAGACAAAGATTCATGCAAAATGCGAGAAGGCTCTGGCAAAGGAGGACATGAAAAAGCTTAACTCGCTTGCCGGCGACGTGAGCTTTGAAAACAGGTGGAAAACGGCGACAAGAAAGATCCACTCCGCATGGGCCCGCCGGATTGACGACAACCAGTTTGCTTTCACCATAGTCGCAGACGGCGGCCTGATGATCAAGCAGTTCGTAGGCGGCGAAGAATACATGAAGCCCAACATTTCAGAAATTCTTGGCACCAAGTGCGAATGTGTCACGTTTGACATACTGGGCGTTGAACTTCAGTAATGTTTTTGTTTCACCGGGGCAATGTCACATCAGCAAAAGATGAGCAGCTTTGACCCGCTCTACAAGGTCCACGATGCCTACAAAGCGGGGCAAATCCCGCAAAAAGCCTACGACCTTGTGATTAAGAGGTTCCCGTTGGTCACCGAGGGCATCAAGCGAGTCGAAGAAGCGTCCGGCATGAAATATCCATATTGTTACATAGAGCCGAGCCTTATCGTTTCGACATCGGCAGTCGAGTTTACCCAGATGGGAATACTGTTTGCAAGAACGATACCGGTGGTAGGCGACAACAAACTGCTGCGCGTCGTTGTCCAGATAACCGCACCACTTATTGCCTACGGCCTCAAGGGCACGATCCACGCGATCCTGGCTCACGAATTCATGCACTATCTGGATCTTG
>Ga0209751_10003616_pt1 | contig 14961 bp, 19 predicted proteins | sample RifCSP13_1_FD_184019 | JGI IMG/M metagenome (GOLD analysis project Ga0209751, IMG submission 184019) | Soil microbial communities from Rifle, Colorado - Rifle CSP2_sed 13_1 (SPAdes) (version 2) | ecosystem: Environmental > Terrestrial > Deep subsurface > Rock core/Sediment | place: Rifle... | reverse complement strand
TGGTGACATCGAGTGCCTTGGAGAGAGAATAGAATGCTTCGATCGAGCACCGCGGCCTCTGGCCCGTCATGATCTGCCAGATTCGCATGTAGCGTAGGCCCGTCTTCGCCACCAGCTCAGCCGCGGTAGGGGCCCGGCGCACGGGCCCGTAGCCCAGGATGCACAGCGTCTCGCCGATGCCACGATGGCGCCCCTGGATCGGACCCTTTCGCATCGCGTTTGGCATCATCCCACCTTCGGCTTTCGCCCTCTCGACCCCGGCACGTAGCGCGGAGCTCGGTCGCACCTCGCGCACTTCTTCGGCTCCTTCGCCCGCGGCTGCCATTCGTAACCGCAACGCTCGCACCTCACCCGGGGCCCTTTGTACCGACGCCAGGCCCGCACGGCTTTCTCGGCCGCCCAGCCGGCGGTGCTTCCCTCGACCACTGGCGCGTCCGCGTCCTTGATCCGGAGCCACAGGTCGCCATAACGCTTGCGATTCACGCGAGCGATCCAGACCCGTCCTTCGCCCTGGATCACGATCTCGATCATGGGCACAGCGGGGCCCCCATCATTGCCGATTGCCGCGCGCGAGTATCCGCGCCACCGTCCTCGGATGCCATGTCCCACCTCCCCACTCGTTCAACAGCCGTGCGATGCGGCGCGCCCCCAATCCGCTGGCGCGCAGCGTCGCGATCTTCCGAATGGTCGCCTGCTCGGCAGCAACTTCCCCAAGCCCGCCATTCCCATTGCGCCTCCACCCGTAGGGCACGCCCCCAACCAGCTCGCCCCGCTCCCGCTTGCGACGGAGCGCCGCCGCCGTCCTGGCCCGGATCAGGGCGCGCTGGTATTGTGCGAACGAGTCCATGATGGTCCGGATGAGCTGACCTTCCGGCGTGTCCTCGGCCGAGACCCCGTCAGCAGAGACGACCCTCCCGCCGGCTGAGCGCACGAGGCTTTCGATGGTCGCTGCGATCACTACATCACGAGCCAACCGGCTCCGATCAGCGACCAGCAACAGCCCGGCCCCATGCTCCCGCAGCTCGTCCAGCGCAGCCAGCAGGCCCGGTCGCTCGTCTGCCGGCGTCCCACCGGACAGGCGGTCAAGGTGCTCTGCTATTTTGGTGACCCCGTGGCTCAAGGCCCACGTCTCGCATCGCTCCCGCTGAGATACAAGCCCGGCGTCCTGCTCCTCCTTCTCGGTGGACACCCGCAGATAGACCACCGCGAGTCCAGGATCGCCGGCCCTACGCTTCTGCTTCAGCCTTTGGAACCCCACCATCCCCCTCCCCGTTGTAGCGGCGCAGGCACCGCGGCCCGCACACCCAGACCTCAACCTCGCCAGGACGGTAGAACAGGAACACGGCCCGCGTCGTGGGCCCAATCGCCCGACCACAGACGCAGCAGACTCGCCTTGTCATAGCCGCTCCAGCACCCTCCACGCCAAGTCCACGAGCACGACGACCGCGACGCACAGAGAGATGAGCAGCGCCAGACTCGCACGCTCAAGAGCGGTCATGGCGCCTTGATGCTGTCCGGAAGCCTCTCCGCCGTGCCGCACCACGAGCCGTTGCTCCAAACAAACCCTGCGGCCTTTGAGCGTGTCGAGGACCGAGCGCTCCGGCTTCTCCGCGAAGGTGACGCGGCAGCTGCCTCCCCCGACCTCCACGACTCACCCGCCCGCCGCCTCGGCTGCGCTCGCTCGCTCCTGCCACGCCTCGTCGTACGCCCACCACGCTTCGTCGCGCGCCTGCCGCGCCTTGTCGTACGCCCGCTCTGTTTCTTCGTATGTCATCGCTCACCCCTCGCTTCCTCGTCGCGTACCTGCGCTCCTCCTCATTCCGTGATCCTCTCCCGCCTTGCTGGCCGCGGAACTCGCTCGAGCCATTCGCTCACAGGCGTCGCCAGGCTGATCCCCGGCTCCACCGCATAGGCACGCTCCACCATCACCGACTCTCCGACCCGCGTCTCGAAGGCGCGAGTCTCTACCCCTACCCTCTGGCGATAGACCGCGCAGGCCGAGACCCTGACGATCCGGTACGCTGGACCGCCAGGGTCGAACCGAACAACGTCACCCGGAAGCATGGCGCTCATGTTGCCTTACACTGACCTCCTACCGACAATATAAAGAGGAGGCGGCAGTCTGTCAAGGGGCAAGGGCAAAAAAGATCCCGCCAACCTCATTTTGTTTCACCGTACTGTGGTTCCACAGCCACACTCACTGTGGCTAAAATACCACACCCGACACGGGAGATATTGCCGAACGGGAAATATTGCCGAATGGTGAGAGGCTGAACGGACTATTGACGCTCGCTCTATACCGATCGGTATACTGGCGGGGTGGCCGGACCCCCCCTGGACCCCCCCCGCCCAGAGGCCAGTGTGGACGGCGACGACGTGGTGCCGTCCACACCCAACGCTCTGATGGGCCGGCGCTTAAGAGATGATGGAGCGCAGCCCACCCTCAAGGAGGGGGCGGCCGGAGGGGGGTGAGTCTGGAGCCCATGGCCCGCGAGATCCAGTCTCTCCCACGCGGCCAGTACCCGGGGCTCTAGTCCTCTCTCCGGATTTTCATCCAATTCCTGGTTGGTTTAGGTAATTCCTGGTGGGGTTTAGGTGTTATCAACGTTTTCGATAGTTGAGGGAGGGGGGACTGTATAACCCTGTCTGCCCGGATCTGCCCGGATCTGCCCGGGACAGACACTTAGCGCGATCTGTGTCTGTCCCCGTCTGTGCCACCATGTATGAAATACATGGGGCAGACGGGGCAGACTCGCGCTCGGCAGTCTAAGTGTTCTGGAAATCCGGTGTCTGCCCGCGGCAGACTCATCGGCGTCCGGAGCGGTGGCCTTCTGCCTCTGCTTCGAGTTCGCAGGGGTGGCACTCTTGGCCGGTGTAGGGCAGGCCCCGTGGCGGGGAGAGGATCAAGGCCGCGAGTCCCAGCCACATCAATGCCGCCAGGATCTCCCAGGCGTGTGAGCGTAGCCAGGTCATGTGAGCCTCCTGTCCGGAGGGTAGGGCCTGGGGCCCCGAGGCGTCAAGGGTAGGAACGATTGTTCCCGTTTTGGGTGGAACGTCTGGCGCCATGGCGGATGGACGGTCTGTTTGGTCTTGCAAGGACCGTGCCCGCGCATGCTACAATGGGGTGAAGGAGAAAACACGTATGGCAGATGGCGTTGCTCCCGGCGCGGCAGGCGGATCCAGCGAAGGCTCGATCCCTGGCGCCCCGGCAGCCGTTGTCGATCAGGGTGGTTCTCAAGCAGTAGGCGCGTCGGCTGATCTCGGACACGCTCCTGGGGTCGGTGGCGATGCGGGACTCGCGTCGGATGCGGCAGCGTCAGTAGCGGCTCCCGCTTCGGCGCCGAGCGAGTTTGTCTTCGGCGGTCGGAAGTTCAAGAGTCAGGCAGAAGCAGAAGCGTATCTCCGTCGCCAGTTGGACTCGAACCGTGGGCTGACCAACAAGCTCACGCGGTTTGAGCAGCTCGAGGCCGAGAACGCCGAGCTTCACCGGGCTCTCAACCTACGGCATGCCGGGGGCGAACAGGGAACGACAGGTGGCGAACCAGCCGCGTCGAAGGGCTGGGGTGACGAGCTGACAGAGAGCGGCGATCTCGATCTTCTCCAGGAGCTCGCGGAACGCGCGGAGGCCAAGGGGCAGAATCCCCTTCGCCACGCCCTGTATGGGCTCGCCCAGATCATGGGCGAGCGCGTCAGCGGACTCGTGGACAAGTCACTCGAGGAACGCATCGCTCCCCGCGAAGCTCAGGACAAGTTCAACGAGTACATGACCGGCGTCACTGGCGCCGTTCACAAGCTCACTCCGGACTATCCGGAACTCGACGACGCCAACCAAAGCCCCGAAGCCAACGAGGCGCGCCAGGCCATTCTCGCCATTTGGAAGTCGTTTCCAAAGGAGTTCTCGATCGGACAACCCTTGCGGGCCCTTCGACTCGCTGTGCAGGAATACCGCGAGACGAACGGCACGCCGGTGTTCGCCGTGGCTCCAGGAACGAGCGGGTCTCCCTCTGCGAAGGTCGCGTCGGCCGCGGAACGAGCCGCGGGTGCCGGAACGGCCGTGCTCGACTCGGGCACGCCGTCCAAGCCCAGGCCCGGAGCCGTACCGAAGACCCCGCAGCAGGAGCTCGAAGAGGAACTGGGCGCAGTTGACCGGCTGGCCGCTCGCGGAGCGGGCGGCATGGACCTTGGAGTCCGCCGGATCTCCTGAACCCACCTTAGACCAAACGGAGACACACCATGGCCTACCAGCCCGGCGAATTGCCGCCCGCAAGCGTCCTGACCGGACAGCGCACGATCACAGGAGTCGTGGCGCAGCGGGTCATTCCGCAGATCGAAGACAAGATCCTGTTCCGGCGTCCGAACAAGAGCCCGTTCGTGACCTTCAGCAAAACCGTGCGGGGCTCCCGCAGCGTGCCGAACCGGCTGTTCGGTTGGCTGTCCCGCGACGAGTACCCTCGGCTCTCGAAGGTCGCCGATGCGACCGTCACGGCCATCGCCACAACGCTCAACGTCGAGGCGGGGACGGGTTCCCGTTTCTTCAACAGCGCACTCGTGCTCAACACCGCGACGAACGAGGTGTTCCGCGTCAGCGCGGATCCCGCGACCGACGCGCTGACGATCCAGCGCATCGCGAACGCACAGCCGATGCTCCAGGGCCAGACGCTCTTCATCCTCGGCTCGGCGTTTAAGTCGGGCGCCCCCAAGGGTCAGATGAAGTCCCTCGTGGATGTCTACCAGGAAAACTACACCCACATCGCTCGGACGGGATGGGGCTTCGACCGGCGCCAGCGGCACACCGCCCTCTTCGGAGGGAAGGATCCGCAGGTGGAGAAGGACGACCACACTACGAAGCACGCGATGGACATGGAATACATCGCGCTCTTCAGCCGCAAGTCGCGCACCGTGGACACGGACGGGGCCGAGATCACCACGACTCGTGGCTTCTTCGAAGCCGTCGAGCCCTACAGCGTGTGGGATCTCGAGGGCACACGGCCCACGCTCCAGGAGTTCAACCGCGTGCTTGAGTACGCCATGGCCGAAGGCGATGGCGGCTACATCTCCAGCAAGGGCGACGCCACGAAGTACTTCATGTACGGCCCGTCCTGGGGAACACTCATCGACGAGTGGTGGATCAACAAGATCGTGTTCGAGAACGACGCCTCGAACAAGGGCATCGGCTTCAAGGTCGGGTTCGTCGAGACCGGTCACGGCCGTCTCGGCCTGCTCCGCCAGCCGCTCTTCACCGGCCCCTTCGCGGGCGCGGCAGCGATCGTGGACTTCAACCACGTCGAGATGCGCTACCACGAGGGCGGCCAGACGATGCTCCGCGAGAACATCCAGACCCCGGGTCTGGACGGCGAGGAGCATGAGTACCTGACGGACTTCGGTCTCAAGACCGATGCGCAGTTCCGTCAGCACACCCTCTTCAAGAACCTTGGGGCCGCGGCGTAAGCCGGGTCTCTGATCGGAGGCAAAAGCAATGCGTAACAAGATACTCGCTCTGATCGGGACGCTGGCGCTCGCGCTCATCGCCCTGTTCAGCTACAACGCCACGGCGGATTTCCAGTATCAGGGTCTCTACGTCGATTCCCTGTACCAGAACGTCGCCGCGGACGACACGGACGTGGCGTTCATCGTCCGCTACGTCGGAGCGACGCCCAGCGTGGACGATACCGTCACGACGGCTTCCAACACGATCACATTCAAGCAGAACGGCGCGGCCGACACCACGCTCGAGTGCCCGATTGTCGGGGGCCTCGGCGGGATCATCGACACGTCGAACGCCGCGTGCGACACGCTCGGAGAAGTCGTGGACACGATCAACGGTTCGGCCGATTGGGAAGCCGTGCTTCTCGACGGTCTGCGCTCCGACGCCACGGGCACAACGCAGCTCTTGGCTGTCGCGGCGTCAGACGCAACGGGCAAAGCCGGACTCAACGTCTACTTCGACACCACCGTCGCGCTCAAGCACAGCCGGGCCCTCGTCAGTGGCCGAACGTTCGAGTCGTTTTTCCCAGCGGAAGCGATCAACGGCAAGACCATCCCGAATCGCTACCTCGGCACCTACTCGGTCCTCGTCTCCGGTACGTTCACCAACACCTACGCCTCGGGCACGTCCACCATTCAGGTCTGGGCGGTGGTGCCGGCGCGTGGATCGGAGACCGTGACGCTTCTGTGGTCCGAAGCCGCGGGAGCGACAACCGCGACCAAGACGATCGGCGCGACAACGTGGCCGTTCGGATTGATCGGCAAGCGAGACGCGAAGCTGGTCTACCGAGTGGTCAACAGCGCCGCGCAGTCGGCCGTTTCGTCGAGTGGCTACGGAGTTAGCTTCTCCTACTAGCCCCGTCCCGTCCCGGCGGGCACGAATCCGGGGGAGCCGGGAGACTCCCCCGTTGCAAGTTCGGCAGGGCGTTACAGAAGGAGTAACAAGTGGCGAAAGTGACAACCGGCCTTCGCGGCGCGGCCTCGTTCGAGCCCGTGCTCGAGGAAGACCTGATCCGTCCGAAGCCCCTGACCATCCTCCCGGCGGAGGAGAAGCGGGCGTTTCCGACGAAGTTCCAGTCGCGCACTCAGCACTACATCGTCACGCTCAACATCCGGACTCTTCTTCCGGACGGCATGATGAAGGACGGGAAGTTCAACGTGCTGTTCGAGGGCGGTTACGTGGACATCGAGACCAAGAAGTACCAGTTCTCGACCGAGAAGGTCTCGAAGGCCCTCCAGGAATGCGAGGGCTACGGCATCGGCAAGTCCTTCTGGAACGCTGCTGAGTTCGCGGCCAAGGTCGAGACGGACGCATTCGAGACGTTCCTCGAGAGCGCGAAAGCGATAGCCGCCGACCCCTCCAAGCGTGACGCGCTTCGAGCGGTCCTCGGCGATTCCTTCAAGCTCGAGAAACAGACGGAATCCGAGCCCGGGGTTCCCGCCTCGCGGTGACGGGTGGGGCCGCCCGGCCCCGCTTCGTCGTGACGTTCGCGCCCGCACGGTTCGCCAGGACCGGCCGGGAAGACGTAGGTGATGCGGCGGTAGTTCAGCCAGGTAGAACGCCGGGCCCATAACCCGGAGGCCGCGGGTTCGAATCCCGCCCCCGCTACCAACTCGTAGGAGTTCCCCCTCATGGCTCTTCTCTCTGGCTGGCCGACGCTGGCCGACGACACCGGCGCGGGCCAAGACGGCACTGTTCTCGCCAAGGCGCGTTTCGACGAGATCAAGGCTTCCGTCGAGGATCAGGTCCACTCGTCCACCAACCCTACGATCAAGCCGAACGCCACCATCGACGAGGTGGTGACGGCGCGAGGTTCGATGGGAAGCCTTGACGCGCGGCTGGACGTGGCGCTCAACGAGGACGGGACGCCCAAGGCCGTCGCAGGCCAGGCCGCGATCGCGGACATTCAGGCCGCCTACGGAGCCGAGAACTGGCCGGGCAATGACGACTTTCAGGTGTGGCCGGACGGTGACGCTGCGGCTCCGATCTACTGGGTGCTGAGCGGCGCCGCCGCCAGCATCGCGCGAACAGGCACTGGCCTCGGGGACACTCAACGCAAGATTGGAGACTTCGCCGCGAAGGTCACGCGGGCCGCCGCCGACGCGGCCCTGACGCAGACACTACTCTCCACGAGTTCGTTTCCAAGGGCCGATCATCTCAAGGGCAGAAAGATCGCCTTTGGCTGCTGGGTCCGCTCGAACACCGCGAACCAGGCCAGGGTTGTGTTGAATGACGGCGTGGCGACCACGGCCACGTCTTACCACGCCGGAGATGGCGCCTGGACGTTCCTCGGCGGGGTCCACACGATCAACTCGAGCGCGACGAAGCTGGAGCTCATCCTTCAGGTCAACAACAGCTCGGGAGATTCCTGGTTCTCGGGCGCCACGGCGTTTCAGGGAGACTCGGCACCGTCTCGTGAGGGCGCCTGTCCTGTGGCTTACGGATTCATCCAGTGGGAGATTCCCGGCACCCTCGCCAACGCCACGGATGCTCGCCGCAGCGCCTTCCATCGCGCCGGGATCATCAAGGACATCCAAGGCTACCTGAAGACGGCAGGCACGACTGCGAACATCGACGTGCTCACCAACACGAGCACAGCGCCAGTCTTCGCCTCCGCCCTCGCGGCGACACTGGCGTTTGCCACGTCGAAGTACGTGAACGGTCAACCAGGCAGCGGCACTTACGAGCGGCGGTGTTTGCGGGGCGTCTTCGGCACCTCGCCCGGAAACTCCTCACTCCTGAGCCTTGACATCTCGAACGTCGCTGGTGCCCCGGCCGACCTCTCCGTGGCCGTGAGGATCATGGTCTACGCGCGCCCGATGGAGCGCTTCTTGGCTTTCAACGAGTAGGCCATGGCTCAGGTGATCGACATCCCGAACGCGATCGGAAGTTTCGATGAGTGGAGTCTCGGGGCCGGTGCGTCCAAACTGGCCGCACTTCAGACGAACGACGCTGATACGGGCTACATCGTCAGTTTGACGAACGGGCAGCGGGAGCAGGTCACCTTCCCGGCGTTGCCACCCAACCCGATCATCATCTCGGTCGCTGTATTCAGAGCGACTATGCGGGCCTCGGCTGGCTCGCCCACGGACTCGGTGTTTGACGGCGTGTCCTACCAGAGCGTTGGCTCACTCACGGGTTCCTATCTCGACTACGCCATCAACGCCGCGAGCTTGGTGAGGGACACACTCAACGGGTATGAGTCGGGTGTGCGGGTAGACACCTCGGGCGGCAACGGCTCCCGCTGCACGTACATCGTCCGTGATGTGACCTACTCGCCATCGACGGGGGGATTCGTCTTCTTGCTCGGCCTGGCCCTGCCGCTGCTGGGCGCGAACCTGATGTTGTCGGACATGCCGGGAATCGCCAGGGCGGTGGCTCGGGCCGAGCGTGGACGGATTCACATCATCCAGCCGCACGAGTACGAGCGAGCCCTGCGTGAGTTCAAGGACTACCGCTGGCCGAGGACTGCGTGATGGCGCTCCAGAGCACAGAACTCGCGCTCCTGACCGCGCGCGTCGGAGTCGGCCGTGTTGGTGCCATCCGATTGGGGTTCGCTCCGAAGTACACGGAGGGGGACACGCCCGGCTCGATTGGCCCCAGGTACGTTTGGCGTGAACAGGCTGACGATCGCGCAACAGGAACATGGACAGAAGTTGTGGAAGGAGCATGACATGCGCCTCGTTCGCTTCTTCTTGATCTTGTCGGTGTTGATCGCAAGCACGGCCATCGGCGGCGAGAAGCCGGTGCCTCCTGACACCCGAGGACTGACGACACTCTATGGGCGGTTCGCTTTCGCGCACGGATGCCCAGTGGCACCGGACCTGATGCTGACGAATGCGCACGTGGCGGACGTCTTCCCGACCGTGCCCGAGTTCCCGCTGGTGGGCTACAGGTTCCAGAACGCTTTCGACGTTGGTGTCCTGAGCCCCGAGGCCGCGGCGGGCGACTCCGACGTCGCCCTTATGAGACCTTCCGTTCCCCTCACGTTCTGGTACCCGATCGCGAAGGAGGCGCCGAGGCCGGGAGACTTCGTGTGGTTTGAAAACTACGACTGGAGCAGCGAGGACAGGGCCCTGGAGCGCGTCCTCGTGCGCGCCGAGGTCACGCGCCACGAGGCGGGCGCCCTGGTCTACAGGCAGGAGGGCGACAACGGTTCTTCCGGCGGCTGCGTCCTCAACTCCCGCGACGAGGTGATCGGGCTGAACGAGGGCGCACTAGCGCTGCGTAACGCCAAGGCGTCGGGGGTCGCCGTCGGTCTGTGGGAGCCGTGGTGGGTGTGGCCCGAGGGGAAAGAGCCTGCGCCAGCGCCGGTGCCGCCCCCCGTAGAGAAGCCGGCGCAGAAGGAAAACGGTCAATGAACCGGGCGGATGCGCGGGCCACCCTGCGCGGCTGGCTCCAAGAAGACACCGCGGATCAGTGGGCCGATGCTGACCTGAATCGCTACTTGAACCTCGCCGTCCGCGAAGGACAGAAGCTCGTCTTGAGCCTCGAGCCGGATTCGATCAAGAAGACGTACCTGCGGAACCTCACTGTGCCCGCTGCCGGCAAGGACGCGATCATAGACTATCCCGCCGGCACATGGGCAGTGATTGAGCTCGCGCTCTCGTCGGACGGCATCAACTACACGCCCACGGGCCGCATCAGCCTGAAGAACGCGCGCCGCGAAGAGTACGAAGGATCCAACTTCGTTCCGTGGTCTCCGACCCACTTCGCTCTCTTCCCGGTCCCGACGCTGGCTGTCACGAATGGAATCCGCGCCGTTGTGGTCCCGACACTCACGATGGCGGTAGACACAGACGAGATTCCGACTCCGCCAGCGTTCGACACCTACGTGCTGAAACAGGCCGAGTACCTGGCTCTGAAGAAGTCGGGAGAGCCCACCGAGAGGGTGCTGGCCGAGATCGCGGCCGAGAGACAGGAGGCGCCACGCTTCTTTTTAACCTCTACGGAACCATCGTTTGTGGTCCCCATTTTGGATCGCTATGCCAGCTCGTAAGAGACGGCTCTGTTTGCGTGGACACGACACGTTGATCTGCGGTCGTGCCGGCGGTCGATGCTGCCAATGCAACCGCGACAGAAATCGGGTGTGGAGAAAACAGAATCCAGAGAAGCAGGCGCATGTGGTTGATCCGGAGCGCGAAAGGGCGCGCTTGCGTGCGCTCTACTGGAGTAATCCAGAACGTTCTCGTGCGCGCGGCCGGCGCTCGGCCGCACAAAGACTCATTGCAGATCCGACGATTCGCACACGCCTCGCCGCCGCCAGTCGGCGGTCGTATCGGAACAATTACGAAGAGAACAAGGCAAGGGCAAGAGAACGCATGCGCCTCTGGAGCGCAGCGAACAGGGAAACCACGCGCCAGAGAACCAGAGCAAGAAGGGCCGCAAAGGGCGGTGCGGGGGGCAGCGTGGATCTTGGCTATCTCAGCCTGCTCTTTGAGGCGCAATCGGCCCGTTGCTCGTATTGCCACGCGCCGCTCGGGGCGGACAGGCATCTCGATCACCGTGTCCCGCTGTCGCGCGGTGGGCGTCACACATCCGACAACGTGTGTTGGGCGTGTGCGCGATGCAATCTCTCAAAGCATGACCACCTGTACCCATCAGAGTGGACACCGATGGTCGCGTGATGCCTGAGACCAAACCATTCTCGGTCGTTGTCGAAGATGTTGGCGGCGGAGTCAACGAGGGTGCCCCCTCGTCTCTCGAAGACCGGGAATGGTCTGCCCTCTCCAACTTCCACGCCTTCGGAACCAAACTGATCCGTCGTGGTGGACTCACAGCAGTCTCGTCCGCAGCATACGCCAAGGATCTCACATCGCTCTTCGCGTACAAGCAATCCGTTGGCTCGTGGTTGCTGCTGGTCGGCCTGAAGGACGGCATCGGCAGCATGAGCGGCGGGATCATCACTCAGCTCTCGTCTCCGGACGTGTACCCGGAGCTCGACGATCCGTGGATCATGCGGCAATACAAGGACGAGGTGTTCGCCTGCCGCCAGAGCACCGGCACGATCAAGCGCGTCGTGCCCGGCTTCATGCACAACGCGGGCATCGCAGCCCCGCTCACGGCCGCCACGATCTCGGAAGGCGCGGCCGGCGCCAAGGAGGCTGGCAACAGGCAGCTCGTCTATACCCACTACGTGCGAGCGACCGGGGCCGAGTCGAATCCGTCTCCGGTCTCGAACACTCTCAACCTCTCAGCCAGCAAAAAACTACTCGCCAACGGGATCTCGATCTCAACCAATCCCCAGGTGGACGCGCGCCGGCTCTACGAAACGTCCCCGAACCAGGAGGGCGAATACTACTTCGTGAAGCAGGTGGACGACAACTTCACGATTGATGGCATCGAGAACAACGTGGCCCAAGACGATCTTGGCGTGAAGGCCAGCTTCGAGAACGGCATGCCGCCGTCCGGTCTCATCGCTCTCGAAATCGCAAACGAACGCCTATTCGCCACAGACGGCAAACTGCTCTACTTCTCTCGTCCCGGGCTCATGCAGTCCTTCAGCGAGTTTGACTTCATCCCGGTCATGGAGGACGACGGCCACCAAATCATCGACCTGGTGGCGTGGGGAGATGTGCTGGCGATCGCAAAGACGGGCGGGATGTACGCTCTTCGCGGAACTGGCACCACTGGCTCAAACATCTTTTCGGCTCTCGTTGTTTCAGACAAGCACGGCGCCCGTGGGCGTTCGACGCAATCGGCCGAGGGTGTGCTCCTCTGGTACTCGGGCGAGAACATCTACCGTTCGGACGGCGGCTCCCCTTCGGCCATCTCGACCCTGCGCGTGAGGAAGACGCTCGACCGCATTCCCGAGGCCTACAAGGACCGCGTGGTCGCCGGCATCATGCCGAGGAAGTCTCTCTACCTACTGGCAGTTCCGCTAGACGGGGCTCAGTTTCCGAGTCACCTGATCGCCTACAACTACAAGACCGACGCCTGGGACGTGGTGACGCCATCGCAGGCGCCCCGATTCTTCGGACGCTTCTACGATCAGGTTGCGAATGAGGTGCTGTACGGCGTCTTCGCGGACAAGATGGTTCACGAGATGGAGGAGGGACTTCTGGATGGCTCCACCGCCATCACGGCCGTGGCTCGCACGAAAGCGTTTCACTTCGGGATAGGGCCGGGCCGGAAGGGGATCCGGGCGGTGGCCGTGAACACGCCGGCTGTGAACTCCACGCTCAAAGTCAGAGTCTACAACGACGAGCAGGCGACATACGTCAAGGAACGCACCCTGCCTCTTTCGGGGCCAGGGTGGAAGCGGGTGAACATCTCCACGCTTGGCAGCCTGGCCTCTGCTCACCAGGTTGAGTTTGAATACTCAGGATCCCCAGAGTTCGAGATCCACGGCTACGCCATCGAGGGCGAACTGGTGCCGGCGCGACGGCCGAGGGCGATATGAGGCCAAGGAAGCAACCCACCGAGGGAATGCTAACGGCCTGGCCGGGACTTGAAGCCCGTGAGGACGGCAAGTTCACGAAAGGCATGGCTCAGAGCGTCAAGGTTGCGTTCGACAACATTCGAGACAAGCTGAATGGCTTTCTGACTCTGGGTGGTGGCGAGAAGGGTTCGTGGACCGGGAACGTGGATGGCTACACGAACGACTACACCTTTCCTTCGGTTCCCGATACCGAGATGACCATCCTGCACGAGCTCGGGCGGACTCCGCGCTTCGTGGTCGTGGCGTTGCAAGACCGCGCCGGGAGCATCTACACGTCCAGTTATCAATCCTGGGGCTCACAGCGAATCTTTTTGAAGGCCAGCGTCGCCAACATGGGCGTGACGCTCGTCCTGCACTGAGGGAGAACTGCCATGGCGATATTTGATAGACCAAGGGGGTTCGACGAGCTGGATCCGAGGTTCGAACCACCCGAGCCAGTTGACGAAACGCCCCCCGCACCGTCCGAGGAACCGGTGGTGGAGGAGGCTTCTCCGGCGGACTTCGCCGTTGCTGCTGGTGGGCGTGTTGGTCCTCGGCCTCCCCGACCGTTTGCTCAGGAACTCGCCGCAGCGTCCGGCTTGGGCGGCTCGTTCCAGCAAGCCGGCTCGCGCGGTGCCGTGCCGTTCCGGAGCGCCAAGTTCTTCCAGGACCGCTTCACCGCCCCAGCCAAACCCATCAGTTTCAGCGCGGGCACCCCGCTGGCCGCGGTCGGGGGTGAGCGTGATGATGCCCAGCGCGCTTTCCGTCTGGCGCGGCTGGGACGCCCCAGAGTGAGGTGAGACATGGCCGTCTACGGCAGACTGGAAAATCCGCTCGACGAGCTGCGGCGTCCTCCGACAGGGCCTCCTGTTCCCAACATGGGTGGGATCGTCCGCACAAAGCAGCCGTTTCGGCCTTCGGTGCCGTATGTGGCTCCGCCCGCTCTCGGCGGTGTGCCAGGTCCGGCGCCGACCGCGCCGATTTCGACGGCGCCTCCCCCGGCCACGGCCGTAGGCCGGCGCCGCGGTGGTGGGGGTGGGGCAAGTAGGACTGTCACCGCCACATCGGCAGTTCCGCCATCTATGGCGTCGATGCTCGAGGACTACGTGCGGAAGTCCATGTCCGGCGAGTACGACACAGAGGCCATCTCTCGGGGCAAGGCCGCGGCGAAATCGGCCAGTGAGGGCCAGCGAGGAGCGGCGATGGACGCGATGCAACAGGATCTTGCCTCGCGCGGTCTTTTGCGCTCAGGGCTCGCGGCCCGCGGCGCCCTGGATCTTTCCCGCGGGGCGGGATCCGACTACACGAAGGCCGTGGCTGACATCATGAACCAGCAGGCCGAGACGGGCGCAGCGAGGCAGCAGGCGGGCTCCCAGGTCGGTCTGGGGCTTCGTGAACTCCAAGTCAAGCAGGAAGAGGAGGCGGCGAATCGGGCGGCGGCCGCGCGGGCGGCAGCGGCCTCCAGGGCACCACAGATGTTCACTTACGTGGATCCCGAGACCGGAGAAAGCTATGAGCTTCCGATCGACGTGTTGGGGTAACGGAGAACGATCATGATCGACACAGCTCTCATTTTCATTCAACTGCTCGGATTCGTCGCTTTCATCTGGGCTCTCCAGCTCGCGTGTGGCGTCTTCCGGGGCCTGCGCGGCGATGAGGAGTATGGGCATGACATCGGATTCCTGGGCGGTCTCATTCCGATTGCCGCCAGCCTGATCGGTGGCCTGATCGGGAAGAAGGGCAAGAAGAAGGAAGCCGAGGCACAGCGTCAGTCCGAGTGGCAACAGGCCGAGAACGAACGTCGGCAGGCCTGGGAGTCGAGATACGGAAGCCCCGATGCCGAGTCTCGGAGACTCCAGGCCACCATGCGACTCGGGCGGCTCTACGGACTCTTGGGTGGTCGAGAGAAGGCTCCGCCGAGCCTCGTGAAGCATCTTCAGTCGTTGCGTTCTGTCCCCACCTATGCACCCGGCACGTACACGAAGGGGGACACCGGCATCGGCGGCGGATGGGGATTCGCGGGCGATCTCGTGGGCGCCGCCGGTCAATATTTCGC
>Ga0209751_10003615_pt1 | contig 14962 bp, 17 predicted proteins | sample RifCSP13_1_FD_184019 | JGI IMG/M metagenome (GOLD analysis project Ga0209751, IMG submission 184019) | Soil microbial communities from Rifle, Colorado - Rifle CSP2_sed 13_1 (SPAdes) (version 2) | ecosystem: Environmental > Terrestrial > Deep subsurface > Rock core/Sediment | place: Rifle... | reverse complement strand
CCTGAACGAGCCGGACGCATGGTTCGCCGGGTACACCTACGACACGCGCAGCGAAAAACCGGATATTGCGATTGCGGTCGTCGTCCAGAACCAGGGGCAGGGATCGGCCTTTGCCGCGCCCATCTTCCGCCGGATCGTCGAGGCTTATTACGGCCTGAATTACATCCGCTATCCGTGGGAGGCGTCCGTTGGCGTCGTCGCCACGCCCACGCCGGAGGCGACCGAAGGCGCGCCAGTGGAAACAACACCGACGCCGTGAGAGAGAAGAAAAAAGCCGCTGACTCTGGCGGCGGGTGCGGGACGCCAGCGGCAACCTGGTTGGTTGCATCGGCCTCAGCCGATAGGACCAACATCTGCTGAGCGGCCCGCCCTTCGGGACGGCCCGCACAAAGTCCCCGTATCAACCCACCGGCCGCCCCCGCTTCCGCTTCAACCGCCGGTCCTCCGGCCGCCCCTGTCGCCGCGCCAACTCCTGCAGCACGTCCGCCCGCAGCACCCGCCCGCGCTTGCGCGGGTTCGGCTCCGCCATGTCCTGTACACGCCGCAGCACCCCGCGATAGCACAGGTCCGCAACGCTCGAAGGCTGATCCAGCCCCAGCGCCTTAGCCGCCTCCGACAACCCCATCACCGCCGCCTCGTCCACCGCCAGCGGCCGCTCCACCATCACGATCTCCACGAACCGAGACATGCCAGCCTCTTTCTGTTTCGACTTCTTAATAAATCCGTTTCGGCTTTTAGTCAAGCACCAACTCCAACCCCCCACCGCGCACTTCAGCCAACCGCCAAATGCGGCCCGCTGTTCAGCTTCACGCCCCCATCCCGGCCCACCCCCTTGCCTTCACGTTCGCACCAGGGCGCTGACGTGAGCGCGGTGGGCCGGTTTGTGAGGCGTCAGCCTCACGCCACCTGGGCCGCCGCGCGCTTCGGCAATAAGCCACCAGCCTTCCACCGAGATACGAGGATTTGTCCAACTTGGGAGGATATCCTAGTAGTCCGTCACGATGGTTTGGATGGACCGGCCCGCACCAACGTCGACGCGCTCCGATGGGACGTCTTCCACGCCCGAGACGCGGCCGCGCGTCTCTACGTCCATTACAATCAGTGTAACGCTCTACTAGGAAATCATTTACCCATATGGGGGTATTCTCATTTTAGTTGGCAAGCGATGCTGATAATATCTTAAAATATTCGATCGTCCACAGACAGTTATGTGTGCGTTTACACAAAGGAAGCATATGAACCGCGATTTTATTATTCGCCCAGAAGAACTCGAGCTGACCTTCTCGCATGGTACTGGTCACAGGCAATTGGCCTTTCAAAACTGGAAAGCCACACCCCAAGCCTGGAAAAATGCTTGCCGGGATCAACTATCCTCTTCGTTGGGATTAGAAATTCCGGCTGCAGCGGGAATCGTGCGTGAAGTGAGGCGATTGGAGGAGACAGGTGTCACAATCCAGGCCTTGATCATGCAGGTCGATGATAAGCTATCTATTCCAGCTTACTTTCTTATCCCGGCTGTTCCGAAGGACCCCTCACGGCTTGTGATGGCGATCCACGGGCATGGCGAGGTGGAAGCGTGTATCGGCGTATGGGATGATTATCATCATTCCTTCGCCCTGGCTTTAGCGCAGGCCGGTTATGTGGTGCTATGCCCGGAATTGCGCGGCTTTGGCGCATTATTCGACCTGGCGCTGCACAAGCCTGGTTCCCGGTTGGATTACTGGCAGTGGGGCGAACCAATGGCCTATTCATTGGTAACCGACGGATTCCTCTATGGCAAAACCCTATTGGGGGAAACAACAGCTGATTTATTGCGTTGGGAATTATGGTTGGCAGAGAACCAGGGGATAACCTCGATCGATGCAGTCGGGATTTCGTATGGCGGCGACCTGGCGTTACTCTATCCAGTTTTCAGCCAACGGGTAGAACGTATCTTTGCCAGCGGATCACTCGGCTCATTTGGTGTTGTCTTTCAGCAATGCTATAACGCGCCCGCTCACTGCATCCCCGGCATTTTGCAGTGGATGGATCGCAGTGATATTGCTGGTCTCAATGCGCCGAGGTCCATTCTCCTTCATTTTGGCGAACTGGATGTGCCCAGTCCTAAAAATTTCTCGGCCTCCTACAATGCCTCAGTTCCTATAGCAGTAGATGAGCTGCGTGCTATCTATCGGAACTTCGGGTTCGAAAATCGAGTGCACATGCAGGTTTCCCCTGGGAAGGGCCACGAAATGGATATTCCATTGATCCTGAAATATCTCGGGGAGCCTTACGCTGCAATGGATGGATAAACTCGATGCATGCGGGCGCGCGCGTGCTGCGACGTGAACCGCCAGTGAACGGTGGCGTGGGCGGCGTTGCGCTCGGCTTCCAGGGCCTGAGTTTCGCGCTGGAGCGTGTCGGCGTCAGCGATGCGTCGGTCCCAGCATTGGCGGTCAAACACGCTCAACTCCAGTTCAGCCATGTTAAGCCAACTGCCGTGCTTGGGCGTGTAATGGAACTCCAGTTTGCGGGCAATCCGGCGCGCTTCGGCTGGTGCAAAGGCCTCATACAGCGCGGCCAACTTATGGGTGCTCAAGTTGTCCAGCACGACCCGGATGCGGTCCGCCTGGGGATAGCGCTCGTCGACCAGCCATTTCATCTGCTGGGCGAAATCGAGGCTCGTCCGGCGTTCGGTCACAGCCGCATGCCGCCAGCCGTCTTCGAAGTCGAAGAACAAGAACACATTGCGGGTTCCCTTGCGCTGGTACTCGTAATCATAGCGCTCGGTTTGGCCCGGCTGGGCCGGCAGCGGCAAACGGGTCTCGGCGATCAACTGCTGGGGCGACTCGTCGAAACACACCTTTGGCCGGCGCGGATCCTGGGGTTCGGCATACAGCTCCAGCACATCTTCCATCGCCGCCACGTACTCAGCGCTCACTTCAGGAATACACCACCCGCGCTTGAGCCAGGGCTTGGTATCGTTTTTTTCAACACCTGGCGCACGGTTTCGTGCGAAATGTGCTCGGCCAACTGCAACGTGACCACCCGCCCAGCCAACAGCCGCAGGCTCCAGCGCGCGTGGCCGGCTGGCGGGGCACTGCACGCTTCCGCGATCAGCCGAGCTTCCTGCCGACCGTCCAGTTTCCGTTTGGCGCCGGGTCGTTTGGCCTCGTTGAGCGCTCTGGGCAGACTGCCTTCAACAAACCGTTGGCGCACCCGTTCAACGCACGGACGGCTGACCCCCAATCCCTGGACAATTTCCAGGTCGGTCCGGCCGGAGTCGGCCTGGAGCAAGATTTGTGCCCGCTTCATTTTCCGCGCTGGCAGTGTGCCTTTGGAGGTGAGCGCCACCAGTTCGTTCCGTTCCGCTTCGGTCAGGTCGACAACGTACTTCTTGTTGGGCATGGTCAGGGTCTCCTGGACTGTGCCCCATGCAAGTTCTGTACCGGCGCCCATCGCCATCAAGTGGACGCTCTACTAGTTGAATAACTTGGGCACTGACAACGAAAACGAGCCGCCCGCGTCGGTCGCGAACGGCTCGGATCTGTTTCATGCAGGCCCCCTGCCGTGCGCCCCACCGCTGATAGGATTGTAGCGTGATTTGCTCTGAAGTGCTATGTAGGAGTTATCGGCGTGACTCAGAGAGCATCTGCGGCGACTCCGCTAGGGACAAAAAAGGCGGCAGGATATTGGCCTTCCGCCTTCATCCTTCCAGAGCGGGTGATGGGACTCGAACCCACGATATCTTGCTTGGAAGGCAAGCGTTCTACCACTGAACTACACCCGCAGTGCGATCAAGATTGTAGCGGCAGCAGGAAGGCGCGTCAAGTAGAGACGTTCCGCCGGAACGTCTCTACCCGTCCACCCCGTGCTATCCGCGCACTACGGTTTTGGCGGGGTCTGCTCTGGGAGCGTTGTCGCGGTGATGGCCCACCCGCCCTCGCGCATGTCCACGGCGGAATCCAGCGCGACGAATTCAAACCACGTCCGCCCTGGCTTGAGGGGGATGGGCGCGCCGGAGGCGTCGGCCAACTGGAACAGGCCCGCGCGCTGAGGCCGGAGCCACTGGCCCTCGAAAATCTGCCCGTCGCGGAAGATGAGCGCCCGGCCCTGACCCCAGAATTGAATCTCCAGCGAATAGAAATTCGTGCTCTCGCGGATGTCGCTGTACAGGTGGTGCGCGAATAGGACGACGACGTTCGCGGCGGTGAGGCGCAGACTGGTGAGCGCATCCACCTGCCGGTTGCCGTTCTGCGAGCGCAGGTAGTTGCCGCTCTCGGCGTCGTAAGTCCAATCCACGGGCGAGTTCAGATAGCCGACGTGAACGCGATCCGCCGGGCGGCCCGGATTGAGCAGCGCGGGGCTGAACGCCCAACCGGTCAGGGCGGGGCGCGCGTCGAGTCCCGCCTGCGCCGCGTAACTGTGCAGGCCGCCGGTGCTGGTGAACATGGTGTGTTCTGTGTCCTGGCAGGGGACGGATTCGGCCGGCACGCGGCACAACGGCGGGCAATCCGCGCCGAGTTCCGCCGAGACGAGGCGGCTCGCAAAATCCGAGGCGAGCAGGCGCTGCTTCACGCCGCCGCTCGATCCAGAGGTGATCAGCAGCGCGTCGAAGATAGCTGGCAGCTCAAGGTCAATCAACCGCGCCGAGCGTATCGCGCCCACTCTCTCGACTTCGGAGCCGTAGAAGATGGCCGTGAAGCGCGTGCCCCACGCCTCGACGTAGTGCTCGAAGACGAGCGCCGCCTGATTAAGACCTGCTTGCGGGCGAGCGCACGGCGGCTGGTTGACGATCTTCACTGCAAGCGGGCGATGGTCGAGGCCCGCCGGATCGTTCACCACTTCGCCCGTGAGTGGGTTCACGTTATCGGGCAGGTTATCTGGCCCAAGGCGGCCTTCAGGCGTGGCGGAGGGTGCGGGCAGGGGGGTAGGCTCAATCGTGGGAACAGGCGGCTCGGTCGAGTCGGGCGCGGTCGGGATGGGCATCACAGTGCGCACGACGGGGGGCGCCAACGTCGGCGGGGAGTCGGGCGGGCCGCACCCGGCCGTAATTAGCAAGACAAAGATCAGATATAGTCGGGGTAGGTTCTTCATAGGCTTTCCTCAATATCAGGAGAAACCGGGTCCCTTAGCCGACCCCAATTAAAGCACAAACCCGCCTGAAAGGCGGGTTTGTGAAGGGAGAGCTGCCCCCAGTCTGAGACTGTTGGGCGGCCTCCCCCTCGCCGACCCAACGGGACGTTGTCATGTGTCGCAGACCAACGCCCTTGTTTGTACAACATTTCGAGGCAGATTGGAATAGGCAGGCCGTTCAAATTCATAGACAGTTGTACTGTTTTTGCGCGAGCGCGCCAGACTGCGCGCAGCAGGCTAGTTTTGAGATGACTTGGCGCGATAGCCCCGTATCCAAAAGACGACTCCGACGATGGCGGCGCCGAGGACGGCAACGCCCCAGGCCCACAAGGGCAGCGTATTGGACTGCCCAACTCGGAATTGATAACTGCCCTCGGTGACTCCCCCGTCTTCGGTGAGGGCTTTCCATTGAACGGTATAGGTTCCCTCAACGAGAGGCGCGGTGAGTGTCGCGCGAAGGGCATCATCTTCGACGACAGGGTTGATGCCAGGCACGGTCTGAAAGAAGCCCGTCGAGACCGTGAAGGTGCTGCCCGGCGCAAGCCGATCATTAAAAGTTAAGCGAATCTCAGTCGGCGAGGCTGGCACGGTCGAGCCAGGGGCCGGATCGGCCGACAGCAAGCCTGCATGGGCGCGGGCGACCGCCGGGAAGGCGGCCAGGGCGAGCAGGATGAGGGTAAGAGAGAAGCGTCGAATCATGGTGTAATCGTAGGGGCAGGCCCCCGTGCCTGTCCATCGTAGGGGCAAGCGGTATGCCTGCCCCTCATGGTGTGATCAGCGGGGTAAGAGCTTCGGTGAGTTCGCGGGCAGAAACCGGGCCGCCCAACCGGACGGCGACTTTGCCCGTCTTATCCAGGATAAAGATCCATGGCTCGCTGGTCAGACGCCACTCCCCCATTTCGTCGGCGGGGACCAGCGGGTTGAAGGATTTGTAGACTTCGAGGTGAATGTAGTTCGCGGCGTCCGGCTGCGTTTTGTATACCGCCGCGACGCTGTCCACGACGGGCGCGCACAGGCGGCTGGTGCAGAAGCCGGGCGTGGCGATGACGACGACAGTGGGCTTGCCCGATCCCAGCGCGTCGGCGACGGTCATCTGGTGGAGGGCCGGCTCGGGGTCAATCGCCGACGAGAGTTTGTGGATGTCCGGCTCCGTGGCGAGGGTGCGGTTGCGCGAGGCGGGCGGCGCGTCGCCGGGTTTGGGCGGGTCAATCTTGTCCACGACCTGGATGGTGAATTGCGATGTCACTACTTTGCCGTCGGCTTTGGTGATTTCCGCGCCCAGGCCCCAGAGGCCCGCGCGCGGGAGTTCGGGATAGGCTACCCAGTAAGGAATCTCGTAATCGGAGTAGGAGGTCGCCGCGCCGTTCCAGCCGGCCTGGGGTGAGGCGGGCGTCGCGAGGTCGAAGGCGAAGACTCGCACCGATTTCGCGTCGGAAATAGGATGAGGGCCGTCGAAGAGGACGAACGGGACGCGCGGCGCGCCGGGCAGGAAATCGCTGGAAGCGACGGCGATCTGGATTTCGGTCGGGCCGGAGACGGTGGGGAAGACCGGCGCCGTGGGCGTGGAGGCGGCCGAGGCGCAGGCGGCGAGGAGCGAGAGGCAAATCCCAAATCCCAAAATCCAAATCCCAAAGTGGTTGTGTCTGGTCATTTCAGGTTCCTTCGATTGCTCTGTGGCAGTGTTTGCTTCGCCTTCGTGTTTCGTAGGAGCGGCCTGTAGCCGCGATGCGGTCGCGCGTGCAACGCGCTCCTACGTGACGCCGCGGCCGGCCGCGGCCACGAAGGACTCGAACAGGCGGCGCATCTCGGGCGCATCGGGGAAACACTCCGGGTGCCACTGCACGGCGAGGCCAAAGGGGTGGCGCGGGACCTCGACTGCTTCGACAAGCCCATCCGCCGCGCGCGCGGCTACGTGCAGTCCGGGCGCGATATCCTTACACGCCTGATGATGCAGGCTGTTGACGGCGAGCAGGGGCGCGTCGAGGACGCGCGAAAGGAGCGTGTCTTCTTCCACTTTGATCGCGTGCGAGCGCAGGTCGCGCGGATAGGCAGGATAGGCGTAGGTATGCCGGTGCGCGCCAGGATGCTCGCCGATGTCACGGTAGAGCGCGCCGCCCAGCGCGACGTTGAGGACTTGCGCGCCCCTGCAGATGCCGAAGAATGGTTTGGAGTCCGCGACGACCCGGCGGGCCAGCGCAAGCTCAACCCGATCCCGCTCGGCGTCCACCCCCCCGATGGCTGGGTGCATCTCCGCGCCGTACTGCTGCGGGTCAACGTCGCCGCCGCCGGAGAACAGCACGCCGTCGAGCCGGGCATAGAGGCCGCGCAGCGTAGCGCCGCCCAGGCCAAAGGGGATCAGAACCGGCAGGCCGCCCGCGCGTTCGACCGACTGCTCGATGTTGCCGAGGAGCAGGTCCAATTCCTCCCGGTCGAGATCGGCGGGAGAATGCATGGTGATGCCGATGAGAGGTGAGGTCATAGATATTTTCCCGAACCGGCTGCCATTATACAGGGCGCAGGCCGATTTTTGTATAAAGCGCATCGGTTTTATACTTCGAGCTGACCGCCCGCAGCGACCCATGCGCTGCGGCGGCAGGCGGGGGGATGCCTGCCTGCGGATCCGAAAAGATTGGAGGCCCACGATGGCTGACTACCAAATTATTCTGCTTCCCAAAGATGGCTACGGCGATTGGGTGGAAGCCGTGAAGGACTACGCAATCAAGTTCGGCGTGAACTTCACCAGCGACCCGGCGACGGCGGGACGCTATCTGAACCCGCAGCAGACGGTGACGCTGGCCACGCCCGCCGATCCGCTCGCAGCCTACGACGAGGACATGCGGGACTGGTTCGCGCGCAACTACCCCGGCGTGAAGCTGGACGTGATCACGGCGGACACCCCGGCTGAATTGAAGCGCACGCTGGCCGCGCGCATCGCCGCGAACGGCCGTTTCGCCGGGGCGCAGATCATCACCCCGGCCGCAGCCCCGGCGCCCGTGGTTGAGCCTGAGCCGGCCCCAACGCCGGCGGCCGGCCCTAAAATCGTCAACGGCGTCAGCGGCGAACTGGCGTTGAAATCGGACAAGCCGACTTACGCGGCGCGCATCGAAAATATCTTCTTCACCGAGACGATCAAGAACCACACCGCGAACACGGTGAAGTACGGCATCCTCGGCGTGAAGGGGGCAAAGATCAGCGGCGAGGGGGAGGATTTCTTCCACACGAGCTGGAGCGGCGACCTCGTGCTCGGTCCCAACTGCATCGGCCCGAAAGATGCGTGCGGCGGCCCGTGGGATGACAGCCTCACCGTGGACGCTCCCGGGACTTACCGCCTCACGCTCGACATTTGCTTCTCCAGCCCGGACGAGGCCCAGAGCGGCCGGGGCGACTGGCACACGCTGACCTCCGGCGTCGAGATCACCGTGGTGAACTGGACGCCAGGGCAGGGGTGAGGCGGCGGGGTTGGTGAAACTTCCCCGGCGTGGTAAAGTGTCACCGTTCAACGCGAAATTCCTCAGAAGGAGACCACTCAATGAGGCACGACCCGGAGACGATCAAGAAGATCGAGGCGAGCATCGAGGCGAACGCCGTCAGGTTCGTCAACCTGCAATTCACCGACATCATGGGCGTGGCCAAGAGCGTGGGCATCCCGGCGACGATGTGGCCGGAGGTGCTGGACCACGGCCTGTGGTTCGACGGCTCGTCGGTCGAAGGCTTCGCCCGCATCGCCGAGAGCGACATGCTGCTGCACCCTGACCTCGCCACGTTCGCCGTAGTCCCCTGGGACAGCGACGTGCCGACGGCGCGCGTGCTGTGCGACGTCCACTTGCCGACCGGCGAGCCGTTCCTGGGCGACCCGCGCCACGTGCTCAAACGGGCGCTGTCCGAAGCGGCGCAGATGGGCTACACGTATTTCACCGGCCCGGAGCTGGAGTTCTTCCTGTTCAAGCCGCGCGCCGACGGGGCGCTGACGCCGCTGGAGCCGCACGACGAGGCGGGCTACTTCGACGTGAGCACGGACATGGCGCACTCTGTCCGGCGGCAGATGGTGATGGCGCTGGAGGCGTTCGGCATCCAGGTGGAGGCCCTGCACCACGAAGTCGCCATCGGCCAGCACGAGATTGACTTCAAGTACGACGACGCCCTGCGCACCGCCGACAACGCGGTGACGTTGCGCCTGACGCTGAAGGCCATCGCGCAGCGCAACGGCCTGTACGCTACGTTCATGCCCAAGCCGATCGCCGGGATCAACGGCAGCGGCATGCACACGCACCAGAGCCTGTGGGCGGACGGCCAGAATGCGTTCGCCGACCCGAACGACGCCTACGGACTGAGCCTCACCGCCAAGAAGTTCATCGCCGGGCAGCTCAAGCACGCGCGGAGCCTCTCGGCGGTGATCGCGCCGCTGGTGAACAGCTACAAGCGCCTGGTCCCTGGGTACGAGGCGCCCGTGTACCTCAGCTGGGCGCGCACCAACCGCTCGGCCCTCATCCGCATCCCCAAGGTCAGCCCGGGGCGGGTGAGCACCGCCACGCGCATCGAGTTGCGCTGCCCGGACCCGAGCGCCAACCCGTATCTGGTGTTCGCGGTGATGCTGATGGCGGGGTTGGACGGGATCAGGAGTGATTTGCCTGTGCCGTCTGCGAGCGAGGAGGACCTGTATCATCTGGACGAGGCGAAGCGGATGCAGCTCACCGTCATGCCCGGCTCGCTCGGCGAAGCGCTGGAGGAACTCAAGCAGAGCGAACTCGTGCGCGCCGTCTTTGGCGAGCACCTGTTCGAGAGCTACGTCGAGGCCAAGAAGAGCGAGTGGGACGAATACCGCATCAACGTGAGCGACTGGGAGTTGAAGCGGTATCTGCCGATCTATTGATTCGCCCTCTTCCGTTCCATCCGGCCCTATCCGCTCATTCCGGTGAAAAAATGCGCTGGCCTAACCAGGCCAGCGCATGCTTTTTCGCAACCTCTCCGCCGCGTCTTCACACTCAGTTCACAATCTCCCCGCATAATCCAGCCCATAACTGAATGAACAAAGGAGATCACCATGAACTGGAAAATCGTTTTCAGAGTGCTCGCCGCGCTTGCGCTGATCGCGGGCGTGGCGGCTGTCGGCGTGCTGGCCTACAACGCCGGCGTGGCGCAGGGGCTGGCGCAGAGCGGGGAGATCGTCCTGCCTGAGCCGGGGACCGGCCCTGTTCCATATTCCTACTACGGCGGGCCGTTCTTCTTCCACCGGCCCTTCGGGTTCGGCTTCGGGTTCCTCGGCTGCCTGTTCCCGCTGCTGCTCTTCTTCCTCTTCTTCGCGCTGTTGCGCGGGTTCCTGTGGCGCGGGCCGTGGGGGTGGGGACATCACGGCTGGGGGCCGCGCGGCCCGTGGGGCAAGGACATCCCGCCCATGTGGCGCGAGCGAGCGCACGGAGTCTTCGAGGAATGGCACCGGCAAGCGCATGGCGAAGCGCCGAAGCCCGCCGAGGGCGAAACTCAAAGCGCATAGAACCTCGCCCCCTGGTCTTCGGCCACCCCCTCTCCCGGCGCAACCCATGAAGCTCATCAGTGAATTCATCCACAGCACCGGGAGAGGGGGTGAGGCTAAAAACTATGGAATACATCAAGTTGAAGCCGCTGGTCGTGAGCGCGGTCGGCACAAAGTAGGACAATCGGCCAGATGGGCCTACAATTGCGGCGATGAAAACGATTCTCGTCGTGGACGACGAAGCCAAGATCGTGCAACTCGCGCGCGATTACCTCGAACACGCCGGGTTCACAGTGCTCACGGCGGGCGACGGCAAATCCGCCGTGGCCCTTGCGCGCTCGGCCCGTCCGGACCTGATCGTGCTCGACCTGGGCCTGCCCGAAATGGACGGCTTCGACGTGACCCGCGCGGTGCGCAAGGACTCGAACGTGCCCATCATCATGCTCACCGCGCGGGGCGAGGAGACGGACAAGCTCGTCGGCCTCGAGCTGGGCGCGGACGATTACGTCGTCAAACCGTTCAGCCCCAAAGAACTCGTCGCCCGCGCTCGCGCGGTGCTGCGCCGCACGGAGAACGCCGCCGGGACCGAGATCATCCGCGCCGCCGGCCTGACGCTCGACCTGCCGCGGATGCGCGCGACGCTGAACGACCGCGCGGTGGACCTGACCCCGACCGAGTTCCATCTCCTGGCCGCGCTCGCGCGCCAGCCGGGCCGCATCTTCACCCGCGCCCAACTGCTCGACGCCGTGCGCGGGGTCGCGTTCGAGTCCTACGAGCGCGCGATTGACGCGCACATCAAAAACCTCCGCCGCAAAATCGAGCCGAACCCGCGCGAGCCGCGCTACGTGCTGACGGTGTACGGCGTGGGCTATAAGTTTGCGGATGAGTAACGTGGCGCGTATTGCGTAGTCCGTAAATACGCAATACGCACTCCTCAGCGCGCCACATGCCCCCTCCCTTCCCTCACCCCCACCGCCGCCCGCCCTGGTGGCCGGAAAACGAGCCCTGGCCGCCGCACGGGCCGCCTCCCAGGCACATGTGGCGACGGATGCGCGGCTTCTTCTTCTGGCGCGTGGCCGTCTCGCTCGTGCTCTTTGTACTCTTCATGATAGGTGGGTGCGCCGGGTTGTACTGGCTCACGCAGCAAGTGGCGCAGTGGACGGGCTTGCCCGCCGGGGCGATACCCTTCCTGGCCTTCAGCGCGTTCGTCGTCGTCACCCTCGCGCTTGCGCTCGGGTTGCGGAGCGTGGTGCGAATGGCGAGGCCGGTAGGGGAATTGATGGAGGCGGTCGGGCGCATTGAGAGCGGAGACTACGCAGCCCGCGTGGCCGAGCGCGGCCCCCGCGAGGTGCGCGCGCTGGCGCGCGCGTTCAACAACATGGCCGCGCGCTTGCAAAGCGACGAAGAACAGCGCCGCAACCTGCTCGCGGACGTGACGCACGAACTCCGCACCCCCCTCACCGTGATCCAGGGCAACCTCGAAGGCCTGCTCGACGGCGTATACCCCGCCGACGAGACCCACCTCGCGCCGATCCTCGAAGAGACGCGCGTGATGTCGCGCCTGATCGAAGACCTGCGGATGCTCTCGCTCGCCGAAAGCGGCGCGCTCAAATTGCACAAAGAGTCAACCGACCTGGGCGTGTTGATGACCGAAGCCACTGCTTCGTTCCGCGCGCCGGCCGACTCGGCAGGCGTCGTGTTGGACGTGACGCTCGCGCCGGACCTGCCGCTGATCGAAATGGACCCGGAGCGCATCCGCGAAGTGCTGGCGAACCTGATCGCGAACGCTTTGCGGCATACCCCGCGCGGAGGGCGGATTCAGGTTTCAGCAGCCGGGGCCGCCGGCGGGAAGCATGTCATTTCCGTCCGCGACACAGGCGCGGGCATCCCGTCCGACGCGCTGCCTCACATCTTCGACCGCTTCTACAAGTCCGACGACTCGCGCGGGAGCGGCTTGGGGCTGACGATTGCCAAAAACCTGGTGACGGCGCACGGCGGGGAGATCGCGGCGGAGAGCGAAGTGGGGAAGGGGACGAGGATCTGGTTCACTTTGCCGTCAGACGGTCTCTAAACAACCTCACGCTCTCGTGACGGCCTGTCTCTCGGGCGCGAGGTCGGCGAAGGTTTTGCCTTGCAGGTAATCGGGGAAGGTGTGAATCGCGGTGATTTGCAGGAAACACCGCTCGGGAAATTTCGTCCAGCCGCGCGCCAGGCCGATGCGCAGGTAAGCGGCGCTTGTTTGCAGCATTTGGGTCAAGTCGGCGGCGATGTGGGCCGGCGGCCGGTTCTCGCCGCGCTGAGCGTCGCAATAGTAATGCCAGGTCAGGTCGGTAATCTTGAGGCGGTAAGATGCGCCCTGCCCATCCTGGAAACGCAGGCGGTAATCCCACACGCCTTCGTCGTCCGCTTCGTAAATCACCTCGTGGATCGCCGCCGGACGAACCGTGCCAATAGACCGCGGCCCGGTCCCATCCATAACCCAGAAACCAGGCCCATGCTGGATCGGCTGCTCAAAAAGGGCGGCCACGCTGTCGAACTGTGAGCGGGAAAGCGTCTGGCGGCTCTCGTCATTCGTCAGTCTCTTAACGAAACGGAGGGAGGCTGGACTGAAGAGGTGGTCTTCCGTATGCGGCGGTTTAGAGGTAGGCCGGAGCAGGTCAAATTCCACGACCGCGAACGGGAAAATGAGGGCGGCGCCGCTTTTCCGCAACATGCGCTCGGGGATCCCAGGCGGCGGCAATACCGGGCGGACGCATCGGCCCGCGCCATCGTATCCCGCAATGCAGACCATCCCGCGCTGCATCCGGGTCAGGTCGGTGATACTCAACACCCTTTTCACAGATGGATAATCTCCACCTCAGGCCAGTGGGCCGCCAGGCGTTCCGCGACCAGGCGGCGATGGCATTGTTCAGGCGTCGCCTCGCTGCACAGCAGGCAATTCGGCGCCGCCTCGAATTCGAGGCGGTTCAAGGCTGCCGGGACGCCGCGCTCGTCCATCAGGCGCTCGAAATGTTCCACATAAAGCGGCCAGTTTTTGTCGTCCCGGTAGGCGCGGAGGATCTCTTTCGTGGGCGCCAGGAGCGGAAGGTATAGGTAGTCACATCCGTCTGCGAGCGCGCGCAGGAAATAGGGTAAATCCTCCTGTTTGGCAAAACCGGACAGTTGGCCGTTTGGGCTGACGCGGATGTCCACCAACCGGCGGACGCCATTTTCACGCAGCAGGCGAAAGAACTCCTCGGCGCCCTTTTGAGTAAAGCCAATGGTATAGAGTTTCATCGCCTGACCATCAGAACAGGGATGACTGCTGGGCCGGCGCCTCGTCCACTGAAGTGTGCAGGGAGGCCGCGCCGAAGACCACGCCATCGCCGCGAATATGCTGGACGAGCACTTCAGGGTGTTCACGTATGATAAACCTGGCGATGAGGTGGTGCCGATGGCACTGGGCCGGATCTTCCTCGCTGCACATGATGGCGGTCGTCTGCTCGTCGGCCAGCTCCAACAACCGGCTGACGCCTTTGATGAACCATTCTCGTTTCATGACTTCGGGATAGTCCACTTCGTGCAAATAGTCTGCGCCTTCTTCGGGCAGTTTCCGGCTCTTGTAGCAGGCCGGGTCGGCGGGGCGGCCTCCCAGGTATTTCCCGGCAAACACGTACTGGATATTCCGCCTGGAAAGTTCTTGCTCTAAGCTTTCCTTATTGAAGTGCGGGTGATAACGGCTGTGAGGCGCGCTTCGGACATCCACCAGAGTCATGACGCCATTCTCCTCCAGCAGGCGAATGAACTTTTCCAGCGGGTGCGCGCCGTGGCCGATGGTGAAGAGTTTCATACAGTTGATTCTAACCCATCTGCCGCAAAAACAAAACGCGCCGACTTGTCGAGTCGGCGCGTCGGCTTTTGCTCTGTGTGATCGTCAGAATAGCAAAGTCAGAATTGCTAACAGCGCCAATATCGCAACACCCATCGCTGCAAAAGATTTGATAATCGCGCGGCGTGTGCCTGTGGGCAGGTCGCCAGGATGGTTGGGGATGACGGCGAATCCCTTGGCGTTGCGGGCTTTGATATGGCTGCCTTTGCCGGGGATGATCTCGCAACCACGACGCCGCGCATAGGCGATGAACTCTCTACTCGTGCGTAGAGAGTTCACGTCATCCTTTTTCGGCATAGGCTATGCCTCCGCCGCAACAACCCCGCCGCCGACGGTTCCCTTGAAAAATTCGACCAATTCAATCAACTTATCGGCGAACTCTTCTGCGTCCGCTCCAGCGGGCAGGCGGATGTGGAATTCCAGTTGAGTCTCGCGAACCCGCGTCGCTTTCTTGGGGGCCGCGCGGACTGTGTAGGAAGGACGCCTTTCCTTGACACGATTAGTCTTCT
>Ga0209751_10003613_pt1 | contig 14970 bp, 16 predicted proteins | sample RifCSP13_1_FD_184019 | JGI IMG/M metagenome (GOLD analysis project Ga0209751, IMG submission 184019) | Soil microbial communities from Rifle, Colorado - Rifle CSP2_sed 13_1 (SPAdes) (version 2) | ecosystem: Environmental > Terrestrial > Deep subsurface > Rock core/Sediment | place: Rifle... | reverse complement strand
CCTGGCTAAAGGACGAGATTTGATCTTCGAAGCCGAACTGGTGGGCTTGATCGCCGGCCAGCTGTTGATCGCGGTCGTTCTCCTGCTGACGTATTTGGCCAGCCGGAAGGAAGAGCCGGAGACGAAACCCTGAGCGTGCCCTGACGTTACATCCTTCCAATCCGCCACTAGCTGAAGCCCCTTGGTGAACCGTGTAGGACAAGATGCCTTCTTGTCCTACTGTGTTTTAACCACTCGATGAGCAGACAGAATCCAGATGGGTTTGATATAATCCACCGGGGAAATCAGTTAAATCTGTGTGATCCGTATCCCAATCGAATAGGAGACCCCCATGTCTGACCAACCCTCTTCCGGCGAACCACAAGAAAAAAGATCCAGGCGCGGCTCACCCTGGATCGGTGGGGCGGTGTTGATCTTCATCGGCCTCGTCTTTTTATTGCAGAATATCACTGGCTCGGAGCTGAACAACTGGTGGGCGATTTTCATCTTGATTCCCGCCTTCGGCATGTTCACCAGAACATACCGCGATTACCAGAGCAACGGGCGAGTGACTCCTGCCGGGCGCGGCCCGCTGATCGGCGGCCTGCTGCTGACCTTTATCGCCGTCGCCTTCCTTTTCTCCCTCGACTTTGGAAACTTGTGGCCGGTCTTCTTGATCCTGGGCGGGATCTCCTTGCTGCTCAATGCCTTTTCGTCCGGGTAAGAAGCATACTGGGGCAAAGCGACCTCGTGCAAGTATTCTAATGCGTTTTTCTGGGACCAGGCAGGGCGGTGCAGGCGCTCTGAGGTGAGCGCGTCCCATACCGTGGTGCATCTACGCTGGCTCCTCTAGAGTTTGTTATGAACTTATAGGATGTGGGTCGTAACGCTGACGAAGTTCGTGAGCATCAGGATGGCAAACGCCAGGTAGTGCAGCCCAGCCAAGGTTTCCGGCAGGCGCTCGTAATCCCGCGCCAGACGACGAAAGCGAGTAACCCAGGCAAAACTACGCTCCACCACCCAGCGCCGCAGCAGAAGCACGAACCCCTTCTTGGCTTTGGGCAATTTGACCACTTCCAATTGCAGCCCCTGTGCCAGGGCATCCCCTCTACGAAGCCGCTAGAACATACCAAGCTCAAGCTTCGCCGCTTCAGACATCATGCTTGGGTCCCAGGGCGGATCCAGGACGATTTCGACCTCGACCTCCTTGATGCCCGGCACGCCCTTGATTTTGCTTTCAGCATCCGCCTGGAGCACGGGACCCATGCCACACCCCGGCGCGGTCAGTGTCATTTTTACCTCGGCCTTGTGCCCGCCCTCGGGCAGGGGCGTGATTTGACAAACATACACGAGGCCGAGGTCAACAGCGTTGACGGGGATCTCGGGATCGTAGACGGCCCTCAACTGATCCCAGACCAGTTTCTCGACCTCCGGCGCACTGACCACAGCGGACGCTCCAATCTGAGACGCCGTGGCAGTCTCCTGGCCGAGGGCATCGGCGTCCTGGCCCGCGATGCGGACCAGATATCCCTGCTCGGTCATCACGGTGTACGTTCCGCCAAGCGACTGCGTAACCTTCACCAGGCTGCCTGCGGGAAGCACGACTGTTTCTCCGTAAGGAATCGCGATCGCTTCACAATCGCGGCTCAATGTGATTGGTTCGTTGGTCTTCATAGGTTTGTTCCCGCTCCTCATGCTTCAGGGTTCGGTTTCTACTCCGAGAATGTGTGCCCGCACCCACAGCTGTGCCGGGCCTGCGGGTTCCAAAAAATAAACTGGATCTCCCCCAAGTGGTGCTGCCTGATGTCGAGCTGAAGCCCGTCCAGGTGGCGCAGGCTTTCACGGTCAACGTAGATGTTGATCCCTTCGCTCTTGAACACCTCGTCGTTCGCGCTCGCGGGCTTTGCCTCGAAGCCTAGGGCATAGCGGAACTCCGTGCCGCTGCCCTCGCAGCCATCCCGCGTGACCCCAAGCCTCAAGGCGGTTCCTGCGGGAAACTTCTCCTGCTCCAGGAGCGCCATGCAGTATTTTCCAGCTATCGGACTCAATGTGATCATGGTGTATCTCCTCGTAAGCTATGTTTCTGGAAGCAGCACCAGCTCGCTGCCTCTTGTCAATAGGTAGAACTCTGGCATCCCTTCGCTACGCTCAGGGCAGGCTCTGAGAGCTGGCTCAGGGAGGGAGGCGCTGTTTTGGGTGTTCGTCGTTGGTTAAAAGTCCGCCATAGTGTGACCTTGTCCCAATCCGCCTACTCCGTTGAGAACGCTGCCCCGGCTTCGTTCAGCGCGGCGTGCAGGGTATGCCAGGCCAGGCTGGCGCATTTCACCCGGGCGGGAAACTCGCATACACCTGAAAGGGCGGCCAGTTTTCCGAGGTCTTGTGGATCGGCTTTTGTGTCCGGCTCTCCGATAAGCATTTTGTGGACCCTATCGAAAAGGGCTTCCGCTTCAGCCTTTGTCTTTCCTTTCAAGCTGTCGGTCATCATCGAGGCCGAGGCTCTGGAAATTGCGCAGCCCGTGCCTTGAAAACTGATGTTTCTAATCACGTCGCCCTCCAATTGCAGGTAGATGGTGACTTGATCACCGCACAGCGGGTTGTAACCTTCCGCTGTGCGGTTCGCGCCTTGCAGGTTGTGAAAGTTGCGCGGCTTTTTGTTGTGATCAAAGATGACCTGCTGGTAGAGTTCACGAAGGTCAGACATGAGCGGACACCTCCTAGTACAGTTCGCGTGGGTCAGCCTCAGCCAACGTCGCAGCGCGTGGTAAGGTCGCCTCCTCGGCCAGAGGTCGTTCTACCGGCATGGAGGCCGCGGTCAGCGCCTCCCGGCCGGTCTGGAGGGGTTCGACCTTCAGCTCAACGATGTCCGGCGGAAGGAAAAGGTCGAGGAACCAATCGAAGGCAACACGAAAGCGCCGCTCCCACCGTGGAAGGGCGAACAGGTAGTACGTTCGCCAAGCGAACCAGGCTAGGAACCCCGTGAGTCTCACGCCCAGCACCCGGCCTACCCCTCGGTAGCGTCCGAGGGTCGCCAACATGCCGATCCCGCTGTAACGGTGTGGCTCCAGCTTTTGCCCCATGAGTGACGCCACGATGTTGCGTGCCACTTGCCGGCCCTGACGAACCGCATGTTGCGCCGTGGGCGGCTGATAGCCTCCGCCTGGATCCGGAACCAGAGCGCAATCGCCGATGGCCCACAGCGTCTCGTAACCCTCCACCTGTAGATACTCGTTCACGGGGAGCCGATGGTCACTGCCCTTCGGACGCGGAACCTTGATAGAGCGGATCAACGGCGAAGGCCGGACGCCAGCAGTCCAGATGAGCGTCTCAGCGTTCAACTCGCGCCCGTCGTGGATGCGCACACGACCGGACTCGTACCCCATGACGCGCGCTCTGAGCCAGACCTCGATTCCCCGGGACTCCAAGTTCCGCTTGGCGTAACGGCCCAGTTCGGGCGGCAGCTCCTGAGCCAGGCGGTCGAGCATTTCGATAAGCACCATGCGAATCTCTCTGCGGCCGATCGCTGAGTAATCCTCTAGCGCCTTGAGAATGAAGTCGTGAAGTTCGCCCGCGACCTCGGTTCCGTTTAACCCTCCGCCCACCACCACGAAAGTCAACAGGGCCTGGCGCTCTTCCTTCGGAAGAAGAGCGGCCCGCTCCAGCAGGTTAATAACGCGATTCCGGATGCGGATGGCGTCCCCCAAGGTCTTGAGGGTCAGCGCATTCTCCGCGAGCCCCTGGATCCCGAAGAACTCCGTGACACTCCCCGAGGCGAGCACACAGTGCTCGTAGGAGAGCAATCGAGAAAGGCCGTTCTGGTCCACAAACCCCACGGTCTGCCACACCGGATCCACCGTATGGACTGTCCCCTCGATGAAACGGACCCGGTCGAGCATCCGGCGGATTGGGTTCACTACATGCCGGGACTCCACGAGGGAGGCGGCGACCTCGGCCAGCAACGGGGTGAAGAGATAGAAATTGCTGCGGCTGATGAGGATCGCTTCTGCCCTGAGGCCCAGCTTGAGCTGGCGATCCAGGGACATGGCGACGTTCATCCCACCGAAGCCGCCGCCAATGATGACGATGTCCGTGTGCTCGGAAGGTTCGATGCTGGCATCTTTGCCATCCACACTCGCTGAACGTTTACGATTGTGTTCCTCTACCGTCCGGTTCGCGCCTTCCAGTTTCTGAAAGTTGCGCGGGCTTCGATTATGGTCGAATATGACCTGCTGATAGAGTTCTCGAAGGTCAGACATTGGCAGAAAACATCTCCATAACCTTGTAAATCGCCCCGACCAGAACGTCAATTTCTGCTCGAGTGTTATAGAAGGCCAGCGACGCCCGGGCAGTGGCCGACACCCCGAAGCGCTGCATCACCGGCATGGCGCAGTGATGGCCCGCGCGGATTGCGATCCCCTCGTGATCCAGGATCGTGCCGATGTCGTGGGCGTGCACGCCCTCCAGCACGAAAGACAGCAGGCTGGCTTTCTCCCTGGCCGTTCCGATGAGGCGCAGGCCGGGGATGGCAGAGAGCGCCTCGGTCCCATAGTCGAGCAACCCCCGCTCGTAGGCGGTGATCTTGTCCAGTCCGATTCCACTCAGATAGTCAATTGCCGCGCCCAACCCGATGACGCCAGCGATGTGGGGCGTCCCAGCCTCGAACTTGTACGGCAGCTTGTTGTAGAGGGTCTTCTCGAATGTAACTGAGCTGATCATGTCGCCGCCGACCTGGTACGGGGGCATGCGCTCCAGCCAGTTGGCTTTGCCATACAAGATGCCAATGCCGGTGGGGCCTAACACTTTGTGGCCGGAAAACACATAGAAATCGCAATCGAGTTCCTGGACATCCACCGTTAAATGAGGCGCCGCCTGGGCCCCATCGATCAGAACCGGGATGCCCCGGCGATGCGCCATCGCGATCATCTGCTTGACCGGGTTGATCGTGCCGAGGGCGTTCGAGACATGAACGAGCGAAACAAACTTCGTTCTCGCGTTCAGGAGCCGCTTGTATTCATCCAGCAACAGCTCCCCGTCATCGTTGACAGGGATGACGCGGAGTCGGGCACCCACCTGCTCGCACAGGATCTGCCACGGGACAATGTTGGAATGGTGCTCGATCGCGGAGATGATGATTTCATCGCCCGCCTGGATGAACGTCCGGCCGTAGCTCTGCGCCACCAGGTTGATGCCTTCGGTGGCGCCGCGCACGAAGATGACCTCGCGTGCCTCCGCCGCACTCAGAAAACGCTGGACCTTGACCCGCGCAGCTTCATAGGCCCACGTGGCCTGTTCGCTTAAGAAGTGGATCCCACGATGAATATTCGCGTTTTCCGCCGCGTAATACCGCTCGAGCGTATCAATCACGACCTGGGGTTTCTGGCTTGTGGCGGCGTTGTCCAAGTAGACCAGCGGCCGGCCGTGGGCACGCTCTCTCAGGATCGGGAAGTCCTGCCGGACCTTCTCGACGTCGAAACCGATCAGCCAGTCCGGGTAGCGGATCGGTTCAGTGATTGGGTTAACCGTGGTGATCATCGGGCTTCCTCCAGCCGTTTCCCCTGAGGCAACCATTGCGTGACGATCGCCTCCAGGTGCTTGCGGATCGGCTCGACTTTCATGCGCTGGAGGCTCTCGCCGGCGAAGGCCGAGACCAAGAGGTTGCGCGCTGAGGTCTCGGCGAGGCCGCGGGCGCGCAGGTAGAAGAGGGCGTCCTCGTCAATCTGGCCGATGGTCGCCCCATGGGTGCACTTCACATCGTCGGCGTAGATCTCCAACTGAGGTTTGGTGTCGATCTGAGCTTCGTCAGAAAGCAACAGGTTCCGGTTGGTCTGTTTGGCGTCGGTCTTCTGGGCACCCTTATGGACGATGATCCGGCCGTGGAACACGCCCCGCGCCTGACCGTCGAGGATGCCGTTGTAGAACTGCCGGCTGTCGCAGTGCGGGCTGGCATGTTCGACCTTCATGTAGTTGTCTGTATGCTGCCGGCCGGTTGCCAAGAATAGGCCGTTGATCAGGCAGTCGCCACCCTCGCCGACCATGACCGGGTGGACATTGTTCCGCACCAGCGCGCCGCCGAGCAACACCGCGTGGGCGGCGACGCTGCTTCTGCGGCCCTGCTGAACCCGGAGGGTCGAGACGTGGAACGCCTGCGTGCTCTCCTGCTCGACCCGGTAGTGGCTCAGCACGCTGTTCTCGCCGACCACCGCTTCTGTGACGACGTTGGAGAAATAGACGCCGCCATTCAGCGACACGTAGTCCTCCACGACGGCCGCCTGGCTCTCGTCGCCCATCAAGATCAGGTTGCGCGGGTGGGTGATGGCTGGGGCGGCGGTAGCGGTCGAGACGTAGAGCAGGTAGACCGGTTCCTGGAGCACCGTCCCACGGGAGAGGCGCACGAACGCCCCGTCTTCTATGAAAGCGGTGTTGAGGGCGATAAAGGCGTCGTCTTGATAGTCGGCGTACCGGGCCAGGTGCTGCTCGAGCAAGCCCCGGTCGGACGTGAGGGTCTGGGCGAGGCTGCCGATCTGCACACCCTCCGGCAGCGGTTGCAGCCAGGAAAGCTCCGGTGCATACCGGCCGTTCACGAAAATGAGCTGACTGCAGGCTGGACCGGAGAACCGGAATGGCTCAAGCGCCCGGGGCGCCAGTTCGGCGCGGCCGTCCAGGGCGAGTTGGAAGGAGGTCTGGGCGATTGGGGCCACATTAGTGAACCGCCAGTCCTCATCGTGGAGGGTCGGGAATCCCAGCTCGGTGAAGCGGGCGATGCCACTCCGGCGTACCGAGCGCAACCACTCTGGGCCATTCCCGGCAGCGCCGTTCTCGAACTGGGCGAAACTCTCCAAGTATCTGCCTTGCGCTTGTCTCATAGTGATCACCGCCTTGACCTCTCTAAGTGTGTGCCGTCGTGGCGCTCTGGGTTTCGGCTTCGACCCAGGCATAGCCCTGATCCTCAAGGGCCAGGGCCAGTTCCTTGCCGCCCGACTTGACGATCCGGCCATCCACCAGCACGTGGACATAGTCGGGGACGATGTAGTTGAGCAGCCGCTGGTAGTGGGTTACGACGATACTGGCGCGCTGAGGGTTGCGCAGCTCGTTCACGCCCTTGGCAACGATTTTCAGGGCGTCAATGTCCAGGCCAGAATCGGTCTCGTCCAGAATGGCGAGCCTCGGCTCCAGCACTGCCATCTGGAAAATTTCATTGCGCTTCTTCTCGCCACCCGAGAACCCCTCGTTGACTGAGCGGTTCAGGAGCTGATCGTCCATCTCCAAGAGCTTCATCTTCTCCCTGGCCAGCGGGAGGAACTCCATGGCATCCAGCTCCTCAAGGCCGCGGTACTTGCGGATGGCGTTGAGGGCGGCCTTGAGGAGGTAGGCGTTGCCGACGCCGGGGATCTCCACCGGGTACTGGAAGGCCAGGAAGACCCCCCGGCAGGCACGCTCCTCCGGCGCCATCTCCAGCAGGTTGTTTCCGTCGTAGATCACCTCGCCAGCGATGACCTCGTACGTTTCCCGGCCGGCCAGGACCAGCGCCAGTGTGCTCTTGCCTGATCCATTCGGGCCCATAATAGCGTGGACCTCGCCGGCGTTCACCTGCAAGTCAATGCCTTTGAGAATCTCTTGATTACCGACCTGAACGTGCAGATTTCTAATTTCGAGCATGGTTCACCTCTTTGACTCACTGTTCAGAACTCAACCGACGCTCCCCTCGAGGCTGATGCTGAGCAGCTTCTGCGCCTCGACGGCGAACTCCATCGGCAACTCTTTGAAGACCTTCTTGCAGAAGCCGTTGACGATCATCGAGACCGCATCCTCGGCCGAGAGCCCGCGCTGCTTCAAGTAGAAAACCTGGTCCTCGCCGACCTTGGACGTAGACGCCTCGTGCTCCATCCGGGCCGTGGCATTCTTCACCTCGATGTAGGGGAAGGTGTGGGCGCCGCACTTTTCACCGATGAGCAGCGAGTCGCACTGCGTGTAGTTGCGCGCCCCAACGGCACTCTTGAGGATCTTGACCATCCCGCGATAGGTGTTCTGGCCATGGCCCGCGGAGATGCCTTTGGAGACGATGTTGCTCCGTGTGTTGCGACCGATGTGGATCATCTTGGTGCCTGTGTCGGCCTGCTGGTAGTTATTGGTTAGCGCCACGGAGTAAAACTCCCCAACGGAGTTGTCGCCTTGCAGGATGACGCCGGGGTATTTCCAGGTGATCGCCGCGCCAGTCTCCACCTGCGTCCACGAGATCTTGGAGCTCCTCCCCAGGGCCTTGCCGCGCTTGGTGACGAAGTTGTAGATGCCGCCCTTGCCGTCCTTGTCGCCCGGGTACCAGTTCTGGATGGTCGAGTACTTGATCTGGGCGTCATCGAGGGCGACCAGCTCCACCACTGCGGCGTGCAGCTGGTTCTGGTCCCGCATCGGCGCCGTGCAGCCCTCCAGGTAGCTCACGTAGCTACCTTCTTCGGCGATGATCAGCGTGCGCTCGAATTGGCCAGTATCTGCGGCGTTGATGCGGAAATAGGTGGACAGCTCCATGGGGCAGCGCACGCCCTTTGGAACGTAGCAGAACGACCCGTCGCTGAAGACGGCGGAGTTCAGCGTCGCGAAGAAGTTATCGGTGTAGGGCACCACTGATCCAAGATATTTCTGGACCAGCTCCGGGTGCTTCTGCACTGCCTCGGAGAAGGAGCAGAAGATGATCCCCAGCTCGGCCAGCTTCTCCTTGAACGTGGTCGCCACGGAGACGCTGTCGAAGACCGCGTCCACCGCGACGCCGGCGAAGCGCTTTTGTTCCGTCAGGGGGATGCCCAACTTCTCGAACGTAGCCAGCATCTCCGGGTCGATCTCCTCGAGGCTGTTCAGCTGCGCCTTCGGCTTCGGCGCCGAGTAGTAGACGATGTTCTCGTAGTCAATCGGGCCATAGTGAATATTCGCCCACTTTGGCTCTGCTTCCGACTTTCGCAGACTCGCCCAATGCCGGTAGGATTTCAGCCGCCAGTCCAGCATCCACTCGGGCTCATTCTTCTTGGCCGAGATCAGCCGGATGATGTCCTCGTTCAGCCCACGAGGCACGGAGTCGGCCTCGATCGCCGTGACAAACCCATACTGGTACTCGCGGTTTGCAAGGACTTCTATGATGTTCGTGTCGGTGCTCATGGTTTCTCCTTAATTTACTGATGACCGCAACCGCCGCCGCTGCTCTGAGAGGTGGCGGTCCGGAATGAGGTGCCGCAGCCGCAGCTGGACACGGCGTTGGGATTCTCAATCTGGAAACCGCCGCCCATCAGCGTGTCTAGATAATGGATTTGCGAGCCGGCTAAATGAGGCAGGCTTTGAGGGTCAACGAACAGTTGAATGCCGTGCGACTCGACAACCGTATCTGAGGCGCTGGCCTCGGACTCCAATGTCATTCCGTACTCCAGCCCAGAGCAGCCGCCCCCCTTCACAAATAGCCGTAGTCCGTGCCGGGGTAGATTCTTCTCGGCCAACAGGCGCCGCAGATGAGTCGCGGCCGCCTCGGTCAGGCTAAGGCCAAGTATGGGTGCTTGCGCTTCAATGCTCATGGATTCACTCTCCTTGTGCTTGATAAGCAGGTCGCGATGCCAGAAACCGCTGGCCAGCATGCCAGCCACAACCCGATTTACTTGCTGCCCACCGCCTTATATCCCATTCCGACCTTGAAGTAGTCGTAGTTGGGTTGAATGTCCTCCTGCAGATTGATCTCCTCGCCCGCCGGGAGTATCCGGGTGTTGTCCAGGTGGATCGACTCACCTTTGTCGTTGGCCCCATCGAAGGGCGTATCGAACCCGGGCAGGCCGGCCGGCTTGCTCTGGTGTTCTCCACCCTTGGCTGTATAGGCCTCGGGGACGTCATCCTCGGTGAAGATGGCTTCGTACGGGCATACCGGGATGCAGGCGCCGCAGTCAATGCAGGTATCGGGGTCAATGTAGAACCACGGCCATTCGGCCTCGGGTTTGCCCGGCACAATGCACTCCACCGGGCAGACTTCCACGCAGGAACCATCGCGCAAACAGAGACTGGTAATAATGTAGGTCATGGAACACCTCCTGGGTCCTTTTCTTCGTCGCGCAAGTCGTTGTTCATCTATCTCTCTTCGGGCATATCGCCACTCACAAGTTAGCCGCCGCTTTCTGCTACACCGCCTCAGTCAATAGCCTTGATCTCAAGAGGCAGGAAGGAAGCGTCGGCCAAGCGGATGACGCTCACGCGGGCAGCAATCAATTCCGCGATATGTGTGAGCGCTAGGGCGGCCGGCGAATCGGCGTCCAGGATCACGATCGGCTGGCCCGTATCACCGCCCTGCCGCACGGGTGGGTCGAGCGGCACCTGTGTTCTAAGCCGCCCTGCACTGCTTCTATGACCGGCTATCCGCCGATGAAGGACATCTCCACCTTGGGCAGCCCGACCGTCTCGGACGAGCGGATCTCCGAGTAGCGGTCGTCACGCACTCGCCAGACCCTGGCGATGGCGCCTGAGATCTCGGCGTCGGAGGCGCCGCCACGGAGTAGACCGCGCAGGTCATGGCCCTTAGTTGCGAAGAGGCAGGTGTAGAGCGAGCCGTCGGCCGAGAGCCGGGCGCGGGTGCAATCGCGGCAGAACGCCTGCGTCACCGAAGCGATCACGCCGATTTCGCCACTCCCGTCCCGGTAGTGCCAGCGATTGGCGACCTCGCCGTGATAGTTCGCCGCGACCGGTTCGAGTGGCATTTCGGCGTGGATCATGGCGATGATCTCGGCCGCGGGAATGATGTCGTCTAGCCGCCAGCCGTTGGTGTGCCCGACGTCCATGTACTCGATAAAGCGCAGGATGTGGCCCGTCCCGCGAAAGTAACGCGCCATGGGCAAGATGCTCTGCTCGTTCACACCGCGCTTCACGACCATGTTGATCTTGGTCGGCGTGAAGCCCACGTTGGCCGCCGCCTCGATCCCCTCGATGACTTTCTCCACGGGGAAGTCGACGTCGTTCATGGCCATGAAGACGTCGTTGTCGAGCGAGTCGAGGCTCACGGTAACGCGCTTCAGCCCGGCATCCTTGAGCGCCTGGGCCTTCTTCGCTAGGAGCGAACCGTTGGTCGTCAGGGTTAGGTCGAGCCCGCGGATACACGCCAGCATCTCGACCAGCCGTTCCAGGTCGCGGCGCACGAGCGGCTCACCCCCCGTGAGGCGGATCTTCTGGACGCCGTGGGCGACGAAGATCGGGGCTAGGCGAGCGATCTCCTCGAAGGTGAGCAACTGCTCACGCTCCAGGAACTGGTAGTCGCGGCCGAAGACCTCCTTCGGCATGCAGTAGACGCAACGGAAGTTGCAGCGGTCGGTGACCGAGATCCGCAGATCACGCAGCGGTCGGCCGAGGGTGTCGGTGACACTCATGATCGTGACTCTCAGGTTCGCGCAAGTAGGAACGCAGCTTATTGCCTTGGGCGGAGAGGCGCAGTCGCCGTAGTGCCTGGACCTCGATCTGGCGGACCCGCTCACGCGTGAGGCACATCTTTGCCTATGTCTTGAAGCGTGTGCTCTTTGCCATCGCGAAGACGGTAGCGGAACTGCAAGATCTGCCTCTCACGCGGCGGCAGTTCATCAAGCATTTGTTGAATCTGCTCGCGCAGCAGGTTTTGGGTGGCGATCTCTTCCAGAGTCAGGGCATCTCTGTCTTCGATCAAGTCGCCAAGCGCCGAGCCCCCGTTCTCGTTCGTGGACATCTCCAGCGAGAATGTATGCTGGGAAACCCGGATCAGTGACTCGACCTGTTCAACAGCCGTTTCCAGGGCTTTCGCCAAATCCCCCGGATTTGGCTCGCGGCCCAACTCCTTGGTAAGGCGGTGCGAGGCCTGCGCGAATTGATTGAACTGTTTATTCATCAAATGCACCGGCAACCGGATAGTGCGCCCGTGGTCGGCGATGGCGCGGGTAACCGCTTGGCGGATCCACCACGTCGCATAGGTACTGAACTTGAAGCCGCGGCGATAGTCGAATTTCTCGGCGGCTCGGATCAGACCAATGTTTCCGGCCTGGATCAGATCGGGGAACGGTACACCGCGGCCGATGTACTTCTTGGCGACCATGATGACCAGGCGGGTATTCGCCAGGAGGAGATGCTCTCGGGCGGCTATACCTGCCTCTATGATCGCCCGGGGTTCGCCTCCCTTCTTCGAGTTCACGCCGTTCTGCGCCAGTTGCCGGTGAGCAAGCATGGCTTTCTTCCATGCATTTAGCCAGAGCCACTTCTTCTTCTGCTGTGAGCAGCGGGACACGGCTGATTTCTTTGAGATACAGGTCGGTCAAGTCATCGTTAGTGTCTATCATTGGTAGGTCCTCGTCGGCAGGCCGTCGTCATCAGTCAGGTCGCGACTGACATCATAAATTCAACTACTCGAACCCCAGCTCAAGTTTGGCTGCTTCGGACATCATGCTGGTATTCCACTTTGGCTCCCAAACAAGGTTTACCTGCGCAGCCGTCACGCCGGGAACAGCTTTTACCCTGGTCGCCACTTCAGGGGGTAGCTTGCCGGCTGCAGGACAAGTGGGTGAGGTGAGCGTCATGGCAAGAGTCACCGCGCCTCCGTTGTCCACCTTGACTTCGTAGACCATTCCCAGGTCGTAGATATTGACCGGGATCTCTGGATCGAAGCACGTTAACAGAACTTCGATCACCTGTGCCTCAATAAGGGTTTTCTCGATTGAACTGGTCGCTGGCGCGTCCATGAAATCTCCTTTAACAAACTCAGGCGAACTATTCAGTCGAAGCCGGTACCGGAATTGCCGGTAGCTTCGGAGCCGGGGGAGGAAGCTTTCGAGCTTGCACGACGGATTGGAAACCAACTCGCTTATGGCTTCCGTCGCAGAATGGTAGGTAGTTGGAATGACCACAGCGGTAGAGAGATACGACTTCTTGTCCAGAGAGGTCAAAACTGTTTCCGTCGGGATCCTTGATCACGAAATTCCCGCTAATCCGAAGTGGACCATTCTTCTTGACTCTGATTTCTACTGGGTTATCCATCTATTTCCTCTTAAGTTTTATATCACATCACTCTATTTTTGTCAATATATTGATTAAAATGAAAGAAATAGTTATATTGACTAAATCATAGTGATGTGCTAAACTATAGGCGGTTAGGGGCGTTCCACGCCCAGGAGATTGGCATGCAAGAAACCCATCAGCAGATTCTGAATATTCTGCAAAAGAAAAGCTTGGTCACGATTAACACCCTGGTCCGAGAATTGGATTTGGCTGTTGCTACAGTGCGCTATCACCTGACTATGCTTGAGCGGGATAGGCTGGTGGTGAGCGAGAAGGTACGCCAGAAAGTAGGGCGGCCCTACTGGGTATATTCACTCAGCCAGCAAGGCCAGGAAACCTTCCCCAAGAAATATCATCGTCTGTCCTCTTTCATCTTGACGGAGGTAAAGGCCGAGCTCGGGTCTGACGGCCTCAACACCCTGCTGCGCCGTATTGCTCAGAGGCGCCTGGCCGAGCGCGCCCTTGACCTGGCGGGGAAAAGTCTGGAAGAGCGGCTGGAAATCCTGGTCACGGTGTTGGGTGAAGAGGGCTTCGCCGCCACATGGGAGCAGGTAGGGGGAAAATACCTCCTAACACATCACATATGTCCCTACCAATCGGTTGTCCTTCAGTACCCGGAAGTGTGTCAAGTGGATGCTGAGTTAATCAGTGGTGTGATGGGAGTCCCAGTTGAGAGGACGAAATGCATACTTTACGGTGACCAAGTGTGTACCTTTGATGTGAAATCCGTCACCTGAAGGGGATATTCGCAGAGCAAAACCAGCGAAGGGACAGCATGGCAAGCAAGAGTGCGGTACATGGATCACCCCAAAATTAATCTAGGCAACGAGGGTGGTCGATGGCGGGCTGCTCTCCAATTTTCCCATTGGATTATTCTTCTCTAGCGACGAGAATATCGACGAGATCATGGGGGAAGGCATGCAGTTTGGGAAAGTTATCGGACTGCTCATCGATGAAAACCTGGAAGTTCCAGGATCGGGCGATCCACCAGCTATGGGCCTGTCTGCACCAGGCATGCTCGACCGAATTGACCTGCTGGAGGCGTCGTACACATCGCGCGCCGCGCCCAGGTTGTGCCAGTGCAGGTTCCCATCCCCCAGGGTCCGGCTCCCCCCTCCCCGGGCGCGGCCCGCTGATCGGCGGCCTGCTGCTCACCTTTATCGCCGCAGCTTTCCTTTTCTCCCTTGACTTTGGAAACCTGTGGCCGGTCTTCTTGATCCTGGGCGGGATCGCCTTGCTGCTCAACGCCTTCTGGTCTGGGTAATCAACAAGTAGGGCAGGATGCCATCTTGCCCTATACGCTAAGCGCTCCGCGCGGGTCGGCTGGATCAACTTCCCGGAAGTTCTGAACTTCCGGGAAGTTGTATTACCCCGGCCGATTTTTTTAGCTTGACAAGCAATTCAACTTTATTATATAATCTCTTGTAATAACAGGATGACAGGATTACAATCTCCGATATTTCCCCGAATCATATTGGAGTAGATATGTCAAGCGTATCCGCCTTTGAGATGTTCCCCAGGAACGAGGCCATCGATAAAGGTAGTCCACTACCTTACTATGTCCAATTGAAAGAGATCCTCAGAGCTTATATTGAGAACGGGGAGTGGCAAATAGGCAGCCAGATTCCTAGCGAACCTGACCTGTGTGAGGTCTTTAACATCAGCCGTACGGTCGTCCGCCAGGCGCTTAGAGAGCTGACCTATGAAGGTCTCTTAGTACGGGAAAAGGGCCGGGGCACCTTTGTGGCCGGGCCAAAAATAAGTGAAAGACTGGTGCAAGAATTGACTGGTTTTTACCAGGATATGGCCGAGCGTGGGAATCCGCCGGTGAGCAAGGTGCTCAAGCAGCAAATGATCCCTTCATCCCCTAAAGTTGCCTCGTTTCTAGGTCTCCCGCCTGGCACGTCGGTGATTGAAATCGAGCGTCTGCGTTTCGTACAAAACGAGCCGATCGTCCTGGTGAGCACG
>Ga0209751_10003612_pt1 | contig 14976 bp, 16 predicted proteins | sample RifCSP13_1_FD_184019 | JGI IMG/M metagenome (GOLD analysis project Ga0209751, IMG submission 184019) | Soil microbial communities from Rifle, Colorado - Rifle CSP2_sed 13_1 (SPAdes) (version 2) | ecosystem: Environmental > Terrestrial > Deep subsurface > Rock core/Sediment | place: Rifle... | reverse complement strand
TCGGTGCCTCGTTCCCAACCCCATGACCTTAAAGGTGTTATGATCGGCGGAAAGGGGCAGGATACAACCCCCGGCGATGATTTTTTCATGGCGGATGATTACCGCGCCATCGTGCATGGAGCTTCCCGGATAAAAGAGGCTGAGCAAGAGCGAAGCGCTCAGCTCGGCGTTGATCAAAGTCCCGCTCTTCACAAAATCATCGAGGCTCATGTTTCTCTCTACCGCGATGAGAGCACCGATGCGCCTAGCGCTCAGCTGGACAATCGCTTTGGTTATTTCGTCGACGCGACCAAGCTCGGGAAACAAACAACACTTCAGATGCTTCTCCTGTAGAGACCTTTCGATCTCGGCGAGCGCGCCTTGGAGCTGGCTCACGCACTGAAGAAGGGATGCGCTGAACTCACAGCTCTCGGAAGACGGAACAGGCTCTTGCATCATTTTCATTCAGCTCCCTTGAGACCCAACGGGTCCCTCAAATCGTTGTTTTTACCCGTCACCCGCCCGAGGGTTTGTAAGCGACCCCTAATACTACGCCGAAAAGCAAATGAGCCATCAAGCTCATAGCTTGCGGTGACACTCCGCCAGAAGATGCACTCGCACCCCCTCCACATGGATTCGCCGCGGCGCAAGGATTGCGATTCGAAGCACAAGGGTTGCCCGCCCCGACAGAACACGGATTCGTTTGAACGGCAGCGCACGGATTTGCCGAACGCACCGCACATGGATTCGACACAGCACCGGGATTTGCCGCAACCGCTTCCTTTCCCCTGAAAAACTCGTTGGCTGTCTGAAGAAGCGGACCCAAAAGGGTTATAGCGAAGATCCAAGGGATGATGGAAAACAGAGCACCGCGCAACCAGCCTGGTCCAGGGAGCCAGGGCTCAAACAAGAGCGCATATACCAATCCCAAGGAAACCCCTATCCCTACATGAATCAATGCCCCCATGAGATACGGCGATATATGAAACGGAAACACACTTCCCAGTGCAGCCAAAATGTCCATCCTGGGAAACCCGATGAATGGCCAGCCATACATCAGTAATGTCATAGCCCCCGTTCCTAAAATACCGGCCAGTAGCGCTCTGTCAAACTTTAGCGATCTAATCACAAATATTCTCCTCCTGATAAATTTAATTGTTCAGACGCTATTCGAACACTCAGTTCCACTTTGCCTCTCGTGGGTCGCGACTCGCCGTCCGTCTTCATCCAATTCCACCGGCTTACGCCACGTCTCTTTCACATTGACAGAGAGGGGTTCCTCCTCGTCGAGGATTTCAATTTCGAAGGGGTATACGTAGTCGGTGACACCGTTCTCCCACTCGACATTCAAGAGGTGACGCCCGATGTTATCGAGATCATACTGAATCGTCCCTTCGGTAAATCTTCTGGTTAGCCCCCGGTGGCTTTTGATCTGTTTCGTGGCACGACATCTCCTGCCCGTCAGGCTTGTATCGATCATTGGCGAACGCCTCATTGAGCTAGTTCTTTACGTCCGATCTACCCTTTACAACAAAGCATCGATGAAAAAGTTCCAAGGCGTTGACCGGCTCTGGCTAGAGCCAAAAACGATGAAACCCGGCACTGAACTTCTCAGGCGGGGAACTTTTGAAATGATTTGTTTGTTCTCAGCTTAAGTATGAGCGAAAGAATTGCATTTCGTGACAAACGTGAAAAATGCGCCGATGAATGCGCACTTCCAGAGATATCGCGTAGATGGGATTCTCTTCTTGGGTTGAAGCGGCTGTCCTTACTTGTATTGCTTATTTCTCTTCATGTTTCCCCAGCCTTCTCCTGGGGCCCGCAGGGACATGAAGACATAAATAAGAGTGCTGCGCTGAAAGCTCCGATTGGAATGGATGCTTTTCCTTCCTTCTTTCGCTCTGAGGAGAGTATCCAACTCCTTGTATATAACGGCCCGGAGTCTGATCGGTGGAAGAGATTTCCGGGTTATGCTCGAAGTCAAGGCCATGGTCCCTCCCACTATGCTAACCTTGACTTACTTCAATACTTTCCCGTGACAAACGACCACCTGATCGCGATGCAAATGTATCGAGAAAGGAGCATCGATAGCCAATTGGTCGGATTGCTCCCTTACTACATTATTGAGACCTACGAAAAACTGACGGTTTCTTTCGCTGAATACAGAAGCGCCGTGAAGCACGGCGTCAGCACGCGACCTATTGAACTCAACGTTCTGTACTATGCCGGTCTGCTGGGCCATTATGTCGGCGATGGATCCCAGCCTCTTCACACGACTTCGCATCACCACGGTTGGGTTGGGGAAAATCCCAAGGGCTACGCTATGGACGAAGGTATGCATCGTCGTTTCGAGGTGGAATTCGTCCGCAACATCAAGGTTGAAGATTTTCAAGAGCTGGTCAAAAGCCCTTCCCGTCTCCACGCTCCTTTCGCAGAAATAATGGTCTACCTCAAGAACACTTACTCTTACACGGAAAGAGTCTATGAGCTGGATAAGGCGGGAGCTTTTTCACAGCCGACCCCTGAATCTCCTCAGTTTGTTAAGGAGAGACTTGCTGCGGCGAGCCAAATGCTTGTCGACCTCTGGTACACGGCTTGGATGGAAAGCGACAAAGCCGACCGAGCAAAGAATGCCCTAAGAGCTGGAGCGTTCGCGAACGGCGGGAGTTGATCGGAACCGCCAAAGAAGTCTAATTCCTTTCGCGGAAGAGACTCCGGTCCTCAATATTACCTACCAAAAAAGAGCACTCGAATTCTCCACCTGACTTCGCGGAGGACGAGTCTATATCGCTACGCGTAAGTCCTTGCAAAATAATCTCAACTACAGAAACCGCACAACTTTCTCGTTATGTGAGCCACTTGCGGAACTTTTGTAACCGAGAAATTGTTATGATGTTTGAGACAGATTTGAGCGTGAAAGAGAAGCCAGCGTCTGTATTGAAGTCGGACGCTATTGCCCCTGCCTTAGCGAGTGGAGATGCCATAGAGCAAAGTATGCTTTAAATCAACCCCTCCGAACCCTTAACTGAGACCAATTCATGCCAAAAGTATTGCGTGGCCAGAAGCAAACGATGCTTGTATCGGCTGGGAGCTGCACAATACTTGCTCTCTAGTGAACAAAGAATCGGCGCATTCGTAACCATAAATGAGTGAGAATTCACACTTGGAATCAGACCGGGATCTAATAGCGATGGCTGCTTTAGAAAGGCGGAAAGTCCGCAAGAGCGCTGGGAAACAATCCATGGATCGGTCGACGAACTCGAACAATCTAAGAACAAACACCATCGCTGCGCTTGAAAACGGCAAAGGCAACTATTTCCACCAAACCCTGCTTATGTCGATCAGCGTAGGGTTGTTGACGGTCTCATTGAGCCTAGCGAAAACTGGACGCGACGCATTGTTTTTTCACGACCAGGGGCTGCTGCAATTGCCAATGGCCTACATGGGAATTGGAATGTCGTCATTGCCCGCCGCGTTTCTTTTCGTTCGCGCAATGAAACTTTGGGGGGCTCGGTCCGCACGCGTAGGCATTATGATTCTTGCGTCCGTTGTTTTGGCCGGATTTGTCCCTTTTTTGAACCACGCCAATCATGCGGTTTTGATGTCGAATTTTGTGTTTGTTCCGACAATCCTCGGCCTCCTTTTCGCAAGCACCTGGTTGTTGGTTTCAGACCTTTTCGAACATGCACCGGGAACGGTGGCCGCTCGCTCCTTCAGTCGCATCGGCGCGAGCTCTTTAGCCGGGGGAATGGTTGGCGGTTTTGTATCCAAAGCGCTCGCGCCTCAGCTGGATCCAGAATGGCTTCTACTGTTGGCGGCTTTAGTGGTTCTAGTTGTCGTTGGCTTAATTCTCAAAGCCCATCGAGAGTTTCGTCCACCGGTACCGACGATCGCGACAAAACCAAATACCAAAGTGAAATCTTTAAGCGTGTTTTCCAACAGGTATTTTCGTATTTTGGCGTTGCTTTCCATGTTCGGAGGATTGGCGGGCTTACTTATTGAATTCCAATTTTACGCGGCGGCCAGCAGCCTCGGCAATGATTTGCGTGGAAATACAAATTTTTTCGCCAATTTTTATACGCTCGTCTACATGAGCTCTCTCGTAATTGAGCTTTTTCTCACGCCAAAGATCCAAGCCAAATTCGGCCTATCAGGAGGACTCGTGATTCTGCCGGTCGCATTGCTCGGTGGCTCCGCGTTCGCTCTGGCTGCCGCCACTTCTCTCAGCCGTTCAGTGCTCAAAGTCACGGAAGGTAGCCTCAAAGCCTCTATTCACCGGCCTTTATGGGAACAAGCCTTTATCCCGCTAAAATCATCCGAACGATCAATCGGCAAGATATTGGTCGACGGGATCGCTCCTCGAATCGCTGAGGGTATCGGCGCCATGATGCTAGTTTTGTGGGCGATGCGCTTCGACAGCGCGGACAAAAATATTGATCTTTCGAACGTTTTCCACGACACGCGATGGACAATCTGGGTGATTTTGATTTCCGTAGTGGTCTGGTTGTTTTTGATTCAAAAATTATATCGAGAGATGGGCCACCTGGGCTTTTTGCAAGGCAGCGAAACCGATTGCGTCCGATTCCCCGATCAGTGCCCGACGACTACGGAATTAGGTAAATGGATTGCATAATCACCAGAATCGATACTGAGACGGACGATCATGAACTGTGACGACGCCCGGGAACTTATTACCGCCTTAGTAGACGACGAGTTGTCTCAAGACGAACGGCGTTCCATCGAAGGCCATCTTAACGACTGCCCGAAGTGCGAATTGATCTACCGCCAGGAGCAAGCCTTAAAACAGGAAATCCGCCGAGCGAGTGCTGCTCTGAATACGCCCGCTCGTTTGAAGGAAAAGATTCTATCCGATTTGCGTGGTCTTCAGCACGAAAATCAATCACACAGAGCCTGGATTCGTTGGCCTTGGTTCGTAATGCCGCTGCCTCGGCGACTTTTGGTTACGGCTTTCGTCCTCCTGTTGATTTTACCTACATTCCACCGGATGCGGCCAACCAGGCAACCGATTTCTCTCGCCGCATTGGAGATCCACGAGAAATATCTCAAGGGCGGGGTTTCGTTCGTGAAAGCTAATAACCGAAATGAAATTAAGGAGTACCTGTCTGCCTCCGTGAAAGGCGCATTCGCCCCCATGGAATACGACTTTTCGATGAAGAACTTGCACGCCATCGGGGGGTCGGTGCAGGAGATGGTTAACCGAAAGATCCTCGTGACTTTATACGATGGAGCGGCTCCAGGGGTATCTTGTTACACTTTTCTTGGAACCGAAGCAGATATTCCCGATAACGCGGCAGTCTTTTTCGAGCCTGGCAGAAAAATCAATTTTTATGCCTTTTCTCGCAACGGGATCAATGCCGTGCTCCATCATGACGAGAAGGCGCTCTGCCTCCTGGTTTCAAAAATGCCGATGGAAGATCTCCTGGCCTTAGCGAAATCCCAACCGAAACTTAATTAACATCTTCAACGACTTGCCCTTCCTAAAAAAACCCCCGGCGGTGAGCACGACGCGTTGTTATGCCACCGCCATGATGTAAATGGCCGCTGCTTCAACGGGAACTTTTTAGTGTAGTCGCGCTGTTTCTTTTTATAAGAGAGCAACCCGAAGACCGCAACATGGAGAGCACAGGCTCCCGACTAGGCCTGAGTTGTTGGAAAATACTCTTCGATCGTTCTAGAAGGCAGCGACCGTTGCATTTTCGGCGCGCCGGATACTCCAAAGGAGGCCAGTCAATCGCACGGCGATTTATTGGGAAGGGGTCGGACACCACGGAATAAAAAGTACCTGTCCGAAGGCGCGCTGAAGCCCGATTTAGCGACGGTAGCAAATACGTTAAATGGGACGACGAGAACGAGAAGCAGCAGGGCGATCTGATGGTTAAAGGCGATTTCCTCAAATAAATAAAATGCGCGCTGCCGACGTCGTTACCGCTTCAATCCTGATCCTGCTCGGCGGGCTGGTGCTCGTCGACGTTATGCGCCTCGGCGTCGGCTGGGGTTCCGCTGGTCCGAAGAGTGGCTTCTTTCCCTTCTGGCTCGCCCTGATCATGGTCGTTACCTGCGCGGTGATTCTCGCGCAGTCCGCGCTGAGCGGTCGGACCAAGAGCTTCGTCAGTCGTAAGCAGCTCGGCCAGGTGCTCAAAGTACTCTGGCCCGCGACTGCGGCGGTCGCGCTGATGCATTTCATCGGTCTCTACGTTGCTTCCGCGCTCTACATGGGCTTTTATATGCGCTGGGTCGGCCGTCATTCGTGGGTGATGGTCGTCGTCATCGCCCTCGGCGTCTCGGTCGGCTCGTTCCAATGCCCAAGGGGCCGCTCGAACAGTGGCTGGGTTATTGAACGATGGGCATCGAAAATCTTCTTCTCGGCTTTCATATCGCGATCACGCCCTTCAACCTGTTCATAGCCGTTGTCGGCATCCTGCTGGGCACGATCATCGGCGTACTGCCGGGACTGGGAGGGGCCAACGGGGTCGCGATTCTGCTCCCCGTGACCTTCACGATGCCGCCGACCTCGGCGATCATCCTGCTCACCTCGATCTATTGGGGCGCGCTTTTCGGCGGCGCCATCACCTCGATACTTTTCAACATCCCCGGCGAGCCCTGGTCGGTGGCGACGACCTTCGACGGCTATCCGATGGCGCGCCAGGGACAAGGCGGCCAGGCGCTCACGGGCGCGTTTACCTCGTCGTTCATCGGGGCTTTTTTCTCCATCGTGCTGATTACCTTCTTCGCGCCGGTGCTGGCGCAGATCGCTCTGAGGTTCGGCCCGCCGGAAATCTTTGCCATTCAATTTCTTACTTTCTCCAGTTTCGTCGGCCTCGGTGGCGGCAACCCGCTCAAGTCACTGGTATCGATTCTCATCGGCTTTATCCTCGCCACCGTCGGGCTCGACATCGTCACCGGCCAGTTGCGCCTGACGTTTGGAATCACCGAGCTGATGAAAGGCTTTGATTTCATCATCGCGGTCATCGGCCTGTTCGGCATTGGAGAGATCCTGCTGAGCGTCGAGGAAGGGCTGAGTTTTCATGGCACCCGGACCGGCATGAACCTGCGCGTGGTGCTCGACACTTGGAAAATCTTGCCGCGCTTCTGGCGCACTTTCGCGCGCAGTTGCTTCATAGGCTTTTGGATGGGATTCAAACCCGGCGGCGCCACGCCGGCGTCGTTCATGAGCTATGCCTTCGCCAAGCGCTTCTCCAAAAACGCCGACCGATTTGGTAAGGGCGAACTCGAAGGAGTCGTCGCGCCCGAGACCGCGGCCCATGCAGCCGGCATCGCCGCGATGCTCCCGATGATCACACTAGGAATTCCGGGATCTCCGACCGCCGCGGTCATGCTCGGCGGACTGATTATCTGGGGCCTCCAGCCCGGACCTTTGCTGTTCAAAGAAAACCCGGATTTTGTCTGGGGGCTGATCGCCAGCATGTACACCGGCAACGTGATCGGCGTGCTGATGGTGCTGGCCTTCGTGCCGTTGTTTGCGGCCATCCTGCGTATTCCCTTCGCGATCTTGACCCCGCTCATTGTCGTGGTCTGCGCCATCGGCTCTTACGCCGTGCACAACAGCATGCTCGATATCTGGTACATGCTCATCTTTGGCGTGATCGGTTACGTCTTCAAAAAGCTTGACTATCCCCTGGCGCCGTTCGTGCTGGCGCTCGTCCTCGGCGACATGGCGGAGAACGCACTGCGCCAGAGCCTGATCATATCGCAAGGCTCGCTGGCGATTTTCTTCACCCGCCCGATTGCCGGAGCCATAACCGCCGTGGCGATTTTCTTCTTTGTCCTACCGGTGTTGACACCATGGTGGCGGAAAATGAAGGGACTGCGGGTTCTCGCCTCTCAGACCAGTCATAGTTGATCTGATTTTCCTCGGCGAACTCCGTGAACTATGCCGTTTTCTTTTGGACTCTCAAGACGAACGGCTAGGCTTATTTTTCTGCTCCGTTCTTGGGCCAATCGGACCAGAGGCAAACACGAAGGGAACTTTTTAATAGACAAAGCTGTTATGAGAGTTATGCAGACCTATAAGTGTATATGTTTCCTCAGTTGGCGAGCTTGGACAATCAAAATTTTAACGCTATTGCCCCTCATTAGCAGTTCTGTCCATGCAGCCGATTTGAGGCCCGGTGATATCGTCACCGTTCTTCCTAAAGACGCCATCCCCGCTATTATGTCGCCCTCGTTCGACGATGGTAACAAGGCTTCTTGGTTACGCGGAACCGATCCCGTGGTGGGTATCGAGATCGCCGGCGAAAGCCGCGCTTACCCTGTCGCTATCTTAAGCCGCCACGAAATCGTCAATGACAGAATCGGCGTCCTACCCTTCGCGGTCACCTGGTGACCGCTCTGCTATACGGCCATCGTGTATGACCGTCGAATCAGCGGCAAGGAACTGACCTTCGGAGTCTCCGGCAAACTGCGACCGTATCAGGGGAAAATAGCTATTTTGACGCTGCTGAAGATGCGGGCGGGGTGATCAAGAAAGCGTTGCTGCCTCAAAGATTCGTATCTCTTGTGCTAAACGAGTGCAAAGAAGAGCTAAAAGCGGATTTGCCCCCTTTGTTGGCCCCCCCGTTGTGAATTTAATGAACCGGGATTACAGTTGTCGCGGAGCTTCTATGGAAAAACGGTATCAGGTTTTCGTTAGTTCCACTTTTCAAGATCTAAAGGATGAGCGTCGGGAAATAATGCAAGCGTTGTTGGAACTTGAATGCATTCCAGCAGGAATGGAACTATTTCCCGCCGCTAACCAAGATCAATGGACTCTGATTAAAGAAGTTATTAACAACTGCGACTATTATATCGTCGTGATCGGCGGTCTTTACGGTTCCCTTGGTCCGACAGGTCAGAGCTATACAGAGATGGAGTATCGTTATGCACTAGAGCGAGGTATACCTACCATCGGGTTTCTTCATAAGAATCCTGGATCAATTCCAGCGAATCTCTCAGAGTCAGACCCCAAAAAAAAGAAACAATTAGAAGAGTTCTGCGAATTGGTTAAGAACAAAATGTGTCGTTATTGGGAAAATCCCGCCGACCTAGGTTCCAAAGTTAGCCGTAGTCTCGTTAAACTAACTAAGAAGTCTCCTGGTGTCGGTTGGGTTCGGGCGAATGAAATCGTGGAAAGCAGTTCCGCCGAAATCCTGCGCCTAAAAAACAGAATCGAAGAGTTGGAGGCTGGCATTGAGGCAGCTCGGGAGACAGCTCCGGCTGGAACTGAATCTTTAGCTCAGGGCGACGAGACGTTCCAGATAAACTTCACCGCAGTCGCAAGAGAGAAGCAAACCGGCGGAGCTTTTCAGGTATTCGATGCTCCTCCAGCCGAGCAAGCATATGCGTTTAAATACAAAGCGTCGTGGAATGACATATTTTCGGCTATCGGACCACTAATGATTGACGAAGCAGGAGACGAAACAATCAAAAGCGGATTGAATACTTTTACAATCGAGCGAAATATTTCTGCCATTCGGAAGCATGCGGGGTTCGATGGTAAAGATATAGCGGACATTCACATCAAAGATAGCGATTTCCAAACCATAAAGGTCCAACTTCGTGCCCTCGGACTTATTACTAAGAGTCAACGACAACGGAGTGTTAAAGATACCGACACATATTGGACTCTTACACCCTACGGAGATGCAGTTATGACTCGGCTGAGAGCAATCCGGCGGAATCCAGAAGAATAGTTACTTTGCTGAGTTCTTGGGGTGAAACCGATAAAGGATAATTCGCTGGAGCCTGAGAGTTGCCGATCAAGCACGAGGGTCAGCAGCAGCAGCAGAGGCAGCAGGGTCAGGTCTAGCAAAGAAGCTATTACGCGTGACAACAGAGAGTCCCGACGGGAGTTCTGCTTCCATAATAGACCTGACCCCTAATCCTGACCCCTAATCTTGACCCCTAATCTGACCCCTAATCCTCTGGTCGTAGACGGGCTGCGATTAGGAATATCGAAAAGGCGAGGTGATCGGACTCAGGGACCATTATTGATTATTACGCGTCGACTTACGTCGGACGGACGAGAACTAATCAATACTCAGATCGGAAAAGGGGGTCGGGAGTCTTTTCTTGACGAGCGAGCGGCCATGCGATAGATGCGATGATTACATGCCGCGTCGACCTCGTCGTTCAACTGGTGAGATAGCCTATCACGTGCTGAACCGACGTGTCGGTCGGTTGGAGTTGTTCGAGAAGCCCGCCGATTATTCAGCGTTTGAAAAAATCCTGGCCGAAGCCCATCGCCGCACTGGTATACGCATCGCGGCTTACTGTTTAATGCCGAATCATTGGCACCTCTTGTTGTGGCCGCGCACAGACGGAGAGCTATCCGAAGTCATGCGATGGATCACGGTAACGCACACGTAGCTCTGGCATGCTCACAAGCACTGTTCGGGGACTGGTCCGGTTTATCAGGGTCCGTGGCCGATGGAGCGACCGCAAATCTGGATTGAATTGGTCAACGACCCGGATAAAATATAGGAGCTGGATGACCTACGTTTGAGTGCGCAGCGAGGCCGACCTTTCGGCAGCGAAGATTGGATGATCAACATCGCGAAGCAACTTGGGCTTGAAACAATAATGCATTCCCGCGGTCGACCGAAGCGAAAATGAAAAAGACTCCCGCCCCTTTTTCTGAGCAACAGCCCGTAAAGATTTGATAATCATCTAGCCGGCTTCTCCGAGAGGCGCTAAGGTTGGCGATGAGTCAACCCCACAACCCAAAGGAGGAGAGGAAGATGAAACTATACGGAGCGATCGATTTGCACTCGACCAATAACGTGACGGTGCTGATCGACGAAGAAGATAAGATCGTCTATCAGAAGCGCCTGTCTGCCGACAGGCAGGCTTGCCCAATGACCTCGCATTGATCCTGAAGGATCTCTCGGTGTATCAACCGCGAGTTGAGGGGATCGTGGTGGAATCGACCTATAACTGGTATTGGCTGGTCGATGGATTGATGGAGCAAGGGTACCAGGTGCATCTGGCCAACACGGCGGCGATCCAACAGTACGAGGGGCTGAAGTACACCGACGATCACAGTGATGCGCGCTGGTTGGCGCACCTGTTGAGGCTGGGAGTGTTGCGCCAAGGATACATCTATCCCAGAGCCGAGCGGCCCGTGCGCGATCTGTTACGCAAGCGAAGCCAGCTGGTGCGCCACCGAACCACCCATGTGTTAAGCATCCAGAATCTTTTGACCCGCAACACCGGATCATCGATGAAGGCCAACCAGGTCAAAGGGCTCGATGTCCAACAGGTAGACCGACTGTTGCCCGACGGGGATCTGGCCCTGGCGGTCAAGGCTAACGTGGCGGTGATGTTGAGCGCCGATGAACAAGTCGAGCTGCTCGAACAGACCATCCTCCAACGAGTCCAGCTTCGTTCTCAGTTCAGGTTTCTTAAGACGGTGCCTGGGACCTGTCTGCCGACAGGCAGGTCGGTGAGATTCTGGCGCTCACCATCATGCTGGAGACCGGAGACATCAGGAGATTTGCCACTGTGGGAAACTTCGCTTCGTACTGTCGGTGTGTGGGCAGTCAGAAGATCAGCAACGGCAAGAAGAAAGGCCAGGGCAACACCAAGAACGGGAATAAGTATTGGGCCTGGGCGTTTATCGAAGCGGCCAACTTTGCGATCCGGTTTAGTGCTACGATCAACGGGTTCTATCAGCGAAAGAAGGCCAAGACCAAGGGTGTGGTGGCGCTCAAAGCGGTGGCGCACAAGCTGTGTCGGGCTTGTTACTATATTATGAGGGACCAGGTTCCATTTAATATCACCAAAGCCTTCGGCCAGAAGTAGGTTTACACGGTTGGGATGGGGCAGTGAGCTTGCGTTGGGGTTGGCTCAGAACCACAAAGTCTGATTAGCTGCTGTCCCGTCCCTCAGACACAACTCGCAGGGGTTGTGATTGGCTGGTACGCCCACCTGTCTGCCAAGCACAGGCAGGCGCCATGAGCCATCAAGGGGTTAGACTCCCGAGAGGGAGAGCCACAGGATCTGTGAATCCGCTACCGTTGGACATGGTGTGGTACCGACAGTTTTCTGGGGCAAGTTAACTTGCCAGGGGCGGGAAGAATTCTCTTTTAGAAAACTCCCAATGCCTTGATCCTGATGGGTGACTGGTGCGGACCAGCGTCCGACACCGAATGAAACGAAAACAGGGGCGCGTAACTAAAGATCACGGCCTGTGCGAGAAGGGGAAAAAGGGGGAAAGAAGAAAATTCTTTTTCACGGGAACGTCTGTGCCTACTTGACCTGCCGGCTAATGGGTGACCCCGACCCCTGACACCGACCCACTGACATTGGCTTTCCGCTGAACATATCCGCTTGAGCATTCGATCTGAGAGCATTGGGATTTGGCTTGAGGAAACGAACAAGCGATTCAGCCGAAAAAAGCAGCCTAAACATTATCGAAGCCGAACGCTTCGACGCATCCGACAATCTTTCCGATCCCAAAGACCTCTAAACCGCTCTCGAACAATTTCACGAACTCGCCCGGAGTATCTGAGATACCATTTGCTTCTCGAGCTCCGGTTGGGTATTTCTGACTGAGACACATGGAACAAGCTGAATAATAAGAAAGCAATGGATGAGAAGGAAGAGATCGGTTATAATATGGACTAACGGCACCAGGAGGAGATTTTGCGCAGCGGCGGCAAGCTTTTTTTAAAAGATCCGGAAAAGGCGCTAACGACGCACCGGCCGAAGATCCGTGTGATCCAATGTCGGCTCGCCTTAGCTTAAATCGACGCGCTACTGAGAAGGACCTAACTTCTTGCAGAGAATGATCCGCCTATGACCCCCAGTAAAAGGTCTCGCAGCGACAACGAAGGGCGAACCTTCCTGCTCCTCAGATACGTCCTGATCGTTGCAGCGGCCTATCTATTTCTCTTTGAGGGGCAGCCAGGCGCGTCTATCCTTTCGGTTGCCCTGATTGCCACGGCACTCCTATCCAACGTAATCGTCTCCCAGTTTTCGGAATACCGCCTGATGCGTCCGATCGTTGTGGGACTCATTATCTGTTTCGATATCGCCTGGATCGCGTTCGGGCTTTGGTACGAAGGGATCTTCGGCAGCGACATTTTTTTTCTCTACTTTCTCATCTTATTCCTGGCGGCCGTCGGACAGAACCTCTTCCTTATCATCAGCGCCGGTGTAGTGTTGGGCGTAATAGACCTGATTCTGTTTGTGGTCCCCGCCGGAGCCGAAACGACGATCTGGACTTCCCCTTCCTTGGTCCGTATTCCGTTCATGTTCATTACGTCGCTGTTTTACGGTTATCTCGCGGAGAGGGTGGGAAACGAGAAGAAGATCGGAGCAGAGCGGCTTCAGGCCCTGCGGGAAATCGAGCTGGCCATAACTTCTTCTCTGGATCTGCATGCTGTTTTAGACGTGCTCCTGGAAAAAATCGATGTCTTTCTGCCCTACGCCGTCACCACCGTCACCCTAGTGAATAGAAAAACCGGCGAGCTAGAGCCCGTCGCCTGCCGTAACCTTGACGAAAAGGAGTGGAAGGCGGTGGTCGCAAGACGCATCCGCCTTGATAAGGTAGCCCCGGAGAATTACACCCCTGTGATCATTCTCAATGCGCAAACCGACCCGCGATCGTACCAATCTGACTTTCTCCGCAAAAACAGTTTAGTCTCTTATCTGCGAGTCCCCTTGGTTGCTAAGAATGAACTCCTAGGGTTTCTTACCTTCTTTACCAAGGAAGAGCACGCATTTAGTGGCGAAGAAGTGAAGTTCCTCACTACCCTTGCAAGCCAAGCCGCTATAGCGATCCACAATTCCCAGCTCTACGAGGAGATGAGCAGGTCGAACAAAATTAAAGATGAATTTCTAAACGTCATCTCACACGAGCTCAGGACGCCGATCAACGTTGTCAAGGGCTACACCCAATTACTCAAAGATGGAGTTTTAGGAGAGACCAATTCCCAACAAACAGCGGCGGTAAATACGATAGCCGCGCGTTCCAAAGATCTCTTAGACATGATCAACAGCCTGCTGTACGCGACGTCACTTGAGGGCAAAGGCGCCAGACTGGAAGCCCGTGAAGTTAGCTTGAAAGATTTTCTTCTCGAACTAAAAACAGATTATGAACCTCAGTCGGGTAAGGAGATCAGCCTTATTTGGGATTATCCGGGCGAGCTGCCAAACATTGAAACTGACGGTCCGAAGCTTAAACAAATTCTACAAAACATAATCAATAACGCCATCAAGTTCACAGAAAGGGGTGCTGTCACAACATCAGTACGCTACTTTTCCGATGCCAAGAAGGTCGAGTTTATAGTGGCAGACACGGGGATTGGCATCTCGGAGGCGGAGATGCCTTACATCTTCGAACGATTTCACCAAGTTGACAGCTCGCAGACTCGGCCCTTTGAAGGCGTCGGACTCGGACTATATATTGCCAAGGAATTTACCGAGTTGCTGGGCGGGAAAGTTACCGTCGAAAGCGAGCCGGATAAGGGCTCAACTTTCACGATCGCGATACCCTGTGAAATTGCCAGTTCAAATGAGTGACTTTAAAGGCAGCCGCTGGGTCTCTAGTCGGGCCGGCTTTTCAAAACGGAAGCGCTCAAGGCCGGCGAAATCGATCGGAAACAACTATTCGTAGCGCGATCCAGTCGGGGCAGCGCTTTCCTAGCTCAAAAAAAATGCCGGCAAGGTCCCAAGAAAACCGAAGCCAAGCGTGTGGGGTCTGAGCATGGGCCGAGATTTCGACGACCCCACGTACATGGGGTCTTGCAATCACACAGGCTGGGGGTCAGGCCCTTCAATCTAAACAATTTTGTCTCTTGTCCGTCAACAAAGAAGTCTGGCTGGGGAGAGCCAGGCCGGGCTATGATTCAGAATCAAAGATGTGACCTGCCGGCAGGCAGGCCGGATCGGGAGACCCAGCCGAAGTTAGTCTCGCGTAAAATAGGGCAGAATCAGCAAGAAGGCAACAGGCAATAATTAGGTGTGACGCGGAAG
>Ga0209751_10003611_pt1 | contig 14979 bp, 9 predicted proteins | sample RifCSP13_1_FD_184019 | JGI IMG/M metagenome (GOLD analysis project Ga0209751, IMG submission 184019) | Soil microbial communities from Rifle, Colorado - Rifle CSP2_sed 13_1 (SPAdes) (version 2) | ecosystem: Environmental > Terrestrial > Deep subsurface > Rock core/Sediment | place: Rifle... | reverse complement strand
ACCAATCGTTGGTCACTAATGCCGATCGCGAAGCTGAAGCATATCTGCGGGCTGCCATTGCCCAAGCCTTTCCCGAAGACTGTATTTTGGGAGAGGAAGAAGAGGAACGAACCGGCACGTCCGGACGACGCTGGATAATTGATCCCATCGATGGAACCTACTCATTTGTTCATGGTGTGCCCCTCTATGCCGTCTTGATTGGTTTGGAGATCGATAATGAATCCGTCCTTGGAGTGGTCAACCTTCCAGCCTTGAATGAACTGGTTTACGCGGCGCGCGGGTTGGGATGCTTCTGGAATGGCGAAGCCGCCAGAGTATCGAGCACTACGTCGCTTGATGACGCACTACTTCTATCGACGGATTTTGGGACGTGTGAGCAACATGGATTCGGTACGGCCGCTGAGGTGTTACAAAGACGGGTCAGCGCACGACGGACCTGGGGTGACGCTTACGGTCACGTTCTCGTAGCCACTGGCCGGGCGGACATCATGCTCGATCCGGTCATGAATATCTGGGACTGCGCGGCATTGCTGCCAATAGTCGAAGAGGCAGGTGGGAGGTTCACTGACTGGCGAGGCCGAAACACAATACATGGAGGTAATGCGATTTCCACGAACGCATTACTCTTTGCTGAGGTAATGGATGTCATTCGCGAGAACCCCTCATGATGATTCTTCCGGCAATTGATCTTCGTAATGGTCGCTGCGTTCGTCTCACTCAGGGACGCAAGACGGCCGTCAGGGTTTATTCCGACGATCCGGTCCGAATGGCGCGACAGTTTCAGCGCGACGGAGCGCGCATGCTTCATGTGGTTGATCTCGACGCGGCCTTCTCCGAACGCGACTCACCCAGCCATCGCGTGCTCCGGGACCTTGTCCGCGCGGTGGAGATACCCATCCAATTTGGTGGTGGAATTCGTACCCGGAAGGACGCGACCGAGGTCATTGAGTTAGGCGTCACCAGAATAGTGATCGGTACGATGGCAATTGAATCACCGGAGGTGCTGACGAAGATGCTGCGCCAGTTCGCGTCCGAACAGATTGCCATCGGAATTGACGCCCGCAACGGTCGAGTAGCCACCCGCGGTTGGGAAACTCAAGAGCAGGTGGAGGCGCTGGACTTAGCCCGCAAGTTCAAGGGACTCGGCGCTGAGCGGATTGTCTATACCGATATTGAGCGGGACGGCGCCCTCGCCGGCCCGAACATTGAACAGACTTGCGCCATCGGAGCACTGGGCTTGAAGGTTACCGCCTCGGGTGGGGTTTCGTCGCTCGAAGACCTACGACGCCTCAAGCTCGCCAGTCCCTGTGGCATCGACAGCGTTATCATCGGCAAGGCCCTTTATGAAAGACGTTTCACTCTCAAGGAGGCGCTGCACATCTCACGCGTGGGGTAGCAATTCAGTTATCAGCCTTCGCAAGGCTTCTAAAAAGCGATGTTCCTCGAACCTTGGCCGTCAGGGTATTCACCGTTGCGGGCTTTATTGCCCTTGCCAAACTCCCTGCCAACCTTGACAGTCCTACCAAACCGCCGACAATTCTAGGCTTCTCTTACAGTCCTCAAAGATTTTTCGCTTTTTGGAACATTCTTCATTGACATTAGGCGAAGAAGGAGCGTCATACCCTTTAGAGGAAACATTTCCGTAAGACGCCGGAAACGCTAACTTAATATGCTACGCCTGCTTCACATCGCTGACGAGCAGACCCATGAGGAGGTCCTCCTGGAGCGCTACGACCGGCTCTATAGCTGGCTGGTGCAACTTACTGATGGCGATCGCGAGTTGGCCAAAGACCTTGTGCAGGACGCTTTCGTTCACTTCACCCTGGTGCGTCCTGATCTGCGAAAGATTCGCAATCTCGACGCCTATCTTTTCGAACTCGCGAAGAACCTTCATCTCTCACAGGTGCGCAGAGCCACTAACAGTCGCGTTCAGCAACTTTCCATTCTCGATTACGACTCGACCGAGTTAGCGCTGCGCACGATCGATCTGCGCGAGCAGGTTCAGGTGCAAGACGAACTCCGTCGCATCTGCCACTACGCCTCCGTCCGCAAAGAGACAGCGTTTGCCGGATCGGTACTGATTCTCCGGTTCTTCTCTGGTTATTACCCAAGCGAAATTGCCCGAGTCTTACGCACCGTGCGCCACTCAGTGGACGTGATGCTTGCGTTCGCGCGCCACGAAGCAAAAGTCTATTTGGAGAATCCTCAGAGCCTCAGCTTCATGAAAGAAACATCCATCAGGCCGCACGGCGGCGCCATTGCGCATGCCGCCGAAATACCACTGGCGCTTGATGATTTTGAAATGATACGCACGCGCGTGCCGGTCTTGTGCGATCTGAAGCCTTCGGGAAAATACGTGACTACGGATTTGCACAAAGCCGGAGGCATCCCGCAGATCATGCGGATGCTGCTGGATCATGATCTTTTGCACGGCGGCGCTTTGACGATTACCGGGCAGGCCATTGCCGAAGTACTTAGCACCGTGCCGTCAAATCCCGGTCGCAAACAAGAGGTAATCCGCGACTGGGATAATCCGGTTCATCCCGAGGGCCACCTGGCCATCCTCCGCGGCAACGTCGCGCCGGAGGGTGCCGTCGCAAAAATCAGCGGAGTGAAGAAGAAAGTAATCACTGGACCGGCCCGGGTGTTTGAATCCGAAGAGGCGTGCCTGGAAGCAATTCTTGCCGGACGAATCAAAGCCGGTGACGTGATTGTAATTCGCTACGAAGGTCCCAAGGGCGGACCCGGCATGCGCGAGATGCTCGCGCCAACTTCGGCAATCATTGGTGCTGGCCTGGGAGATTCAGTGGCACTGATTACGGACGGACGTTTCTCCGGCGGGACTTACGGCATGGTCGTGGGTCACGTTGCACCCGAAGCGGCAGTTGGTGGACCGGTTGCGCTCGTGGAAGAAGGTGACTCAATTACCATTGACGCCGAGAGACGGCTGTTGCAACTTGATGTCTGGCACGATGAGATTTCACAGCGGCGCTCGAGATGGAAAGCTCGCCCTGCACAATACACCTCAGGAGTTTTGGCGAAGTACGCGAAGCTGGTATCGAGCAGCAGCCTGGGCGCCATTACAGACAGCTTTTGAAAATGGCGAGTGCCTCTCTCTTGCTGCTGATCCACGACCTTCAGAGAACGATAATCCTTTTATAGATCAGACCCAACGAAATCACCGTAACTATCGACCAGAGCAGCGTACCGTGTAATAGAGGCCGCACGCCGATCTTCGTGATCATTGCGCGGGAAATGTTACTGCCAATCAAATAGAGAGTCAGAATTAAGCCTGTCCGCGATAGACTGCTTGCGATACTAAAAACCTTCGGATCCATTGGCAGCCGTGGCGCCAGGTAAGTATTAATGACCGCAGCCGCGACAAAGAAGAGAATAAACCAGGGCCATTTGATCTCACTCCAGTGACGCTTCCGAGTAGCTGCGACCAGCGCCACTGGCGCAATCCACATCGCTCGTGCCAATTTCACCGTCGTAGCCACCGTGAGAGCCACGGCTCCATATTTGATACCCGCACCCACCACCGAACTCGTATCGTGAATGGCCAGGTCCGCCCACAGCCCGAACTGTTCCTGGGTCAGCCCCAGCGCGTTCCCGACCATCGGAAAGAGAATCAAAGCGACTGAGTTCAGGATGAAGACCGTTCCCAAAGATACGGACATCTCTTCGTCTGTAGCTTCGACTACTGGTCCTACCGCGACGATCGCGCTCCCGCCGCAGATGGCCGTGCCTACCGCTATCAGAAAGCCATTGTTGCTTGTGACTTTGAGGAATCTGGCTAAGCTCATTCCTACCATCATTACGAAGGCAATCCCTAGGATCGTGTAGATAAAGCCCGACCGGCCAATCTTCATCACCTCATGCAGGTTCATGCTGAATCCCAAGCCCGCCACACAAACCTGCAACAGTCGCTTTGAGAGCGCCTGCGCGTGTTTCGCAAACGGATTAGCAAAGACCAGTCCGAACGAAAGTCCCAGGCCCAGGGCAACGGGCGGCGAAGCCCAGCGCGTCGTGACAAACATCAAGCCGACTACGAACAGAACCTTGCGCATCATTTTATAGTGTGGTGGGCGGCTGCCAGACGGGGAAATAGCAAGCCATTTGGAATTAGAAAAGGCAATTAGCTTTCTAGCAAATTTGGCACGAATAGCCTATTCAATTCGGCTTATCGTCAGATAAATCAAGACGGTTTCAAAGTGAGCTACCGTGTCTCAAGAGTGAGATAATGTACCCAAAACGAAGCCCGGGTACCCGGGGAAGCGTCGGGTGTGGCTCTAACTTCCAAAAGAAATTTCCGCTGCGTCAGGGTAGATTTGCCCTCCTCAAAGCTACTTATAGGTAACCGCGGGAATACTTAGTGTACCCCGCCACATATCTTGCTGAACTCCCAAGTTGGGAGGAAGCTCAAAGATCAGCGGTAAGTGCCAGGTATTGATGAATTTATGGCCGGTGGATGTGCTCCTGTCGTTTGCATGTTAACTTGCTGAACTGAGCGGTTTTTTCACGTTTCCTGCTGAACTTGGGCTTGATCCGGGTGTTATTTGCAGATTTGGCGCTGAACTGCCTGGGGCGAGAAGGACCGGGAACACGCCACTTAAGTGCTCGTCCCTGAGCGACTTAGCACCGGTCAGTAACCCTCACCGAATTTGCAGATATAGTGCTGAACCGCGAGTTCAGCAAGAAACCTGAAAAACTTCAGCACGATATGTGGCGGCGTACACCTATTTCCGAACCGTTCCTGACTGCCAGGAAAGGCCACGCCCTAAGAAAATCAAAAATATTCGCTCTCCAGCCGAAAAAACGACCTGCTCAAGTGTCTTAGCTATAGAGGGGTAGATATATAGTCATTCTTGAGCAGGTTGGCGAGCCAACTACTAGGCGGGTCCACTTGGAGGGTTGACCGATCTAACCCCAAGGACTCCACGGCCAGAGGATCATGTTTCTTCATCGCTTGCGGAAGAAGGCCACGTCCGGCATAGCGGCCGAAGTGTGCGTTGAAGCCGAGTTCCTCGCGTTCGACCAGGATACTTTGACGCTCGAAGAGAAAGTCACACGCTATTTTGAGCAGTGGCGCGGCTTGGTACATCGCTATGTGGTGGCGGCTTTCGGCGATCCGGCAGAGGCCGAAGATATAACGCAGGAAGCTTTTTTGCAGCTATACCGATGCTTGCATGGCGGTCAGTCCATCGCCAACGTTCGCGCCTGGGTTTTTCGCACGGCGCATAACCTCGCGAGCAACCGACTTCGAAACGATCAATTCATCGAGTTGCTTGATGAAACGGCCTGGGAGGAGTTGAGACAGACATTAAGAGACTCGGCTGCCAACCCAGAGCAGAGATTAGCGGAACTCGAGAAATTCAACCGACTGCGAGTTGCAATAGCTCGACTGACACAGGCTGAACGACAGTGTCTGCACCTGAGAACCAAAGGACTTCGCTACAGGGAGATTGCAGAAATTCTCGGACTGGGCACAAGCACGATAGCCGAAACGTTGTACCGAGTAATCGATAAGCTCACTCAAGAGAACAATGGATAAGATGTTTCAAAACAATTCAGGTGAACAGAGTGAACATCCGCCGCGTGAGATGCTGCTGCTTTTCGTCGACGGCGAGCTGACGGCGAAAGAGACCTCGCAACTAGAGACCCACATGGAGGCCTGCTGGCCTTGCCGTGTCAAGACCAAGAAAATCCAGGAAGCGATCGCAGACATCATCGAGTTTGACGAAAAGGTGCTCACACCGCGTCTCAATCCGCCTCAAGGCTGGCGGAACTTTGATCGACAACTAAGGCAATTGGCTACGCAGAGCGGCCATCAATCGTTGCGGTCAAGAATCTTCGGATCGTTGAATCGGTTCTTTCCGATCTCGCATTTCGTTGCTATTCCGCGTCCGTGGTTCAAGCCACTTGCACGAGGGTTGGCGGCTGCTTTGGCTTTGATACTTGTCATTACCTTAGTGATCCATTTCAAGCGTGAGCCGACAGTCTCAGCCAGTGAACTGCTGCGAAATGTAACGGAAGCTCAAGCCGCAAGGCTTCGCACCACTGCTGAGCCTGTGGTCCATCAGCGGTTGCGGATACGGCGCATAGACCAAGCGTCCGCCAGTGAGGCTTCGGCAACCTTGGAGATCTGGAATGACACCAAGAATGCACGCGTTCGAGAGTTTACAGTTGAAGGCAACCAGACGGTGTCTTACTCCGGCAACGTTGGCAAGGCTACCTCACCGCAACCCTCTCGCAATCTGGTCATTGACGATCTTGCGCAAGTGCTGTCGACCAATCAGATGGATCCCCAGCGGCCTCTGTCTGCTGTCTCTTATCAGTCATGGCACAACACGCTCCAGCACCAACGAGATGAAGTCACTCGTTCCAAGCTACCCGGAGGCATCGATGCCGTCACCCTTCACACCGTGCCGGCAGTGCCAGTCAACGTGGGTCAGATAGTAGACGCAGTCTTCATCGTGCGCGCGAAAGATTGGCAGCCGTCTACGCTGCGCTTGAACGTACGTGCTGAAGCAGTAAACCGCATTTACGAATTGTCTGAAGATCTTTCAGAGGTGTTGAACCTCGCTCAAGTTGATCCGAAGATCTTTGCTAACGAAGTAGTTGCGTCCGTGCCCGCGCCAAAGGCTTCACCGCAAATAAGCCCTGCGTCTTCTCCACTGGCTAAGCTCAATCCGAGCATCGTCCCGCTGGTCCCGCAGCCCGTCGCAAGCGCAGATCTGGAAGTCGAGGCACTCCAGTTATTGAATCAGGTCGGAGCCGACCTGGGTGAGCAGATTAGCGTCAAGAGAACTTCAGAGGGAACCCTTCAGATCATCGGCATTGTTGAGACCGAGCAGCGCAAGACGGAAATTCTCAATGCGTTGGCTCCCATCAGGAATAACCCAGCCGTCAGCGCTGAGATTCAGACCGTTGCGGAGGCCGTCGCGAAACAGACCAATACCCCTAATCCCTCTCCAAGCACGCGCGCGGTGGAAATCGCCGGCAATACGATGGCTGCCGAACCGAAGCTGCGCGCCTACTTCGTGCGCGAAGGCGGAGACACGGATCAAGTAGTGCGTAGGTTTGCGGCGCGAATGGTCGGTCTATCGAATCAGGGGATGGACCACCTATGGGCCATGAAGCGGTTGCTCAACCAGTTCTCGCCGGAAGAGCAGCGCGCGTTCACGCCTGAGGCGCGGGCCAAATGGCTTGGCTTGCTCCGCGCGCATGCGCGCTCGTACCAGCAGAGTAGTCAGTCGTTGCGCCGAGAACTACAGCCCATCTTCTTCCCCGGACAATCCGCTTCCGGAGTTTCGGCGGAAGGAGCAGCGATTTCAGAAACGAACGATTTGAGTCGTGCGATTGAGCAACTCTTCGAATTGGGCTCGTCGAATGACCGCGTGATCCGCTCGGCATTCACCGCCTCGACGAGTGGAGTGATGACGACGGTCATCAAGGCGCCACAATTCTGGCAGTCGTTGAAGAATGCCGAAGCGCTGGCGGCGAGAATTTCATTGAGCAACTAGTCGGCGGTCGATCCGCCCGAAAACTGAGAAGTCGCAAAAACCAGGTAGGAAAGGATACGTCAATGACACCCTGTTACCCCTTAGCATTCGTCAGCCGCTGGCTACTGCTTGTTGTTCTCCTACTCAGCGCCTTTCTCGCATCGCAGGTAGGTGCTTTCGCACAGTCTGCAACGGCGACCCTCAGCGGCACCGTCACTGATCCAAACAACGCCGTAGTTCCAGGCGCGCACGTCACAGCAACCAACACCGGAACAGGCCTGAAGCGAGAGGCGACCACGGGAGGGTCTGGAACGTTTACGATTCCCTTGCTCCCGCCCAGCACCTACACTGTGCTGATCGAGAACCAGGGATTCACTCCAGCAGAGATCAAGGATGTCGTTCTAAACGTCGGCGACAATGTGGCGCTGAACATTCAACTGAAGGTCGGCCAAGTCGGTGCAATCGTGGATGTAAAGAGCGATGCCTCTCTAATCAATGAATCTCTGGCGGTTGGAACAGTAGTGGATCGCCAGTTTGTTGGAAACCTACCGCTCAATGGCAGGACCTTCCAGTCACTTATAGCGCTCGCCCCAGGCATCGTTTTGACCAGCACTCCTTTAGATGATGGTCAATTCAGCGTTAACGGGCAGCGCGCTGATGCCAATTACTTCACGGTTGACGGAGTCAGCGCCAACATCGGTGTTAATCCAGTTGTGAATCCTGGGCAGGCCATCGCAGGATCGACGGGAGGTTTTAGTGCGTTAGGCACAACCAGCAACCTTGTATCAATAGATGCGATGCAGGAGTTCCGAGTGCAGACATCTACGTTTGCCCCAGAATTCGGTCGCACGCCTGGAGCCCAAGTCGTTATCGTGACCCGCTCGGGCACAAACCAATTTCACGGTAGTGCCTTCGATTACTTCCGGAACGACGCGTTGGATGCAAATGATTGGTTTGCAAATAGCCGTAATCAAAAGAAAGCGGCGTTGCGTCAGAATGATTTTGGCGCGGTGTTCGGTGGACCAATTATCAAGAATCGGACGTTCTTCTTCTTTTCATATGAGGGACTGCGGCTGCGGCTTCCTCAAGCCGTTCTTACGCAAGTCCCTTCGGTGAATTCGCGCCAATTGGCAGTTCCGGGGGCTCAGCCATTCTTGAAGGCATTTCCGCTCCCTAATGGCCGAGACTTGGCCAATGATGTTTCAGAGTTCCTTGCTGCCTTCTCAGATCCATCGAGCCTCGACTCGACCGGAATTCGAGTAGATCACGCCATAGGTAACAAGCTGATGTTGTTCGGAAGATACAGTTACGCTCCCTCAAATACTTCCGCTCGAGCGGCTACCGGGCGGAGCGCAAGCACGCTGTTTTCTCAGAGATTCAAGACCCAAACCATCACTGGCGGATTAACGATGGCGATTGCCCCAACCATCAGTAATGACGTTCGGCTAAACTACAGCAAAAACACGGCAAGTCTGATTACAACCCTTGACGACTTCGCCGGAGCTATCCCTGTCGCTGACTCGCTGCTTTTTCCAGCGACCGTTGACCCTAAGAATAGTCAGTTCGCTTTCAATGTTCTTGGTCTAACGAGCGGGAGTTGGGGGAAAGGGCGGTTTGACGAGCAAGTTCAACGACAGATCAATGTCGTAGACACGATCTCCTTGCAAGTTGGATCTCACCAACTGAAGTTCGGTGGTGATTACCGCAGACTCTTTCCGATCAGCACCTTCTTCCAATATGCTCCATCGTTATTCACCAACGGTGTCAGTGGTGCCATAGCGGGCATAGCATTCGTGGGGAGTATCAGCGCTACACCCGGCCACCCGCTGTTTCCAGTATTTCTCAACCTTTCTTTCTTCGGACAGGACACGTGGAAGATTAGTCGGCGCCTGACGCTTACTTACGGGATGCGCTGGGACGTTAACCCGCCACCTAGGGAGAAAAACGGCCGCGATCCGCTGGCGCTCGCAAGTGTCAATGACCCAGGAAATCTGGCCTTCTCGCCACAGGGCACGCCGCTCTATCAGACTACGTACGATAATTTTGCACCTCGCGTTGGCGCAGCGTACCTAGTGTCACAGCGCAAAGGGCGCGAGAGCGTGCTACGTGGTGGCTTTGGCGTCTTCTACGATCTTGGGAGTAATCAGGCTGCAATACAACTCGGAAACAGTTTTCCGAACGTGGCCGGTAAAGTGTTCTTCAACGCACCGCTTCCCTTAGATCCCGTGTCTGCAGCCCCGCCAACAATAAACCTGAACCCTCCGTTTACCGCGACGGTCTCTGGAATCGATCCCAACTTGAAGTTGCCCTACACCTATCAGTGGAATTTGGCCGTAGAGCAGTCAATTGGTCCTAACCAGACACTCACCGCAACATACGTCGCCGCAGTCGGTCATCGCTTGCTTCGACAAGAAAGGATCTTGAACCCAAACCCGAATTTCGCGGCTGTTAATTTGACAAGGAGCGACGCGACCTCAAACTACCGTGCGCTGCAACTTGAATTCCAGCGACGATTGTCTCGTGGTTTGCAGGCTTTAGTGTCTTACACTTGGTCCCACTCGATCGACAATGTCTCAAGTGATTCATTCCTTGGCGCTCCAACCGCGAAAGTGAGCTTGGATCAGGAGCAAGGTCCATCGTCCTTCGACATTCGACATGTGTTCAACCTAGGCGCTACATATGACATCCCCCAAATAAGAGGAGATCGTGTGATCGGCGCCTTGCTGCGACGATGGTCTGTGGACTCCATCTTCCGCGCGCGGTCAGCGCTACCGGTGAACGTCGTTACCGGTAGTGACCCTTTAGGTTTAGGAGCGTCATTCGGCGGAGCCGTATCTCGGCCAGATTTGATTCCGGGAATAGATCTTTACATTTCGGACTCGACCGTCCCTGGCGGTAGACGCATTAATAAGGCAGCGTTTGATGCCGCCACGCCGATCGCTGCAAAGCGGCAGGGGACGCTAGGTCGCAATGCGCTTCGGGGTTTCGGAATGTGGCAGCTGGACTTGGGGCTCCGCCGTCAGTTTAGCCTGACGGAACGACTAAAACTTCAGCTCAGGGCCGAAGCATTCAATATCTTTAACCATCCGAATTTTGCTGATCCTGGAATGGGTGTCGCATTCGCCGGAACGAACGTGCTAACGAATCTCCAATTTGGCCAATCGATCAGCATGTTAGCAAGAGGCCAGGGTGGACAGGGACTAGGACTTAATCCTCTCTATCAAGTTGGCGGGACGCGCTCCATTCAACTGGCTCTTAAGTTAGTGTTCTAAGAATGGTGATGAAAACGTTAACAAGCAGGTTTATCTCCCTATGCGTCCTCGTGGCAATTTCTGTACAGGCGTTCGCACAGGAACAACCTAGTTCTCCTGAAACTACAGCAGCCGTTAAAGACCAGAAGGTATCAACCACTCGGCAGCGTTTTACTCCCCTTTTAATAGAAGACAGTCTGAATACGCGCCATCTGACGACTACGTTAGGCGCTGGACTTGCCTCGTCACAGGACGGTGAGTTACTGGCTTACGCAGTTGGTGCAAGTAGACTTGCGCCGTTGCCCTCTACCAAATTCACAAGCTCTGGCCTTAGTCAATACAACGCGATAGATACCAGCGAGGTCTGGATCACCAACTTAAGATCAGGCGAAATTCAAAAGCTTGGCCAGTCAAACGGCGATAGCTGGTCCCCCGTATGGTCGCCTGATGGACAACACCTCGCCTTCTTTTCTGACCGCGATGGGTTTGTGCGGCTCTGGCTGTGGGAGAGATCCACTGGCACCGTCCGCAGAGTGTCGGACGTCATAATTCGCTCGGTATTCTCTTACCAAAGCGCGCGATGGTCGCCCAACGGTCGTCAGATTCTCGTGATGGCGTTGCACCCAGGGACTCCTATTACGGGCTATTTTCCTGGCTCTGGGACAGGAGGCCAACCCAATACATCCGCATTTGGCACGTCAGGTACAGGTGTCCGGGTTTTTGAATGGCCGATTGCGGGAAAGGCAAAAGGAGAAGCACCGAAGGAAGCACAGCGAGTTATCGAGAAGTTTGACCTAACAGATCGTTTTTTTTCCGATCTGGCGCTTGTTGACGTTACGACTGGTCAGGCTAAACGCATCGCACAAGGTGTATTCCCTTCGAATTACTGGTTTAGTCCACAAGGGGATCTTGTGGCATGTCTTTCAAAGAAGGGGCAAGAGGCGTCGAACCCTTATAGTTCTCGTTTCGACCTTTTGGTTGTGGCGCTAAATGAGGGCGAGTCTCAACCCGTCGCAACGGATATCATACACAACATCAATTTCAGTGCCGTAAGCTGGTCCCCGGATGGGAAACGGCTTTGTTTTATCGATCAAGTCGGCAACGTGTCATTCGCGTCGGTAACACAAAGCGCGCTGAAAAGATCGAATAAGATCGTAGCATCACCAGGTGTCAATCGAGCGCCATTGTGGGATGCCCGGGGGCGGTTCGTGTACTGTGCCGGTCGGGACACGATTTGGCGCATAGACTCGAACGACGGAGCGGTGAGTGAATTGGCGCGGATCAGCGGCAAGACGATCCTTGACATGCTCTCACTTGTAAACAGTGGTCATGTTTGGTCCCCGAATAATGATGATCGTTCGCTTATCGTCGTTACGCAAGATGATACGTCGCGGAAAATGGGGTTCATCTCTGTTGAGCTTGCCAGCGGTAAACACTCGCTACTCTTCGAGGATGAGAAGATCATTGGCAATTTTTGGAGCATCACATTTCAGATTGAACCAAGTAATGATGGCCGGAACATAGCTTTCACCGCCGAGGACGCTCGGCATCCGCAAGACATTTGGCTTGCAGACGCAAGTTTTCGCAGCATACAGCGAGTCACAAATATTAATCCGAACCTTGAACACTACGTTTTTGGCAAGAGTCGAATCATTGAGTGGAGCGATTTGGACGGTCGAAAACTGCGCGGAGCATTATTACTACCCCCGGATTATGAGGAAGGGAAGAGATATCCGCTGGTCGTTCAAGTATATGGCGGAACTTTGGCTTCGCGGACAGCCAATTTTTTTAATATATTCGATTTACAAATACTCGCCACACGGGGATATGCTGTCTTGCAGCCAGATGCACCGTTTAATAACAAAGGAATGCCCCTTTATGACATTGCCCAGACCGTCCTACCGAGTGTCAATAAAGCAATCGAGATGGGAATTGCGGATCCTGACCGAGTTGCCGTTATGGGTCTAAGTTTTGGCGGATATTCTGTCCTCGCTCTGATTGTTCAAACAAAGCGATTTAAGGCCGCAATAGTCCATGCTGGTGTTGGAGACTTAGTCAGCCATTATGGTTTCCTGCGTAAGGGGGGAGAGGATTTCATCATTGGGGCTTATGAGACAGGGTATGTAGGTTTGGGTGGGACACCTTGGAGTGCTCGTGAAAAATACATCGAGAACTCTCCAATCTTCTATCTTGATCGTGTCGAAACACCTGTGCTGCTCACACATGGAGTAGATGATGATGGTGTGCCAATCTCTCAGGCCGAGGAGATTTTTGTAGGATTGCGTCGTCTTGGAAAGACCGTCACACTTGTGGAATATGAGGGTGAAGGGCATGGGATTGAAAAGCGCGGGGCAACCCTTGACCGGTGGGATCGAGTTCTCAAATGGCTTGAGAAGTATCTCGAAACCAATGCGTTGGGAGGAAAAGATACAAGCAAGAGATGATCCACTTGCTGGGATTCGATTAGTTTCCTGTGGATAGTCGAAATCGAACCAACGAACAGGTGACCGATCTTCAGTTCATCTCAGAAACTCAGGCAGACGGTGCACGGGATTATGGAAAGGATTCAGGAAGTCTCGAACCGTCACCGTGCGAGATCGAGGCGGCTACTCGAATGGGGCGGAGTTCAACGTTCTTCCCGGCGTGCGCGAAGCCTTAGAAGGGATTTCAAATCATCCTCGTTACCACTCTGCGCTTTTGACAGGAAACTTCGAGGCGACCGCAAGGTTCAAAGATCAATCTCGCTGACTTGTCGGATTACTTCGACGTTCCCGGCGCATTCGGAGATCAATCATTCGACCCGGCGCGAACTCCCGGAGCTTGCCGCTCAACGTATCAGTTCACATCTGCAAATGGAGCTTCAGCCATCGCAGTTCATCGTTATCGGTGACACGCCTGACGACATCGCTTGTGCCCATCACTTCGGCGCTCGCTCGGTAGCAGTTGACACAGGGCATATGTATAGCGTCGATGAGTTGCGTTCGTGTGAACCAGATGCCGTTTTGCCAGATCTCTCCAACACCGAGCAGTTCATGCGCACGCTAGAGAAGCTATGAGAAGCTAAGATCGAATATTCGACGCGAAGCATTACTTGGTCCATACAGACTGTGAACCCACCAGATAACTCGTGGTCTATCTGCGCGAGTGGTGCGCCATACTCACTCCGCTTTACATAACGCTCTGAAACAAGCGGTCAAGTGGCGGCTGATTGCTCAAAATCCTTCCGACCTTGTTGAGCTGCCGAAAGTCCCGCACCGAGAGCAGCGGGTGTTATCACCGGAAGAAGCGGCGCAGTTTTTGAAGATCGCACGACTCAAGCCGCACGGTTTGATTTTCGAGTTTGCGTTGTTAACCGGAATGCGACCCGAAGAATACTTGGCGCTCCAGTGGTCGGACTTGGACTTCAAACGGAATACGGTCCAAGTGCGTCGAGCGATTGTTTGGCACAAAGGGGGCTGGAGCTTTCAGGAAACCAAAACCAGCCGCAGCCGACGCACCATCCATCTGCTCGCGCCAATGCTGCGAAAACTTAACGCGCATCGGCGAAAACAAGGTGAGCGCCGACTAAAGTTGGGGTCCGATTGGAAAGCACATAATTTGATCTTCTGTGGAGAGGTGGGCAACCCGCTCACCATTCCGAATCTTACCTATCGTTATTTCCGCCCGATCCTCGAAGAAGCCAAACTGCCGCGGATTCGCTTGTATGACCTGCGCCATTCCTGCGCGACGCTCCTTTTGATCGCAGATGAGAATCCAAAGGTCGTGAGCGAGCGCCTGGGCCATTCCACTATCGTGCTGACGCTCGACACTTACAGCCATGTGTTGCCGACGATGCAACAGCGAGCCTCGGAGAGACTCGATAAGCTCTTGAATTCTGCCGGGCGCCGAAAAGAAAAAGTGGGCCTTTGAGCATCTCAGCGGTCATTCAGTTTCTCGACTGATTTCCCCTCAACAGAACTGTTGCCAACTTTCCTCTTGATAGACAAAACTACCACCAGAACGGACTTAAAGTATTTGATGAGGTTGGTACATTTTGGGGTCGACAAGTGGCACACATTTGGCACACAAATCGGGGTTTTTTCGAGAAAATGACGATCGTAAGTTCTTGTAAGTGATTGAAAGGATTGGAGGCGGCGATCGGAATCGAACCGATGAATAAAGGTTTTGCAGACCTCTGCCTTACCACTTGGCTACGCCGCCGTTTTGAAAATTGTCAATGATGA
>Ga0209751_10003610_pt1 | contig 14980 bp, 13 predicted proteins | sample RifCSP13_1_FD_184019 | JGI IMG/M metagenome (GOLD analysis project Ga0209751, IMG submission 184019) | Soil microbial communities from Rifle, Colorado - Rifle CSP2_sed 13_1 (SPAdes) (version 2) | ecosystem: Environmental > Terrestrial > Deep subsurface > Rock core/Sediment | place: Rifle... | reverse complement strand
CTACCTGAACAAGGTCTACAACGACGAGTGGATGCGGGAGATGGGCTTCCTCGAGGCGGAGGAGGGCCTGCCGGGGATCCTCTCGCGGAAGGGGGAGGCGGGGATGCCCGCGGTGCTCACGATCGCCGCGGGAGACACGCTCGCGGACGCGGTGATGCTCATGGCCCGCCACAACATCTCGCAGCTGCCCGTCGTCGACAACGGGAAGGTCGTCGGCAGCGTCCGCGAGGACGCCATCCTCGCGAAGCTCGTGAGGAGCCCGAAGGCGCGCGCGGCGAAGGTGAAGACGGTCATGGGGAAGGCCTTCCCCGTCGTCCCGGCGGAGACCGACCTCGACGCGGTGTGCCGCCTCCTGGAGCGCGGGAACTCCGCCGTCCTCGTCGGGACGAAGGACCGCCTCGAGGGCATTGTCACGCGCATCGACGTGATCCAGCACATCTCGAGGCGCGGGGCTTCCTAAGGATCTCGCGTTCCTCGTTCCTTTGGTTCAACTTTGAACCAAGAGACCCACGCGAGGGCAGGTGCCGGAGCGTTCGTTGGTTGGACGTTGAACCAAGTGGCGGCGAGCCACCCGGGTCGGGCGTCCCGGCCCCGACACTAGGCGTGGACCCAGACCGGCTCGGCCCTGTAGGGCACGCCCAGCCGCGCCAGGAAGCCGGTGAAGTCCTCCGCGTCCTTCTCACGCAAGAGGAGGACCGACTGGCCTATGCGCTCCACACCGGGCCGGTGCACGAGCCCCGGGTAGCGGTAGCGCCTCGTGCCCTCCGGCGAGCGCACGATCTCCCGCCGCCCGAAGATGTACCGATTCACCAGCGTGGACACCGTCTTCCTCCTCCGCCGCACGTCGAGAGAGACCAGCACCCGCCGCGCTCGCGTCACGGTCTCGATCCGCTCTCCCCCGTCTTCCATGATCGTTGGTACAAGGCTCCACCAAGAATAGGGGTGAGGGGGAGAGGTGAGTGAAAGTGGCTTGGTTCAACGTTGTACCAAACCGCTGGAACGCCGCGGCTACTCGTGGCCCGACCCTCACCCTTTATCTGCCGCCACCGCCCTCTCCGCCGCGGGGAGAGCCATGCGCTTCTCGACGAAGGCCATCCACGTCGGCAGCGAGGGCACGCAGGACGCCGCGGGCAGCGTGAACGTCCCCATCTCCATGTCCGTGACCTTCGACCAGAAGCGGCAGAAGGAGAAGTTCGAGTACGGGCGCACGGCGAACCCCACGCGCCTGGCCCTGGAGCGGAACCTCGCCGCCCTAGAGGAGGGGAAGCACGCCCTCGCGTTCTCCTCGGGGATGGCGGCGATCACGACCCTGATGACCGCGCTGAAGCAGGGGGACCACGTCGTGTGCGTCGACGACGTCTACGGGGGCACCTACCGCCTGTTCTCCGAGATCCTCATGGACTACGGGCTGCGGTTCACCTACGTGGACGGAACGGACCTGAAGAAAGTGAAGAAGGCGGTGAACAAGGACACGATGATGCTCTGGGTGGAGACGCCGACGAACCCCCTCCTCAAGGTCGTCGACCTGAAGGGCATCGCCGCGATCGCCAAAGGCGAGGACCTGATCTCCGTCTGCGACAACACGTTCGCGTCCCCCTACCTCCAGCAGCCCCTCAAGCTGGGCATCGACGCCGTCGTGCACTCGACGACGAAGTACCTGAGCGGGCACTCCGACGTGCTCGGGGGCGCGATCGTGACGAGCGACGGCGAGCTCCACGAGGACCTCCAGTTCGCCCAGAACGCCATGGGCGCCGTCCCCTCGCCCTTCGACTGCTTCCTCACCCTGCGGGGGATCAAGACGCTCGCCGTGCGCATGGACCGCCACTGCGAGAACGCCGAGGACATCGTGAACTTCCTCCTCAAGCACCCCGCGGTGGCGAAGGTCCTCTACCCGGGGATCCCCACGCACCCCGGTCACGGGATCGCCAAGGAGCAGATGGCCGACTTCGGCGGCATGGTCTCCTTCGTCCTCAAGGAACCGGCCCGCGCCGAGAAGTTCCTGCGCTCCCTGGAGATCATCACGCTGGGGGAAAGCCTCGGCGCCGTGGAGTCCCTCATCGACCACCCCGCGAGCATGACGCACGCCTCGATCCCGCCGGAGCAGCGGGCGGCGCGCGGCATCGGCCTGGGGCTCATCCGGCTCTCCGTGGGCATCGAGGACATCGAGGACCTCTTCGAGGACCTGGGGAAAGCGCTCGAGGCCTAGCGTCTTTGCCGCATCCCGCAGGGTTAATACCGCGGCCCCCAATCCGCGCGCGGCCATGATCCGCGTCTACAACACGCTCACCCGCCAGAAGGAGGAGTTCGTCCCCCTCCGCGGGAAGCGCGTCTCCATGTTCGTGTGCGGCCTCACCCCGCAGGACCACGCCCACCTGGGGCACGCGAAGACCTACGTGGCCTTCGACGTCATCGCGCGCTACCTCCGGCACAAGGGCTACCGCGTCTTCTATCTGCAGAACGTCACGGACATCGAGGACCGCGTCATCGAGAAGATGGAGGCGACGGGACACGACTGGAAGGAGATCGTGGACGTGAACTTCCGGGAGTACCTGGAGGCCATGGACGCGCTGAACTGCACCTCGGTGAACGTGTACGCGTGGGCGACGGACTACATCCCCGAGATCATCGAGCAGATCCAGGGGCTCATCGACCGCCGCCACGCGTACGCCGCCTCCGGGAGCGTGTACTACGACACGACGACGTACGCGGACTGGGGGAAGCTGAGCGGGCAGAAGGTCGAGGAGCACCGCCCCGGCGCGCGCGTCGCGGTGGACGAGAACAAACGGAACCCCGCGGACTTCGCGCTCTGGAAGGCGCAGAAGCCCGGCGAGCCCGCGTGGGACTCCCCGTGGGGCAAGGGCCGGCCGGGCTGGCACATCGAGGACACCGCGATCACGATCCACCACTTCGGCGCCCAGTACGACATCCACGGCGGGGCCACGGAGCTGATGTTCCCGCACCACGAGGCCGAAATCGCCCAGGCCGAGGCGTTCACCGGCGTGAAGCCGTTCGTGAAGTACTGGATGCACGGCGGGATGCTCATGGTGAGCGGCGAGGAGATGCACAAGTCCCTGGGGAACTACTGGGCGATCAAGGACGCCCTCGCGCGGTACGACGGCGAGGTCCTGCGCTTCTTCCTCGTGCACGCGCACTACCGGAGCCCCATCGACTTCACCGCGGCGGCCCTGGAGGAGGCGAAGGCCTCCTACACGCGGCTCATGGAGACGCTGGCGAACGCGCGCGCGGGGGTGCGCGCCGCGAAGGACGAGCCCGGCCCCGGGGACGACGACCTCCGCGCCGCGGTCGCGCGCCAGGCAGCGGACTTCGACGCGGCGATGGAGGACGACTTCAACACGCGGGAGGCGCTCGCCGCCGCCTTCGAGCTCGCGCGCGCGGTGAACCGCGCCCTGGCCACCGGCGTGGGCAAGGCCGCCCTCGCGGAGGCGGTGAAGGCCTTCGAGGTCGTCGGAGAGGTGCTCGGACTCTTCTGCGAGCGCGGCGGCGGCCGGTCGGAGGACGCGTTAATCGACCTCCTCGTCCAAGCCCGCGAGGCCGCCCGCGCGCGCCAGGATTTCGCCACCGCCGACGAGATCCGGACGCGGCTGGGGCAGCTCGGCGTCGCCCTCCAGGACGGCCGTGAAGGCCCCCGCTGGAAGCGCTCCTGAGGCGCCCGGGAGAGGCCGGAACCCGGGTAAAATAAACGATGTACAATAAAATGCATCGGAGACTCTGAGGGAGACCTCCGGAGTATATAAAGGACCGGAGCCGCGCGGAACCCCCTGCCGAGACCCCTCATTCTCTCCATAGACGGGGGAGAAAAGACCCCCCGAGAATGTTTATATACTCAGACCCGGTTCAGAAACCGCTCCCTCGGGATGGGGTGCAGACCACCGGAAACGAGGCCTGGAACGTCATGGTTGAAGACACCTCCTACAGCGCAGAATCCATCCAGGTCCTCGAGGGCCTCAGCGCGATCCGCAAGCGCCCCGCGATGTACATCGGGAGCATCGATGGGCGCGGCCTCCACCACCTCGTCCACGAGGTCGTCGACAACTCCATCGACGAGGCCATGGCGGGGTTCTGCAAGAACATCCAGGTCACCCTCCACGAGGACGGCAGCGTGTCCGTCGCGGACGACGGGCGCGGCATCCCCGTCGAGGTCCACTCGAAATACGGACGCCCCGCGGTGGAGATCGTGTTCACGACGCTGCACTCCGGCGGGAAGTTCGAGCACAAGCTCTACCGCGTCTCCGGCGGCCTCCACGGCGTCGGGCTCTCCGTCGTGAACGCCCTCAGCGAGTGGCTCGAGGTCCGCGTCCGCCGTGGCGGCCAGGAGTGGATGGAGCGCTTCGAGCGCGGCAAACCGGCGGGGGACCTCCGGGCCGTCGGCGCCGCCGAGGGCACGGGGACGACCGTGCGCTTCAAGGCGGACATGCAGGTCTTCGAGACCGTCGCGTTCGACTACGACGCGGTGGCCTCGCGCCTGCGCGAGCTCGCCTTCCTGAACGCCGGCCTCCGGATCGTCGTCGTGGACAAGGCCCACGACCGCGGGGACATCTTCCAGTTCCAGGGCGGCATCGTGGAGTACGTGCAGTGGATGAACAAGAACAAGAACCCCCTCCACGCGCAGCCCATCGCCTTCAGCAACCAAAGGGACAGCGTCCAGGTCGACGTCGCGATGCAGTACACGGACGCGTACGCGGAGACCCTGCTCTCCTTCGTGAACAACATCCCCACCGTGGAGGGGGGCACGCACCTCACGGGGTTCAAGGCCGCGCAGGCGAGGGCGATGAACACCTACGCGCGGGAGTTCAAGTTCCTGAAGAACGGGGACCCGGCGCTCGAGGGGGACGATGTCCGCGAGGGCCTCACCGCCATCCTGAGCGTGAAGATCCCCGACCCCCAGTTCGAGGGGCAGACGAAGACGAAGCTGGGGAACTCCGAGGTGAAAGGGCTCGTGGACTCGCTCGTCTACGAGCAGCTCCACGCCTACCTCGAGGAGCACCCCAGGGACGCCGAGATCTGCGTGGGGAAGGCCATCCTCGCCGCGCAGGCGCGCGAGGCCGCGCGGAAGGCGCGCGAGCTGACGCGGCGCAAGGGCCTCCTCGACGGGCTCTCCCTGCCGGGGAAGCTCGCGGACTGCCAGGAGCGCGACCCCGCGAAGGCCGAGATCTTCATTGTCGAGGGGATCTCCGCAGGCGGGTCGGCGAAGATGGGGCGCAACCGCGTGTTCCAGGCGATCCTCCCCCTCCGCGGCAAGGTCCTGAACACGGAGCGCGCGCGGCTTGACCAGATGCTGAAGAACGAGGCGATCCGCACGCTGATCACCGCCATCGGCACGGGGATCCAGGACGAGTTCGACCTCGCCAAGGCGCGCTACCACAAGTGCGTGATCATGGCGGACGCCGACGTGGACGGGCAGCACATCCGCACGCTCCTCCTCACGTTCTTGTACCGCTACATGAAGCCCCTCATCGACGCGGGCTACATCTACATCGCCCAGCCCCCGCTCTACCGCCTGAAGAAGGGGAAGGAGTCCCGCTGGGTCTACTCAGACCGCGAGAAGGACGCCCTCCTCAAGGAGTGGGGCGAGAACGTCGCCGTGCAGCGCTACAAGGGCCTGGGCGAGATGAACCCCGAGGAGCTCTGGGAAAGCACCATGGATCCCGCGACGCGCGTCCTGAAGAAGGTGACGATCGAGGACGCCGCCCTCGCCGAGCAGCTCTTCACCACCCTCATGGGGGAGGTCGTCGAGGACCGCCGCGAGTTCATCATGACCCACGCGAAGGAAGTCGTCAACCTGGACGTGTAGGGCATGCCGGACGGTCAGGAGCAGCGCATCGTCATCCGTCCCATCGAGGACGAGATGAAGAAGTCCTACATCGACTACGCGATGTCCGTGATCGTCGGGCGCGCCCTGCCTGACGTCCGCGACGGGCTGAAGCCGGTCCATCGCCGCGTCCTCTGGTCGATGCACGAGCTGGGCATGGCCCCGGGCGGGCAGTTCCGCAAGTGCGCGCGCGTGGTCGGCGATTGTATCGGGAAGTTCCATCCGCACGGTGAGATGGCGGTGTACGACGCGCTCATCCGGATGGGGCAGGATTTCTCCATGCGCGCGGAGCTTGTCGACGGACAGGGTAACTTTGGAAGCGTCGACGGGGACCCGCCTGCCGCCATGCGCTACACAGAGTGCCGGCTGACGAAGGTCGCCCAGGAGATGCTTCAGGACATCGAGAAGGAGACCGTGGACTTCGTCGACAACTTCGACGCCACGCTGAAAGAACCGACGGTCCTCCCCTCGAAGTTCCCGAACCTACTCGTCAACGGCTCGAGCGGCATCGCCGTCGGCATGGCCACGAACGTCCCGCCGCACAACCTCGGCGAGGTCGTCGACGGGCTCGTGCACCTCATCGAGCATCCGGACGCCCGCCTCGAGGACATCGTGCACCCGGAGCGCGGGCCCATCCGGGGCCCGGACTTCCCCACGGGCGGCACCGTGTACGGGTTCCCCGGCGTGATCGAGGCCTACTCCAAGGGGCGCGGGCTGATCAAGGTCCGGGCGAAGCTGGGCGTGGAGGACCACGAGGGGCGTAGGCGCGTCATCGTCAGGGAGATCCCCTACATGGTGAACAAGGGGCTCCTCCTCGAGACCATCGCGGGGCTGGTGCGCGAGAAGCGCCTCGACGGCGTCGCGGACCTGCGCGACGAGAGCGACCGCGAGGGGATGCGCATCGTCATCGACCTCAAGAAGGACGCCCTCGAGGACGCCGTCGTCGCCCAGCTGTTCACGCACACCCAGCTCGAGGTGACCTTCAGCATCATCAACATCGCCCTCGTGAGCGGGGAGCCAAAGACGCTCGGCCTCCTCGACCTCCTCCGGCTCTACCTCGCCTACCGCGAGGAGGTCATTCGCCGACGCACGCAGTTCGACCTGAACAAGGCCCAGGCGCGCCTGCACATCGTCGAGGGCCTGATCACCGCGGTGGACCACCTCGACGAGGTGATCACGCTCATCCGTCGGTCGCGCGCGGTCGAGCAGGCGAAGCAGGGGCTCATGGTGCGCTACCTCCTCAGCGAGGAGCAGGCGAAGGCGATCCTGGAGATGCGCCTGCAGAAGCTCACCGCCCTGGGCATCCAGGAGCTCCGCGACGAGCAGACGCAGCTGAAGGGGTCGATCGCGGATCTGGAGGCCATCCTGGCGTCGCGCGAGCGGGTCCTGGGGATCATCAGGGCGGAGCTCCTGGAGCTCAAGGAGAAGTACGCGGACGCGCGACGGACCTCCATCGTGGCGGAGGCCGTCGACCTCGAGGTGGAGGACCTCATCCCCCTGGAGGACAACGTCGTCGTGATCACGAACACCGGGTACGCGAAGCGCGTGCCTATGGGGGAGTACCGCCTCCAGGCCCGCGGGGGGAAGGGCCTCATCGGGATGGAGACGAAGGAGGAGGACTACGTCACGGACCTCTTCATCGCCTCCACCCACGAGTACATCATGTGGTTCACCTCGAAGGGCCGGTGCTTCTGGCTGAAGTGCTACAAGATCCCCCCGGGCACGCGGTACTCGAAGGGCAAGCCCCTCGTGAACCTCCTCCCGCGGCTCGAGGCGGGGGAGCACGTCCAGGCGCGGATCTCCGTGAAGTCGTTCGACGACCGGCGGTCCATCGTCTTCGCGACGAAGGAGGGGGTGGTCAAGCGCACGAACCTGAGCGCCTACTCGCACATCCGGGTGAACGGGATCAACGCGATCAACCTCCGCGAGGGCGACGAGCTCGTCACGGCGCGCCTCGTCGACGGGGACGAGGAGATCATCCTGGCCTCGCGCGGGGGGCTCGCGAACCGCTTCCCGCTCGCGGAGGCGCGGGAGATCGGCCGGGTCGCCACCGGGGTCATCGGGATGCGCCTGCGGGAGGGGGACGAGGTCGTCTCCATGGCCGTCGTCAAGGACCCGAAGACGGAGCTCCTCACCCTCCTCCAGAGCGGGTTCGGCAAGCGGACCCTCGTGGAGGAGTACCGGAAGACCCGCCGGGGCTCTCAGGGCGTGAAGACGACGGACACGAAGCGCGGGTCGCAGGTCGTCGCGGTGCGCGAGGTCACGGGGGGGGACGGCCTCCTCGTCACGACGACGAAGGGGAAGGTGATCCGCTGCCCGGTCGCCGGGATCTCCCTGCAGGGCCGGGGGGCCCGGGGCGTCAGGATTATTAGGCTCGACGAGGCTGACGAGGTCGCCGCCGTAGCAAGGCTCATCGGGGAACAGGAAGGGGAGAAGATGATCACCGCGTCCCAGTCAGAGATTCCGCCGCCCAGCCCCTATCCCGGGCCGGGACCCAGCCGACCGCAGCCGCAGCCGCAGCCCGATCCGGACGACGACGAGTAGGTCCTCAGCCTCCGGCCACGGCCTCCAAGAGCCACATGGGCGAGCGCACGAGCTCCTGCCTCACGGGATCGACCTGGTAACCCAGCGTCTCCAAGGCGACGACACCGAGGATGACGGAGGCGGCGTCCTCGCCGATCGCGACCTCCGCGTGGGCGGTCTCGTCCCCGTACGTGACGAGCGCCCGGGCGATGTCCCTCTCCGCCAGCGTGCCGTCGGCGAGCCGGAACCGCCGCCTCGTGAAGGGGACCAGGCCGAGGTCCTCGACGAGGGAACGGGGAAGCTGGCTCAGCGTTGCCCCGGTGTCCACGAGGGCCTCGACGAGAATCGACCGGGCGCCGTCCACACTGGAGAACTTCACGGAAACTCGGAACATGCCCACACGAGGAGCGAAAGGGCTTCGCGCCCTTAAAACCGATACCCTACAGGTAGTCCTCACCCGACGGAACAACCCTCTCCGCACCGAGTCCTGGGGTCCTCGTGGCGATCAGGTCCCCCTCGGCGAACCGCGGCGGGGAACACACGTCCCGCTGCAGGTTGAAGTGGGAGTCCAGGTCCAACCACCGCACGCTCTTCTGGGCGAGGGCGAAGTGGAGCGCCGCCAGGATGCTCACGGAGCATTCCCCCATGCAGCCCACCATGACGGGGAACGCCGCGGACTCGCACACCGCGGCCATCTCCAGGGCCGGCGTGATCCCCCCGCACTTCATCAGCTTCAGGTTCACCGCGTGGCAGCACCGTCCCCACCGCAGCTTCATCACGTCCTCCGCGGTCCTCGCGCTCTCGTCCGCCATGACCGGGACGGGAGAGACCTGCGTGAGGTGCTGCATCCCCCCGAGGTCCCACGCGTTCAATGGCTGCTCGATCACCGCGATGCGCGCGGTCGCGACCGCGGTCAGGAACTCCCGAGCCTGGTCGAGGGAGTAAGCTTGGTTCGCGTCGACGCGGAGCTCGATGCCCGGACCCACCGCGTCGCGCGCCGCGAGGACGCGCTCCACGTCCGCGCGGACCCCCTCCCCCACCTTGACCTTGAGGGCGCGGAAGCCCTCGCCCACGTGGCGGCGGGCCGCGGTGAGGGTCTCTTCCAGGGGAAGGAGGCTCAGTGTCATGTCCGTCGGCAGCCGATCTCTGCTCCCCCCGAGGACTTGGTACAGGGGTCGGCCCGCCCCCTTGGCGGTGATGTCCCACGCCGCGATGTCCACCCCGGCCTTCGCCGCGGGGTCCCCCGCGACGACCTTCTCCATCTTGGTCCAGAGGTCCAGCGGCCTCGCGAACTCGTACCCCTCCGTTTCCAGGCGGATCGTGTCGAGGGCCGCGGCGATCGTCTCCGAGGTCTCGCCGGTCACGGTGTTCGGGCAGGCGTTCCCCCAGCCCTCAAGGCCGCCCGCCTCCAAGCGCACGAGGACCTGCGTGGCGGTGTCCGAGGCGGTCCGTGCGGTGCGGAAGGTCCACTTCCGCGGGAGGTGGACGACAAAGAACTCCAGGGACTCGAGGCGCACGGACCCCGAATCTGCGGATGAGGTAAAAGCCTCTGGTCCCGGCTACAACCGGCGAAGGAGCCGCACCACCTCCGCGGTGGTGAGGACGGGGATTCCGCGCGCGGCGCTGAACCCGGCGAAGTCCCGTGGATTGAACGTCCAGAGCCCATCCCCTTGAAGGGCGAGGGCGAGCGCCGCGACGGGGGCGTCGTCAGGGTCCCTCAGCGAGGCGGCGGTGGAGTCGACCTGCTCCCGGGCCTGTGGCGCCCGGGGGACATCCAAGACTTCCCGGACGAGGTACCGGAGCATCGCGGTGAGGTCGCGGGTCCGGAGGCCTCTGAGGTTCCACTCGTCCCGGTGCTCCCAGATCTCGTGGAGGCTCTCGAGGGCGCAGGCGAAGAGCTTCGGGTTCGCGAGGAGGGTCCGTCGCACGATGCCCCTTCCAGGGGCACCGCGACGAGCACGTTCGTGTCGATTGCGATCTTCAGGCGTGGGACTTCCTGGCCCGCCAACCCTTGACCATGGAGACGATCTCCTCGTCGGTGATCCCCTCCACGGTTAGCTTCTCCAGAACGTCGAGCACCTTGCGCTTCTCTGCGTCCTCGAGGGCCTTCCGGACCTGGGCCCGAAACCACTCGTTCCGCGTCCGGAAGCCGGCGGCGGTGATGGCCCGGTCCAATTCCCGCAGGAGGCCGGCCTCGCAGCGGAACAGGACCTGGGCGAGTTCGCTCACATTCTCGATATCGTTTCGATATCCTATAAGGTTGTCGGTCACCGGCCCGGGAAGGGTCGACCTAGGCCTTCAGGCGCCGGCGTACAGGTAGTGCGCGCGGAGGGCGGCCCGCCTGTCGGCGGTAGAACATGCAGATCGCCGTGAAGTCACACTCGGAACATCGTGGCCCCCGCGGCCGACACACCTCCTTCCCGAAGCGAATCACAAGTTCGTTCACATCGAGCCAATACTCCCGCGGGAGGAGGCGCTTCAAGGCGGCCTCGGTCTCCTCCGGGCGCTTCGTTCGCACGAACCCGAGGCGGTTCGGCACGCGGTGGCAGTGCGTGTCCACGGGGATCGCCGCGACGCCGAAGCCGTACACGAGGACGCAGTTCGCGGTCTTCGGCCCGACCATGGGGATCTCGAGGAGGTCCTCGTATTCGCGGGGGACCTCGCCGCGGTGATACCGGAGGAGGTAGCGCGCGACCTCCTTCAGCCGTTGTGCCTTCCCCACGTGGAAGTTCACGCCGCGGATGAGCCTCCGGATCTCGGGAACGGGAGCCGCCGCCAACCTCCGCGGTGTCCGGTACCGCGCGAAGAGCCGCCGGCTCGCCTCCGCGGTGCGTTCGTCCCGCGTGCGGTGCGAGAGGATCGTGGAGATGAGCACGCGAAAGGGGTCCTCGGTCTCCGCGGCGACGGTCGCGAGGGTAGTGCCCGGGTTCTCCAGGAACGTGGACTCGCCGAGGTAGCGCCTGCGGAGCGCGCGCATCACATAGACTGCCTTCTCCCTAGGGCCCATGCGCGAGCGCCTCCAGGGCCTCTCCCGCGACGTAGATGGAACCCGCGACCAGGACGACGTCCGCTCTTGCGGCGTCGCGCAGCGCCGCAGCCACCGCCTCCTTTGCATCGGGGATGATCGTTGCCGGGGGGGCGGGAATCCCCATTCTCAAAGCCGCCGCGGTGAACGCCGCGGAGACCTTCTCCGGCGGGAGCGCACGCTCCGTCTTCGGCCTCACCGCAATCATCTTGGACACGCGGGGGACCAACTGCGCCGCCATGAGGTCGATGTCCTTGTCGACGAGCACCCCCATGACGAGCGTCACCTTCCCGGGGACGAGCTCGGCGAGGGACTCCATCAGCGCCGCAGCGGCGTCGGGGTTGTGCGCCCCGTCAACGATCACGGTCGGGTCGCGGCGAACGATCTCGAGGCGACCGGGCCACCGCGCGGCCCGAAACCCGGAGAGCATCGCGAAATCGTCGACCTTCCACCCGCGGGAACGTAGCGACAGCACCGCGGCGTATGCGACGGCGGCATTCTCCCCCTGGAAGCGGCCAAGGAGAGAAACCTCAATCTCGCGGCTCCCGCCGTTCTCGACACGGATGGTCTGCCCGCCGAGGTCGAACCGCACACGCTCGAACCGAACGTCACGCCCGACGACCGCGAGCGGGGATCCGGTGATGCGACAGCGCGCCTCGATCTCCGGCAGGGCTTCCTGTTCCACGGTCACCGCGGGCTTGCCGTTCTTGATGATCCCCGCCTTCTCCCGCGCGATGCGGCGCACCGTCCGCCCAAGGTGCTCCGTGTGCTCCAGCCCGACGCGGGTGATCACGCTGACCTCCGGGTCGATGACGTTCGTGGCGTCGTACCGCCCCCCCATGCCCACCTCGATCACGGCGATGTCGACCTCCTGCTCGGCGAAGTACTGGAAGGCCATCGCCGTCGTGACCTCGAAGAACGTGGCGTGGTGGACGGGATTTCTCGCCGCCATGGCCTCCATGTGCGGCTGGATCTCCCCGTAGAGACGCATCACATCCTGGTCGCCGATCATCTCTCCATTGACCCGGATGCGCTCGTTGAAGCGCACGAGGTGGGGGCTCGTGTAGAGCCCGACGCGGAAGCCCGCAGCGCGGAGGATGGAGGCGAGGTAGGCGCACACGCTCCCCTTCCCGTTCGTCCCGGTGACGTGGACGGCGGGGAACCGGTCGTGGGGGTCGCCTAGTCGGCGTAGGAGGTCCGTGATGACGTCGAGGCCGAGCTTGATGCCGAACCGCTCGAGGCGATAGAACTCGCGGAGGAAGACCTCGTAGTCCATGGAGGAGATGCAGACGAGCGGCCGCGAGATAAAGGTTGCTCGCGGGAAACGGTAAATAGGAAGGCACCCCTCAACCCGCCCGTGCACCCCTCCCGGCGCATCCGCGCCACGAAGTCACGCAAGCTGGAGGGAAAGGTCATCGTCCTCGGGATTACGGGAAGCATCGCCGCGGTGAAGTGCGTGGAGCTCGTCCGGGAGCTGATCCGCCACGGCGCCGAGATCCACCCCGTGATGAGCGACGGCGCGCAGGGCATCGTCCACCCCAACAGCATCGAGTTCGCCACGGGCGTCAAGCCCGTCACCGCGCTCGACGGCCAGGTGCCCTACATCGAGATGTGCGGGAAGGACGGCCGCGCCGACCTCGTCCTGATCGCACCGGCGACCTCGAACACGGTGAGCAAGATCGCCGCGGGCATCGACGACACCCCGGTCACGACGTACGCCCAGAACGCCCTGGGCTCGGGGAAGCCCATCCTCATCGCACCGGCCATGCACGAGACGATGTACGAGCAGCCCATCGTCCAGGCGAACGTCGCAAAGCTCCAGTCCCTCGGAGTCGAGTTCGTCGAGCCGAAGATGGAGGAGGACAAGGCGAAGCTGGCCGACGTCGAGGCGATCGTGGCCCACGTCCTCCGCCGGCTCGGGCCGCACGACCTGGACGGCAAGGAGGTCGTCGTCATCGCGGGCAGCACGAGCGAGCCTATCGACGACGTGCGCGTCGTGACGAACCGCACGAGCGGCGCGACCGGCATCGAGCTCGCGAAGGCCGCCTTCGAGCGCGGGGCACGCGTGGAGCTCTGGCTCGGCCGGCATGAGGTTCCGCCGCCGCCGTGGATCCCCGTGCGGCTGTTCGAGACCACCGCGGAACTCCTGAAGATGGCGGGCGGGATCTCCTGCGACTACTGCCTCGTCCCCGCGGCCATCTCCGACTACGCCCCGGTGAAACGCAAGGGGAAGGTCCCCACGGACAAGGGCCGGCTTTCCCTGGACCTGGAGCCGACGCCGAAGGTCATCGAGGCGATTCGGAAGGAGAGCGCGTGCACGCTCGTCGCGTTCAAGGCGGAGTTCGGCGTCTCGAAGAGCGAGAGGCTGAAGCGCGCGAAGGACCGGATGAAGAGGGCGCGCGCGGAGTTCATCGTCGTGAACGACCTCGGCGAGGTCTCGCGCACGCACACCCACGTCACCGTCCTCGATTCCCGCGGCAGGGCGAAGGAGTTCAAGGGCGCGAAGGCCGAGATGGCGGAGTTCCTCTGGGGGGTCGTCCTCGGTGCCGGCCGAAGCTAGCGCGTTCTGCCCCGGGCACATCACCGCCTTCTTCGAGATCGTCGAGGACCGTGACCCCGTGCGGAAGGGCTCGCGCGGCGCCGGTCTCTGCATCACCCTCGGCGTGCGCTCCCGCGTGAAGGCCCGCCAGCACTCGCGACAGGAGGTCCGCGTCTTCCTGAACCGCGAGCCCCTCCAGCGGTCGACCACGGAGATCGCGGTGGGGCGCCTCATCGGTGGGGCGGCATACCAGGTCTTCGTCCAGATGGACTCGCCCCTCCCCGTGTCCCAGGGTTTCGGGCTCTCGGGGGCCGGGGCGCTCAGCACGGTGATGGCGGTGAACCAGGCCCTGGACCTCGGCCTCAGGCCGCCGCAGCTCGTCGGCATCGCCCACCGCGCCGAGGTCGAGGCGGGGACGGGCCTCGGGGACGTGGTCCCGCAGTCCCAGGGGGGGATGGACATCCGGATGGAGCCCGGAGGTCCGCCGCACGCGCAGGTGAAGCGCCTGCCGCAGGAGATGGACCTCCTCCTCTGCACCACCGGCCTGCCCATGAAGACGAAGGACGTCCTCGGGAACGCCTCCCTGGCGGCGAAGATCACCGCGGTGGGGCACCGGTGCATCGAGGAGTTCGTCGCCGCGCCCACGAAGGAGAACCTGTTCCGCCTCGGGCAGCAGTTCTCCCTGGAGACCGGGCTGGCCTCCCCGCGGACGCGCGACGCGATCGAGGCGTGCAAGATGTACGGCATGGCCAGCATGGCGATGCTGGGCAACGCGGTGTTCGCCACGGGGCAGCTGGAGAACCTCGTCACCGTGCTCACGCCGTTCGGCCCGCGGTACCGGTGCGGCGTCGACAACAAAGGTGCGCGCTTGGTCTAAGCGGTCACTCCGCGAGGCAGAACAGCGTGTCGTCCAAGCCCACGTCGAAGAACCCCAGGCGCGCCCCCGCGTCGAGCCACGCGTGGGCGTAGTAGACCACCGCGAGCGCCTTCTCCAGCTCCCCGCGGTCGCGGAAGTACTTCGCGTCCTCGTAGTAGGCCTTCGCCATGGTGAGGAAGTCCTCGG
>Ga0209751_10003608_pt1 | contig 14980 bp, 27 predicted proteins | sample RifCSP13_1_FD_184019 | JGI IMG/M metagenome (GOLD analysis project Ga0209751, IMG submission 184019) | Soil microbial communities from Rifle, Colorado - Rifle CSP2_sed 13_1 (SPAdes) (version 2) | ecosystem: Environmental > Terrestrial > Deep subsurface > Rock core/Sediment | place: Rifle... | reverse complement strand
GAACCTGACGGTCGAGCTGATCTCGAAGGTGGCGCTGGAGAAGGGGTCGAAGTTCGCCATCCGCGAGGGCGGCCTGACGGTGGGCGCCGGCGTCATCACCGAGATCCTGGAGTAGACCGGCGATGGCGAAGCAGAAGATCCGTATCCGACTCAAGGCCTACGACCACCGCGTGCTCGACCAGTCGGCGCAGCGCATCGTCGAGACGGCCGAACGCACCGGGGCCAAAGTGGTCGGACCGGTTCCCCTGCCGACGCGCATCGAGCGCTTCACCGTGCGTCGTTCCCCCTTCATTGACAAGGACACGCACGAGCACTTCGAGATTCGCACGCATAAGCGCCTGATCGACGTTCTCGAGCCCGATTCGAAGACGATCGATACGTTGATGAGGCTCAATTTGCCGGCGGGAGTGGACATCGAGATCAAGCTCTAATAGCTGTCAGCGGTCAGCTGTCAGCGATCAGCTCTGGCTGAAAGCTGAAAGCTGATGGCTGAAGGCTAAGAGAGGCAGGACAAGATCGTGGCGGAGGTGGGCCCGTAGGGCCCTCGGCCTCCACGGTGACTGTCCTGCGATCGGGGATGATGCAGCCGGGCCGAGGCTGACAGTCCCGTCAAGATCTCGGCAGGAGACAACGGATGAAAGGTTTGATCGGCAAGAAGCTTGGCATGACCCAGGTCTTCGATGAGGGCGGCGCGGTCCATCCCGTGACCCTGATCGAAGCTGGGCCGTGTTTTGTCACCCAGATCCGCCGCCCCGATCGGGATGGCTACTTGGCGGTCCAGCTCGGATTCGGCGAGGCCCCGCCCAAGCGGCTGACAGGCGGACAGCTCGGGCACCTCAAACGCCACGAACTGCCGGCGCTGCGCTTCCTGCGCGAATTCCGTGTGCGCGAGGACGGCGGGATCAAAGAAGGCGATCGGGTGACGGTCGAAGTGTTCGCGCCGGGCGATCACGTCGACGTCGTTTCGACCAGCAAGGGGCGCGGTTTCCAGGGTGGCGTTCGACGTCACGGATTCCATGGCGGGCCGAAGACTCACGGCCAGTCGGACCGACAGCGGGCCCCAGGTTCGCGCGGAGCGACGACCACGCCCGGCCGTGTCTACAAAGGGTCGCGCGGCCCCGGACACATGGGGTCGCAGCGCGTGACATCCCAAAATCTGCGGGTCCAACTGATTGATTCGGAGCGCAACTTGATCGCCGTCGCCGGAAGCGTCCCCGGCCCGCGCGGGGCGCTCGTGGTCCTGAAGGAAGCGCGCAAGCAGTAGCGCGGGAGCGGCGGCGATGAAAGTGGATGTCCTGAACCTGGAAGGCAAGAAGGTCAGCACGGCGGAGCTGCCCGCGGCGATTTTCGAAGCGCCGATCAAGCCGGACCTGATGCACCAGGCATTGGTGCGGCAGCTGGCCAACGCCCGTCTGGGGACTCACTCGACGAAGTCGCGCGGCGAGGTCTCGGGCGGCGGTCGCAAGCCGTGGCGGCAGAAGGGGACCGGACGCGCCCGCGTGGGATCGACTCGCTCGCCGATCTGGGTCGGGGGCGGCAAGGCGCACACGCCCAAGCCGCACAGCCACGCGCTGAGCATGCCGCGGAAGATGCGGCGAGCCGCCTTGCGCTCGGCGCTGTCGGTCAAGGCGGCGCAGTCCGAGATCGTCGTCGTGGAAGACCTTCGCCTCGAGGCGGCCAAGACCGGGCAGCTGGCCAAAGCCCTCCACAGTCTGGTCGGCGGCGCCAGCGCGCTCATCATCCTGCCGGCGGCCGACGAGGGGGTCGCGCGATCCGCGCGCAATCTTGCGCAGGCCAAGACCCTGCGGGCGGAGTATCTGAATATCCGCGACATCCTGGGATTCGACCGCCTGCTGCTTCCGCTCGGCGCGGTCGACGTCATCCAGACTTATTTGGGAGAGTGAGGGACGGCGATGATCACCCTCTACGATGTCCTGCGCCGGCCGCTGGTGACGGAGAAGACGAACTACCAGAGCAGCAAGCTCAAGCAATACACGTTTGAAGTGCCGGTGTCGGCGAACAAGATGCAGATCAAAGACGCCGTCGAGACCCTGTTCGAGGTCTCGGTCGAGCGAGTCAACGTCATCATCCTCCCGCCCAAGCGCACCCGGCGGGCGCGCAGCCGGCGCCTGCGCGTGCGCCGCAGCGCCATGAAGAAGGCGATCGTGACCCTGGCCGAGGGCCAGTCGATCGACGTGTTTCAAGGGGCCAAGTAATGGCGGTCAAGTTATATAAGCCTACTTCACCCGGACGGCGGGGGATGTCGGGAGCGACCTTCGAAGAGATCACGAAGTCGACTCCCGAGCCGTCGCTCATTCGCCCGCGCCACCGCAGCGGTGGGCGCAATGTCCATGGTCGGGTCACCGTCCGGCACCGCGGCGGCGGCCAGCCCCGCTTTATCCGGGTGATCGACTTCAAGCGCGATAAGCGAGGCATCCCGGCGCGCGTGGCGGCGATTGAGTACGACCCGAATCGATCGGCACGCCTGGCGCTGTTGCACTACGCCGACGGCGAGAAGCGCTATATCGTGGCTCCGCTGGGGCTGGGGGTGGGGGATGCGGTGGTGGCGGGCCCGGAAGCCGAGATCCGTCCGGGCAACAGTCTGCCGCTGGCGAATATCCCGCTGGGGACGCTGGTCCACAACCTCGAATTGAAAGAAGGGCGGGGCGGTCAATTGGTGCGGTCGGCGGGAACGGCGGCTCAGTTGCTGGGGAAGGAAGGCGTCTTCGCCGCCGTTCGCCTGCCCTCGGGCGAGGTTCGCCGCATCCGCCAGACCTGCTACGCCACGATCGGCGAAGTCGGGAACGAGGATCACAGCAACATCAAGCTGGGAAAAGCCGGGCGCAAGCGGCATCTGGGCATCCGCCCGACGGTGCGCGGTGCGGCGATGAGCCCGCGCGACCACCCGCACGGCGGCGGCGAGGGCCGGCAACCGATCGGCTTGCCGGGACCCAAATCGCCCTGGGGAAAGCCGACCCTGGGTTATCGCACCCGCCGTAACAAACGATCCGATGACAGCATCATCCGGCGCCGCGCTCGCCGCCGGCGCCGCCGCTAGGACCGGAAGGTTGGGAGGGTAGACCGATGTCGCGTTCTCTTAAGAAAGGCCCATTCGTGGAGCCGAAGCTGCTCCAGAAAATCGAGCAGATGAACCAGCGCGGCGAGAAGAAGGTCATCCGCACCTGGAGCCGGGCGAGCACGGTCTTCCCGCAAATGGTGGGCCATACGGTGGCGGTGCACGACGGGCGGCGCCACGTGCCGATCTACATCACCGAGAACATGGTGGGGCACAAGCTCGGCGAATTCGCCCCGACCCGCACCTTCCGCGGCCATTCCACCCGCGAGAAGGCGACGACCACGACCACGGCCACGGCCGCTCCGGTGGAGCCCAGCTAGACCATGGCCGAAGAACACGACGTCCGAGCCTCCGCCCGGTTCGTGCTGGCTTCGGCCCAGAAAGTGCGGTTGGTCGTCGATCAGGTGCGCGGCCGCCCGGCCAAGGAAGCGCTGGATTGGCTGCGCTTCAGCCGCAAGGCGGCAGCCGAGCCGGTTCGGAAGGTCATCCACTCGGCGATGGCCAATGCCGAGAAGAATTTCGGGCTCAACCCCGATGACTTGGTCGTGGCCCGGATCTGGGCCGACGAGGGCCCGACGCGGCGCTGGCGCCGCTTCGGGGCGCGTGGCCGGTTCAAGCCGATCCTGCGGCGGTCCTCGCATATCACCGTCATTCTGCGCGAACGCCCCGGCGCCGCCGGCTGAGAGAAGGAGCAGGCATGGGACGCAAGGTCCATCCGATCGGGTTCCGGCTCAAGATCAACAAGCCGTGGGAGTCGCGTTGGTTTGCCAGCCGTGCGAAGTATGCCGACCAGCTGCATGAAGACCGGAAAATCCGCGAGCTGGTGGCCAGGACGATGCCGCGCGCCGGCATCGCCGGGATCGACATCGAGCGCTACCCGAACAACATTCACATCACGATCAACACGGCCAAGCCCGGAATCGTCATCGGCCGCAAGGGCGCCTCGGTGAAGGAGCTGCGCCGGGCGATCGAAGAGCTGACCGGCACCAAGATCAAGCTCGATATTCACGAGATCAAGGAACCCGATCTTCAGGCTCGTCTCGTGGCCGAGAACATTGCCAGCCAGTTGGAGCGCCGCATCAGCCACCGCCGGGCGATGCAGCGAGCCGTGGGTCAGGCGATGCGACAGGGCGCCGGCGGGATCAAGGTGATGTGTGCCGGCCGCCTGTCGGGAATCGAAATGGCCCGGCGGGAGTGGATGCGCGAAGGCCGCGTGCCGGCCCAGACGCTGCGGGCCGACATCGACTTCGCCAAAGCCGAAGCCCTCACGACCCATGGCCGAATCGGTGTCAAGGTGTGGATCTACCGCGGCGACGTCCAGCCGGAGGCCTTCGAAAAGGCCGAGTCGATGGACGTCTACGTCAGCGAGTGAGTGACTGAGGTGCGATGATGTTGTTCCCGAAACGTGCCAAGTGGCGCAAGCAATCGCGCGGCCGGATGAAGGGCCTCGACCGGCGCGGGGCCGAGGTCGATTTCGGCGAGTTCGGCCTGCAGGCGCTCGAGCCGGGGTGGGTCACCGCCCGCCAGATCGAGGCCGCCCGCCGCACGCTGGTGCGCTACATGAAACGGCGCGGCAAGGTCTGGATCCGCATCTTTCCCGACAAGCCGGTGACGCAGAAGGCGGCCGAAACGCGCATGGGCAAGGGCAAGGGCGCCGTCGACCATTATGTCGCCGTCGTGCGGCCCGGGCGGGTGCTGTTCGAGCTCTCCGGCCTGCCGGAAGACCATGCCCGGGAAGCGTTCAGACTGGCATCGCACAAGCTGGCGATCAAGACGCGCTTCGTCGAGCGCTATGACCGGATCGGAGCGAGTGAGCGATGATCGCGCTTCGCATCCCGAAGGGGATCCCCCCGCCTGCCATTAACGCCAGAAGGAGGGCGGCGGGATGAAGGCCAGCGAGATTCGCGATCTGAGCCCGGAGGAGATCCAAAGCCGGCTCGACGAAGCCCGCGAGAAATATTTCCGGCTGCGGTTCCAGCTGGCCAGTGGCCAGCTCAAGAACACGGCCAATCTGCGCCAGGCCCGTCGCGACATCGCCCGTCTGGCGACGATCCTGCGCCAACGGGAAAGGGAACAGGTATGATCAACGAGCGTCGAAGATTGACGGGCGTGGTGACGGCCGCCCGGTTGGAGAAAACGGTGACGGTCCGCATCAATCAGAGTTTCCGCCATCCGCTGTACCAGAAGGTGGTGCGTCGGAGCAAGGATTACCTGGTGCACGACGAGCAAGGCTGCCGTCCCGGCGACCAGGTGCGCATCGTCGAAAGCCGCCCGATCTCCAAGCGCAAGCGGTGGGTGGTCGAAACCATCCTGCGGCGCGCCGCCGAGGCCGTTGTGGCGGCGCAAGCCGAAGAGATCATCGAGCCGACCCTGACGCATGAGGCGGCGGGATGATTCAGCACGAGACGCGGCTGAAGGTTGCCGACAACACCGGCGGCCGGGAGCTGCTGGTGATTCATGTCATGGGCGGCTCGCGCCGACGCGTGGGGAGCATCGGCGATGTGGTCGTGGCCACCGTCAAGTCGGCGGGGGCCCACGGCGCCGTCCACAAGAGCGAGATCGTTAAGGCGGTGATCGTGCGCATCGCCAAGGAGTATCGCCGCGAGGACGGCTCCTACATTCGTTTCGACGACAACGCCGCCGTCATCCTGGACGCCGATGGGGTCAACCCGAAGGGGACGCGTATCTTTGGGCCCGTGGCGCGCGAGCTGCGCGAGCGAGGGTTCACCAAGATTGTTTCGCTGGCGCCGGAAGTCTTGTAAGCGGCGCAGCGGAGGGAACGACGTGAAAATCAAGAAGGGCGATACGGTCGAGGTCATCAGCGGTCGGGACAAGGGAATGCGCGGGGAGGTCCTGCGCACCCTGCCTGAGGACAGCCGAGTGGTCGTACAGGGCGCCAACCTGCGCAAGAAGCATCAGCGGCAGATCCAGGCCGGCGGGCGGACGATGAATCCGGGTGTGATCCAATTTGAGGCGCCGCTGGATATCGGCAAGGTCATGCTCGTTTGTCCGAAGTGCGGAGAATTGGTCCGGGTAGCGGTGCGGCGCGACGAAGGCACGGCCCGCCGGGTGTGCAAGCAATGCGAGTCGGTCATCGACTCCGGATAGGATGCGTCAGGCGGCCATGTCTCATTATCTGCAGGAACGCTATCGGAAAGAAATCGGCCCGGCCCTGATGAAGGAGACCGGAGTGCGCAGCCCGATGCAGGTGCCGCGCCTGAAGAAAATCATCGTCAATGTCGGCGTAGGCGAGGCGCTCGAGAATGCCAAGGCCCTGGATGCGGCGGTGGAGGATATGACTGTCATTACCGGGCAGCGTCCCGTGGTGACTCGAGCGCGCAAGAGCATCTCCAATTTCAAGTTGCGCGAAGGGCGATCGATCGGGCTCAAGGTCACCTTGCGCGGCGAGCGGATGTGGTCGTTTTTCGACCGGCTGGTGAACGTGGCGCTGCCCCGCACCCGCGACTTCCGCGGCGTCTCGGCCCACAGCTTCGACGGCCGGGGCAACTACACGATGGGGATCCGGGAACAGCTGATCTTCCCGGAAATCGTCTACGACAAGATCGACAAGATCCGCGGCTTCGAAGTGACGCTGGTCACGGACGCCCCCGACGACGAACAGGGGCGTCGGCTGCTGCAGCTGCTGGGCGTGCCGTTCCGGAGAGGCGAATAGTATGGCGAAGAAATCGATCATCATTCGGGAAACCCGGCGCCGGTACAAGAACCAGGTGCGCAATCGCTGCCGGATCTGCGGCCGGCCGCGCGGGTATATCCGGCGTTTCGCCATGTGCCGCATCTGCTTCCGCGAGCAGGCCCTGGAGGGCAAGATCCCGGGCGTGGTGAAGGCCAGTTGGTGACGGGCGAGGGAGAGACAGGATGAGCCTTACCGATCCGATTGCCGATATGTTGACTCGTATACGCAACGGGCTGCTGGCCGGTCACACCGTCATCGCCCTTCCCTCGTCGAAGATCAAAGTGGCCATCGCCGGGATTCTCCAGGAGGAAGGCTACATTGAAAGCTACGAGGTGGCGCCTCAGGAGGGGAAGCCCCAGCCGGTGTTGCGGCTCCATCTCAAGTACGTTGGAGAGCGGCGGGAGCGCCGGCCGGTGATCAGCGGGTTGAAGCGTGTCAGCCGACCCGGCCGACGCGTCTACACCGGCAAACGCGAGATCCCTTGGGTGCGCTCGGGAATCGGCGTGGCGATCCTCTCGACTCCCAAAGGCGTGATGAGCGGCTCGCGCGCCCGCCAACTCGGCGTCGGCGGCGAAGTTCTGTGTCAGATTTGGTGATGGGAGGCTGAGGTGTCGCGCATCGGTCGAATGCCGGTCGAACTGCCCGACGGCGTGGAGGTGAAAGTCGTCGGGCGCCACGTGAAGGTGCGTGGACCCAAGGGCGAGCTGGCCCGCAGCTTTCATCCCGACATGAGGATCGCCGTCGCCGGGAAGGCGGTTCGGGTCGAACGGCCGTCGGATGAGCCCCGGGCGCGTGCCTTGCACGGATTGACGCGGGCCTTGTTGAACAACATGGTGCTTGGCGTCAGCCGAGGCTTCAGCCGCGAGCTCCAGGTGGAAGGCGTCGGTTATCGGCCGGAGCTGGAAGGAAAGGACTTGGTCCTGTATGTCGGCTTCTCCCATCCGGTGAGGGTTCCACCCCCGGCGGGAATTGCCTTCGACGTGGATACCAAGGCGCGCCAGATTCGAGTGACCGGGAGCGACAAGGAACTCGTCGGCCAGGTCGCCGCCGACATTCGCAAGGTGCGCCCGCCCGAACCCTACAAGGGCAAGGGCATCCGTTATGTCGGCGAGCATGTTCGCCATAAGGCCGGCAAGGCCGGCAAGGTGACCTAGCATGGGACATCACACCCGCAGAGAGGCCCGCGCCCGGCGCCAGTCACGCGTGCGCCAGAAAGTCGCCGGGACGGCCGAGCGACCGCGGCTGAATGTCTTCCGCAGCATCTCGCAGATGTACGCTCAGCTGATCGACGATGGCGCCGGCCGCACGATGGTCGCCGCCTCGACTCTCGAGGCTGAGGTCAAGACCCACGCCGATGGCCTCAACAAGACCGAGCAGGCCAAACTGGTCGGGACCCTGGTCGCCGAACGGGCCCGGGCTAAAGGGATTCAGCAAGTGATCTTCGATCGAGGCGGCTATCGCTACCACGGACGCGTGCGCGCCCTGGCCGAAGCCGCCCGCAAGGCAGGGCTCGAGTTCTGAGCGGCAAGCCATCCAGCCGTCCAGGTCCTTAGCCTGGAGCGGCGGGACGATGGCGCCGTCGAGAGAGGGAGTCTGTGAGACGAAATCCACGTGATCGTTCGGAAGAACGCGACGAGTTCGATGAGCGCGTGATCGACATCGCCCGGGTGGCCAAGGTTGTCAAGGGCGGACGGCGCTTCTCTTTCCGGGTAACCGTTGTCGTCGGCGACAATCGGGGCAAGGTCGGATTGGGCGTCGGCAAGGCGCGCGGGGTGCCCGAGGCGATTCACAAGGCCTCCGATCGAGCACGACGCGCCATGGACCGCGTCCCGCTAGCGGGGACGACGATCCCCCACGAGGTCATCTCGAAGCACGGCGGGGCGCGGGTGTTGCTCAAGCCCGCCTCCCCCGGCACCGGGGTGATCGCCGGCGGCGCCGTCCGCGCCGTCCTCGAGGCGGCCGGCGTGCGCGACATCTTGACCAAGTCGCTGGGCAGTGCCAACGTGCTCAATGTCGCGACGGCCACGCTGGACGCCCTGCAGTCGCTCAAGCGGGTCGAGGACGAGGCCGCCCAACGCGGCAAGCCGGCCGAGGCCTTGCGACCCTTCTGGGAGCGGCGCCGTCATGGCTGAGACCAAGGCCAAGCTGCTGCGGATCACGCTGGTGCGCAGCCCGATCGGGTACAGCCTCCGTCAGAAGCGGACCGTCCGAGCGCTCGGCCTTCGCCGTATGCATCAGACCGTGCAGAAGTCGGACTCGCCGGCGTTGCGAGGGATGCTGTCCAGCGTGCGGCACCTGCTGCGCGTTGAGGAGTAGGTCATGAAGCTCCACGATCTCAAACCCCGCCACGGCTCCGTCCGACGTCGCAAACGGGTCGGCCACGGCATCGCCGCCGGGCAGGGCAAGACGGCCGGCCGCGGGACCAAAGGCGAGGGCGCCCGCGCCGGGACGGGAGGCAAGATCTTCCGCCAGGGCGGCAATGTGCCCTTCTTCCGCCGACTCCCTTTCAAACGCGGTTTCACCAATATCCGCCGCGTGCAGTGGAACGAAGTGAATGTTGGACGCCTGGGTGGCTTCCAACCGGAGAGCGATATCACTCCGGACGCGCTGGGTCAGGCCGGACTTCTCCGCGACCCGGCGCTGCCCGTCGTGCTGTTGGCCCACGGCGATATCTCGGTGCCCTTGCGGGTGAAGGTCCATCGCATCAGCCGGGCGGCGCGCGCCAAGATCGAGGCCGCCGGCGGCTCGGTGGAGGTATTGGCGCGATGACCCAGAGGTCGGCCCGGAACGGAAGGGCGATATGAGGCGGTCCCCCTGGCGGTTCCTTTGGATCTCGCCGGACATTCGCAACCGCCTGCTGTTCACGGGGCTGATCCTCGTGATCTACCGCTTCGCGGCCCACGTTCCCGTCCCGAACGTCGATCGGGGCGCGCTCGCCGGGCTGTTCGGGCAGAACCCGCTGTTCAATCTGCTCGATCTGCTTTCGGGTGGGACGGTTTCGAATTTCTCCATTCTGGCGATGGGGGTCTACCCGTACATCACCGCCCAGATCATCCTGCAGCTTCTGGTGCCGATCATCCCGTCGCTGCAGCGGATGAGCGAGGAGGACCCGCGGCAGGCGCGCAAGTGGATGGAACGCTGGACCTTCATCCTGGCCGTGCCGATGGCGGCGCTCAACGCCGTCGGGCAGATCCAGCTCTTTCAGCAGTTCGCCCCGCCGGGGACGTCGATCCTGATCAATGCGTTCGGCACCAACGTGTCGACGCTGACGATGATCATCACTATGACCGCCGGCACGATGTTCGCCATCTGGCTCGGCAACTTGATCTCGGAAAACGGCCTGCGCAATCAGGGCCTGTCGATCATCATTTTCTCCGGGATCGTCGCTCGCATGCCGGCCAATTTCGCCAGCATCCTGGCCGACGAACAGTCTCGCCTGGCGCTGCTGGTCGTCCTGATCGTGGTCACCCTGGGCACGATCGTGGCCATCGTCTTCGTCCAGGAGGGTCGGCGCAATGTGCCGGTGATGTATCCTGGCCGACGCATGGGCAATCGGATGTCGATGCCGGTCAAGGGGACGTTGCCGCTAATGGTCAACATGGCCGGCATGATCCCGCTCATTTTCGCCCAAACGTTGATTACCTTGCCGGCCCTGCTGGCGCAGTTCTTCGTCAATGCCCAATCGTCGGTGCTGCAGAACCTCGCCTTGGGGATGCAGGCTACCTTCGGCGGCGGTTCGAACGCCTACTGGCTGCTGTATTTCGTGCTCGTCGTCGGCTTCACCTTCTTCTATACCGATGTGCTCTTCCAGCAGCAGAACTACGGAGAGAATTTGAAACGGGCCGGCGCTCAGATCCCGGGCGTCACGCGCGGCGCCGCAACGCAGAAGTACCTGACTCGCGTGCTGCGACGGATCACGCTGCCCGGGGCGTTCTTCCTCGGGTTCATCGCCATTCTGCCGTTTCTGCTGACGTTGGTTCTCCAGACCGGCGGATCGAATCCGGGTTTGCTGGCCACTTCGTCGGCCGGGTTGTTGATCGTGGTCGGGGTCGTGCGCGATGTTTACCGTTCGATTGAGGCCGAGCTCAAGTTGCGCGGGTATGACTCGGCGGTGCTTGTTCGCTAAGGCGAGGTGTGGCGCTCTTCGTGATCCTGCTCGGCCCACCCGGTGCGGGCAAGGGCACCCAGGCCAAGCGTCTGACTGAGACGCTCGGGATTCCCCAGATTTCGAGCGGCGACCTGTTCCGCCAGCACGTGCAGGCCGCCTCCGAGCTGGGCCAGTTGGCCAAGACGTATCTCGACAAGGGGATGTTGGTGCCGGACGACGTGACGATCGGAATGGTGGGGGAACGGCTGTCGCGAGCCGACTGCGCCCAGGGCGCTTTGCTCGATGGATTCCCGCGCACCGTCGCTCAGTCGGATGGATTGGATGCGCAGCTGGCCGCGCGAGGCGCCGCCGTCAACCTGGTGGTCAAAGTACGCGTTCGGCGCGAAGTTCTGGTGCGGCGGCTCTCGGGCCGCCGAATGTGCCGCCAGGCGGGACACATTTATCACATCGAGTACCATCCGCCGGCGCGACCGGAGGTGTGCGACATCGACGGCTCGCCGCTTGTGCAGCGTGATGACGACCGGGAGGGCACGGTCGAAAAGCGGATCCAGGTCTATCTCGACCAGACGGCGCCGCTCGAGGCCCACTACCGCGACCGGGGCTTGCTGTTCGAGGTCGATGGCGAACGCCCGGTCGCCGAAGTGACCGAGGCGCTGCTCCAGGAGATCGCTCGAAGGACACCGGCATGACGTGGCGGCGTGGCATCGAAATCAAGAACGCAGCCGAGCTGGAGCGCATGCGCCAGGCGGGCCGGGTTAACGCCGAAGCACTGCTGGCAGCGGTGGCCGTGGTCCGGCCGGGCGTGACGACCTCCGAGATCGACCAGGCGGCAGCCGAGATTCTGCGCCGGCATGGTGCGACGCCGGCTTTCCTGGGCTACCCCGGACCGACGCCGTACCCGGCCGTCACGACCGTCAGCGTCAACGAAGAGCTCGTCCACGGGATCCCGGGCCGCCGGCGGCTAAAGGAAGGCGACATCGTCAGCATCGACTGTGGGGCGATCGTCGAAGGCTTTGTCGGCGACTCGGCCGTCACCGTGCCCGTGGGAGAGATCCCGCCCGAGGCCTGGCGCCTGCTCGAGGCGACTTTGGCGGGGCTGTGGGCCGGTGTCGGCGAGATGAAGGTCGGGCGGCGCACCGGCGACGTTTCCGCCGCCATTCAACAGGCGGTCGAGGGCCGCGGCTTCAACGTGACGAAGGACTACACCGGTCATGGGGTGGGGCGGGCGATGCACGAAGATCCCCAGGTTCCCAATTATGGTGTCGCCGGCAAGGGGCTGCTACTCCGTCCCGGGATGACCATCGCGCTGGAACCGATGGTGTTGGCCGGAGGGTCGGAAACGAGGGTGTTGGACGACGGCTGGACGGTCGTCTCGCGCGATGGGCGACGGACCGCCCATTTCGAACATAGCGTGGCGGTGACAGCCGGCGGCCCGGTGATGCTGACGACCCTCGAAGATCCGCGTCTGGACGGACCACGGGCATCTTGGTATAATAACTTCTTTGCTGGCCGGCCCAGCTTGGCCGAAGCCCAGGGAGTTTTGACGTCATGAAGGTCTCGTCTTCCATCCGCAAGCGCTGCCCGAAATGCAAGATCGTGCGGCGGAATCGTCGTGTGTACGTGATCTGCGACAACCCGCGGCACAAGCAGCGACAGGGATAACAGCATGGCCAGAATCGAAGGCGTCGATTTGCCGCGGGAAAAGCGGGTGGAGATCGGGCTGACCTACCTGTATGGAATCGGCCGGACCAGGGCGCTCGAGTCCCTGGCCGCCGCCGGCGTCAGCCCCGACACTCGGGTGCGCGACCTGACCGAGGACGAAATCACCCGGCTGCGCGACCACATTCAAAAGTACACCGTTGAAGGTGAGCTGCGACGGGAAGTGCAGCTGAGCATCAAACGGCTGGTCGATATCGGCTCCTATCGTGGATTGCGCCACCGCCGCAACCTGCCGGTGCGCGGTCAACGGACAAAGACAAATGCCAGGACCCGCAAGGGGCCCAAGAAGACCGTCGCCGGGCGCGGCCGCCGGCGTGGGGCGAAGAAGAAGTAACGGCTGGGTCCTCCTGGGGATCCGGATCACGCGGGAAGGCGGAGACGAATGGTACGAAAGACGAAGGCGACTCGCCGGGCGGGCAAGACCAAGGCCCGCCGCACCCTGGCCCATGGGCGGGTGCATATTCACGCCACCTTCAACAACACGATCGTGACGATCACGGATACCCAGGGCAATGCGTTACTTTCGGGCTCGGCTGGGCGCGCCGGATTCAAAGGCTCGCGGAAGAGTACCCCTTTTGCCGCCCGGATGGCGGCGCAGGAGACGATGTCCGCCGCAGCCGACCTGGGGCTTCAGGAGGTGGACATCTTGGTCAAGGGCCCGGGCCCGGGGCGCGAGGCGGCCATTCGAGCCGTTCAGGCCTCGGGAGTCCGAGTGCGCCTGATCAGTGATGTCACGCCGATCCCGCACAACGGCTGCCGGCCCCCGAAGAAGCGCAGGATGTGATCGAGGAAGCTTCCCGCGAACTTCAAGCTCGCGGGAAGCCAAGAAGATAAAGGACTTATGGCCAAATACACCGGACCTGTCTGCAAGCTGTGTCGTCGGGAAGGCGAAAAGCTCTTCCTCAAGGGCCAGCGCTGTTTCACGCCGAAGTGTTCCTTCGAGCGCCGCGGCTATCCCCCAGGCGACCACGGCCGCGACGCCCAATTCCGGCGCCGGCGCGTCTCCGACTATAGCCGGCAGCTGCGCGAAAAGCAGAAGGCTCGCCGCCTGTTCGGCACGAGCGAGCGCCAGTTCCGGCGCTTCTACGAGCGCGCCTTGCAGCGCCGCGGCATGACCGGGGAGAACCTGCTGACGACCTTGGAGCGGCGACTGGATAACGTCGTCTTCCGGCTGGGGTACTCCGAGAACCGGGCCCACGCCCGCCTGCTCGTCACCCACGGCCACTTCAATGTCAATGGTCGTCGGACCGACGTGCCGTCGGTGCTGGTCCGCCCGGGGGATCTGATCGAGGTCCGCGCCGGCTCGCGCCAGCGTCCTTACTTCAAGGGTCTGCCGAATCTGGCGGAGACGCGCAACGCGCCACGCTGGCTGGAACGGGACGTGTGGGGATTGACCGGGAAGGTTTTGCACGCGCCGGAACGGCAAGACGTTGACGCCACTTTGAACGAACAGTTGATCGTCGAATTCTACTCGCGCTAGGCCCTGGCCGCCGGAGGGTACCTGTGTTCAGCACTAGTATGGTGATGCCGAAGATCGAGCGCGAAGCCGTGGCCCGCAACTACGGCAAGTTCGTCATCAGCCCGCTCGAGCGCGGTTACGGGATTACGCTTGGAAATGCCATGCGGCGCGTCCTGCTGGCCTCGTTGGAAGGGTCTGCGGTGACCTCGGTCCGCCTCAACGATGCCGCCCACGAGTTTACGGACCTGGCCGGCGTGCGCGAGGACGTGCTGCAGGTCATGCTCAATGTCAAGCAGCTGCGGCTCAAGCTGCACGAGGGCGACTCGGCCCGTCTGCGGCTCGAAGTTCGGGGCGAAGGCGTCGTCACCGCCGCCGATATCATGGCCCCGGCCGAGGTCGAGATCGTCAACCCCGAGCTGTACCTGTTTACGGTCGATGATGAGAAGGCGCACCTCGAGATGGAGATGAACGCGCAACGCGGGCGGGGTTACTCGCCGTCCGACGAGCGCGGTCGCCTCCCCATCGGCGAGCTGCCGACCGACGCCATCTTCACTCCGGTCCGGCGCGTCAACTATGAAGTGGGCCATGCCCGCGTCGGCCAGGATACCAACTTCGATCGGTTGATCATCGAGATCTGGACCGATGGCACGATCAAGCCCGAGGCCGCGCTGAGCCGCAGCGCCCAGATTCTGATCGCCCATCTGCGAGACATCGCCGGCGTCACCGAAGAGAGCCTGCTGGCGGCGGCGGCCCGGGAAGAGCAGCCGCGCATGGCGAGCGAGATCTACGACATCCCGATCGAGAACCTGGACCTCTCGGTGCGGGTCTTCAACTCGCTCAAGCGAACGGGCATTACGACGGTCGGCGAAGTGCTCGACATGTTGGACAAGGGCCCCGACGCCATGCTCTCGATTCGCAACTTCG
>Ga0209751_10003604_pt1 | contig 14983 bp, 13 predicted proteins | sample RifCSP13_1_FD_184019 | JGI IMG/M metagenome (GOLD analysis project Ga0209751, IMG submission 184019) | Soil microbial communities from Rifle, Colorado - Rifle CSP2_sed 13_1 (SPAdes) (version 2) | ecosystem: Environmental > Terrestrial > Deep subsurface > Rock core/Sediment | place: Rifle... | reverse complement strand
GTCTTTTGAGAGGGTCTGGCACCAGGTCGTCGCCGCCTGGCAGAATACGGTACCTGCTCCAGCAGTTCAGCCGGAACAGGCCAGGCGCGCGCGGCGCGGGCTGCAGGCAGAACATGGAGGCCCGCGCCAGGCAGAAGAGATCGCCGCCTTCATCACCAGATTGAGTAAGGGCAGGCGTTCGCTGGACCGGGCGGACATCATGGCTGCTTTTGGGGAGCGGGCTTTCCTGCTGCTGCGCCAGGATGGCAACCTGGCGGGGCTGGCTGGTTGGCAGGTGGAAAATCTGGTGGCGCGCACCTCCGAGGTCTACCTGGAGCCGGGGCTGCCCTATGGGGAAGCCATGCGGGTAATGATGGAAGAGATCGAACGCGCCTCCGCTGAACTGCTTTGTGAAGCCTCCCTGGTGTTCCTGCCCCCACACCTGGCCCGCCACGAGTCGGTCTGGAAGGCGCTCGGGTATGAAATCCGCCAGTCCAAAAGCCTGGGTGTGCGCGCCTGGGAGGAGGCCGCCATCGAATCGATGCCGGTGGGTACCGTGTTGCTCTTCAAGCAGCTGCGTAAAGACCGGGTTCTCCGGCCGGTTTAGCCGGCTGCCCGCTGTTACAGATTAATACCTGGCAAGGGGCTTGCACCTTTCTAAACAATACACACTTTTCTCTGGGTTTTAAGGCACGTGACCGATATTATTAATGGCCTGATCAACAACCTTCTCTTCACTTTCGAGCGCCTGGATTGGTTGGGGGTGCTCGACCTGTTCCTTGTCACAGCCATCTTTTTTACCATCTTGCGTTGGCTGCGAGATACCCAGGCCCTGGTGCTGCTCAGAGGAGTGTTCCTCTTGATTGCCTTGATCAGCTTGCTGACCAGCCTGGAAGTCCTGCCGGCTTTTTCCTGGTTGATGCGCATCTCCCTGCCGGCGCTCCTGCTGGCAGTGCCGGTGGTCTTTGCTCCGGAGATCCGCCGGGCGTTGGAACGCTTGGGGCGCGCCGGCTCGATCCTGGACGGCAGCCGGGCGACTTCGACTACCCCGGAAGATATTCAAAACATGATCAATTCAGTCGTGAGTGGAGCCGCGCGCCTTTCCGAAAGGCGGCATGGGGCCTTGATCGTCCTGCAGCGCCTGGATGGCTTACAAGAGTACGTCCAGACTGGAGTGCGTTTGGATTCACGGCTCACCCCCGAGTTGCTGTTGCAGATCTTTTACCCCAACACGCCGCTGCACGATGGGGCGGTGATCCTGGCTGGCAGCCGGGTGATCGCCGCCTCCTGTGTACTGCCGCTCTCTTCCAGCGGTGTGCTTTCCAGGTCGCCGGAACGGCAGATGGGGTTGCGCCACCGCGCCGCCCTGGGCATCTCGGAAGTCAGCGATGCAGTCGCGGTCGTCATTTCGGAGGAAACCGGCTCCATCTCGGTCGTCCATGCCGGGCGCATGATCCGCCGGTTGGATGCCGAGCGACTGGAAAATATCCTGGAAGCCTTGTTTAAACCCTTACAGACTCGCAAAGGGTTTGGCGGCTTCTTGAATCGCTTGTTCCTTCGGATGGACAGGCCGCGGCGGGAGGAGGTGTAGCGTGCGCTCCCCGCTCCGTTGGCTGCTTGGCAACTTGAGCACGCTGATCCTTTCCTTCGCCCTGGCGGTTGTGGTGTGGATCTCGGCAGTCACCGCCGCCAATCCGAATATCGAGCGGGTCCGCTCTGTCTCGCTGGACGTGGTCGGCCTCGATCCGGACAAACTGGTCACCAGCAATATCCCCGAACAGGTGCGGGTCACGCTGCGCGCCCCCACCTCCGTCATGGACAGCATCACCAGCACAGATCAGGCCGTGCGCGCCTGGGTGGATGTCTCAGGATTGGAAGCCGGCACCCACGAAATCGAAATCGTGGCGAACGTGGAAGCCAATTACCAGCCCGCGGATGTGACCCAGGTCAGTCCACAGATTATCACCGTCACCCTCGAGCCCTTGCTCTCGCGCACCATGCCAGTCCAGCTTGAAGTGGATGGAGAGCCGGCGGTGGGTTACCAGAAAGGCCAGCCAACTTACGAACCGGCCAGTGTGACCATCTCGGGAGCCGAATCCCTGGTATCTAATGTCGAGGAAGTGCAGGCTTCCCTGGATATATCCGGCGCTACCGAGACGTTCGACACGGACCTGCCGGTGGTCGCCCTGGATTCCCAGGGAGAGCCGGTAAATGGGTTGACCCTCACTCCAGGAGAAATCCAAATAAATCAGCCGATCTTCCTCCAGGGTGGCTACCGGAACGTGATTGTACGGGTGATCACTGCGGGTCAGCCCGCCAGCGGGTACAAACTCACCAATATCACTGTCTCGCCGTTAAACGTGGTCGTCTTTTCTTCCAACCCGCAGCTGGTCAACGATCTGCCCGGATATGTCGAAACGGTGCCGGTCGACCTGGAGGGCGTCGAGGATGATTTCGATACCTTCGTCGCCCTCAACGTGCCGGAAGGGGTCTCGGTCGTCGGAGATCAGGCGGTGCTGGTGCGGGTCAGCATCGCAGCGATCGAGGGCAGCCTGACCCTCACCCTGCCAGTCGTACCAATCGGCCTGCTGCCCACCCTGGCGGCTGAGATTTCACCCGCCACAGTGGATGTGATCCTTGCCGGTCCGGTCCCCGTTCTCAGCGGGCTGCAGTCGACCGATATTCGCGTCGCGATCGACCTCACTGGCTTAGAACTGGGCACTTACCAGGTGGAGCCAGTCGTGGATGTGCTTCCCGATCGGGTGAGCGTCGAGGCTATTCTGCCATCGACAGTCGAGGTCACTATCCTGATTGCCCCGACCGCAACGGCGACGATCCCCGTTACTCCAACCCCGCTCACCACCCCACAACCTTAAGGATGGCGATGGCGAAACCGGTCGTAGCCCTGGTTGGGCGTCCTAACGTAGGGAAGAGCACCCTGTTTAACCGCCTCGCCGAGGAACGCCTGGCTGTGGTTGACGAAGTGCCGGGCACCACGCGCGACCGGTTGCTGGCCGAGGCGGATTGGGCTGGTTTTACCTTTACGATCGTGGATACCGGTGGGATCGACCCGACCCTGACTGCGCGGGGTCACGGCAAGGAACCTCTCTCGGTTGGTTCGGCACAGTTCATCGATCAGATCCGGATACAGGCCGAGGTCGCTATCCGCGAGGCGGATGCGGTCCTGTTCTTGGTCGATGCGGAGAGTGGTGTCACCCCGGCAGACGAGGAGGTGGCCCAGATCCTGCGCCGGAACCAGCGCCTACGGGACGGCAAACCTTTCCCACCCGTTTTTCTGGTGGTCAACAAAGCAGACAGCCAGGGCAAACGCAACCTGGCCTACCAGTTCTACGAATTAGGCATGGGGGAGCCGTTCCCCATTTCCGCGATCCACGGCACGGGGACCGGCGACCTGCTGGATGCGCTGGTGGCAACCTTCGAAGAAGAGGCCGAGCAGGAGGACGACGAATCGGTCAAGATCGCCATCGCCGGCAAGCCGAACGTGGGGAAGTCCACGCTGCTCAACCGCCTGCTAGGCCAGGAGCGCGCCATCGTCAGCGAGATCCCCGGTACCACCCGAGACGCCATCGACACCTACCTGGAATACGAGGACATCCCTCTCACCTTGATCGATACGGCTGGCATTCGCCGGCGTGGGCGCATCGAACCCGGGGTCGAAAAGTATAGCGTATTGCGCACGCTGCGCGCCATCGAGCGCGCCAGCGTCGTCGTCCTGGTGGTGGATGCCACCACCGGGCTGACCGCCCAGGACGCGCACATCGCCGGGTTTATCCTGGAAGCCTGGAAGAGCGCGCTGGTCGCCGTAAATAAATGGGATGCCATTCCGAAAGACACTTACACGATGGAGCAATTCACCCAGCAGGTGCGCCAGGATTTGAACTTCATGCCCTACGTGCCGGTGCTGTACATCTCAGCCAAGACCGGACAGCGGGTCGATCAAGTGCTGCCGACTGCCTTGAGGGTGCACGAGGAGCGCCTGGTGCGCCTGTCCACTTCCCAGCTCAATCAGGTGATTCAGAAGGCGCAGGACAAGCACCCGGCGCCCTCGCACGCCGGACGGCAGCTCAAGATCTACTATGGCACCCAGGTGCGCAGCGATCCACCCACCTTCCTGTTGTATGTAAACGATCCCCAGCTGGCCCATTTTACCTACCAGCGTTACCTCGAAAACCGCATCCGGGAGACGTACGGTTTCCTGGGCACACCGATCCGCCTGGTTTTCCGCGCCCGCCGCTAAGGCTGCCATGCTGCTGGAGACGGACATAAGAGGAATCTAAGAAAGTCCCCCGCCAGGGCGGCCCTACCTTGACCTGCCTCATTCCGGCTCTTATAATGATTTTATAGTTTGCTGAGAGGATTAGAGATTGTTTATCCGGCCACCAGTTTGCGTTTGAATTAACGATTCTTTAAGCCGGCTGGCCAGCTCTTGCCCTCCCTTTAGACCGGCTTTATAATCCTTCCGACGGTTTAAGGAGAACCAGTTTGGAGCAGTTCCATACCGATCCGATTCCGGACATTACCCAGACAGACAGCAGGCGCCCTGGTTTTTTACGCTTCCTGTTGGATGTGGTCGAGACGCTGATCTTATCGGTGATCCTGTTTGCCGCTATCAACGCCGTATCGGCGCGCATCCGGGTGGATGGCGCCAGCATGGAGCCAACACTCCGGAGTGGCGAGTTCGTCATCGTCAATAAACTGGCTTACATGCTCGGAAAGCCACAGGTTGGGGACGTGATCGTTTTTCATTATCCGCGCGACCCCTCCCAAGAGTATATCAAGCGGGTGATCGGCCTTCCCGGCGACCAGATCAGCGTGCGTGAGGGGCAGGTTTATGTGAACGAACAGCCCTTGGAAGAAGATTACATCGCCGCCTCTCCAGTCTATGAATACGACCAGAATGTACCAGAAGAAGCCCTCTTTGTCTTGGGCGATAACCGGAATAATTCCTCCGATTCGCATAATTGGGGTTCCGTCCCACTCGATTATGTGGTGGGAAAGGCGTTGTTTGTCTATTGGCCACCGACGGAATGGGGGGCGCTCGAACAGCCCTCTCCGGTCAGTGCCGCTCCTTAATCAAGGGGTAGGGTTTCGCTTTCAAAGCAGTCAACGATATTTGCGATGACCAGAATAAGTTGGGCTCGGTCCCCGGAACACGCGTAAGGATTCGAGGACTCTCGGATCAAAAAAGAGGAGTGAGCGATATGAGTGGAGAAGGAAGCGGTGCGGATGGTGATCCATCCGATATCATCTATCAATGCCCGGAGTGCTCGGCCGGGTTGATGCGCCTCAGCTACATCACCTACTTTACCTGGTTGAACGAGGAATTGGTCACCGTGCCGAATTTCCCGGCCTGGATCTGTGATCTTTGTGGGCGACGTGATTTTGACCCGCGCGCCGTTACCTGGTTGAATACGCTCCTGAATCCCTCCGCCGGTCGTTCGCCGGGTCGCCGGATTAGCCAGAAGGACCAGCCCGCCCCACCCGGAGAACCGTTGCAGCCTTAACCCCTGTCAACCCCCATCTTCACCAATAAATTTCAGCAGGTATGGCCGCGCTAAGAATAGCGCAGCCAATGTTTTACAGTCCTGGATTCTACCCGAGCCTGCCATCCGGTAAACTTCAGCCACTTCCAGCGATTCCACCGTCAGAAACTCATCCTCGTCGGCCTCCAGTGGATCGGGGCGTAAATCGGTTGCCAGGTAGATGTACATGTATTCGGTCGAGTAACCCGGGGCCAGGTAGAATTCGCCGATCAGCTCGAGCCGGTCTGCCGCCATGCCGATCTCTTCCCGGATTTCGCGCCGGGCGCAGTCCTCGGGTGCTTCGTTTTCTTCCAGAGATCCGGCTGGCAATTCGAGCAGCTCCCCACGCGCCGCGTGGCGATACTGGCGCACCAAGCATAGGCGGCCCTGTCCATCGACCGGCACTAATGTAACTGCTCCCGGGTGCTTGACGATGTCAAGCTCCTCCAGTATTCCGTTTGGCAGGCGGATCTGGTCTAAAAGGACGTCGAAAACACGGCCTGTGTAGACTTTCTCCGAGCGGATTGTTTCATAGTCCATTTTTTTCTGTCCAGCATGCATAATACAGGAGTAGCCGGCGAGGACGCCCCGGCTACTCCTTTTGAGTTTGTGGAAGGGGAAATTCTACTTACGGAATGTGGAGTTTTGTCCCGTCTCGCAAATTGTACGGTTTCGCCAAGTCGTTGGCCTGGGCGATCGCTTCAGGATATACATCTCCGTACAGGCAGGCAATGGAGTAAATTGTATCGCCGGATGAGACCGTGTAAGTATCCGGATGGTCTTCCAGGGCTCGCTGTCCGTTGAATCCGTTTCCCGTCTGAGGGATTTTCAATGTATAGCCGACCGAAACCAGCGAGTTGACTCCCAGGCCGTTCAGGCTGAGCAGATCGGACACGTCCACGTCGAACCGGCGGGCGATGCAGAAGGGGAATTCACCCTTGTGAAGCGAATACGAATTCGGCAGGGAAGGCTCGTCGAACTCAAAATCCACCGGTTCTTCTTCCGGTTCCTGGGCCTCCTCCGTGGGCGCTTCTGTTGCGGCTGGGGCTCCCTCGACTGGTGTTTCTGGAGCAATGGCGCCTGGCGTACCCGCGCCAGGAGTAGCCTGAGGCGTGCCTCCCGGCGTTTGTGGAGTACCCACAGGCACACCGCCTCCGGCCGCGGCGGTCTGGGTTGCGATGTTCCCGAGCTCGGCCTGGAGCGTGCTCATGGCGCTATCAGGGGTGGGGGAGGCGGGCGGCGGCGTCGAGGCCGATAATTCACATGCCGCCAAGCCAATCGCCAGCGCTGCCAGAGCAAGCAATAGTACAATGCGTTTCGGAACCATATTCTCCTCCTAACCGGAATTCACCTGCTCTTGCCTTCCTTTTGGCAATTGTTATTTCATTTTTTTTAACTTTGACCATGATACTAGCACAATCCAGGTATGCCGTCAAGCAGATTGCTCTCGCCCTGAGGCAGCCTCTCTGGCTGGCTAGTCGAGGGGTGGCCTCGTACTGTCAAGGGCTGCAAGAATCAGGCCAGTGGTTTGTATAGAAGGGGGAATTACTGCAGGTCCCGTTCGATCTTTTCTCGAAAGACCGGCCGGGCGACGATGATCAGGCGGTGCGTGTTACTCTCGTAAGGCCAGCAGGTGACCAGCGTCAAGCGCTCATCCTGGGATGGCAGGATCCACTGGGCGTTGTTCATGCGTATGTCCAGCTGCTCGTACTTCTCCGGCAGGATCATCTTGTTGGTGATCTCGTAACCAAAAATACCCTCGAAGGAGTAAACCAGGATCTCGTCCCCGACGGATAGGTCTTCCAACCGCTTAAAAACCTCTCCTTCGATGTTGTTGTGTCCGTTCAGTACCGTGTTCCCCGGCAGACCCAGTTCTGCAGAGCTGGGATGCCAGCCAGCTGCATAGGTATCCGGGGCTTCCCACTGCTGGAACTCTATTCCACTCACCGAAATGGATTTTGTCTCCGCCGGAACGACTGGTGTATCTAAATCTATCGAAGGAATGACCAGGTGAGTGGGTGGACCCGGGGGAACCGGCGCGCTGGACAGCGCAGAGACGGGAGAATCCAACGCTTCTGAAAACCCGGTAGAAGTGATTGGGGACGAGTAACCTTCCGTCGAGTAGGCGCTTGGGAGAAATAGGGAAAAGCTCCATTCTTTTGTGACCGTGATTTCCATCGTAGGAACGTCAATCTGTTGCCAGGTTGGCTCCTGCATCACTCGAGAAGAATCCTCTTCCAGGGTCGGCTTAGGACCCTGGAGAGGAGAAAGGTCTGGATCCAACAGGATTGTAGCCCCTTGTTGTGCCCCGTAGAGTACGAGTAGTGTCCCTATAAGGACCAACCAGGATCTGCGCAGGAAGGAGAACATTATGCTATCTTCATAAGTCCTTTAACTTGCGGGAAAATCCATGGAAGATCAATCCCAACCCGAGCAGGCCGATCCCCAGGTTCACGAGCAGGCGCGGCTGCCGGTTCGAGGCGGTTGCCTGTGTGCTGATATCTCCACCGGTGACCGGGACTAAGACCGGCGGCAAGGCAGTGCCAGGCGGCGGGGTGGGCGGAGCCAACGTCGCGGGCGGTGAGGTGGGGGTTGCGGTTGGGGTCTTACGAGGGCGGTTGGGGGGTTCGGTTGGCGTCGGGGCACTCTCCGTAGGAGTCGCGGTTGGCGTATCCTGAGGCGGCACGATGGTCGTGGTGGATTCCGGGGTAGCGGTGGGAGTTTCTACGGGCGCCGTCCCAGTTGGGGTGGCTTCCGGCTCGGTTGGCGTGGGGGAAGGCTCTGGGACGGTCGGAACAGGCGTATCGGTCGGCGGAACAGAATCCTTCTGCACCTTCATGCCGATGTTGATCGATCCTTGACCGGTCACGTGGAAGCTGGCGGTGTAGCTCCCCTTGGGCAGCCGGCCACGCAGTTTTTCCCTCCCCTCGCTGGCGCCCTTCTGCCCGTCTGACACATTAAAGGAACCCAGCGGCGTGTCGCCCTCACCGGTTTCGTCAGACTGGCATGCCACGCTACCGCAATCCTTCGGGCAACCGTTCTTTTCATAGTCCTGATAATAAAAGAAGACCAGGCTGACGTCCATCTCGGGCTCATCGACCTCGAAATGCCACTCCTTAGAAGCCGTTCTGGAATAGAACAGGCGGATCGTCTGATCCCAATTCTTCGGCGGTATACAGGCCGGCACGTTGGTCGGCGTTTCTGTGGGCTGCTCGTCTTGCTGAGGCGGAGCGATGAGGCCTGCAGCATTAGCCGGTGAATGCATCAGGGAAAGGACCATCCCTGCCAGCAGGCACAACCCGCCCAGGCTGTAACCCAGTCTGGCTAGTCTGCTTGTAATTCGACTCATCCTGCCCATGTTCTCTATCCTCTTCTTTCGTTGCTCAACCAATCTGTTTGGCTGGCTCGTGTTTGGTAGATTGGATGGATTGTTAAAGTATAGAAAAAACCGGCTCCCAGGGCCGGTTTCGCTATTCGCTCCCCGATGATCCGGCCATCTAACAGATGGACCAAGCGACCAATAGTATCACCGGTTCATTGCGTCCCAAAGAATAGTAAATTATGAATTTGTTTCATATAGAAGAACGAAGTGGTTAGTTTTCCGTTACCAACTTGGAGATAAATACCGCGATCCGATGAGTTAGAATACCTAATAATGGGTAGACCAAGGAGGGTCTTTTTATTCTGGTTATTGCTCGCCTGGCTGTCTACAGCCCAGGCCTGTAACTTCCCCCTCTTCGCACTTCGACCCGGCGCAGTCGGAGTCGAGCAGTTCCGCCTGACCTTGACCGCGCTGGCCCTGCCCACTTCCCCAGGAGCTACGCCTGTGCCAGCCGTAACCGGCGTGCTTGCCCAAACCCCAATTACCGGCCAGCAGCCCGGGACGCCGCCCCCACCCGCACCGACTTCCGCTCTCATCGACAACGTGTACGTCTACCCGGTCCAATCGGGGGATACCCTGGAATCGGTCGCGGCGCACTTTTCCGTGGAGACCGCACTGATCACCTCGTCTCAGCCGGTCCCCGCCGGGGTTTATCTCCCGCCCGGGCAGGTGCTGTATATTCCCAATCGGCTCGGTGAACTGGCCGGCCTGCCACCGGTGCTGCCCGACAGCGAGGTCGTCTATTCCCCTTCCTCGGCTGGTTTTTCGATCCAGGAGTATGTCGATGGCGCCTCTGGGTATCTCAGCGCTTACCAGGAGCTGGTGGATGGGGAGGCACTCACCGGGGTGCAGATCGTCCAAAAGGTCGCGCTGGAAAATTCGATCAATCCCCGCTTGCTGCTGGCGTTCCTGGAGCACCGTTCCGGCTGGGTGCTGGGACGACCCGATCGCCCGGATGACGCTCACCCGATCGGTTTCAACGTCCCCGATTACCGCGGACTGTACAAGGAGCTGGTCCTCTCAGCGACCCACCTGGGAGTGGGGTATTACGGCTGGCGCTCGGGCGATCGTACAGTGCTGTCTTTCTCGGATGGGAGCGGGATTCGCCTGGATCCGACCTTGAACGCCGGTTCGGTCGCCGTCCAGGCCCTCTTTGCAAAGTTTTTCCGCCTTTCGGATCTTGAGGCAGACCTGTACGGAGAGCAGGGATTTCTTCAGTTGTACAACCAGATGTTTGGAGACTTCAGCGCCCGGGTGGTGGAACCCTTGCTTCCCCCGGGTCTGGCCCAGCCGGGGCTGGAGTTGCCCTTTACACCCGGGGAGCGCTGGAGCTTTTCTGGCGGCCCACACCTCACCTGGAACTCTGGCAGCCCCCGCGGCGCGATCGACTTCTCCCCGGTCACCGGTCAAGCCCCTTGCGTCGCTACCAATGCCTGGGTCACAGCCTCCGCTTCTGGCCTGGTCACCCGCTCGGCTTACAACACGGTCGTGATCGACCTGGATGGGGATGGTCACGAGCAGACCGGTTGGGATCTCCTTTACTTTCATGTAGCCGACCGCGACCGCATCCAGGCCGGCACGCCCGTGCAGGTGAACGACCCGCTGGGGCATCCCTCCTGCGAACGGGGTGCTGCAACCGGCACGCACGTACATTTCGCCCGCAAGTACAACGGCGAGTGGCTTCCCGCCGCCAGCCCGCTCCCGTTCATCCTGAGCGGGTGGATCCTTCAGGGCGGTGCCCGCTCCTATGAAGGCACCCTGGTAAACGGAGATCAGGTCGTGCCTGCCAATCCGGGTGGTTCGAGACAGTCGATCATCATCCGGGGACAGTAAATGAAACTAAGATCGACTTGAATTTCAGAGTAAAACCATCTATAATATTTGAACCCTGACCCTTGTAGATTTAGAAGTTACGCCTTTGAGGGTGATATTGGGTATTTTTAGGCGGGCTCCGCCCAAAAATACCCATTCTCCTACCAACTGCGTAAGTCCTAAGATTAATGAAATTGAGACCAGCGCTCTGGATCAGGCGGGATTCCAGATTTTTCGATTAAAGGGTAGTCTTTAATAAGTTGATCGGATGGGGCGTTTCCTTCTGCCATCCAGATGGATGATGTCTTCTTATCGACCAATCGATTCACGCAATCGAACCACCAGTCCATTGGGGGTGAGAATACTGGAATGGACTGGAAAGAAAGAAAACAGGAGAGCGATCGATGAATGACGAAGAGCTGGTTTTTAACGGCATCGACGGCGCCAGTGGCGGCTACCTGCTGCCTCCCTTGCCCCCCTCCCAGATCGCGGCCGTGGCGCGCGGCGAGCCGATGGACAAGAAAGAGGTAAAGGAACTGGAGGGGTGGTACCAATTCATATCCCAAGGCCACTTCGGCGTCCGGGAGGGTGTCGATCCCGGGGATCTGTCACAGGCTGGCTGGGGTGTGATCTTCCCGTCCAGCGCCGACACCCGACGTTTGGACACCCTGCGCGAAGCCCTGGGTGAACTGTTGTCCCTGCGGCAGGAGCAGGCGACCGGGCAGCACGAGCATTATTTTAAGGTTTATTCCGGGCCAGATGGATATCGCCCGGGGGATAGCAAACAAGACTGGTTGACCCGGCAGGGTGTCGGTCCAGGCCCGGCCGATCCGGACAAGGTGCCCTACTACCTGCTGCTGGTCGGCGACCCGGAGGAGATCCCATACCGCTTCCAGTACCAGCTCGACGTGCAGTACGCCGTGGGGCGGATTCACTTTGATACGCTGGAAGATTTTGCCCGCTATGCCCGCAGCGTGGTTGAGGCGGAGAATATCACCCTGCCGAAGCGGGTTGCTTTCTTCGGCGTGGCCAACCCTGACGATAGAGCCACCAGCCTGAGCTCCGAGCACCTGATCCAACCCCTGGCGGATTTTCTAACGGAAAAACAACCGGATTGGACAATCGACTCACTGTTCCAGGAACAGGCTATGAAGAACAATTTGGGACAGCTGATCGGCGGCCCGGAAACGCCTGCCCTGCTGTTCACCGCCAGCCATGGCATGGGCTTTCCCTTCGGGGACGTGCGCCAGCTTCCTCACCAGGGTGCGCTCCTGTGCCAGGATTGGCCCGGCCCGCAGGCCTGGAAACAATCGATCCCAACGGATTTCTACTTCTCAGGTGAGGACATCCTCCAGGACGCCCGCCTGCTCGGCCTGGTAGCTTTTCACTTTGCTTGCTATGGCGCCGGGACTCCTCATCAGGACGAATTCGCCCGCCAGGCCTTCAAGAGCTCGCGGGCGGAGATCGCCCCGCACGCCTTCCTGGCGCGCCTGCCTCAGCGCATGCTGGCCCACCCCAAAGGGGGAGCCCTGGCGGTGGTCGGGCACGTCGAGCGCGCCTGGGGCTATTCCTTCTTCTGGGGTAAAGCCGGGCAGCAGTTGACCGTCTTTGAAGACACGTTCCAGCGCTTGATGCGCGGCGAGCGGGTCGGTTTTGCCACCGAGAAGTTCAATGAGCGCTATGCGGAGCTATCCTCTGACCTGAGCTCTGAACTGGACGAGATCGAGGCTGGAGGGACCCCAGACGATTACCAGCTGGCCGGTCTTTGGACCGCCAACAATGACGCCCGTAACTACGTCGTGCTCGGCGATCCGGCCGTTAAGCTAGCCATCTCTCCGGCCGGCGAGAGCAGGGCCGTCCAGGATGAGCGGCCGACTATCGTCGAGGTCGCCAGCCCGCCGCCTGCGCCCGCGCAGCCGGATTTCACTCCTGGAGGGGCCATGCCCGTCCCGGTAACGGACGGAGCGGTGGAATACTTGAGCCTGGATAGCTTCAAGCAAATCCAGACCAACGTCAGTGGGTCCCTGCAGAACTTCGTCGCCAGACTGGGAGATTTCCTGAGCCGCGCCCTGGAGGACGCCACCAGCCTGGAGGTCTCCACCTACGTCAGCGGAAATATGAACGCGGTCAAGTACGAAGGCGGGCGCTTCAGCGGCGGCCAGCTGCGCGCCGTAACATATATCAAGATCGACGGGGATACGCTGATCTGCGTGCCCGAAGAGGATGGCGAGGTGGATACTACCTTGTGGAAGATCCACATGGACATGGTTGCCCAGGCCCAGGCCAGCCGGGCTGATCTGCTCAAAGCGGCTGTCTCGGCAGCCACCGGCATGGTCAACCTGCTCAAGCCGTAGCCATGACCGAGACGGTTTTCGACCTGTGGGCCACCTGGAAAGCAGTCCCATCGCCTCAGCCAGACCAGCCATTTTTCTTCGGGTTGGACGATCCAGCTGCGCAAGAGTTTTCACTTTTCGAGGTGGATCTCCCCGCTCGCCCTTGGTCGGCGGCAGAGCAGCTGGAGGCTGCGCAGACTGCTCTTGACCAGGCTGGACGGGCCCTGGGGGCCGTTCCTGGCCGATTGGACCGGCTGGTCGGCCAGGCTCTGGCGGGGAACCTCGGACCGGCTTCCTTTGCTCTGGGAGGGACGGATGGCCTGGGACCGGCAGAAGCCGAGCTGCTTGCCAGCCTGGGAGGCTTACCAGGAGGCCCGCCTGTGGAAAGTTATGGGCTCGCTGAGAGGCTGCCGGATTGGAAACAATCCCAGAAGGAATTCCTGGAGGCCTTCGAGCGCCTGCAGAAGCTGCTTACCCACCTGGCCTGGGTGGAAACGCGCGTAGATGGCGCCCTGCTGGCCCGTACGGTGGTCGATTGGTCGGGCGACCTGGACACAGTCTGGGGGAAACGGCTCGATGCGGCGCAATTCGAACTGCACCGGCGCGCCCTGCAAGTAGCCCTGTCTTCGCGCGTGGCATTGCTCCGCCTGTTGACCACTGTCCTACAGGCCACTGCCAAGATATCGATTCTGCTGTCGACGCCGGGAGCACAGCTCCTGGCGCTGCCGGCGGCCTGGCGGTACGTGAACCAGATCCTTAGAGAGTTCGAGACGTACCGCGCCATAACCGCTCCTGTTGGAGGATGAATATGCCGAACGAATTTGATACCGCGCTAAGGAATGCCGCTACCAGCGTCGCCAAGTACGTCAAAGACGCCGCAATGATGCAGGTCGAGACCCACTACGTTGAGGTTAGCGCTGACGGCAGCGCGGACTTCGCCTCCGCCAGGCCGGTCGCCCGCACGATCATTAAACTGGACGGGGACAGCGAGGCGGTGGTGCCCATGCGCCGGAATGAGGCCGGGGTGATGGAAGTGGACGGGGGCCTGTTCGAGCTGCACCAGGAGAACGTCACCACCGCCATCGAGTACCGGGCTCGCATCCTGAACGCCCTGCTGAGCACCGTTATGGCGCGCAGGCAGACCGGTTAGGCACCTGTTTTTTTTGCGGATAGGCTCTCGGCTTTTATAGCCGCCCAACCGGGCCGCTGATATCCGGGAGAGGAATGATGATTGCCCACTGGCAACTCTCCGAGCTGCCCTGCGTTCGACAGAGCAGCTGATTGCCGACGAGAACAATATCACAGCTTCCTTCAAAGGACAGGCACAGACAGTCTACATCGATCGAGCCTGCTCCTCCCTGGCTCCTGAGCACCAGTTCATTCCCTCGGATGCTCAATCCTCCTGCAGCCACGACATCAGCAAGCGCCTGCAGGCTGTTTCGAGGCAGTAAGACGCCAGGTAAACCGAGGTGGCGGGAGCGCTTGTGAAATTTCTCAAAACTGCCGGGAATGTCGTTTTCTGTCGCGAAAACCCTCGGTTATCGGGATAGATAATTAAAAAAACCAGACATTCCGCGTTGTTCATCCTGGGATCTTTAACCAGAGCTTTTCCTGGCTTTCCTGCGTTTCTTACTACCATCTTTCTGCTCGTGTTGATCCCGCCCCTCCCGGCTGCGCCGCTCCATTTCCTCCATCAGGCCGAAGGAGACGCCTTCCCGGGCGACCGGCTCTCCTTCGCGCTCAACGACCCTGGTCACCGCGAGCACGATCCGGTCGCGGGCGATCAGCTCGTCCAACCCTTCCGGTTCCTCCTCAGCCTTAGGAGTATAGCCAACGAAGACTTCCAGGTTGCCAGCCAGATCAGTCAGGCGCCGCCTGTTCAAGCCGATCTGGCCGGTCTCGAAGGTCAGCACGTACTTGCCGTCGATTAAGTC
>Ga0209751_10003603_pt1 | contig 14985 bp, 11 predicted proteins | sample RifCSP13_1_FD_184019 | JGI IMG/M metagenome (GOLD analysis project Ga0209751, IMG submission 184019) | Soil microbial communities from Rifle, Colorado - Rifle CSP2_sed 13_1 (SPAdes) (version 2) | ecosystem: Environmental > Terrestrial > Deep subsurface > Rock core/Sediment | place: Rifle... | reverse complement strand
AGTGGCGGAGATCACCCGCCTCCTGCGCAGGTCGCTGGCGAAAACGTGGATCATCTACGGGGGCGTGTTTCCCACCTACCACTGGCGGGAAATTCTGACCGATGAGCCGCAAATCAATTTTATCGTACAAGGCGAAGGGGAGGAAACTACGCTACGCCTTATCCACGCGCTGGAAACGGGGGAATTCTTTCCAACCATCCCGGGTATCGCTTATTGGTATGCCGGGAGACCTTTCGCCACGCCACCTGCGCCGCTCATCCGCGATCTGGACGCTTATCGCATCGGTTGGGAGCTTATAGACCCCACACCGATGGACAGCCTACTACCGCCGGGCAGCCAAAAGAAAAGTCATCCAAACAGATACCACGAAATGGGATTATAAACACCAGGTGCTCGCCACCCGAAATGTGCCGCCGTGGCGAGTGCTTTTGTGGGTAAAGTTTATCGAGGCTGTCATGCAGCTGCGACCCCGCTCCTTGTGGCGGCTATTCGCCCATCGTGATCGGGGAATACGAGCAGCGATGCGCTGGTATTACCGCATTGGCCGCAAAGTGTGGTTCCACGAAATTAGTGCCAAACTGTCAGGTGGCTAGTTCTTTGATTCCAGCATAATTTAGGTTAATTAACCTATAGGTTAATTAACCTAAATAGGGAAGTGTTATGGTCACCTTTTACCCTCTCGATCAGCAGAAGCTGTTTACCAACCGGGATTACGAGCTGGCACAATTGAACCATTTGGTTCAGACACTGGAAACCGGGCTTGCGGAACACGCGGCTTTGTTTGGCCTACGTCGGATTGGAAAAACTTTGTTGCTCAAAGAGTTCATGAGGCGTCTTTTGCAGAGGAATGCTTCTATTCTTCCGGTGTATATGGATTTATCCACGCTGGCGTCATCACCGGAGAACTTTGCTCTGGGGTATGCAGGATTAGTTTGCCACTGGATCTTGAATCGCGGAGCAAGCGATGCCGGCCCGTTTCTCAGCGCTACCACACTGCCTGGGGCGCTCATGCGCGGGGATGGCTCATGGATGTATCCATTTCTGGAACCTGTGCTCCGAGAGCTGGAAAAAGCGCGACCCGACCGCCAAGTATTGCTGCGCTCTGTCTTCCATTTCCCCCAGCAAGTCGTGCAGGCCAGCCAGAACAAATTAGTTCTGATCTTCGATGAGTTTCAGGAAATTCGCACGCTTACCCGATTCCCGGATAGTCATAACATTCTGGCACTATTTCGCTCTGAAATGCAATCCCAAAGTGGTATCTTATATATCCTGGCGGGCTCGGCAGTCAGTGTGCTGACCAGTATGCTATCTGATCCCGACAAGCCTCTCTTTGCTCAATTCTCTCGCTTACCGGTAGAATCTTTCCATCGGGAAGCAACCGGTTTGCTGTCCGAAAAGTTAACCGCCGGTCAAGCCAGTGCGGATTTGCTGTCCCTGATCCACAATCTGACAAATGGGCATCCATTTTACATTACTGCCTTGTGCCGACGACTGATGAACCTGGTAGAAACAGTCGGCCGTCCGATGGAGAAAGAGACGGTTAAGCAGGCTTTTCTAATCGAAACGCTGGCACCGTATGGACGTATCTATGATTTTTGCCGCTATATCTATGATCTGTCCTTGCAAAAAGCCACCGGGTACGGCGCCTTAAAAGCAGTTCTGCAAATCCTATCAACAGAGGAAGACCTGACCACAACTCAGGTTGCTCGCCAATTGAAGGTGACTCCAGCGAGTGCAAGCGATTATCTTCGTTGGCTGCGTGAAGTTGATCTAATCGCCGAACGTGAACACCGTTACTATTTTCGTGATCCTGTCTTGCGCTTTTGGGTGGCAAACACAATTAGGGGGATCGAACTGGACCTGACCGCTGAGCCGCTAGACTTGGCGAGTTTGATGACGCGACTGGATGCTCAATTTCAACGAGCATCGGAAGAGCTGGGTGTGGCGCAAGAAAGCGCCGTTCGCGAATTGATGCGTCGTTTTGGTGGTCAAAAAATTGACGGCACGCTATTCAACTTTCCTGGGATTTTTATCCTGCCTAACTTTGTGCGAGTGGAGCCATTTATCTCTCAGGACGGGCGGGTCCAATTGGATGCCCTTGGCGAGACCCCCCAAGGAATAAAGTGGATTGTCGAGGTCAAATGGCGAAACAAACGCGTTGGGAAAAAAGAGGTGGAGAGGCTATCCAATTTGACCAGAGAGCTCGACGCCCAGGGTTGGCTGATCTCGCGCTCTGGATTTACTGAAGATGCTCTCGAGCACGCTGTCAAAAGCCATTTATTCTTAAGCGATCGGAATGGAATTCAAGAGTTAAGGCAACTGATCGAACTTTGAGTTCATAATACACAAAAGTTAGATGCAGGTCGCCTACCTGGGTTACTTCCCGTTGTTTGCCTGGCCTCTACCTGATAGAAATCTGGCGCGAAGGGGTCTTCCTCTCCTGCGTCCCCCCGCTTGCAGGAGTCTGAGCCGGACAACAGCCATATAACTTGAGCGTTATAATGGTGGATGTTTGCAGTAAATTGGCTTCGTACAAACAGGAGACGCTCAATGGAACTCGGCGCAGAATTACGCCAGCAATTACTGACCTTTCAACAGAACGAAATTACCGAGCATCATATCTACACCCGGCTGGCAAGGACGATCAAGTCGCCCGAAAACCGCAAGATCCTCGAGAAGATCGCCGCTGACGAGCTAAACCACTACAACCTGTGGAAAGCGTACACCCACCAGGAAGTAAAACCAAACCGGTTCGGTTTGTGGATTTACTACCTGATCAGCCGCCTCTTTGGGTTCACATTCGGGATCAAGCTGATGGAGCGCGGCGAAGAGGACGCCCAGAGCAGTTACGCCCAACTGAAAGGGCAGATCGCAGAGATCGACGATTTTATCCACGAGGAGAACGCTCACGAGGAAGCCTTAATCGGGCTGCTGGACGAGGAGAGCCTGCGCTATGCCGGCTCGGTGGTGTTGGGGCTGAACGACGCGCTGGTGGAGCTGACCGGCGCCCTGGCTGGCCTGACCCTTGCCCTGCAAAACACCCAATTGATCGCCCTGAGCGGCATGATCACCGGCATCGCTGCGGCGCTTTCGATGGGCGCTTCGGAGTACCTTTCCACCCGTTCCGAAGAGACGGAGAAGCACCCGCTCAAGGCTTCCCTGTACACCGGCGTCGCCTACATTGTGACGGTGTCGATCCTGATCCTTCCCTACCTGGTGTTGGACAACTATTACCTCTGCCTGGCCTTTGCGCTGACCGGAGCGGTGCTGATCATTGCCATCTTTAATTATTACATTTCGGTAGCCAAAGATGAGCCGTTTCGCAGGCGCTTCTTGGAAATGGCCGGGCTGAGCCTGGGTGTGGCGACGTTCAGCTTTGTTATCGGTTACTTCATTCGCTCTGCGCTGGGCGTCGAAATTTAGAGCCTCGCCAACCAACCGCGATACCTCGCCGGGATTCCCTTGCCGACCGGTTCGCTGCTCGACCTGGAGATGCTCTCCGAAGACCAGGGTTGGGCGGTCGGCGGAGCGACTTCCCTGGGCGAGTTCAGCACCATCTTGCGTTATATGCCTGCCGGATCGACGTGGATCACGCAGTATCCGGGCGATATTCCGGGATAAACCTTTAGCTCCCTGCTCACCCGTCTGACACAACCAGCCGGCGCGGAATATTCGGTGAATATAGTGGGTTCTGTTTCTCCGATCAGCACCGTGTCTTCCACCCGGACGCCCCAGGGGCCGGTATACAGCCCACAGTTGCCCACCGAGATGACCACGTTGGCAGGCAAGGGGGGCGGGGCTTTCTCGCCGTGGAAGAAGGCATGCCCGGGCGGCAGGGGCGCTTCTTCGAACTCGATGCCCACGCCGTGGATGGGGGGACCGAAGAGGTGCTCGCCGTGACCGCCGTCTCGGATGACCTGGTGCAGGTGATGCTCGAGATCGGCGACGCCCACGCCGGCTTTCGCCGTCTGGATCGTGCTCTGCTGGGCGCGCAGATAGAGATCAAAGGCCTGCTGCTGCTCTTCAGTTGGGCCGCCCACGCACACCGTGCGGCAGATGTCCGCGCTGTAGCCGCTCACGATCGGGTGGATATCGATCATCACCAGATCGCCGGCCTGAAGCTCGCGCGCGGTCGGCAGACCGTGGGCGATGTTGGTGCGCGGGCCGGAAGAAACGTAGCTGCGCCAGAACTCCTCCGCCCCTGCCTGGCGCATGGCGTACTCCGCCTCGGCTGCCACCTGACTCTCGGTCAGGCTCGGACGCAGGGCTTTAACCGCCGCCGCCATCCCCACTACCGCCACCGTGGCGGCTTTACGAATGCAGTCGATCTCCTCGGCCTCCTTGACCATGCGCAGCTCCGACAGGATGTGCGTACAGTCTTTGACCTGAACTCCAGCCGGCTTGGCGTGCGGGTGGGTGAACATGCCCATCATGGATTGGGTCAGGAAGGTGTATTCCAGGCCCAGCGTACCTTCTTGAAGGCCGAAGTGCTCGAAGTAATGGGCGATGGAATGGATCATGCCCACCTCGTCCTCGAAGCCGGTGATGTGGTCGAAATGCGCCAGACGGCTGACATCCTCGAGGTCGGTCGAGGGCACGCCCAGGGCGACTTTCCCCTCCTGGGTGATCATGGTGTAGGCGCAGAGGCGCCCGTCTCCGGTCAGGTAGAACATATTGGCCGGCTTGCTGAGCAGCAAAACGTCCAGGCCGGTCCGCTTCATCAGGCTTGTGCATCTACCCAGGCGTTTCTGATAAGCCTTGTGGATCATGGTTACTCTCCTGTACATCCAAGAACTTCGTATTCCCCAACCATCATAAATTTACAGGAAAATCGGTTAAAAGAAAAGTGAATAATGTCACATATCGAGATTGGGTTTCTCGTGAGGGAAATTTCTCGACAATCCGAAAACGACACACCCCGCAGCCTAGTCGAAGATGTATCCGGCATAACTTTTATGCACACGGCTTTACCGGCTCAGCGACCACGCCAGCCGGATCAGATATAATACACTCTTACGTTAGAAAGTTTAATGGAGACTCGCCGGAGGCAACAACCGTATCAGAAACGGTGTAACATCAGCGGGAGAAGCCTGGTAAAAAATCGGAGGTAAGATGACCATAATTCAAGGGACCTCGCAGACCGATCTGAAAATGGAAGCCTTGTATGCGGATTTCGGCCGGAAATATCCCTCCTACTCCGCGACCAAACCCCTGGACGACTTGAGAAGGCGGGAATATGCGCGCCTGGACCGTCTGGGACACGCCTATCTGGATTACACCGGCGGAGGGCTGTACGCCGAGCGCCAGGTGCGTGAGCACCAGCACATGCTGCTCGACAATGTTTTCGGCAACCCCCATTCCATCAACCCGACTTCCACGCTGGCGACCGAGCTGGTAGAAAAAGCCAGGTGCTACGTGCTCGAGTTTTTCAACGCCCCGGCGAAAGAATATCTGGTCATCTTCACCCCTAACGCCAGCGGAGCGCTCAAGCTGATCGGGGAGTCTTACCCCTTCAGCCCTGGCTCACAACTGCTGCTCACCTTTGATAACCATAATTCGGTCAACGGCATCCGGGAATATGCCCGCGTCCGGGGCGCCAGGCACACCTACCTGGCGATGAGCGCGCCAGATTTACGCATGGACGAAAGCCAGTTGATCTCTCACCTGGAGGACGCCGACCCGAACGAGAACAACCTGTTCGCCTTTCCGGCCCAATCCAATTTCTCGGGGGTGCAGCATTCGTTGGAGTGGGTCGCCGAAGCCCAGAAGAGAGGCTGGGATGTGATCGCCGACTGCGCCGCGTTCGTGGCGACCAACCGCCTGGACCTCAGCCGCTGGCGACCGGATTTTGTGCCCCTTTCATTCTACAAAATGTTCGGCTATCCCACCGGTCTGGGCTGCCTGCTGGCGCGCAAATCTGCGCTCGAAAAACTGCGCCGCCCCTGGTTCGCCGGCGGCGCAGTTTTTGCGGCCTCTGTCCGTGGCGATGCTTATTACCTGGCGGCTGACGAGGCAGGCTTCGAAGATGGCACCGTGAACTACCTGGATATCCCCGCCGTGGAAATCGGTCTGCGCCACCTCGACGCCAACGGCATGGAGATGATCCACGAGCGAGTCATCTGCCTGACCGGCTGGCTGCTGGAGACCCTGCAATCTTTGCGCCATCAAAACGGCATGCCCCTGGTCAAGGTCTATGGCCCCCCAGACACGCACATGCGTGGTGGGACGGTCCCGCTGAACCTGCTGGACCCAGCCGGCAAAGTGGTTGACGAACGGATTGTTGAGCAGGTTGCCATGGAGAAACGGATCTCGATCCGCACCGGCTGTTTTTGCAATCCGGGGGCGGGTGAGATCGCTTTCAGCCTCCCACCTGATGCGCTGGAGAGGGCTTTTGGGAGCGGGGAGAGGCTGAGTTATGATGATTACCTGGAAGCGGTGGGTCTGCCCAACTCCGGCGCGCTGCGCGTTTCGCTCGGCCTGGTGACCAATTTCGCCGATGTTTACCGTTTTGTCGAGCTGGTCCGCTCTTTTCGCGATCGTTTCCATGAGAGCGCTACACTAAAACCCAGATCGCATTGCTAGGGCGTGTATGCAAACCCTGTCATTGGTGTCATTGCGAGCGGTTTTTGCGAAGCAATCTCCCACTCGGACGGCAAAACGGGGATTGCTTCGGCCCAAAGCATGCCCTGAGGCACGAAGGGAACGGGCCTCGCAATGACAGCGTCAGCTTTGCTGACGATGGCGGTTTGCATACAGACTCTAGTGCAAACTCAGGCAACCTGTTCGGAATAGACCTGACGGGTCTACATGCGGCAAAATCGCCGCCTGTGAACCCGTCAGGTCTGCCTGATTCCAATCCACATCGCTGCACCAGTACCAGACATTGGGAGCGCTGGCGCGGTTCAAGTACCGGGAAGGAAGTACGTTGGGCACTTTGACCTGGCTCAGCCAGTCTGAGCAGTACCAGCAGCCGGAGTTTCCAGAGTCAGGGCAACCGATGGCCTGGCCAGCACCTTCATCCCGAACAGGAAGCGCAGGACGTTAATCCGCCGCACCAGGAACTCGTACAGGACCATCACGATCAAGAATGAGACGCTCAGGATGATGAGGAACTTACCCAGGTCGGGGATCGCCCACCCCACTACGAAAAAGCCCATGGTCACGAGCACGGTCTGGTGCAGGATGTAGAAAGGCAGCACGGCTTCGTTGGCATATCGGAGGAAGGGCTTGTTCCGGTTGAGGTGCTGAAAGCCGAAACCAAAGATCGCCAGCAGCCAGCCCCAAGCACTCAGGCAGAACAAGGCCGTGCCAAAGACAAAACCCGGCGTGCCGAAACTGGGATCGCCCAAGAAGGCATCCCATAGGTTATCGACCACCCCGAACAAAAACACGCCGGCCGCCAGCGAAATCCAGCGCCAGCGTTGGATGCTCGCCTGCAGCCGTTCGCTGGAGATGATCACAAAGCCGGACAGGAAGAAAGACAGATAGATGAATATGCTCCAGCCGCCCATCACGGTCGTGCCCCAGCCATCCGGATCCAGCACGTTGAAAAGGACGGTCGCTGGCAGGGCCAACAGATAAGCGCCTCCCGGCTTCGCCAGAAAATCGCCCAGTCCCTGCAAGAGGCGACGCCCGCTTCCGCTGTTCTTGAGCCACACGAAGAGTGGGAGGCAGAGCAAGGAGAACAGGAACAGCGCTTCCAGGTACCACAGGTGCAGGCCCATCCAGGCGAAGTTGCCGCCAAAACCGTACATGCCGTCGAAATAATGCGGGTAGAAGTCGATGAACGAGCCGCTGAATTCACCCTTGTGAAGCCTCTCAAGGTAAACCTGGAAGGCGATGTGGGTGAAGGTGCCAAAGGTCAGTGGCACGAGCAGGCGGGCGGCGATGCCTTTGAGATATTTCCCCGCCCCGACTTTGCCCAAGGCATAGAACGCGCTGGCGCCCGAGATGATGAAGATCAGCGGTAAGCCCCAAATAGCGGCGAAATCGCTCACGTCATCGATAAATTGGTGGGTGGTCGGGTTCTTGATCGAGAAGGGATCCGGGGCGAAGATCAAGGCGCAGTGATAGATGAAGATAGCCAAAATGGCGAGCACACGCAACCAGTCTAGCTCATATCTGCGCGGACCATTAGTGGATTGGGTGTTCATTCTGATCCTTCCTTTCGCGCTCACTGTTTGTGACTTCTGTTCGCTTCGATCGGTTCCCACCAGTGCACGGTTATGACGCAGGTTGAGCCGCAAGGTCCGCAGCCGGCAAGGTCGACTTACGCGGCTTGAGTCCAAAGACCCGCCGCACCGGGTTCACCCGCCGGACGCCAAACTCGTACAGCCCCAGCGTGATGCTGAAGGCCAGCGGGGCGATGATCAGGTATTTGGCCAGGATGATCAACGGCAGGGGGATGATGAAGTAACCGAGGATCAGGATCACCGGCTGGTGCAGGATGTAGAACGGCAGCACCCCTTCGTTGGCATAGGAGAGCAGGTGGTGGTTGGCGGTCAGGTAGCGCATCCCGTAGCCTAAGACCGCCAGCAGCGAGCTCCAGATGAGCAGGCTGCCCAGGACCATCACCGGCGCGAAGACCGAGAAGGTAGGATGCTCACCCATGGCGCCGGTGATTACTCCAGCGGTCAGGGTAAAGACCAAAGCCAGCGCCAGGGCGATCCTGCGCTGGTGGACGATCGCCTGCTGGATCTGTCCATTGGAGTACACCAGGAAGCCGTAGACCAGGAAGGGTGGGAACCAGACCAGGCGGCCCAGGTCCTCGGAAAGGCCGGGGCTGACCATGCCGGACGGATCCAGCAGGATGAGCTGCAGCGCAAACGGCAGCGCCCACAGAAAGATCGCTCCTGGTCGGGCAGACAGGCGTCCAAGGTACTCTGTAAAGCGCCGTCCGGATGGGCTCTTGAGCGCCGCGAACAGCGGCATCAGCACGAGGGTGAACAGGAACAGGTCCTCCAGGTACCATAAATGGACACCCGACCAGGCGAAGTTCCCGCCCCAAATGCGCCAGTCTCGGAAATACAACGGTAGGAATTCCACGAAGTTTCCCTGGAACTCGCCGTGCGTCAGCCGCGTCAGGTAGATCTGCGGCGGGCCAAGCACCAGGATGCCGAACCCCAGCGGCACCAGCAGGCGCCACACCCTGTCGCGCAGGAACCTGATCGCCCCACCCGGTCGCAGGGCGAAGAAAATGCTCGCTCCGGAGACCATGAAGATCAGCGGCATGCCCCACAGGTCGAAAATGCCCTTCAGGGTATCCACCAGGGGGCTCGTCGTGCTGTTCTTGATGTGCCACCAGCTCTCGTCGAAGAAGCGACTGCTGTGATAGAAGAACACTGCCGCAAACGCCAGCACGCGCAGCCAGTCCAGGTCGTACCTTCTTTGAACAGATTTTGTGTCCATGGATCATTCCTCTCTCTGGCGTAGCAGGCCGTGCGCAGCCCTATCATAATAAGTAGTCATCAGGCTCTTGGTCACCGAGGCCACGTTATGAACGGTCTGGCCGTCATAGGGGTAGAACGTGGCGTCGACCACCAGGTAACCGTTGCGGATCACCAGCAGGCTGTGAACCGGGATGTTCTCCTCCCGAATGGCCAGCAGTAACTCGGCCAGTTTATCCGAGTCTATCCCTTGCGCCTCAGGGGTGCTGCTCCGCCAACCTGATGTAGGCCAGTAGGCTGGTGCGGACGGGCTTTGCGCCCCACGCAGCCAGGGGATCTCGACAAAGGCCAACAACACCACAACGAGGCTGAGGGCCAGGACGCCGGCGATGAGCCTGGCGCCAATCCGCTTCACTTCGCTGGTCTGTTGCATAAGAGTCCTCCTTTTCTTGGCTTAACGCCTTGAAATTGTCTGCACCAGGATTTCAACCGGTGCACCCTTCACGATGAAAGCATCCATCCCAACCTGGACGGCTTTCTGGCGGGCCGCTTCGTAATCATTCACCGTGAGAGCGATCAACCGGCAGGCAGGGCAGTGAGCTTTGATCTGGCGGGCTGCTTCGTAACCGTCCAGGACTGGCATTTCCAGGTCCATCAGGACCACGTCAGGCTGGAGGGCATCAGCCTGGTGAATCGCTTCCAGGCCGTTGGCGGCTTCGCCCACGACCTCGATCGGATGTTCTGTATCCGCATCGCCAACCAGAGCCAGAACGGTACGCAAATCCTGCCTGACTTGAGTTACATCGTCTACGATCAATACCCGGATGGCTTTCATATTCCCTGATTTCTAAGTGAGATGCCACACATGAATCGGCTTCCGCTGGTTAAAGATTACGATCCCAATTTACACGTTTAACTACCCAGCCACATCTGGCGGTGGACTGATCTTTCGCTGGGGCTGGAGATGGATTTACCCGCTCCGACCGGGGTCGGATAGTTCCATCCAAAGTCGTAGGCCTGCGCGTGTAGTTAACGCATGGGGCAGCTCGACGGTCGCAACATGCGCCCGGAGTCCACACGCTTCCCGTCATGAGCGGGAACGCTCGTATTCAGTTTGTCAGGATTTCTGCGGGGGGTGCAATTGGGTGATAAACGAACGAAGCTGGCTCAGTGCATCCGAGGTCATTTCTCGCAAGCGGTCCAGCATTTCGGGAACGCGCCCTGGCTCTTTCTCTAAGAGCAGTTGAGCAGAACGCGTCGTCAGGGAAATGCTGAAAATGAGCTGGGATACCGTATCGTGCAATTCGCGCGCCAGGCGGTTACGCTCCTGGATCGCGGCCAGTTCCTCTACTTGATCTGTGTACTGCTGTAGCTGTTGATGGGTGTCTTGTAATTCGCCGAGCAGCTCCTGGCTCTTCTGCTGGGATATCGCGATATCTTGACTGGCGATGAGATATGCGGGCAAAACGAACTCGCCGACTATCGTGATCAGCGATACTGCCAGGCCTTGAAGTAATCCCAGGTAGAAGATCAGCGATCCGCCGGTGAGAAATATCAGCATCCCAACCCAGATCCAACGCGTCCAGCCATCAAAAAACAGGGAGACCTGGAAGGTAAGCAGCACAAATAGCAAAACGATGAAGTCAAACCCAGGTCGTAATGAGAGCATCCAAAGGACGAGGACAGACTGAAGGACAAAGTAAAGGTGCAGCACCCAGCCTGGGTGTTTGGGTTTCCATAGCGCAAGTGTAAACAGGATGAGATAAACCAGCTCCAGCCTCAGGTAGCGGGGCAAGATGGGGCGCATCTCTTCAATAGCCAGAGTGCGAGCCACGACGGCGACGAATGCCAGGTAGACAAAAATTACGGCGATCCAGCTCGGCTTGAGAGTCTTCGTGGAAGAATTGGCGAGGTCGGGCAAGACGGTCATCTCCACGTTTGATCAATCCAGGTCGACCAGACCCTTCTTGAGGGCATAAATCGCTAGTTGGGTGCGGTCTTCCAGGTGAAGCTTGCCCAGGATATTGCTGATATGTGTCTTGACCGTCTTTTCGCTGATCACCAACGCCTGGGCGATCTCGTGATTGTTGCGTCCTTGTGCCACCAGGCGCACAACGTCAAGCTCGCGCTCGGTGAGGCTCTCAACCCGAATTTCACGTTGGGGCATGCTCTGCAAGGCAACTTGCTCCATCAGCTTGCGCAGTATATCGGGATGCAGGCGAACTTCACCACGATAAGCAGCTCGAATAGCCTCCACCAGATCATCAGGTGAAACATCCTTCAGCAGGTAGCTGGACGCCCCCGCCTGGATGGCCGGGAAAACTTTCTCATCTTCTGTAAAGCTGGTCAGCGCGATGATCTTTATATTTGCAGCCAACAACTTCGCCTGGCGCGTGGCTTCAATCCCATCCAGACGGGGCATCACCAGGTCCATCAGGACAACATCCGGGTTCAGTTGGCGGACCAATTCGACGGCAGTCGCCCCGTCGCCCGCCTCCCCGACCACGATGATGTCCTCCTGAAGCTCTAGAAAGGTTCGCAGGCCCTGCCGGACAACCTGATGGTCATCGACGATCAAGACTTTGATCTTTTTCTCATGCTGCATCATATCTGCTCCTCCTTAACGGGCGCCTTTTCGACCCGGATACACGTACCTGCTCCGGGAGAGGTGATGACCTGCAAATCCCAGCCGATCTCCCCAGCCCGTTCTTGCATGCTGATCAATCCCATTTTGCCGCTGTCCCTGGCTTGCTGTAAATCAAAACCTAACCCCTGATCTGCGACCTCCATCCAGCAGGGTTCTGCCAGATGCAGGCGGACTTCAGCCTGTCCTGTCTGGGCATGCTTCAGGATGTTATTCAGCGCCTCCTGAGCGATGCCCAGAAGAGCCTGCTCCTCTGCGATCGTTAAAGAATGCTCCCCCTCTACCAGCAGGGAGACAGACAGGTTCTCGGCGATGCGGATGTCTGCCAGGTGGCGGCGCAAGGCCGGGATCAGCCCCAGCATGGTCGTTCCTTCAGGTTTAAGCGTAGAAATCAGCGCCTGCATTTCTGCGAGTGCGCTACGGACTAACTGGCTCAGGCGTTCTAACTGGTCTCTTACCCGCATGGGATCGCGTTCGAACAGCAATAAAGCCGATTGAGTCGTAAGGGTCATGCCGAACACCGTTTGAGTCACGGAATCGTGCAGCTCACGGGCGAAGCGATTTCGTTCCCGGGCAATTGCCAGATGTTCAAGCCGGGTAGAATATTCGTGAAGCTGCCTGTTGGCTGCTTGCAGCTCACGCGCCAGTTCCAGTTTTTGGTCTTGCGCGGCCTGCTTGCGGCGGATGATGAGGGCAAAAGAGCCCTGGAAGACATTCACGGCAGTAAAGATCAGTGAGAAGGCTACTGCCTGGGAGGCTCCATAATTTCTCGCAATCAGCAGCCCCATGATCAGGGCGCAGGCGCCAATCCACACCGCTCCGAGCTTGGGATTGAGGTTCAGCATCGCCTGCATACTGAGAATGCCCAGGAGGATGGCAAAGAAATCCGAAGAACCTGGTGTTGCCAGAAGCACAAAAACCAGAGAGGTCTGGACCAGTAGATAGATGGGGAAGTAGCTGGACCACCGGCGGGAAATTGCTGGCTCGCTGATGAATAAGGCCAACCCAGCCAGCAGCAAAACCAGCGCCTGCCCGAGCTCGGGGCTGTCCCGGTAGACTAATATAGTACGTAATAAAACCGCTATGTAGTAAAGCGCAGCGGCAAGATAATAAATCCGTTGGGGCAACCGTTTAGTGGAACGGTCCATAAACCACCGTACGTTTTTCTAAAATTATACATCTTGTTCTTCTTCTACACTTCAGTGATAAACCCCGTTTAATCCCCGAAATCTGGTAAAAGGTGTTTTTGTTTTTCTGACTACCTGCAAGCTCCCGCAAAAGCCCGAATGAGTGGTTTAATTACGGGTATGGGCACTCCTTCGCACACACGTACAAACCCGCTGGCCGGCATGGACCAATTCCGCAGGCTGCTGGGGTTCGTGCGACCCTACCGCGGCCGCCTGGTCCTGGCGCTGATCTCCATCGTCGTCGGCAGCGCCCTTGGACTGGCAGGACCGTACACTTTGCAGTTCCTGATCGATGCCGTCTTCCAGCGCAACGACCGGCAGTTGCTCAACCGCATCACCCTCATCCTGATCGCCATTTTTGCCTCGCAAAGCGTCTTTTACCTGCTGCGCGCTTACATGCTAGCGTTCATTGGCGAGCGGGTGATGGCTGACCTGCGCCTGAGGCTGTTCGAGCACCTGCAGGGCTTATCGCTCAACTTTTTCAACGAGCGGCGCACCGGCGAGCTGGTCAGCCGGCTGACCAATGACGTCTCCACGGTGCGGGCTGTGGTGACCAGCGACATCTCCACCGCCCTGTCGCAGACCCTGACTTTCTTCGGCGCGCTGGCGATCATCATCCTCACCGACTGGCGCCTGACCCTGTTCATGTTCGTGCTCATCCCCACTGTGATGGGCATCGCCATCTATTTTGGCCGCAAGCTGCGGGTGCTTTCCTCCTCCGTCCAGGACCAACTGGCCAACGCCACCACTGTGCTGGAAGAAGCGATCGGCGGCGTGCGGGTGGTGAAATCCTTCACCCGCGAGCGCTACGAGATCGGGCGCTTCACCGAGAGCATCGAGCGTACCTTCGCCCTGGCAATGAAGCGCATCCGCCTGTCTGCCACCTTTGGCCCCTCGGTCTCCTTCCTGGGATTCGCCGCCGTGGTGTCGATCTTCTGGTTTGGCGGGCAGGAAGTGCTGGCGGGCCGCCTGACCGCCGGGCAATTGTTCATGTTCCTGGTGCTGACTTTGACCATCGCCGGGTCGATCGGGCAGTTCTCCGGTTTATGGACCAGCCTGCAAGAGGCCCTGGGCGCCACAAAACGCCTGTTTGAAATCCTGGATACGCAGTCGGATATCGTCGAGCAGCCCGGGGCGCCGCCCCTGCCGGCCGTGGAAGGCCGCATCCGCTTTGAAAATGTGTCCTTCGCCTATCGCGACAACCCTGATACCTCTATCCTGAGCGGCATCGACCTGGAGATCCTGCCTGGCGAGGTGCTGGCCCTGGTGGGCCCCAGCGGAGCGGGCAAGACCACCCTGGTCAACCTGATCCCGCGCTTCTTCGACCCGAGCGAAGGGCGGGTCTTGATCGATGGTCATGACCTGCGCGAGGTGCAACTGCTGAGCCTGCGCCAGCAGATCGGCATTGTGCCGCAGGAGACGCTGCTGTTCGGCGGCAGCGTGCGCGAGAACATCCTGTATGGTCGCCTGGATGCCAGCGAAGCCGCACTCCTGGCTGCGGCTGAAGCCGCCAACGCCCACGAATTCATTCAGAATCTGCCGAAGGGCTATGATACCCTGGTTGGCGAGCGAGGCGTGAAGTTGAGCGGCGGGCAGCGCCAGCGCATCGCCATCGCCCGGGCCATCTTGAAAGACCCGCGCATCCTGCTCCTGGACGAAGCTACCTCCTCCCTGGACAGCGAAAGCGAGGGCCTGGTACAGGAGGCCCTCGAACGCCTGATGCAGAACCGCACCAGCATCGTCATCGCCCACCGCCTGTCTACGATCC
>Ga0209751_10003599_pt1 | contig 14991 bp, 11 predicted proteins | sample RifCSP13_1_FD_184019 | JGI IMG/M metagenome (GOLD analysis project Ga0209751, IMG submission 184019) | Soil microbial communities from Rifle, Colorado - Rifle CSP2_sed 13_1 (SPAdes) (version 2) | ecosystem: Environmental > Terrestrial > Deep subsurface > Rock core/Sediment | place: Rifle... | reverse complement strand
CGATGCATGCGATCCGGCTCGACAAGCGCCTTGCCGAGGTCGGCCTCTACTGGATGGAAGAGTCGTGTGCGGCGGAGTTTCCCGATGAACTCGCGGTGATACGCCGTGAGACGGGGCTGCCGATAGTGATCGGGGAAGCGACTTACACGAAGACCGGATTCCGGCCGCTGCTGGAAAAGCGCTGCGCCGACATCCTCAACCCGGACGTTGCATGCTGCGGCGGCATCCTCGAGCTGAAGGAGATCGCGGCGATGGCGGAATCCTTTCTGGTCGCCATGTCGCCGCACAACTACAACTCCACGGTGGTGGCGCTGGCCTCGACGGTACACGCCTCGGCGACCATGCCCAATTTCATCATCACCGAGTATTTCCTGCCTTTCGTCGAGTTCGGCGACACGATCTCGCCCAATCAGCTGAAGCCCAGGAACGGTTACATCGAACTGCCGACCGCGCCGGGCCTCGGCGTCGATCTCGATGAGGAAGCGTTGAAGCAGGTGCCGGGCAAGCCCTATGCGCTGCGCAAACTGCGGCAGCCGGCGGACGAGAGCGGCGGAATCTGACGCGGTTGATGGCTTTCGAGGGAGAAGCCGCAGCGCAGCAAGGGTTAGCGCCGGATGCCGCGAGGCGGGCGGCTACGTCCGCAGCCGCACCACGGCTTCGCCGCCTTCGAGTTCGATGTGGGCGCCGAAGCGGGCGCTGCGCCCGGCGATATTGGCGAGCGCGTCCTGCTCGTTTCTCATCGCGCACAACACGGTTTCGTTGCGGTCATTGTGCCGCACGAACTGAAAAGCGACTTTCTCGATGTCCCGGTCCTCGAGGGTAAGGCGCGCGATCATGCCGACCCAGTCGCCGTGCTTCCTGCCGCCATGGCCGGTGTGAAACGAGAAGCTGCCGAGCCCGTAGAAAATCGGCTTGCCTTTGTAGATTTCCACCGGCAGCGAGTAGTGCGGTCCGTGACCGATGACGATGTCGGCGCCGGTGTCGATCGCGGCGTGGGCGATTTCGGTCATGTACTGCAATACGTCCTCGTGGAGCCCCCAGTGATGTGAGGCGACCACAATATCCACCTGCTTCCTCAGCGCGCCGAGGTCATCCCGGTATCGCGCAAGATAATCAAGGTCGGCCCAGGTCAGGATTTCGGGAGGTACGCCGGGTCGGTTTGCCGGCGGCACCTCCGGCCGCGTCTTGTGCAACGGCAGCTGATAGGCGGTGTGGCCTCGGATTACCGCAACGCCCGCCGAGTGCTCGCCCGCTTCGTGATTGGTCGGCCAGTAAACGGAAGTGCGCTGGAGGAAACCGAATCGCAGCCCGTTGCGTTCGATTACAGCCGGCGCGCGCGCCTGTTGCCGGTTGGCGCCGGCGCCGGCGTGCGCGATGCCGAGCTTGTCGAGTTCCCGCAGGGAGGACTGGATAGCCTCTGTTCCGTAGTTGACGTTATTGGCGTTACCTACAACATGAAAGCCGGCCAGTGTCAGGGCGCGTCCCGCCGCCGGCGCCGCGTAAAAGCCTTCGTCCATCAGCGAGCGTTCCGCGGGAGGTTGATACAGGCAGCATTCGAGGTTGGCAAACAGCGCGTCCGCGCTTTTCAGCGTGTCCGTGACGCGCGCGAACGGCACCAGCGGATCGGCGACGTTCATCAGATTGATGTCGCCAGTGAAGAGCATGGAACGGTGCATGGCGGCGTCCTTCTTGTCAGTTCGTGGGAAAAGGGGCCGAAAGGGGCCGGGCCGGTCGGTGATTATATCCGACGGCTTGGCTATTCACGCGGTCGAATCAGGCGCGCGTCATCAGTATCCAACGCGGCCCATCCGCCTGCTGGTGCCGCTCGCACCGGGCGGCGGCAACGACAACGCGGCGCGCCTGGTCGGCAACGGGCTGGGTGAAGTCCTGGGGCAACACAGTGCAGCAGTGAAGATAGCTCTTGACAGCACACGCCAGGAGCGACAAGCTTGGCGCGGGGTCCGAATAATGGAATCCTGCCGGAGACGGTGTCGACAGCGGGGGGAGAAGGTGCCGTTTCGGAGAGAGGAGAGCAGATGTTCAAAAACATCCTGATACCGACCGATGGTTCCGAGAAATCGCAGCGCGCGGTGCGTGCAGGCGTTGATCTCGCCAGGATTCACCAGGGGAAGGTCATCGGCATCCACGTCATTCCCGATTACCATCTGCTGATCGCCTACGAAGGGGCGTTCGACCCGGTGACGGAAGAACGTATCGAGGAGGAGGCGAAGACACGCGCCGAGAGTTATCTCGCCTTCGTCAGGAAAACCGCGCAAGACGCCGGCGTGCCGTGTGACACTGTGTGCGAGACCAGCGATCATCCCTACGACGCGATACTCAAGACCGCGGATGCGAAGAACTGCGACTTGATCCTGATGACTTCCCATGGGCGCAAAGGACTTGCCGCCGTGCTTCTGGGCAGCGAGACGCGGAAGGTTTTGACCTACGCCAAAGTGCCCGTGCTGGTCGTGCGCTGAGTCCCGTTCCGCGATCCAGACTGGTCGGCAACGCCCGCCCGGTTCCGATCCGCCAACTGCTAGCTGGCCATATCGATTTAGTTTTTCTCACTTTTGGCCTGTAAATATTTTGGTGCAAAGCAGCAAAAAATGCTTGCGGGAGATCGTCTCCGTTGGCATAATGGTGACGTGTTGGATGCTCTCGCGAGCATCGGCATATCCTCCAAAACCTCCTCCTTTGGTGGAACCTCAGCGCAACCCTCCGGGGTTGCGCTTTTTTTTCGGCTAAAAATGTGAGTGAGTGCTCGCGTTTAGGACGTACGCACGATGTGCCCCAGGTTGTCACTCGCCTATGCGGCAATGCGAAATAATCATGTTTCGCCCAGAGCGGCCAAGAGGCCATGTCTTAGCCGAAAAGCGCACCCATTACCCAAGCCCGTCGCCAGCACCGCATAACCTGCGGCCATTGGGAGAAAGTGCTCCTGCGCCGCTGGCGGTCGACGCGCTACGTTCAACCGCGACGGCCGCGGCAGGTTGCCCAAGCAGGCGGCGGCTGATTTGTTATACTCCGCGGTCCAGCGGATCGCGGCGCAGTTTCAGCGACAGGACCGTAATCGCGGTGCACCTCACGTCAAGAGAATCATCTACGCCTTGCAGGTCATTGGCTGTCGCGCCTGGGTAGCGGGCGACAACGCTTCAGGTTGGCGGTCTTGATTCCGGAATATTGACTGCGGTCAAGGCTCATTCGTGACGAGCTGTATAGATTTACTGCGATTCGCGGCAGCCTAGGAGTTTGTCGGACTTGGCCCGGACAAACTCCTAATGCAAAACCGGCGCCAGGAAAATTGCAAGAGAACATGATAGGTATGCGAATTCACCCTCAGTTTTCTTCACGTTCGACCAGTTCGGCGGGTTTTTTCGGAATGGTCAGCCGGTTTTGCTTTTAGCAGCCTGTTCGGGCTGTTAAGTCCGACAGGCTGCTAGCCGATATCACACAGGCCGATAATGAAAATTCACGAGTATCAAGGCAAGGAAATCCTCCGCAAGTATGGTGTCGCCACGCCGCGCGGCATCCCCTGTTTCAGCGTCGACGAAGCCGTGGCGGCGGCGCAAGAACTCGGCGGCAAGGCGTGGGTGGTCAAGGCGCAAATCCACGCCGGCGGACGCGGCAAGGGCGGCGGGGTGAAGCTCGCAAAATCCCCGGCTGAGGTCGAGCAGCACGCGAGCCAGGTCCTCGGCATGCAGTTGAAGACCCATCAGACGGGGCCGGAAGGGCAGAAGGTGCGGCGGTTGCTGATCGAAGAGGGCGCGAACATCAAGAAAGAACTCTACGTCGGCATGGTCGTCGACCGCGGATCGCAGCGCGTGGTGCTGATGGCGTCCAGCGAAGGCGGGATGGACATCGAAGAAGTCGCGGCCAGGACGCCCGAGAAGATCCACAAGGTGGCGATTGACCCGATGACGGGCCTTGCCGGCACGGAAGCGGAAGATATCGCGCGCAAAATCGGCATTCCGGAAAAGGCGGTGGCGCAGGCACGCGATTTTCTCCAAGGGCTATACAAGGCGTTTGACGACACCGATGCCTCGCTTGCCGAGATCAATCCGCTGATCCTGACCGGCGAGGACAAAGTGCTGGCGCTCGACGCCAAGATGAACTTCGACGACAACGCGCTGTTCCGTCACCCTGACATCGTTGCCATGCGCGACCTCGACGAAGAAGACCCGGCCGAAATCGAGGCGTCAAAGTTCGACCTCTCGTACATCCAGCTCGATGGCGACATCGGCTGTCTCGTCAACGGCGCCGGCCTGGCGATGGCAACCATGGACATCATCAAGCTCTACGGCGGGAGCCCGGCCAACTTCCTCGATGTCGGCGGCGGCGCCTCGACCGAGAAGGTGACGGAAGCATTCAAGATCATGCTCAGGAACCCCAAGCTCAAGGCGATTCTCGTCAATATCTTCGGCGGGATCATGAAATGCGACGTGATCGCCGAGGGCGTGGTAACGGCTGCCCGGGAAGTACACCTCAAAGTGCCGCTGGTGGTGCGGCTCGAGGGCACCAATGTCGAGCTGGGCAAGAAAATTCTTGCCGAATCGAGCCTGCCTATCATTTCCGCCAACAACATGGCCGATGCGGCGGAGAAGGTAGTTGCCGCGGTAAGAAAAACAGTGAACGAGTGAATGAGTGAATGAGTGAAAGGCGGAAGCGCGACGTTCGGCTCGTTCACCCGTTTACTCGTTCACCAGGTTCAATGAACCGGAAAGCCAAGCATGTCGATCCTGATCAACAAAGATACGAAACTAATCACCCAGGGCATCACCGGAAAGACCGGGCAGTTCCACACCAAAATGGGCAAGGAATACGCCAACGGAAGGAACTGCTATGTCGCAGGCGTGACGCCGAAGAAGGGTGGCCAAAGCTTCGAGGGCATCCCGATTTTTGAGACGGTGAAAGAGGCGAAGAAAGCGACCGGCGCGACGGTATCGGTGATCTACGTGCCGCCGCCGTTCGCCGCGGCAGCGATAGAAGAAGCGGTCGATGCCGAACTCGAGCTCGTAATCTGTATCACCGAGGGCATCCCGGTGCGCGACATGATCCGCACGAAGTACAAGATGCAGAGCAGGAACACCCGGTTGATCGGTCCCAACTGCCCGGGCGTGATCACCCCCGACGAAATCAAGATCGGCATCATGCCCGGCCATATCCACAAGAAAGGGCCGGTCGGCGTCGTGTCGCGCTCGGGGACGCTGACTTACGAAGCGGTGGGGCAGTTGAGGGAAGTCGGATTGGGTCAGTCGACCTGCGTCGGCATCGGCGGCGACCCGGTCAACGGTCTCAAGCACATCGACGTCATGAGGATGTTCAACGACGATCCCCGAACCGAAGCGGTGATCATGGTGGGCGAGATCGGCGGCTCGGAGGAGGAGGCCTGCGCGCGCTGGGTCAAGGACAACATGAAGAAGCCGGTCGTCGGGTTTATCGCGGGCGTGACCGCGCCGCCCGGAAAGCGCATGGGCCATGCGGGCGCGATCATCTCCGGCGGCAAGGGCACGGCGGCTGAAAAACTCGCGGTCATGGAGGAGTGCGGGATCAAGGTCACGAGGAATCCCGCCGAAATGGGCAAGCTGCTCAGAGCTATCCTCAAATAGCCGGATTGGCATCGATTTGGAGGAACAATAATTGCAAGGCGGCAGACCCAAGCGCGGCAAAGCCATGCGCGGCAAGCCCAAAGGCCGTGCGGTTGAGCCGCGCGCGGCAGCGGAAGTGCAGGCTTTGCTCGGATCCGCGCCGCGCCGCCACGAGCTGCTGATCGAGCATTTGCACAAGATCCAGGATCGCTACGGTTGCATCTCGGCGGCGCATATCGTTGCACTGGCGCGCGAGATGAAGCTCGCAATGACCGAAGTCTACGAGGTCGCCACTTTCTATCACCACTTCGACGTCGCCAAGGAAGGCGACAAAACGCCGCCGGCACTGACGGTGCGCGTCTGCGAGTCGCTGTCGTGCGCGCTTGGCGGCGCAAATCAGCTGATCAGCGAACTGAGGCGCGCGCTGGGCGACGGGGTGCGCGTAATTCCGGCGCCGTGCCTCGGACGCTGCGAGCAGGCGCCGGTCGCAGTGATCGGCCAGAATCCGGTGGCGCAGGCGACGGTGGACAAGGTAAAGCAGCTCGCCGCGGCGAAGAAGACGAAATGCCCGGTCGGAAAGTACATCACCTACGCCGAGTACCGTAAGAGCGGAGGTTATCGCCTCGCCGCGGAGTGCCTGGCGGGCAGGCGCGACGCCGAAGCGATCATGAAAACCATGGAAAATTCGGGCCTGCGGGGGTTGGGCGGCGCGGGTTTCCCGGCAGGTCGCAAGTGGCGCATCGTGAGAAACGAGCCCGCGCCGCGGCTCATGGCGGTCAACATCGACGAAGGCGAGCCGGGGACGTTCAAAGACCGCTACTATCTCGAGCGCGATCCGCACCGCTTCCTCGAAGGCGCGATCATCGCGGCGTGGACGGTGCAGATTTCGGAAGTCTATCTCTACCTGCGCGACGAGTACGCGGGTTGCCGCGAAATCCTCGAGCGCGAGATCACGGCGCTTCAAGCCGATCCGCCCTGCCCCTTGCCGCCGATCTACCTGCGGCGCGGCGCCGGCGCCTACATCTGCGGGGAGGAGTCGGCGATGATCGAATCGATCGAGGGCAAGCGCGGCATGCCGCGGCTGCGGCCGCCGTATGTGGCGCAAGTGGGCCTCTTCGGCTACCCCACGCTCGAGCACAACATGGAAACGCTCCATTGGGTGCGTGAGATACTGGAAAAGGGTGCCGACTGGTTTGCTTCCCAAGGCCGTCACGGGCGCAAGGGCCTGCGGTCGTTCTCGGTATCGGGGCGAGTCAAAAAGCCGGGTGTGCATCTGGCCCCGGCGGGCATCACGGCCAAGGAATTGATCGAAGAGTACTGCGGCGGCATGCTGCCGGGTCACGAGTTCTACGCTTATCTGCCCGGCGGCGCTTCGGGCGGCATTTTGCCGGCTTCGATGGGTGATATTCCGCTCGACTTCGATACGCTCAACGAGCACGGCTGCTTCATCGGCTCGGCAGCCGCGATCATTCTGTCGGACAGGGACAAAGCGAGCGCAGCAGCGCGCAACGTGATGAAGTTTTTCGCCGACGAATCGTGCGGCCAGTGCACGCCGTGCCGCGTCGGCACCGCCAAGGCGCTGCAGTTGATGGAAAAAGCGCGCTGGGACCAAGGTCTGCTTGAGGAACTTTCGGGCGCGATGGCGGACGCATCGATATGCGGCCTGGGCCAGGCTGCGCCCAATCCGATCCGCTGCGTGATGAAGTATTTCCCGAAGGAAATCGAATGAAAGGTGAAACGTGAAACGTGAAATGTGAAACGTCCCCTCTCCCCCGTCACCGGGGGAGAGGGTTAGGGTGAGGGGGCTCACTTTTCACGTTTCACTTTTCACCTCACCGGAGGTGACAAATGACCGCATTGAGCAAACAGGAATACGACGCGATGCCGGTCGAGTTCAAGCTGAACGGCAAGGATGTGGTCGGCTATTCGAACGAGATGATCATCCAGGCGGCCAAGCGCTACGGCATCGAGATTCCGCATCTCTGCTACAAGGAAGGCATGCGCCCCGACGGCAACTGCCGCGCCTGCATGGTGGAGATCAAGGGCGAGCGGGTGCTCGCGCCTTCCTGCTGCCGCAAGCCAGCACCCGGCATGGATGTCACCACCGACAACGCGCGCGCGCTGGCCTCGCAGAAAATGGTGCTCGAGCTGTTGCTCTCCGACATCCCGAAGAAACGCCATACGCTCAATTCCGAGCTCGACCAGTGGGTGGTGAAGCTCGAGGTCGGCAAGCCGCGTTTTGCCCGCCGCCGCCAGCCCAGAGCCGATCTCTCGCATTACGGCATTGCGGTCAATCTCGATTCGTGCATCCAGTGCACGCGCTGTGTGCGCGCCTGCCGCGAGGAGCAGGTCAACGACGTGATCGGTTACGCATTTCGCGGCGAGCATTCCAGGATCGTGTTCGACCTCGACGATCCGATGGGGAACTCGACGTGTGTCGCGTGCGGGGAGTGCGTGCAGGCATGTCCGACCGGCGCACTGATGCCGGCGCGCGGCGTCGGCATGGTGAAACCCGACAAGCAGGTGCACTCGGTGTGTCCGTATTGCGGGGTGGGCTGTCAGATGACCTATCACGTGAAGGACAACAAGATCCTATATGTTAACGGTCGGGATGGCCCGTCGAATCACGGTCGGCTGTGCGTCAAAGGGCGCTACGGTTTCGACTACGTGAACCACAAGCAGCGCCTGACCAAACCGCTCATCCGCAAGCCGGGGGTGCCGAAGTCGGCGGAGTTCGCGATGGACCCGGCGAACCCGGCCGAAAACTTCCGCGAGGCGACGTGGGAAGAAGCACTCGACGTTGCGGCGAGCAAGTTGAAGGAGATCCGGGACACGCACGGCAAACACGCGCTGTGCGGCTTCGGCTCGGCAAAGGGCAGCAACGAAGAGGCGTATTTGTTCCAGAAACTGGTGCGCGTGGGTTTCGGCAGCAACAATGTGGACCACTGCACGCGGCTGTGTCACGCGTCGAGCGTCGCCGCGCTGATGGAAGGCGTCAGCTCGGGCGCGGTTTCGAATCAGGTCAACGACGTGATGAAGGCCGAGGTGGTGCTCCTGGTCGGCGCGAATCCGACATCGAACCATCCGGTCGCGGCGACCTGGATCAAGAACGCGGTGAAACGCGGCACCAAGCTCATCGTAGCCGATCCGCGCCGCTCCGATCTTGCGCGCCACGCGACCTATTTCCTGCAGTTCAAGCCCGATACCGATGTCGCCCTGCTGAACGCGATGATGCACACGATCGTGCACGAGGGACTGGTCAACGAGGATTTCATCACGAGCCGCACCATCGGTTACGACGAGTTGAAAAAGAATGTTGAGAAATATAGTCCCGAGGCGATGGCGCCGGTCTGCGGCATCCCCGCCGAGACCATCAAGGAGGTCGCGCGGCTCTACGCCAAGTCCAAGGGATCGATGATCCTGTGGGGCATGGGAATTTCCCAGCATATCCACGGCACCGACAACGCACGATGCCTGATCGCGCTGTGCATGATGGCCGGGCAGATCGGGCGCCCCGGCACCGGGCTCCACCCGCTGCGCGGCCAGAACAACGTGCAGGGCGCATCCGATTCGGGGTTGATTCCGATGGTGTTCCCCGACTATCAGCGCGTGGACAACAACGAAGCCCGCGCGCGTTTCGAGAAGCTGTGGGGCGCGACACTCGATCCCAAACCGGGGCTGACCGTGGTCGAGATCATGGACGCCGTGCACGAGGGCAAGATCCGCGGCATGTACATCATGGGCGAAAACCCCGCGATGTCGGACCCCGACGCGCATCATGCACGCGAAGCGCTCGCCAAGCTTGACTGCCTGGTGGTGCAGGAGATTTTTCTGACCGAAACCTGCTATCACGCGGACGTGATCCTGCCCGCAACCGCGTGGCCGGAAAAGGCCGGCACCGTGACCAACACCGACCGCATGGTGCAGCTCGGACGTCGGGCGCTCGATGCGCCGGGGGAAGCCAGGCCCGATCTGTGGATCATCCAGGAGATCGCCCGCCGTATCGGGCTTGACTGGAATTACGGCGGACCGAAGGACGTGTTCAACGAAATGCGCCGCGCGATGCCGTCGATCGCCGGCATTACGTGGGAGCGGCTCGAGGCGGAAAGCTGTGTCACCTACCCGTGCGAAAAGGAAGGTGATCCGGGACAGCCTGTGGTGTTTGTGGACAAATTTCCGACGCCGACCGGGCGCGCCCAGCTCGTCCCGGCCGACATCATTCCCGCCGCCGAGCGGCCGGACCGGGAATTTCCGTTCGTGCTCATCACCGGTCGCCAGCTCGAGCACTGGCACACCGGCGCGATCACGCGCCGTGCTTCGGTGCTCGACGCCATCGAGCCCGAGCCTACCGCGTCGCTGCATCCGCTCGATCTCGATGCGATCGGCGCCAAGCCGGGCGATGTGATCACGGTTGAATCGCGCCGCGGCATCATTTCGCTCTACGCGCGGGCCGACGACGGCACGCCGCGCGGCGCGGTGTACATCCCGTTTTGCTTCTACGAAGCGGCGGCGAATCTGCTCACCAATCCGGCGCTCGATCCCATAGGCAAGATCCCCGAGTTCAAGTACTGCGCGGTGAAGGTAATGAAGGGCGGCGAACTCACGCCGCGTTCGAGCTACGGCGGCGGTCTCGCGCTGGCCGAGTTCGAAAAGGCCTGAAGGCATTAAATTTTGCCTTGGCGCGCTTGGCGCCTTGGCGGTTCCGATTTGGTCTTTTATTCCAGGAGAGGAAAAGCATGCCATTGTCAGACATCGAAATCGCCCAGCAGTCGAAGATGCTGCGCGTTGCCAGGGTCGCCGAGAAGCTCGGCATTCCCGAAGAACATCTCGAGCCCTACGGCCATTACAAGGCGAAGGTGTCGCTCGAGTACGTCGACAGCCTCAGGAACCGGCCCGATGGCAAGCTGATCCTGGTGACGGCGATCACGCCCACCCCGGCGGGCGAGGGCAAGACCACGACCACAGTCGGTTTGGGCGATGCGCTCAACAAGATCGGCAAGAAAGCGATGCTCTGCCTGCGCGAGCCGAGCCTCGGCCCGGTGTTCGGCATGAAAGGCGGCGCCGCCGGCGGCGGCTATGCCCAGGTGGTGCCGATGGAGGACATCAACCTCCACTTCACCGGCGACTTCAGCGCCATCGGCCTTGCCAATAACCTGCTCGCGGCGGCGATCGACAACCATATCCACCACGGCAACGACCTTGGGCTGGACGTGCGGCGCATCACGTGGAAACGCGTGGTGGACATGAACGACCGCGCGCTGCGCGATATCGTGATCTCGCTCGGCGGCCCGGGCAACGGCTATCCGCGCCAGGACGGCTTCGACATTGTCGTGGCGTCCGAGATCATGGCGATTTTCTGCCTGGCGACTTCGCTCAAGGACTTGAAGACCCGGCTCGGCAACATCGTGGTCGGCTATACGCGCGAGCAGAAGCCGGTGCGCGCCAAGGACCTCAAGGTGCACGGCGCGATGACGGTGCTCTTGAAGGACGCGCTTGCGCCCAACCTGGTGCAGACGCTGGAAAACAACCCCGCGTTCATCCACGGCGGGCCATTCGCCAACATCGCTCACGGCTGCAACTCGGTGATCGCGACCCAGACCGCGCTCAAGCTCTGCGACTACGTGGTGACCGAAGCCGGTTTCGGCGCCGACCTCGGCGCGGAGAAGTTCATCGACATCAAGTGCCGCAAGTCGGGACTGCGGCCCGATGCGGTGGTGATCGTGGCGACGGTGCGCGCGCTCAAGTATCACGGCGGTGTCGACCTCAAGGAGGTCAACAAGGAGAACCTCGCGGCGCTGGAGAAGGGCGTCACCAACCTCGAGCGCCACGTCAACAACGTGCGCAACCACTACGGGCTGCCGTGCGTGGTCTCAATCAACCGCTTCAACTTCGACACTCCCGCGGAAATCGAGCTGCTCAAGAAGAAGATGGCGCATCACGAAGCGCCGGTGATCTTGGCGACACACTGGGCGGACGGCGGAGCGGGTGCGGTGGAAGTGGCGAAGACAGTGGTCGAGCTGATCGATAAAGTGCCCTCGGACTTCAAATTCGTTTACGAAGACACGCTGCCGCTGTGGGACAAGATCAAGGTCATCGCGACCAAGATCTACGGTGCGGCCGAGGTCACCGCCGATGCCAAGGTACGCGCGCAAATCAAGAAGTTGCAGGAAGACGGCTACGGTCGCTATCCGGTGTGCGTGGCGAAGACCCAGTACTCGTTTTCGACCGATCCGCAGTTGCGCGCGGCGCCCTCGGGCCACGTGATCAACGTCCGCGAAGTGCGGCTCGCCGCCGGCGCCGAGTTCGTCGTCATGGTGTGTGGCGATGTCATGACCATGCCCGGGCTGCCGAAGGTGCCGTCGGCCGAGAAAATCGATCTCAACGATGACGGCAAGGTGGTCGGGCTGTTCTAGCCGCCGGCCGGGCGGCCCAATTCACCAGGCTGCCCGGGACCAGGCCACCACATGAAAGCGGCGCAATAGATGGAGGAGATTGCGACCGCCCAGTTCTGGTGGGGGCTGGCCGCGGTCATCTGGGTCAACGTCATCCTGTCCTGCGACAACGCGGTGGTCATCGCACTTGCGGTGCGTTCGCTGCCGCGCCGCCAGCGCAAGCAGGCGGTGTACTGGGGCGCGGGCGCGGCGGTGGCATTGCGGATCGCGCTTACCATAATCGCGGTAGAACTCCTCAGGCTTCCGTTGCTTAAGATCACCGGCGGGCTGGCGCTGTTGTGGATCGCGGTCCAGCTGCTGTTGCCGAGGGGCGCCGGTAGTGTCGTCAAGGACACGGGCAACCTCATGCCCGCAATCAAGACCATCCTGGTCGCCGACCTGATGATGAGCGGGGACAATGTGATCGCGGTCGCCGCCGCGGCCCAGGGCAGCATGACGCGGCTCCTCCTGGGCCTCGCAATCTCGATGCCGCTCGTCATCCTGGGCGCCACCCTGCTGCTCAAGCTGATGGAGCGCTGGCCGATCATCATCACCCTAGGGGCTGCCATCCTGGGATGGGTCGCCGGGGGAATGCTGGTAACCGACCCGGTCGTCGCGGAGTGGGTTGACGCGCAGGTGCTCGGTGTTCCCTGGAGCGACAAGCCCGCCGGCTATTTGCATTGGCTGGCGCCCGCCGTCGGCGCGATTGCAGTCGTCGTCGTCGGGAAGTGGCTGGCGGAGCGGGCGGAGAAAGAACACAAAGGCACGGTCGATCTGGCCGATGAGGAACCCAAAGCCTGAGCCGTGTTGTAAGCGGATGTCGTTAATGAAAACGGAGTGATCAGATGCTGAAACTGCTGGTGCCGGTGGACGGATCGCAAAGTGCATACCGTGCGGTTGACCATCTGATCAAGAAGGTGGCGTGGTACGAGGACCGGGTCGAAATTCACCTGCTCAACGTCCAGCACCCGCTACCCTACGGCGGCCGGGTGTCGTCGGTAATCGGGCACGACAAGATCGAACAGTACCATCACGACGAAGGCATGGCGGCGGCTGAAAGCCGCGATGCAGAAGCTGGACGCGGCCAGGGTCAAGTATCACTACCACATCGGTGTCGGGGAAGAGTCGGAAACCATCGTCAAGTACGCCCGCGAAAAGGGCTGCGACCAGATTTTCATGGGCACCCGCGGCCTCGGGTCGGTATCTAGCCTCGTGCTGGGATCGGTGGCCACCAAGGTGATCCACCTGTCGCCGGTGCCGGTGCTGCTGGCCAAGTAGCCAGCCTTCCACCGGGTGCGTTTATTGCACTGCGGCAGGGACGGGAAGGCGTTATTGCTGTAATATTGCAGGAACTTGACGGGGGTCAATTCTTTTCACTAGTGGATTGCGGATGATCGGGTGGCAATAGCCAAAAAAAAGATCATAGCAGGCTGCAGTCCACGGTTATATCGGCGCAGTTCAAATTACAAGGAGGAGCGAGTCATGCGTATCCAGCGTATTTTGTCAGGCAGTGCAGTGATGGTTGCGGCCGCATTCGCGGCGACGCCAGCGGTGGCGTGGGAGCCGAGCAAGACGGTCGAGTTCATCATCCCGGCGGGCACCGGCGGCGGCGCCGACCAGATGGCGCGCTTTACCCAGGGGGTGGTCGCCAAGCACAACCTGATGGCACAGTCGATCGTGCCGATCAACAAGTCGGGCGGGGCCGGAGCGGAGGGCTTCCTCGACGTCAAGGCCTCGAAAGGCGACGAGCACAAGATCATCATCACGCTCTCCAACCTGTTCACGACCCCGCTGGCGACCGGCGTGCCGTTCAACTGGAAGGACCTGACCCCGGTGGCGATGCTGGCCCTGGACAACTTCGTCCTCTGGGTCAATTCCGAAACGCCTTACCAGTCGCCGAAGGAGTACCTCGATGCGGCGAAGAAGGCGGGCCCGGGCAAGTTCAATATGGCCGGCACCGGCGCGAAGCAGGAAGACCAGATCATCACGGTCGCGATCGAGAAGGCCGCGGGCGTGAAGTTCACCTACGTGCCGTTCAAGGGCGGCGGGGCGGTCGCCACGCAGCTGGTCGGGAACCACGTCAATTCCACGGTGAACAACCCGATCGAGGCGGTGGCGCACTGGCGCTCCGGCAAGCTGCGCCCGCTGTGCGTATTTGAAAAGGCGCGCATGCCGTACAAGAACAAGGTGACTGACACCATGTCGTGGAATGATATCCCGACCTGCAGGGAAGCGGGCATCCCGATGGATTACCTCATGCTGCGCGGCATCTTCATGCCCGCGGGGGTGTCCCAGAATGTCGTTGATTTCTACATCGGGTTCTTCAAGAAGGTGCGCGCGACCGAGGAGTGGAAAAAGCTCATGGAAGACGGCGCTTTCAACCAGAGCTTCATGACCGGCAAGGAGTACGCCGACTGGGTCGCGCAAGCGGAGAACGTGCACCGCGAGCTCATGAGGGACGCAGGCTTCCTCGCCAAGAAATAGCGCTACCTGAGGGGACGGACGTCATGCCCGCCCCCCTTTTCTCTCCGGGGCGGGGCGTCTGTTCGCGCCCCGTGTTTCTGGCGTTTACCGGAGCAGCGGCTGAGATGGAAAACAACAACGAATCGGCGCATCGTGCGGTACGCATTGTCACCATGGACGTCGTCGTCGCGGCGCTGATCTTCGCGCTTGGCGCGCTGGTGGTCTACGAAAGCAACCGGCTCGGTTCGGGCTGGGACGAAAACGGTCCCCAGGCGGGCTATTTCCCGTACTACACCGGATTGCTGGTGTGCATCTCGGGGGCGGTGGTGTTCGTGCAAGGCCTGTTCAAGCTCAAGTCCGAGGTAAAGGTTTTCGTCCGGCAAGATCAGTTCAGGCAAGTGCTGGTGATCCTGCTGCCCTCCGCGGCCTATGTGCTGGGGGTCCAGCTGATCGGCATCTACGTTCCGTCGGCCGTGTTCATCGGGCTGTTCATGAAGATCGCCGGCAAGTAC
>Ga0209751_10003596_pt1 | contig 15000 bp, 16 predicted proteins | sample RifCSP13_1_FD_184019 | JGI IMG/M metagenome (GOLD analysis project Ga0209751, IMG submission 184019) | Soil microbial communities from Rifle, Colorado - Rifle CSP2_sed 13_1 (SPAdes) (version 2) | ecosystem: Environmental > Terrestrial > Deep subsurface > Rock core/Sediment | place: Rifle... | reverse complement strand
AATTTTTAGTAGATTTTGGAGATAATTTTTATCAAATCTGGTTTCAACTTTTGAAAAGTATACTAGGTCAAGACTCTGTTCAAACATCCTATCTTGCATATTTCTTAATTTTTTTTCATAGTCAGCTAGCATACTATTTCCACTTTTGATATAATACAAAACCTTAACATATTTTATAAATAGAATTTTGTTAGAAACGTACGAACAATCAATTTCGGCTAAATTGGTTAATCTAGATTATATTTCATTTTCTAAAAACAATCCATAACCTTGTTCCAACAAAGACTGTTACAGCAGCAATAATTAATCCAATTGTAATGAATTGCCCAATTTCCTCCTCAGTCACAATAAACTAGCTCCAAAAACTCCTGCTGAATCACCAAGTTGATTTTTTAAAATTGGTGTCTCTACCAGATCACTGAATACCTTATCGTATACGGCATCTCGTCCTTCATCATAAAGAAATGAAATGTTAGAAATACCTCCCCCTAAAACTATAACATCAGGATCTAAAATATCTATAACGTTTGCTAACCCAATTCCAAAGTTTTCCAGAAATTCTTTTTTCCATTGTTGTCCTTTTTCAGTATCAAGATTATGAATAATTGAAGGTAGTGATTCAGTTTTTCCTGTAAGTTCAGTCCATCTTTTTTCTAGGGCAGGTCCACTGATGTAAGTTTCAACACATCCTAGTTTACCACAATAACATTTGTTTCCATTAATTCTGAGAGTGTGGTGTCCCCATTCACCAGCGATGTAGGTTCTACCTCTGTGAACCTCCCCATTGATTACTATTCCACCTCCAACTCCAGTTCCCATTATTACACCAAACACGACCTTGTGATTTTTTGCTGCACCCAAGGTGGCCTCAGCTAATGCAAAACAATTTGCGTCATTATCTATCGCAATTTCTTGATCTAGAGCTTGTTTTAGATCCTCTTTTAGAGGCATGCCTATAAGACATTGCGTGTTACTATTTTTTATTAGGCCAGATTTTTTAGATATTGCACCAGGAGCACTAACTCCTATTGTAACATTGTCACTTGCTTTTATTTTTAGTTCCTCTACTAGAGAAACAATAGAATTTATGATTGATTTGTAACCTTTCTCTTGTTGTGTTGGAATGCGTGTTCTTTCAACTACATTAAAGCTATCATCAAGTAAAATCCCTTCAATTTTTGTACCACCAAGATCAATTCCTATTTTATTCACAATACCAAATCACAACTGTGTGTTTTGAAGTTTTCAGTTAAAAATGGTGATAAAAAGATTCTAGTTAATTAGTTACATATGTGGTGGCATTGGGCCACCATGAGATCCACCGGAAATTGCTATAACGTCATCAATTCTCAAAATCATGCATGCAGTTTCGGTAGCAGACTTGATAATCTGCTCCTTTACAACCACTGGTTCGACAATGTCTTGAGCATACATGTCGGCAATCTTGCCCTTTCTTGCATCGATTCCTGTCCATTTCAGGCCTTGAGATTGCTTTGCTCTAAGATTTGTCATAGTATCGATTGGATCCATTCCAGCATTTTCTGCAATTGTTAATGGAATAACTTCAAGTGCTTCAGCATATTTTTTGATTGCAAGTTGTTCTCTTCCATCAAAGCTGTCTGCCCATTCTTTTAGATTTGATGCTAGAAATGCCTCTGGAGCTCCACCACCACCAACTATTGATGGTTTTTCAATTACATCTTTTACAACCATAAGAGCGTCATGAATTGAACGATCAACCTCATCAACTACTCTTTGAGAGCCGCCACGTATCAAAAGTGTCACTGATTGTGGGTTTCTGCAGCCTTCAACAAATACCCATTTATCTGATTCAACCTTTTTCTGATGGACTAGCTCGGCATAACCTAGATCTTTTTCAGTCAAGTCATCAATATTAGTTGTAACTCTACCACCAGTTGCCTTGGCAAGCTTTGTCATGTCACTTTCCTTAACTCGTCTAACGGCTAGAATTCCATGCTTAGCCAGATAGTGTTGGGCAATGTCATCAATACCTTTTTGACATATGAGTACATTTGCACCTGCTTCATGAATTTTTTCTACCATAGTTTTTAGCATTCTGTTTTCTTCCTCTAGAAACATCTGCATTTGAGTAGGATCACTAATTCTGATTTCAGCACTCATTTCAGTTTTTTCAATTTCTAGAGCAGCGTTAATTAGAGCAATTTTAGCTCTTTCAATTTTTGTTGGCATACCACTGTGAACAATCTCTTTGTCAAGGACAATTCCCTTTATTAGCGCAGTATCTAATATAGAGGCACCTGATTTTTTCTCAACTTTAATGTTGTCAAGATCAACAGTATATTTTTCTGCCTTTTTTATTGCAACTTTTAAAATTGCGTCAACTACTATTTTTGAGAGAGTTTCACTATCCTCAGAGACTAATTTTGATTGCATGCTGGTCTGTGCAATTTTCAGTAAAGAAACTCGATCATCAGGTGAGATGGTTTTTGCAATATCAGATAGTAATTGTAATGCCTTTTCAGCTGCTGCTTGATAACCCTCTACTATTACAGAGGAGTGAACATCTTTGCTCAACAGCTGTTCAGCCTTTTCAAGTAAGGCACCTGCAAAGATAACTGAGGAGGTTGTGCCATCGCCAACCTCATTATCCATAGTCTTTGAGATCTCAACTATCATTTTGGCTGCTGGATGCTGGACATCAATTTCTTTAAGAATGGTTGCTCCATCATTTGTAATTGTAACATCCCCAATGGGATCAACTAGCATCTTATCCAAACCTCGAGGTCCTAGACTTGTTTTAACCAAATCTGCAACTAGTTTTGCAGCAGCAATATTGTTTTTTTGAGCGTCTTTACCTTTCTGCTGAAGAGCACTCTCTTTAAGCACTAAAACTGGTCCTTGTGGGGTTTGTTGAATTGATGCCATATAATTCGTTTCAAATGCGTGGAATACCCCTTTTTAAGATTACTTAGTTGAAAGGTGGGATGAAGGATCTATTTTTTACATCAACTATTCCGCTATACAGAATTCTAATTGCAGGTAATGCAAGAAAGGGCAAGAAAAGCGGTATTAAATGAGGTTTTTTGAATTTACATCCTAATTCTACAATTGTAGAATTCAAATCTGCAAAGTTTTGATGTACTTTCTCAAAAGAGTCAGTTGAAATAATTCCTGCCATTTGAAGTGGTAAAGAAGAAAGAGTATTGCCATTTTTAACAACAGTCATTCCGCCCTGTGATTTAACTAAATTGTTTGCTGCAATGGTCATATCTTTATCATTTGAACCGATTACAATTAGATCGTTTTCATGAAAATTCCATGTGGAAGCAAAAGCACCTATTTGTGATCCAAAGTTTTTTAGAAATCCAATAGCATGTTTTTTTGAACCATATGTCCTATCAAATGCTGCCACCTTCCAGACATCTTTATCTTCTGATGCTAACACATTTCCATCTTTTGTCTTAAGCTCAGTCTCCTCTTTTTTAGTAATAATTTCAGTCTGCATGCAAATCAAATTAGCAGTAACAGAAGAGGATTTTGATTTTACATGAAAAATATTTTCAGAAAATTTTTTAAGTTTTACAGTATTCCTAATCCACTTTGGAATAGTTTTTGGCTGTATTTTAGTAATAACTTTTCCATTTGATACAACAAGTTTACCTCCAACAAAAACTTTGTTTGGGAGCATTGTGGTAAGATTGTCAAAAACTAAAATATCAGCAAGTTTTCCTGGAGCTATTCCTCCAAGGTCTTTTCCCAGGTTATAATAATCAAAACAGTTCTTTGAAGCCATTGTAATTGCGTCAATTGGATCTAATCCTAATTTTATGGATTCTCGTACACAATGATCGATGTGACCGTAATGTGACAGATCAAGTGGATCTATTCCATCAGAACAAAACATCAGTCTTTCAGTATTTGTTTCATGGTTCATCACACCAGGTAAAATTTCCTTCAGATCACGTCTAATAGAGCCCTCACGAATCATTATCCACATACCAAGTCTAAGCCGCTCTAAAACTTGTTCAAAATTAACAGGTTCGTGACATGAAAGTATTCCAGATGAAACGTATGCGTTTAGTTTTTTTCCAGAAGCACCAGCGGTATGGCCGTTAATGATACAGTCGTTATCTAGCATCATAGCTAAAGTCTTCATAGTTTTTGAATCCCTTTCTGTAACCTTTGTCCAAGAAAATACTTCGCCAAGACCTAGTACATTAGGTAATTTTATTGCGGTTTTTTCTTGAATTGCACTAAGGGTTTTTCCATGACTAAATTTTCTGTCAACTGGCAGACCGCCTGGCACAACATGAAAAAATCGAATTGGAAGATTTTGAGTGAGTTTTACAAATTCCCTAAATCCACGGTATCCACAAACGCTTACAATATCAATCGGATCAGAAAAGAGTGATGTTACACCACATAGAAGTGATTTTTTTGCAAGCTCAGAGGGCAAAACAAACTGATCAATGTGAATGTGAGGGTCGGCAAATCCAGGTGTTACATATTTTCCTTGTAAATCCATTACAATAGTTTTTGAACCTAATGTGTGTGATGCGTCTAGGCCAACATAAGCAATTCTTTCATTTACTATTGCAATTTGGGTTTGTGGTAAAATTTCATGTGAGTAAACATTCACAAGAGAACAATTTTTTAGAATGAGGTCTGCTTTTTTTTCTCCCATTGCAACTGCATTTAAAATTGGAATTGCTGAGGAAAGATTTTCCACATAAACTATTGTTTTCAGAACCTATTATAGATTCAAAGCGATGTTTAAATTACCGTCAAGGGAGGTTTTTCATATTGAACTTACCCAAGGAGATTATGAGATATTGTCCTAAATGTAACACGCATACAAAACAAAAGATGACTCAATACAAAGCTGGAAAACGAAGAGGTTCAGCAATTGGTGAACGAAGGCACGCCGAAGACAAGAAAGGATATGGTGGACAGAAATTCCCAAAACTTGCAAAGCCTGCAAAAACTACAAAAAAATTCACGCCTATTCTAACGTGTACTATATGTAAGAAGAAATGGAATAAATCTGGAATAAGAATTCGAAAAGTCGAGTTGGTGGCAAAATGAAAAAAGAGCATATACTCATTCCTAAACCTAGTAGTAAATTCCAGAAAGTAAAGTGTAAAGAATGTGATGAAGAAAATATCGTTTATTCACATGCCTCAACATCTGTAACATGCAAATCATGTGGCAATGTTATTGCAGAACCATCAGGGGCAGTAGCAACTCTTCACGGTGAAATTTCAGGAAGTGCCGAGTAGTCGGTAATCTTCCACAGTGTTTAGATTAAATGCGATCCTTTTATCATTTAATATATGATAGATTTCTTCAACCGAATCAAGATTATTAATTTCATTTGCATTTATTATTGAAACACCAGTAAAGTGACATTCTTTATTTTGAAAGATAACAGAGAAATCAGATTTTAAGCCAAGAGAGATTAGAAAGTCCCTTGTCACAAGATAGCTTGTCCAGATTTTATCATGATGATGTAAGTTAACAATTTTTTTTACAATTACATCATCAAGTAATGGTAAATCTCCTGATACTACAAATATGTCATCTTTGATTGAACGTAGAATCAGGTTTAGATCCTCCACATATCCTTTACCAGTTGTTTCAAATGTCTCAATCCCAGCATTTTGTAACATTTCTTTAGTTTTAGGAGAGTTGGGGCTAGTTGCTGCAATTATTTTTGAAAAGCAATTTGAATTTTGAAGGGCAAAGATCACATGTAAAATTGTGGGATGTACATGTTTTAGTAAGAGTTTTTCTTCATTTGTTTTCATCCGGCTTCCTTTGCCCCCGGCCATAACTAGTCCTATCATACTGATGCAAAAATTACAAGAGAAGACAACCGTGTTATCTCGTTAGTAGCACCTAAAACATCTCCGGTTATGCCCCCAAAGCTTCGAGTGGAGAGTGCAAGAATAAACAATGTAAAAGCAATACCTGCTCCAAAGACGATTAATCCTGTTGTTCCCCCTATAATCACTAAAGGAATGATGGTAATTGTTCCTGCTATAGCCAATCTTCTTTTATCTTTCATTATTTGCACGAATGGAGAATTTGAGCCAACTGCTGCCGAACGACCAAGACTTGCTTGTAATACCATGGAGAATTTTGATAATATTTCACTTAAAAGGATGGCTTGGAAGAGTACAAAGCCACTCATCAAAGATAGTGCTAAGATCATTCCTACAACATAGAGAACTATTGAGAGAATTCCCGCAGAACCTGTTGAAACATCTTTCATAGCTTGTAATTTTTTTTCTTTTTTTCCTTTTGTCATCAATCCATCAGCAAAGTCAGCAAGGCCATCTATGTGGTGTATTCCTGTGATGATTGCTAACGCGGCTACCACCAAGAGTGATACGATGAGTGGATCCAAAAATAATGATAATCCTAAAGCAATTGAACCTATGATTAATCCAATAACAATTCCCACAATTGGAAAGATGTACATGTATTTTGCAACAGTTTCAAGATTTGTGTTGCTTGCAGGAATTATTGTTAGAAATGAAAATACGGAGCCAATTTCTCTAAGCATGAATCCACCAGCCAAGATAAGATAAAATGATCATTACTGGAATTGTAAAAATCACACAGAATAAAATCGATGTTACCTTCATCAATGCAATTGCAGAGTATAGATGAGATTTTGTAAGATCTTGGTTTCCTTCACCAATACAATAATGATCAATTTTTTCAAATCTTGCCCCTAATGCCCCTGCAAGGGCAGCTATAGGATAACCTGCATTAGGACTTTCAGTATTTTTACCATCTCTTTTCATTATTTGATACGATTTTTTCCAATCGTTGCCAAGGATCATTGCACCAATAACCATTACAAAACTTGTTATTCTTGCAGGAAGATAATTAAGTACATTATCGCAATTTGCTCCAAACCATCCTATATTTCTAAAAATACTAGTTTTGTAACCAATCATAGAATCAATTGTGTTAACTATTCGATAGATGAACGCACCTGGAATTCCAAAAAAAGTGAAATAAAATAATGGGCCAGTAACTCCATCTACAGTATTCTCACTAATACTTTCAAGAGTACCTGAGAGTAGGTGATTTTTGTCCAAATCCTTCGTATTTCTCTTTACAATCATGGATAGATTAGTTCTAGCAGCCTCAAGATCATTTTTCTCTATTGACAACATTACAGCCATGGCATGCTTTTCCATGCCACGTATTGCAATTGTTGTTTTGAGTAATATTACACCAACTATAACTGATACAATTGATGCAACAAATTCAATTGGGATGTTATTAATTTCAATATTTAGAAAAACAAGAATTGTTGCTACAAAAGCAGTTACTGATACAACTAAAATTATTCCACCGATCTTTTCTACGTTAGGAGATTTGTTTTTTATAATTGGAACAATCTTTGCTATCAAAGTTCCAATCCATGAAGTAGGGTGAAATTTGTTTTTGGGATCACCTACGATAAGATCTAAAATTAGCGCAAATGTAACCACTAAAATAGATTCAAGTATCATTTGATGAGTCTCTCTATAGCTTTGATGTTAATACTTGAATTTACTAATTTACTTAATTTTTCTATCTCTCTATCCATTATCTTGATGTTTTTCTCGTTCCAGATCATGGTTTTAGGTTTGACGCCTAGTGAGTCCTCTTCAGGTAGTGAAAAGTTGGTCATAGGTATTGTTCCAAATACAGGTTTTCCTGTGTTTTGTTTAATTTTTCTAAATCCAGGTTTTAGAATCTCAAGATCGCCTCTGAACTTGTTAAAGACAAATCCTTTGACTAGTTTTCTATATTTTTGATCAAGTAATTGTAATGTCCCTACAATACTTGCAAAAGACCCACCTCGATCTGTATCTGTAATTAAAATTACTGGCGAGTTAGATTTCACTGCTACTCTCATATTTGCAATATCAAATTTTTCTAGATTAATCTCAGCTGGAGAACCAGCTCCCTCCATTATTATCAAATCATATTTTTTTCTAAGTATATCAAGTGAATCAGAAATTAGATTTAGACCGTGTGGTAAAACGAATTTTTTGTAATATTCATTTGCATAAAGTTTTTTATAGAATTTTCCTTGCAAAAAAACAGAGCTTCTATAATTTCCAAGTGGTTTTAGTAGGATTGGGTTCATGTGAGGTGAAATTTCCGCCCTAGCTGCTATTGCTTGCATTGCCTGAGCACGAGAAATCTCAAAATCCTTATCTTTGTAAGAGTAATTTGACATATTTTGTGATTTAAATGGAGATACACTATATCCTGAATTTGAAAAAATTCTACACAGTGCAGCAACTAAAATAGTTTTACCTGCTCCTGATGAAGTACCTTGGATCATTAGTGACTTTGTTAAGTTAAATCGCCTCCAATTCTTTGATGAGTTTTATATTATCTTTGTGTGTTTTTACTGCAATTCGTATGTAATTATTATTTAATCCTCGAAACGAGTTACAATCTCGTATCAAAATTTTTTTCTTAAGTAATTTTTTTTGTAAAATATTAGATTTTGTTTTAGTTTTAATTAAAATAAAGTTAGCATCTGTATGCAAACATGAGAATCCATCGATTTTTGAAATTGCTTTTCGTAAAATCTTTGTTTCTTTATGAATTATTTTAGAAGTTTCATCCAAGTAATTATGATAACAAAGTGCCGCACTTGCAGCCTTTTGAGCAATGCCACTTACGTTCCAAGGAATTTTTATATTATTTAGTATTGTAATGAGTTTTTTATTTCCTAGACCATATCCAATTCTAATACCAGCTAATCCAAATGATTTAGTTAATGAACGTAAAACAAAAAGATTGTTATATTTTTTCAAGTATCTAACAACTGATTGTTTGGGATCCGATAGTTCAATGAAACACTCATCCACAAAAACTAAGGTTGATCTTTTCTGTGATGTGACAATTATTTTTTGCATTTTCTTTCTAGAGATTAGAATTCCTGTTGGATTGTTTGGATTACATATGAATATGTATCCGTTTTTAGGAATTTTTTTAATAAAAGTGTCCAGATCGTAGTTTAGATTCATCGTTTTGAAAAACAATAACTTAGAACCTTGTAGTTTTGCTGCTACCTCGTATTCACTAAATGTTGGAATTGGGATTAGCACGGGGGTTTTTTTATTTAGAAAGGCCTGACAAAAGTTGTAAATTATTTCAGTTGCACCGTTTCCTACAACTATTTGATCTTCTGGAACTTTAGTGTACCATTTTAGATTTTTTCGTAATTCAGAAGAATCAGAATCTGGATAGACAGACAGTATTTTCATTTGTTTTGTAAGATATTTTTTAACACCTGGATGGTATCCGAGTGGATTAATGTTTGAACTATAATCGATTATTCCTTGTTTTTTTGATTTTACTGAATACAGTCCTCCATGTATGTGAGGTTTGTGTTCTTTGACATTTGGGTTTGGAATTAATTTCAATGAATTAAACTAGGTTCTGTGGGATTTAGTGTGTTTTGGTTAAGCTCACTAAAAGATTATTAACAGAACACGAAGGAATTTGATCTGTGAAAAAAAAAGTAGCGATTATTGGGGTAACAGGCTCAGTAGGCCAAGAATTCGTAGTGTCACTTAGGGATCATCCTTGGTTTGAGGTAACTCAAATTGCAGCTTCTGAAAGATCTGCGGGGAAAAAGTATCTGGATGCCATTAAGGATCCTAATAGTGGAATTACGAACTGGCAAGTAGGAGGAAACATTCCAGATTATATCAAAGACATGACAGTGGTATCAGTAGATGATCTCAAAGTAAAAGATCTTGATCTCGTATTCTCATCAATTGAAAGTGAGGCAGCCAAAGAAATAGAGGCTCGTTTTGCAAAAGATGTGCCTGTAATCAGTACATCATCAGCGTATAGATATGAAGATGATGTTCCTATTCTGATACCTGGAATCAATGATGAACAGGCTGATTTGCTTGATATTCAAAAGAAGAATCGTAACTGGAAGGGCTTTGTAGCTCCTCTTCCCAATTGTACTACAACTGGACTTGCAATTACAATGAAACCACTTTATGAAGAGTATGGTGCAAAGAAGGTTTTGATGACATCAATGCAGGCAATTTCCGGTGCAGGAAGGGCTCCAGGTGTATCAGCTATGGATGTTACAGATAATATTATTCCGTATATTCCAAAAGAGGAACAAAAGGTTAGAATTGAAACTGCGAAGATACTTGGTAAACTAAAGAATGGAAAGATAGAACCAGCTAATATCAAGGTAAGCTGCACCTGCACACGAGTACCAGTAATTGATGGACATACCGAATCAGTGTTTGTTGAAACATCAGAACCAATTGATCCAAAATCAGCAAAGAAATCCTATGAGGAATATTCAAAAAACATCTCGGTAGCTGGTTTGCCATCTGCTCCCCCAGATTACTTACTAGTCTATGATGACCCTACAAGACCACAACCAAGAATCGAACGAGAAATTAACGACGGCATGACTACTACAATTGGTAGATTAGAAGAAGAAACCCTATTTGATCATGGAATCAAGTACATGTTATTCTCACATAACAAGAAGATGGGTTCTGCAAAGGGGGCAGTACTTTTAGCGGAAATGCTATACAAAAAAGGTAAAATCTAAACTAATTTTATAAAAATTTCAATAATAGCTTTATTAGTTAGATATTTCTGAACGATCTTTACTGGTTCTTATGGCAAAAATTGATGATTTAGATCTCCAAATTTTATCTGAATTAAGTGAGGATGCATCTATTTCTGTTCCTAAACTATCAAAGAAAATCAAAGTAAATTCTTCTGTGGTGTATAGTAGGATAAAGAGACTTGTTAAACGGAAACTAATTGAACGTTTTACCATTGTTGTAAACGACCTAGAGTTAGGATATCAAGTAAAGGCCTTGGCTGGACTCAATATGGATTCCAAACAACGCGATAATGTAATTGATGAGCTTTTCAAGATTGATGGAGTACGTGAGATCGCTGAAGTCACTGGTAGATTTGATATTTTAGTAACAATGTATGCAAAAACACTAGATGGGATGCACAAACTTATTTCTGATAAGATCGGTCGAATTCAAGGGGTAATAAGCTCTGAGAGCTTCATTGAGATGAAGACTAGGACAAAGTCGATGCCTTATATGCCTTCAAAGTAGCCTTGGTACATTTAATTTTAAGAAAGACCAGTTTTGGACAAGGTATTGATTAATGCAAAAAGCAAAAGTTGAATCTCGCATCAAGGTTTACTATGAGCTTACAAAGCCAAAAATTTGGTATCTTCTAGTGTTTACTGCTTTTGCCGCTGCAATTACTGCATCAAACATCTATTCCATTGAGATCTTACCAGCAACATGGGCTTTGATGTTATTTGGCGTTGCTGCAGGTTCAGCAGCTGCAAATACACTGACTAATTTTCATGACAGAGACATTGATGCAATAATGGAGAGGACGAAGGGAAGACCAATTCCAAGTGGAAGAATTGCGCCAGAAAAGGCTCGTGACTTTGGTTTGGTGTTAGCTGGAATATCGTTAGCTTGTGCATTTGCTATTTCCTACACTACATCATTTTGGCAGGGAATTTTAGCTGGCTCGTTTATGGCCTTTGGTTTAGCCGATAATATCTTTGTGTATAGTTATTTACTGAAGAGACGAAGTTGGACGAACATTATTCTTGGTGGCTTTTCAGGGGGAGCCCCAGCAATGATAGGATATGTTACAGTAACAACTCAAGGATTATGGAATCTTGGTTTGGTAATGGCAGCTCTTGTCTTTGTATGGATTCCAATGCACATATGGGCATTGACACTGCACTTCAGGGATGACTACAATAAAGTCAATGTTCCAATGCTGACAGCAACTCGTTCAGAAGGAACAGCTGCTAGAATTATAGCTGGAACCACATTAATGATGGTGCTGTTTTCTATAGTTCCATTTTTTCTCACTCATGAAGATGGAACATCTGTAATGGGTCAAGTGTACCTGTATACTGCAATAGCTTCTGGAATATTGATGATGGTTTTGAGTGGTTGGGTTATCAAAAAACCAACTGAACGATCCTCATGGATTCTTTTCAAGTTCTCAAGCCCATACTTGGCAGTATTATTTATCGCTCTGATGGTAGACTCTGCATTCTAAAACGAGTCTAAACTAAAGATAGTCACCTGGATGTTCATTTTGAACACAAATTTGATTAAAAGAAAAATTTGTTTATTAAAAATATTGACGCAATACTGTAAGAAATGTGGAAAAAAACTGAAAAATATTTCGTCTGAAGGAAGTTACTGTTCATTAGAATGTGCTTATAACATCTATGAGATTAATTTTGATAAAATTACTGTAACACGACCTTAGTGTCTCAAAAACAGATTATCACCATTGCATCAAAAATGAACCAACAGTACCAAACATTACATTTTTGATCCTGTTTGCAAGATCCATTATTACTTTGAGTTGCTCTCTAATTATTTCGTCTTTCTTTGATAATTCTTCTTCAAGCGATCGAATTTTTTCTTCAAGATCAGCTACTTTGTCAGCCCCTTTCTGAGCATCAATGATTTTTGGTTCAGAGTCTGAAATATCTACATCTAGTGTAAGATATCTTGTTTCATGTGCTTGAGGCAATTCAGATTTTATTTCATCTAGTCTATTATGGAGTTTTTCTAATCTGTCCTCACCTATGTATTGCCAAACTGAATCATGATACAACATTATACAATCACTTGCAGCTTCTCCATGCTTTTGTAATCTAAACTGTTGTTCAGTTAAAAATTGATATTGCGGATACCAGTCTTCACAGTTTTGCATATTTTGGAGTTGTATTCTTTTTTCACTTTGTTTTTTGTAATCAATTTCAACATTCTTGTATTCATTTGTAATTTCGGTTTCACAGTTTCTTTTTGCAATAGTTTTTGCAGCCTCAGTTACTGATTTGTCTGCCATAACTTTTTCTTGACATTCTTGAATTAGCTCACGAATAATAATATCTACTTCATCATGAGATACATTTTGGGCATAGGTGGGGATGATTAGTCCCATTCCCGCAAAGAAAAATAACGGAAAGACTACATTCATGCCTAACAATCCCATAATTTTATTACTTAAGTGATGTGTATAATTTCTTAGCGAAGCAAAATGCACAACATTGTTTTTATTAAAAATTCTAAATAGAATATGAAGAGTTTTTGGTATTAACTAAAATTTTTACATTATTCCTAAAAGCCCTGCTAGTTTTGCCATAAATGTAGTCAATATTCCAAAAATATCTAACATCATTTCATGATGTGAATGAGAGGTATAAGAAATGGATTATGTGGAAATTGAACAAAATTAGTCTTTACGTTAGTTAGTAGTGTAAACAACCTTCCATTTTGTGTCTTGATTCAAACATTTTTCATTTTTCCTTCTTAAATTATATAGGAACTTAAGGCCAGAAACGGTAAGTACTCTGGTGACAGTTCCAATACTGATGAAAGGTTGATCTTGAGTATTTAGATCATACTGATGATTTCTACGAAAGTGCTTTAATACAATTTTACAAATCAGTTCTAAGCATAGCCCAGACCACACTTGAACTATTCCCAGACCAACGCCGGGAGTAATCATACCATGTGAGGGGAGGTGCCAGCCTCCCCTCATTAATAAAATAGGATTGCACTGATCTGTTCTTCGGAAATCTTATCTAATTACATCGGGTTATGGAGATCCTTGAGTGTAAGTATTGGATTAGTATTAATTCCAATTTTTCTAATAGGTATAGCCTTTGGTTTAGGAATAATCGAATTTTCCCCGCAAGGAGGCAGTATATTTGTACAAAGTCTTCAGAATACCAAGGACGAGATATTAGATCTTGCACAAGGTAAAACTATCATCAATGAAAGTCTTGATAAAGCAAATACCTCAGTAGGTGAGGCTACAGAAGAGAGTAGTAAAAAACTGGATAATGTAATAAAATATGCTCAGAAAAAGGTAAATCCTTCACAAGCTGATGAAAACAAACCAGAGTTTGATGTTCAACAAATTGAATACCTAGTTCATGAGCTTACAAATCAAGAACGAAAAAACTATGGCCTTTCACAATTAGCATTTAATTCAGAAATTATGCAGATTGCACGAGGACATAGTCTAGATATGGCATCTAGAGAATATTTTGCACATGAAACCCCAGAAGGTTTTACTCCTTCAGATAGAGCGGAGCAGTCAGGATATTCTTGTCAAAAAATAGTTGGCCTGCTAATCTATTCAGGAATTGCAGAAAATATCTTTCAGGGATATCTTTTTGATTCCTATTATACTGTAAATGGCGAAATTACATCATATGATTGGAATACAGAAGAAGAAATAGCAAAGATTACTGTTGATGGATGGATGAATTCTCCAGGTCACCGAGAAAATATACTAACAGAGATTTTTGATAGAGAGGGCATTGGTGTTGAAATTACACAAGATTACAAAGTGTATGTTACTCAGAATTTTTGTTGATTAGAGATTATTTAAAAAATTGATAACTTATCAATTCTTCGCGTGTCTTACAACCAAGATTTCTATATTTGATGTATGATAACTATTGCTACTCAAGTTTTCTAGTATTTTCTGATATTGAGACTGGACTTGAAACGTCTTTGATATAGATTCTTATTTTATTGGCCATTAACAACAAAGTACGTACAGAGAGAGAATCTGGCACAAAATCTACTTCTATGATGTTGCAGGTCAAAAAGTCACAACTTAGTTACTGAATAGTAAAATTCTCAATTTGAGGTCATATGAATAAGAAGCTTATTTCAGTGCTTGCTACAATTGTGCTGTTGGGAACACTAACAGGTGTTTCAGAAGCAAAGTCAAGTACACCGTTTGGTTATACCTCAACTGGGGTAGATATTGTAGATTTTGAGCTTGATTTCAAAGACATTGAGATAATGCTTGATGTTCAAGTAACTGAGATTCCATCAACCCTTGAGATTACATTTGAACGAGAGTTTTTTGATTCAACAAACTTGGATCAAGATAGCGAATTTACAATAATTGCTGATG
>Ga0209751_10003595_pt1 | contig 15000 bp, 15 predicted proteins | sample RifCSP13_1_FD_184019 | JGI IMG/M metagenome (GOLD analysis project Ga0209751, IMG submission 184019) | Soil microbial communities from Rifle, Colorado - Rifle CSP2_sed 13_1 (SPAdes) (version 2) | ecosystem: Environmental > Terrestrial > Deep subsurface > Rock core/Sediment | place: Rifle... | reverse complement strand
GCGAAGTTATCGAGGCAAAGGAATCGGCAGGATTCACAAAACCATTCATCAACAGCATGTCCGACAACAGGTTTACATCCATTTCAGCCCAGCCGGCAAAATTTTTAAATGCCCTTACCTCAGCCTCGAAATCGGGTTTGACCAGGGTGGACAAGCTTCGCGGGAACTGCTGAAAATTCACAAAAACATTGGCATCCACATTCTTCCCGGCTGTTGTATAAATTTCGGCAAAACCCTCGAGATCAGCCAGGGATTCTCCTGCCATGATCTGCCTGATAGCATCCTCGAGCACAATGGTTGAAAAACTGATCAGCAGGATATTATGCGTTACTGCCCAGGAGAAGTTTTTAATAAGGGTTTCATTCAGCAGGGCAACCTCATGGATGGTGACTCCCTCATAATCCCGGTTGCTGGTGGTGCCGGCTTTTGTCACCAGACCGGATAAGAGATCGTTAATCTTGTTCGCTGTAATTCGCGGAGGCACCTGAAATACATGCATAAAACTTATATTGTCCCTGCCAGTAAAGTGTGCCGAAATAAAGGCCGGTGTATTCATCAGTATTTGTTCCGCATCGGGAATAAACCTGAAAAGTGAATCGAGAAACCGCATTTGTTTGTCAATCCTGCCGAACCCGGGGATATTCTTCAGCTCGTTCCAGAGTGAGCTGTTCCCGGAAGATTTTTCGAACAACGCGTCGTACCTGTTCACCTTAATAACCAGCGAGGCATTGAGGGGAATGGCTTTCAGGGGCTCTATAGGGGCAGAAGGTTTGCGTAGCGTGAAAAAAATTATCAGGGCGAGAATCAGAGAAGCAATTATAATAAATGGTATAATTGTCCATTTATTTTTCGACATGGGCTGTTGCATATTTGTGAATGTCCAAAAATAGGAAATCTTTTCTAAACCATGCAGGTTAATCCGCAGATAGAAAACAGCTGGAAGGAAGAGCTGAAGGAGGAATTCAATGCATCCTATTTTATGGGGTTAAAGGAATTTCTGCTGGAGGAAAAGGCTGCCTTTACCGTTTATCCCCCCGGGAAGTTTATTTTTCATGCATTTCAGCTTGCGCCGTTCGACAGGGTAAGGGTAGTGCTCCTTGGTCAGGATCCCTATCATGGTCCCGGACAGGCGCACGGATTATGTTTTTCAGTCCCTGAGGGTATACCGCCTCCTCCTTCACTGGTAAATATATTTAAGGAAATTGAGCGTGATCTGGGTATACCTGCCCCGGTCCACGGAAATCTTACCCGGTGGGCAACACAGGGTGTATTGCTGCTGAATGCAACACTTACCGTGCGGGCAAACCAGCCCGGATCACACCAGCGGAAAGGGTGGGAAACTTTCACCGATGCCGTTATACGCAAGCTTTCGGAAAGGCGGGTGGGACTAGTATTTTTACTTTGGGGGAAATTCGCGCAGGAAAAAGAATCACTGATCGATGTCAACCGTCATTATGTGCTTAAGGCAGCCCATCCATCCCCTTTTTCAGCCTATAACGGTTTTTTCGGATGCCGTCATTTTTCCAAAACCAATGAGATTTTGAATAAACATGGGTTGGAGGAAATAGATTGGAGGGTTTGAGGTTTGAGGTTTATCCTTTACTGTTTACTGTTTACTGTTTACTGTTCACTGTTTACTACTCCTCATCCTCTGTCACATCGTCGCCAATCTCGAGACTTTCAAAATTGTCGAATTCATCAAAAGAGGAAGATTCCACTTCTTCTTCTTCCTCGGCAGGGTTGGTACGGGGTAATTTTATAAGGTAATAAACATCTTCGGTTTCAAAGGGAATAGCCACTTCAATTTCACCTCTTGGGTTGGTGAAAGTAATGGTGCGGTCTTCATACCCGTCGGGGTATTTTTCCTTCAGCTTTTCAACCAGCTCCTCCGATAACTGCTCGTAAGCTTTGATGATTCTTTTCTTTCCCACGATTTTACTAGTAATTTGTTAAGTAGATCTGACGGGGGTAAATTTATATAAATTTTAATCTCAATTGCAAAAGCATTCTGCTATTTTTTTTCATTTTAGCGATTACTCTCAGTAAGCACAATGCTTATCGAGGGATGTTGCAGCCATGCCGATTCCCGCAGGGTTGACAGGTTGATTTTCCCGATCAGGTAATTAAACCCCGGCGATTCGTGCTTCACGGAAATGGACTCAAAATCACGTATATCCGGAACAATACCGTTATGGTAGCTTGCATATACTTCGAGTTCAACATCCTGCGTAAAAACAGGATTCAATTGCTGGGTTATTTTTTTATACTCATATTTATAGTCATAGGTGAGTGCGGAAATATCCGATAGCACGGCCGAACCGGTGGCATTGCCTCCGGCTCCCTTGCCCATGAAGAACTGGTGTTCGGAAAAGGCACCTTCGATCAACAGCCCGTTGTACTCATAGTTGACTTTGTTGAGCGTGTCGGACAGCGGCACAAAGCGGGGCATGCAATAGGCATAGACCTTGCTGCCGGTTTTTTTGCACAAGGCAATCAGCTTAATGCTGGCATTTTTCTCCTGTGCATACCTTATGTCGGCCTCTTTCAGATTACCAATACCATAATTGAAAATATCTCCGGGTTTCAGGATGATGCCAAAGGCATGCACCAGGATGATGAGGAGCTTGTATTTTGGATCAAGACCCTGTATATCCAGGCTTGGGTCGGTTTCGGCATAACCCAGCTCCTGGGCGTTTTTCAGCGCTTCGGCAAAGGTCTGATCGTGGTTGAAGATGTGCGTTAGGATGTAATTGGTAGAGCCATTGAGTATTCCTTCCACACTGGTCAGCAGATCGTTGTCATAATACTCCTCAAGGTTTCGGATGACCGGGATACTGGCACAGCAAGAGGCTTCGTAAAGGAACGGTGTTTTATACCTGTTCTGAAGCTCCAGCAGGGTAGTGAAATTCTCTGCAATCATTTTCTTATTCGCCGAAACAACCGCTTTCCCTTTTTTCAGGGCTGCCGAAACAATCTCAAATGCCGCATCAACTTCATCGATCAGCTCCACAACCACATCAATATCGGGATCGTTGAGGATCTCATCGCGGTTGGTGGTGAAAAGTGATGCATCAATGGAACGTTTTTTTTCCGGATGCTTAATGCATATTTTTTTTATTTCGGCGTTTATTCCCCTTGTCTGTTGCAGTACACTGTAAAGACCCTGCCCTACGCAGCCGAAACCGAAAATTCCCAGCCTGATTTTCTTTTTCATAGTTGTAATTGGTTACTTATTTTTTCCGTTATAGCCCGGGAACGAACCTGTAAAAAGAAAAAATCCCTTTTGATTGGTCAAAAGAGATCGGACTGACAAGCCATTCCGGAAAGAACGTAAGGCGACAAATATAGAATTATTTCAACAATATTTTTATTTGCCTGTTATTCAATTTTGACAGAAATTGTATTTTTGCAACTTAAATTTAAAACCAAACGTTATGAAACGCATTATGTTCGTTATTATCATGTTGGCAGCCGGATTGTACGCCGGAGCCCAGCCAGTTGCCGGAAAATTCTTTGTCGGCGGGTCATTGAATATTTGGGCATCAACCGATAAATCTAAGGTTGATGGTATTACCTTCACCGATGAAAAGAGTTTTAACTTCGATTTCAATCCCAGGCTGGGTTATTTTGTAAGTGACCGGATTGCTGCCGGAATAGGGCTCGGTTTTAGCAATTCAGTCACTAAATTTCCCGATGACATTCCCGATAAGTCGACAAGCTCCAGATTTTATTTTGAACCATTCTTACGGTATTATCTCATATCGGGCAAAGCCGGAATTTTCGCCGAAGCTTCGGTAGGTACTTATGTCGGGAAGAACAAATTATACTATGATACCACTACCGACGAGTGGAACAATCTCGGGATCTTCGCCGGGGTGTCGCCGGGTGTTTACTATTTTATAACGGAAAAACTGGCCCTCGAAGCGTGGATTGGATGGATCGGAATTGAAACCGATGTGGATAAATTTTCCGACGACGACAAGGACATCTATACGGAATTCCAGATGAGCCTGTATCCGAGCAATATATCGCTGGGATTGAAGTTTATTTTATAAGTAATAATTATTCCGGTGATGTACCGGTGTGTAATTCTTATTTTATCATTATCTTCTCGGTATGGATCTCCTTGTTCGCAAAGTTGATCCGTACGAGATATATGCCTTTTTCCTGCTTATCGAGCTCTATTTCCGCCGTGGTTGTGTTCGGCGGATAGTCCTGGTTGAAAATAACTTTACCTGTGATATTCAGGATCTGTACCGACAGGATATTGTCGGAGGAGGAGACGGTAAGTCTTCCTTCGGTGACCGGATTGGGAAACAGTTCAATACTGCGTTCAGGTTGTTCGGGCCCCAGATATGCATAAAAACCGTATTCGCCGATACGTATGGAAGAAGCCGGGTCACTGTTGCCATAAACTGAGGAGACCAGAAAGAAGAGGATGGCGGTTAAGGGTATTACATTTTTCATAGGCTCTTCATTTGTAAACACAAATATATAACAAAAATCATTCCAATGTTCAGAAACGCATTATATGCGTTTTTAACAGCCATGCAGTTAATGAACAATACATTGCTTACCTAAAGCATACCCAACTCCAGCAAGGCTTCTTCCGACATCATGGACTGGTTCCAGGGCGGATCAAAAACCAGGTTAATGTCCACATCGGTAACACCTTCCAGGGCGGCCACCTTATCCCTGATCTCATTGGGCAGGGTGTCGGCAACCGGACAATTGGGAGCGGTAAGCGTCATGACGATCTTTACCTTTTTGTCATCGTCCGTTTCGATATCATAGATCAATCCCAGGTCATAAATATTCACCGGGATCTCCGGGTCGAAGGTGTTTTTCAGGATCTTTACCACCTCTGCTTCCAGCTGTAATATGTCGTTTCCGTCCATTATTTCTTAGTTGTTACCGCCTGGTAGGCCAGGGCATACAGTTTCATTTGTTTGATCATGGAAAGCAATCCGTTGGCCCGTGTTGGTGAAAGATTTTGCCGCAGTCCGATCCGGTCAATGAATGAAAGTTCGGCCTGCAGGATCTCTTCGGGCGACCGGTCGGACAACACCCTGATCAGTAAGGCTACAATGCCTTTGGTAATGGTCGCGTCACTGTCGGCAGTAAAATGTATTTTTCCCATATCGAAGGCTGCATTTAACCATACTTTTGACTGGCACCCGTTGATCAGGTTTTCCTTCAATTTAATTTTGGGGTCGATTATGGGCAGATCCCTGCTGAGTTCAATCAGGTAATTGTATTTATCCATCCAATCGTCATACACCTCAAATTCACCTACAATTTCCTCCTGGATGTCTGCAATGCTTTTCATGATACTATAGTAACAAATGACAAAAAATTAGGTTCTGAATATACGAAATTTAACCGAACATTGTTTTTACTTTCTTTACGCCTTCCACCAGCGCATCGATCTCCTCCACCGTATTGTAAAGGGCAAGCGAGGCCCTGATGGTGCCCCCGATCCCGAAATGCTGCATGACCGGCTGGGCGCAATGTGTTCCGGTTCTAACGGCAATGCCCAGTTTATCCAGTACCATACCGGCGTCATAAGGATGAATATCCCTGAGGTTGAACGAAATTATGGAGCTTTTTGGCCGGGTGTTCCCGTAAAGTGTTATGTAGCCAGTTTCAATCAGCTTCCGGGTACCATATTCAAGCAGCTGGTTTTCATGGCTGGCAATATTTTCAAGTCCCAGTGAAGATACGTATTTAAGTGCCGCAGCCAGGCCAATGGCTCCGATATAATTCGGTGTTCCTGCTTCAAATTTAAAAGGCAGGCTGTTGTAGGTTGTGTGTTCAAACGTGACCACATCCACCATTTCGCCTCCTCCCTGCCAGGGTGGTAACTCCTCCAGCCATTTTTCCTTGCCGTACAGAATTCCGGTACCGGTGGGTCCGTATATTTTATGGCCTGAAAAAACAAAGAAATCACAATCCATTTTCTGAACATCAACGGGATAATGCTGAACCGACTGTGCGCCGTCGACAAGAACCGCCACATTTCGCAGGTGTGCTTTTTTAATGATGGCTTCAACCGGGTTTACCGTTCCCAGGGTATTGGAAACATGAATAACAGCAATCAGCCTGGTTTTTTCGGTGATCATACTGTCAAGCAGGTCGACCTGCAGCAGTCCTTCATCCGAAAAGGGGATAACTTTCAGGGTTGCTTTTTTCCGGTTGCACAGCATTTGCCAGGGTACAATATTGGCGTGGTGCTCCATTTCGGTGATGATGATCTCGTCGCCATCGCGGACGAACTGTTCACCGAAAGAGAAGGCTACACCGTTAATGGAAGCTGTTGAACCCGCCGTGAAAATGATCTCGTGGGAATGGGCAGCATGTATGAAATGCTGAACAGTCTTGCGGGCATTTTCAAAATCTTCGGTCGCCTGTTCGCTCAGGTAATGTACTCCCCTGTGAACGCTGCTGTTCCTGAATGTATGGTACTGGTTGATGCATTCGATAACCGGCAGCGGCTTTTGTGTGGTGGCGCCATTATCGAGATAAACCAGCGGTCTGTTGTACACGTCACGCCGTAGCAGTGGAAAATCCCTGCGGATATTGTCAATAATATAACTCATGTTGAAGGGTTAACTAACCACAGCGAATATCGCAATTGTTGCATTTTGAAAGCTCCCCTTTCAGCCTTTTTTCAACCAGTTCGGTAATCCTTTCCTGAAGAAGAGGCACGGTTATCTTGCTTACAATTTCCTGGGCAAAGGCAAACATAAGCAACAAACGTGCGTCCTTTTCACCGATGCCACGTGAGCGAAGATAGAACATGGCTTCGGGGTCGAGTTGTCCCACCGTTGCACCATGGCTGCATTTCACATCATCGGCATAGATCTCCAGATGCGGTTTTGTGTTCATCCGGGCATCCGGAGACAACAAAATATTGTTGTTTTTCTGGTAAGCCTGTGTTTTCTGCGCATCAGGTTGTACCAGTATTTTTCCATTAAAGGCTCCCGTAGCATCGCCTTCGAGGATTCCTTTAAATAGCTGGTTGGAGGTGCATTCCGGACTGGCATGATTTATCAGTATGAAATTGGCCACGTGCTGGCTGTCATCACACAGAAAAAGACCGTAAAGATTGGTTTCGCAGCCACGGCCGCCAAGGGTTGCATAAAAATTGTTGCGTACAAGTCCGCCGTGGAGCGAGATGGAGTTACCGGTAAAACGGCTGTTCCCGAGCTGGTGGATAAAAAGGTTATTGATCTGAGTGGAAAGGGTGTTTTCGTTTTGCAGGCGGTTATAGTTGACCGTAGCATTTTCTCCGGCAAAAACCTCGGTAAGTGAATTGGCAAGATAACTGTGGTTGGAAAGGGTATGGTCGCACAACACAACATCTACTTTTGAATTTTCCTCAGCAACAATAAGGTTTCGGCGTGTAAGGCGCAGGTTTTTGTCTGAATGGCTCAGGTTAATGATCTGTATCGGTTTTTCAATTACCGTATTCCGGGGCACGAAGATAAAAACGCCATCCTGGGCAAAAAGCGTATTCAGGGCTACCAGTCCATCAGCCGATGTATCGGCATACTGTGAATAATGTTTGTGGAAAATATCGGGGAACCGGGTGGATGCTTCGTTAAGCCCGCAGATTATTACTCCTGGCGGGAAGATGCCCGGAAGGTTGCCGGCATAGTAAAAACCGTTAAGCACCAATACAACATGCGTGTCGAGTTCAGGGATATCGCATTTGAATATTGTACTGATGTCCACCTTGAACGGGTTTACGTTCAGTTCAACATCATAATTGCCGTTCAGGTACTTCTCAAGCGGGGTATACTTGTAAGCTTCATTCCGGGTTGTTGGGATACCCAGCCTGTCGAAATCGTTGAAAGCCTGTTCGCGGTACAAATTCATAATATGCCCCGATCCGGTTTCCAGCAATCCGGTATGCTGTCGGAACAAACTGATAAGATCCTGCTTTATATCCTGTGCTGGGGTGGTTTCATTCATGTGTACGTATCATTAATCATTCTGATTCCTGGTTGAGCCAGTCATAACCTTTTTCTTCCAGCTCCAGGGCAAGTTCCTTGCCACTCGATTTAACAATCCTGCCCTTGTACAATACATGCACAAAATCGGGTATGATATAATCGAGCAAACGCTGATAATGCGTAATGATAATGGTTGCATTGTCCTTGCGCCGGAGCTTGTTAACACCGCCTGCCACGGTTTTCATGGCATCAATATCCAGTCCCGAGTCGGTTTCATCCAGGATGGCAAGGGTTGGCTCAAGAATGGCCATCTGGAATATCTCATTCTTTTTCTTTTCGCCGCCTGAAAATCCTTCGTTCACCGACCGGTTGGCCAGGCTGGTATGCAAGCCAACGAGATCTTTCTTGTCGCGCATAAGTTTCAGAAAATCCGAAGCCGAGATGGGATCCATGCCCTTGAACTTCCGGTGTTCGTTGATGGCTGTTTTCATGAAATTTACTATGGATACACCGGGAATTTCAACCGGATACTGGAATCCCAGGAACAGCCCCTTGCGGGCACGATCCTCGGTACTCATCTCCAACAGGTTTTCACCCTGGTAGGTAACGCTTCCGCTGGTAATTTCGAATAATTCCCTTCCGACAAGCGCAGCGGCAAGTGTACTTTTACCGGAACCATTTGGTCCCATTACGGCGTGCACTTCCCCGGCTTTAACAGTAAGGTTGATGCCTTTCAGGATTTCCTTCCCGTCGATGCTAACGTGTAAGTCTTTTATAATCAGCATTAATTCTGTATTAAAATTCTCAAAAATCGTAAATCATAAATTTGCTTTATCCAACGCTTCCTTCCAAACTTATCTGTAACAACTTCTGTGCCTCTACGGCAAATTCCATGGGAAGCTTTTTCAGCACTTCACGGGTATAGCCGTTGATGATAAGGCCTATGGCATTTTCCGTATCGATCCCGCGCTGGTTGCAGTAAAATATCTGGTCCTCGCCAATTTTGGAGGTTGTGGCTTCGTGTTCAATGACAGCCGATTCATTTTCCACTTCGATATAGGGAAAGGTATGGGCGCCGCATTTATCGCCCATGAGCAGCGAATCGCACTGGGTAAAATTGCGTACCCTGTCGGCGCTCTTAATCACCTTAACCAGGCTGCGGAAGCTGTTTTGTCCATGACCTGCAGAGATCCCCTTTGATATGATCGTGCTCCGGCTGTTCTTTCCGATATGGATCATTTTGGTACCGGTATCTGCCTGCTGGTAGTTATTGGTCACAGCAACAGAATAAAACTCACCGGTGGTGTTGTTGCCGCGAAGAATGCAGCTGGGATATTTCCAGGTGATGGCGGAACCCGTTTCAACCTGTGTCCAGGATATTTTTGAATTATCACCCTTGCAGATACCCCTTTTGGTTACAAAATTATATATGCCGCCTTTCCCGTTTTTATCTCCCGGATACCAGTTCTGCACGGTGGAATATTTCACTTCGGCATTTTCGAGCGCAACGATCTCCACCACGGCTGCATGCAGCTGATTCTCATCACGCATGGGTGCCGTGCAACCTTCGAGATAACTTACGTAACTGTCGTCCTCGGCCACCACGAGCGTGCGTTCAAACTGCCCGGTATTGGCAGCATTGATCCTGAAATAGGTGGAAAGTTCCATGGGACAGCGCACCCCTTTGGGTATGTAACAGAATGAACCGTCGCTGAACACAGCCGAATTAAGGCTGGCGAAATAATTATCGGTATATGGCACCACGCTGCCCAGGTATTTTTTAACCAGGTCGGGATATTCGCGAATGGCCTCACTCATGGAGCAAAAGATAATGCCAAGTTCAGCCAGCGTTTCTTTAAAGGTTGTTTTTACCGAAATGCTGTCCATCACCACGTCTACAGCTACTCCGGAGAGCAGTTTCTGCTCCTCAAGCGGAATGCCCAGCTTGTTGAATGTGCTCAGCAGTTCGGGATCCACTTCATCGAGGCTTTTCAATCCTGCCTGTTGTTTGGGTGCGGCATAATAAATAATGTCCTGGTAGCTTATATCCGGGATGAACAGGTGTGCCCATTTTGGCATTTTCATCGTAAGCCAGTGCCTGTATGATTTAAGCCTGAACTCAAGCATAAAGGCAGGTTCCTCTTTTTTTGCCGAAATGAGCCTGATAACATCCTCGTTTAAGCCCTTGGGTATGGTGTCGGTTTCGATATCGGTAACAAAGCCGTACTTGTAGTCGCCTTTGGTCACCTCTGACAGTATCTTATCCTGTGTATCTTCCATCTTACTAGCTGTTTACTGCAGTTCAATAACCGCAAGTATTTATATTTAGATTAATTCTAAATAATGGCAAATATAATAAATCTATATCAATTTATCCTGATATTTGCAGGCGTTTATAAGTATTCTATTCGTTGCAACATGAGTGATAGAAGGGATCAGCAGGATGAAATCTCATCGCTGGGCGAGTTTGGTCTGATCAGGCATCTTACCGGTGATTTAAAAATAATGAACAGCAGCACCTGCACCGGCATTGGCGATGATGCCGCCGTGCTTGATTACCGGGATAAGCGGGTAGTTATCACAACCGATTTGCTTGTCGAAGGCATACATTTTAATTTAGTATATTCCCCGCTGAAGCATTTGGGTTATAAGGCTGCCGTTGTTAATTTCTCCGATATTATTGCCATGAACGCACAGCCGAAGCAGTTGCTGGTTTCAATGGCTATTTCGCGCAAGTTCACGATCAGCATGGTTGAGGCGATATACTCCGGGATCAGGCTTGCCTGTGAGCAATATGGGGTAGATCTTGTAGGGGGCGATACAACTTCCTCACTTACCGGGCTTACCATTTCCTGTACAGCGGTTGGGGAGGCCTATGAGCATGAACTTGTTTACAGGGGTGGGGCCGGCAACCGCGATCTGATTTGCGTATCAGGTGACCTGGGGGGCGCATTCATGGGTCTGCAGCTGCTTGAAAGGGAAAGAAGGCTGTTTGAAGAGCAGCAATCCGTTCGACCGGTTCTTGAAGGGTATGATTATGTGCTGGAGCGGCAGCTTAAACCCGAAGCGCGCCGGGAAATTACGCATCTGCTGAACGATTTGGATGTTAAACCCACGGCGATGATAGATATATCCGACGGTCTTTCTTCGGAGATGCTGCATATCTGCACGGCATCGGCCAAAGGATGTAAAATATTTGCCGATAAGATCCCCATTCACGAAGAAACCAGGCGTGTGGCCCGGGAATTTGAAATTGAACCTGTAATTGCTGCCCTGAACGGGGGTGAGGATTACGAATTACTTTTTACCGTGCCGGTGATTGCGTTTGACAAAATAGGGAACAGGCAGGAAATTTCCATTATCGGCCATATGGTTGATGCAGCAGAGGGAGCCAGCATGATCACCGCACAGGGGCAGGCAATAATGCTGGAAGCGCTGGGATGGAATCCTTTGCGTTAATTAATCCGTATCGTTGAGCAATCCCTTGATAATACCTCTTTCGGAACCACGGATAAAGGAGATCACATGATCACGTTCCGGTGACTGGGGAAAACTGGCTTCGATATTCCGAAGGGCATCAGAGTTGTTAAGGCCTTTCTGGTAAATTGTCCGGTACATTTCCTGTAATTCCTGGATTTTCTCTGTACTGTAATTGCGGCGTCTCAGTCCTACCAGGTTAAGCCCGGCATAGACCACCGGGTCCCTGCCGGCCATTATATAGGGAGGTACATCTTTTATAACCTTGCAACCGCCTTGAACCATAACGTGCAAGCCGATACGGACAAACTGATGCACGAGGCTTCCACCACCCAGTATGGCCCAATCTTCAATGATCACTTCCCCGCCAAGACCTACATAACCTGAGAGGATGCAGTGGTTTCCCACGTTGCAGTCGTGTGCGATATGCACATAGGACTGTAACAGGCAGTCGCTGCCAACCACCGTTTTGCCTTTTGATATTGTTCCGCGGTTTACGGTAACATATTCCCGGATGGTTGTATTGTCGCCAATTTCGGCGGTAGTGATCTCACCCTGGAATTTCAGGTCCTGTGGAATGCCCGAGATCACAGCTCCGGGAAAGATGCGGCAATTTTTACCGATGCGCGCGCCATCCATTATGGTAACATTCGGGCCGATCCAGGTATTATCGCCAATTTCAACATCACCATAAATGGTTGTAAAGGGTCCTATTTCCACCTGTTTGCCAATTCTGGCATCGGGATGTAAAGAATACAACGGTTGATTATTCATTTAGAAAAGATTGTCGATAAAAATTAAACAATTGCTATGAACCTGGTTTTCTGGCCAACTGCGCCATGAACGCGGCTTCTATCACCATCTGATCGCCTACGAAGCCTTCACCTTTGCAAAGGGCAATCCCGCGCTTAATGGGTTCTGTAAGTATCATTCTTATATTCAGGGTATCGCCCGGAACAACTTTGCGTTTGAAGCGGACCGTGTCAATGCGCAAAAAATATATCAGATAATTTTCAGGATCGGGCACCGAACTTAATAACAGCACACCTCCCACCTGGGCCAGCGCCTCGATCTGCAATACCCCCGGCATGATTGGTTCTTCGGGAAAATGACCAGCGAAAAAGGATTCGTTCATGGTGACATTCTTTATCCCGTTAACAACCCATTTGTCCATATAGGTGATCTTATCTACCAACAGGAACGGATTCCGGTGGGGTAATATTTTCTGGATCTGGTTAATATCAAAAAGCGGCTCCTTGTCGGCATCATAATCCGGAGGAAGAGGCTTGTTATGAGAGGCTTTAATATTTTTTCTCAGTATTTTGGCAAATTCAACATTGGCATGGTGACCGGGCTTGCTGGCTATTATCCGGCCTTTAAGCCGCACGCCGCATAAAGCGAGGTCTCCTATAACATCCAGGAGCTTATGCCGGGCCGGTTCATTGGCAAAGGCCAGGTCAACGTTATTCAGAATTCCTTCGGGTTTGACCTTTACTTTTGGTTTGTTGAACAATTCGGCCAGCCGGTCGAGTTCATCCTGAGGAACCATCCTGTCCATGATTACAATGGCATTGTCGAGATCACCGCCCTTGATCAGGTTGTTCTTCCGCAAAAATTCGATCTCGTGCAGAAAAACAAAAGTCCGGCAGGCAGAAAATTCTTTTTCGAAGGAGGAGATATTTTTCAGGGAGGCAAACTGGTGCCCCAGCACTCTTGAATTGTAATCGATATGAACATCGATGTACAGGTCATCGTCGGGATAGGCAATAATTTCAATGCCGGCAGCTGCATCCCTGAATTCAACTTTTTCCGGGATGGGATAGAAAATCCTGTCGGCCTGTTGTTCAACGATACCGGCAGAAAGTATTGCATCAACAAAGGGTTTGGCACTGCCGTCGATGATGGGGACCTCGGGTCCGTTGATCTCCATGAGGGCATTGTCGACCCCCAGGCCGTAGAGTGCAGCCAGCAAATGTTCAACCGTAGTTATGGAAGCGTCCTTGTCTACAATAGTGGTGCTTCGTTCGGTAATCTTAACATATTCGGCAAGAGCCCTGATTACAGGATTTCCTGCAATATCCGTACGTTTAAACTGATACCCGTGATTTTCCGGGGCCGGACAAATGGTAACCTCAACTTCAACACCTGAATGCAATCCCCTACCTCTAAGACTTACCGGTTTGGCAACCGTTCTTTGCTTTTCAGCCATTATATTTTTACTAAGATTTCACCAACAAAAACAGGGCGAAATTATAAAAAAATAATCAAATGCAACCACAACCCGCAACAATCACATTTTATCCTTTAACAATTTCAGTTCCTTTTCAAGTTCCGCGATCTTCTTGCTCATCTCGGGAAGGGATTTGTAAACGATCATGGCTTTGATCTGTTTGGATACATTGAGGGCCGGAGAGCCCAGGACGGTTTCATTGTCTTTCAGGTTGTTGCTGACACCCGACTGGGCGCCGATTTTCACGTTATCGCCTATTTTCAGATGTCCCGCAAGTCCAACCTGACCGCCTATCATACAATTACGGCCAACTTTTGTGGATCCGGCCACGCCTGCCTGGGAAACAATAACCGTGTTTTCACCTATTTCAACATTGTGACCGATCTGGATAAGGTTGTCAAATTTTGCACCCCTGCGAATAATGGTGGATCCCATAGTGGCCCGGTCAATGGTGACATTGGAGCCGATCTCAACCCAATCTTCGATAATGACATTACCTACCTGCGGTATTTTACGGTATTGCTGATCCGGCTGCTGAACGAAACCGAAACCGTCGGCTCCGATGATAACCCCGGAATGAATAATGCAGTCACTACCAATGAGACAGCCATGGTAAATTTTGACACCGGAATAGATGATTGTATTGTTGTTTATAATAGTGGATTCACCGATGTAGGCATGGGGATAAATCTTTACATTGTTGCCGATCTCAACATTGGCGCCAACATAGGCAAAGGCTCCGATGTATGTGTTTTCACCTATTTTCGCAGTCGGATCTACAAAACAAGGTTGTTCAATGCCCTTTTTCTCGGGGATCAGTTTGGAATACAGTTCCAGCAGGGATGTGAAAGCATCGTAGGCATTGTTTACTTTTATGATGGTGCAATTCAGGTTGTCGTTTACAAGAAAATCTTTGTTAATCAGTACAACAGATGCTTCGGTATTGTACAGGTATTTCTCATATTTCGGATTGGCAAGAAATGCAAGGGTGCCCTTTTTGCCTTCCTCAATTTTAGAGATGCCTGTTACAACTTCATCGGGGTTCCCGATTATTTCACCCTTTGTAAAATCAGCAATTATTCTGGCTGTGAACTTCATGCGTACTGCTTTTTCACTGGTCACAAAATTAACAATTTAACCCAACTTCCTTGGGGTAGCAAAGAAAATATTTTATTTTGGTCTCATTAAGCTGCTGGACCTGGAAAATATCCGAAGCCTGAGTCAGGTCTTTTACCTCGCCCGTATTGTAGAGGATCCTGATGTTGTCGGTCTTGATGCTGTAAGCATTGTTGGAGATAACACCGGCAAATACCAGGGAATTGCATGCCGCAATGT
>Ga0209751_10003594_pt1 | contig 15004 bp, 19 predicted proteins | sample RifCSP13_1_FD_184019 | JGI IMG/M metagenome (GOLD analysis project Ga0209751, IMG submission 184019) | Soil microbial communities from Rifle, Colorado - Rifle CSP2_sed 13_1 (SPAdes) (version 2) | ecosystem: Environmental > Terrestrial > Deep subsurface > Rock core/Sediment | place: Rifle... | reverse complement strand
TGTGCTATAAAAATCATCCATCATGTGTAGATATTTTGTATAAAGATCAGAGTAGAGTTGCGCATAGGTTGGAATTTGAGATTCTAATTTTTGAATTATCTCTGATGTGTTATTTTCCATAACATCGCAAATGGAAACATCCCCTTTTTCTGAAGGTTCGGCATCCTTTTTGGCAGTTTTGATTGTTTCGGCCATTTTTTCTTTGGTCATGTTCTCAACTGGTATGATTTTTTCTGTAGCTTCTTTTGTCATTGGCTCCATCACGTTCTTATCATTGTTAAATCTGTCCTTATGTTCATTTTTGTACAATGGATCCATCTTGGTGGTAAATTAGACCTGCTTTTTATGAAGCATGTAGTGATTTACTGATCAGCAGTTTTGATTTATTTCTTAAGACCATCAAGTAATAAATTTTCAAATCATCCTTTGAATTTTTAATTAAAATTTTGTGCACGATAGAACCTTGTAAAAAAAACAAAATCAAGGCGGGTCTAGTGGGAATATGCTGCCCATTCACGCACAAAAAATGGAGCTATTTCGTTATGACTAGATAATGACTAATGTTATGATTTGTTGGAGAATTCCTCGAGTCTTTTAATTTTCCCCATTATTTGAGACCAATCTACATTTTCTTCTTTTGTCTGAGCTATTGCGTTTTTGTACAGGAGTGTAAAGGCCCAATTCAAAATTTCACTCCAAATTGATTTTAATGAATTTTCATCTGTCCATATAACGCCCATCTTTACAGCATTCATAGCCACAATGTTTTGTGCATTTTCTTTAGGATTTTTATTCCATTTTTCTAGTACTCTATCACAAAATTCAACAATTTCCTGCTTTGTGGGTACAAGGTTATCTGGATCAAAAGCCTTGTTCTGTTTCTTTTTTGACATACTTTTAACCCCTCTTCCTGCGGTAATAATCTACTCTTTCTAGATGGGAATCTGTACTTTCATTATAAAGAAGCGAAATTTTACTTGGTTCTGATTTGAGCAGGTACAGCTTAGTACCATCATGTGATTTTTTCGTCTTTTTTATTTTGTATATTATATCTGAATTTTTCTCAGAATCAATTATCCTTACTAGATCGCCCTTCTCGAAACCAGGCTCATGAGGTGTATCATCAAAATGCCTAACGGATCCACAATCTCTACATGTAATGCGCTTGTAGTTTATGTCAGTCACAGTACTCCCACAGTCAAGGCATATTCGTACATTAGGCCGTACTATTCTATGTTTAAAACGTGATCGTGTAATAGGCATATCAATTAACTTTTAGAGATCTAGTCCAAAAGATTCCATAAAATTTGCAAACTTTTCGTATGACTCGAGGTATTGTCTGCCTTTTGGTGTAATTACAAATGTGTTTTTTCCATTATATTCAACTTTATTAATCAGGCCAGCACCTGTCAAATTTTCAACAAATTTTGCTAATCTTGAATGCGGGAGATTAGCTTTTTCCAGAAGGCGTGTTATCTTAATTCCCTCTTGTCCAGACTCACCAGTTGCTGTAAGCAAATCAACTACTATCTGTAAGCTTTTTCTGTAAGCTGCCATACTAAGGTAAACACCCTTGTTTAGGGATTTATAAACTTTGGTTATTATTACCATTAATTACCAATTATTACCAATAGATATATATTCCCAGACCAATGTATGGTAAATATGAGCAAACAAACAACTCACCAAATAGGGGATATTTATCAAGTATTCCAGAAAAACTTTGGCAAATATTTCAGCGAGGCAGAAAAATCAGTACCACAGTACTTTCAATCTGTGATAAACTACCAAAAAACATTTCTTAACACTTGGAGAAATACTGTAGAAGCAGTCTTCGATGTTCAAAGAAAATATTCACAAAAAGCACAAATAAACACACAGATTCCTGCGGCTTCGACCAATGCTATCGATAAAGCAACCGATGGATTGATCAAAGTAGGCCGAATCCAAGAACAATATCTCAATGCAGCCTTTGCTGTTACAGAACAAAACGTAAAATCGTTTTATGAATCTGCAGAAGCATATGCCGAGTTCTATAACCATACAGTTGAGTCCTGGTTCACTACATTCAAAAATGTAAGAAACTAACTCAATTACATTCTTTTTTTTTATTTATTATGCCAATGAATCCTATGTTTTTAGAGATCACTGATAAATTGTATCATACCCCGATTGTAATTCCACCGAAGAAGAAAAACAAACCAACCCAGAATCCAACAATTAAGACTAGACTCTTCCAGTGTCTGGAGAACCAATCTCTTAAGCAGAACACCAACCAAGCATGCATAACACAAACGGTGTTAGAAAAAACCTTTTTGGTTCTAGTATGACTTTCATATTCTAACCCTTGTGGTATTCATTTCTTTTTGGGTTTTTCTTTTCTCCATTTTATAACCCAACCGTCCAATCGTTCCAAAATTTTTCCAAGCTTGCTTGCTTTGTCAGGCTGTATTCTACCCGTATGGGCACTTGGGCATAGATTTTTTTTGTAATAAGACCTTTTTCTTCAAGCTCGTGTAGCCTGTCTGACAGGACGGTGTTGCTTATCTGTGGTATGGCTTTTTTTATTTCATTAAATCGTGTAGCCTCGTTTTCTACAAGTTTTTTCAAAATCAATAGGGCCCAAGTCTTTCCAAGAGCGCTCCATATCTCATCAGCCTGACACTCAATTGGACTGCGAGTCTTGATCTCTTTTCCCGATTCTGTTTCCATACCTAGTAGCAAAATGCTATCTGATTATAAAAAGCGGTTGTGGGAAAGACACCCGACTTTTGGAAATATCGTTCATTATTCTAAAAATCAATTTTGCCCATCCTCCCACTGTTGTAGTCTAGTATTGCTTGTCTGATCTCTTCTTCAGTGTTCATTACAAATGGTCCATAGCGTGCAACTGGTTCGCCAAGAGGAATTCCTGCGATTAAAAGCAGATCCAAAGACGATGTTGCATAGTCAGGTGCCTTGATGATTACCTCGTTTCCATCTTGTTCAAAGAGTACAATCTGTTCTTTGCGGGCAGGTTTTTGACCTGCACCAAACAAGCCCTCACCATTCATTACATACACAAACACGTTGTAGTTTTGTGGAACTGCCTGTACTACTTTGGCACCAGGTTGTAGAGTATAGTGAAGATACATAATTGGAGTTCTTGTTTCAATTACCGCTTGCTTTCCCATTGACTCTCCTGCAATTACTTTTACCTTGACTCCGTCATTTTGTACTATTGGAATTTTGTTCGCTGGTAGATCCTGATAACGTGGCTTCATCATCTTGTCTTTTTTTGGCAAGTTGACCCACAGTTGAAAGCCATGCAGTGTGCCGCCTCTTTGCGAAAATTCTTTTTCTGGCATCTCAGAGTGGATTACTCCAGAACCTGCAGTCATCCATTGTACATCACCGGGCTTTAGCTTTCCTGAATGTCCTTGCGAGTCTTTGTGCTCAAAGACACCGTCCATCATGTATGTGACGGTTTCAAACCCTCTGTGTGGGTGATCAGGTGCTCCTTTTGCCTCACCTGCAGACAAAACTATCGGCCCCATTTCATCTAACAAAAGAAATGGATCAAACTCTCGGAGACTGTTATTAGGAAATGCTCGGTGAACTACAAACCCTTCGCCTTCCAGTGTGGTTTTTGCAGTCACTACTTGCGATACTGAACGAGTCCTTGTATTGCTTTCTTCGTTTTTTACTAGACTTTGATTGTTTGCTGTATTTTGTTCCATGGTATAGTATAATCAGTAGAATATTTAAATATAGTAGTAATTACTTACTTAGTAGGAAATTGTAACCATACTAAGTAATCAAAGAATTACTTGGCTCATTAGAAAACATTTGACTATTTTTTGAAATTATTGTGACCCTGTCAGATCATTGGGAGCATCCCATTGAATCGACGTCTTCGCGTCTCACTCACTCGTTGGCTTCTGTCAGGGTCATATGGCGTCCATATTCCGCAACCTGTTTGTATCTGTTGATACAGTAATTATACGGCTTTCAAATATTTAAGAGATCATGATATTTTTTGTTACTACATAACTTTTATCTAATGAACGAATCTCACCAAATCGTTTTAAACAATTATTATACTATTAGTCCCGACCTACAGAATGAGAAAATCCGTTTTCCTTTACCTTGCAGCTGCTGCCACGACAGCTATCGCCGGGATTTTGCATCTAACGCTTGGTCCAAACAGTCTTGGATTTAATATCAATAATGGCGTACTCTTCATCGTAGGAGGAATCGCACAGGTATTTTGGATAATACCCATTTTGAGGAGATGGAGTATAAGATGGATCTATATCGGCATTGGAGGAACACTAGTGTTTTTTGCAATTTGGGCAATTACGAGAATGCCAGGAAATCCAATAACAGGGAGAGGAGGAGGCGTCAACACAATGGCAATCTTGGTAGAATCATTCCAATTTGCTTTTGTTGGCTTGGCTATCGCAATTATTATTTATGAAAGAAGATTGCAAAGGCTAGAAAAAAACACCATCACAGGTTCTGTAAAAAACAAACGTGGTGTTCTAATTCTTACTGGAATCGTTGTGGCAATAATTTTGGCCGGGTTGTTTGTTCCAATGTTTTTGAATCAAGGCAATGGGCCACCACCCAGAACTGGTGGACCGCCAGGCCAATCTGGCGGCCCTCCTGGACAATTTGAAAATCCTCAAGGAACGACTACAGCTACACGACAAACCTGCAAGCTAACTCCATCTTTAATTGAGGTAGAAGGGGCACCGCAACAAACAGAGGGGCCATATTTTGTTGATGAAATGCTTGAGCGTTCAGACATTAGATCAGATCCATCTATAGGGATGCTCGAAGACGGGATTCCCCTAGACATGCGGATTAATGTATATGATGTAAACGATGGCGGTGATTGCATACCTCTGAAAAATGCACATGTTGATATTTGGCATGCAAATTCTCAAGGACTATATTCTGACATTTTGCAGATTGGGACGCTGGGAAAAAAATACCTTCGTGGATATCAAGTGACTGATGATAATGGAACCGTCAGATTTACAACGATTTATCCAGGATGGTATGAAGGTAGAGCAATTCACATCCACATCAAGGTTCGTACCTTTGAGGGAACAGAGAAAACCTTTGAATGGACATCTCAACTTTACATGGAAGACTCTATTTCTGCCCAAGTGCATGAGCAATCTCCCTACAGTAACCACGGACAACCCGATGTCATGAACTTGGATGACGGCATATATGCAGGACCTTCAACTGATATGATGCTTCAAAGCAATACAGGAAAACATCTAATGCTTGATCTTGCAAAAACAGAACAAGGTTATTTTGGCAAATTTGATGTAGGTTTGGATGCGATTAGATAATGATTCACTAGATCATAAAAAATTAAACCTCAAAAACACATTATTGTAAAGCGTAAACCATCTCAGTTTTTTTATCTACAAAATACATAAACCACATATCAATTTTTATAGCAAACAAGTGTTTTTGTGAATCGTTGACTTTACGAAACTTATCACTAAGACAAGAATACAGATCAGATAGAGACGATCTGATTTCAGAATTTTTTGTTCCCTGTCTGAGTAACTGTATCCAATTTGATAGGGCAATACAATACGTCACAGCAAAAAGTATCGGTACTCTTTGGACTGGTTTTAGAGACCTTGCCAATAACAATGCAAAACTAAGGATTATAGCTGGTCATAGGTTCAAGCCTGAAGATCTAACCATTTTATCAAAATCATTTCATGAAGAAAATAAGGAAAAAGGTTCAACTGAACATGTCATAGTAGATGGCAACACCATAGGGATTTTGAGAAAAATCATTCATAATAATAATTTGGAAATAAAAATAGCAATACCTGACACGGGTTTCTGTTCAACTTTTTCAGAAAACATAGGTATTTTCAAAGATTCAGAAGATAATCGAGTTGCTTTCAGTGGAACTTCAAATATGACATTTTCTGATCAAAATAAAAGTTTTGAATCAATTGACGTTTTTACTTCTTGGGATGACGAGTTGAGAGTTGAAAGAAAGATTGAAAATTTTGAAGCGTTATGGGAAAATAAAACAAGGCATCTTAAAATATACGATTTTATCTATGCCGACAAAAACCACCTATTGCAATATTCAATATAGGTCGTACTCCAAGTCACTTGCTAATTATTTTTGCTCATATGCTTTCTTCAAACCTTCAATCTCAATTTTTTTCATCTGAAGCATTGCTTGCATAACTCTTTGCGACTTTACAGGATCAGGATCACTTACCAGCTTGCCTAAGATAGTAGGAACGATTTGCCATGATATGCCATACTTGTCTTTAAGCCAGCCGCATTGTACTTTTTCTCCACCCTCAGAAAGTTTCTCCCATAGCTTGTCTACTTTCTGTGTTTCGCAGTTCACTACGAATGATATGGCTTCCGAGAAGGTAATGTGTGGACCACCGTTTAACGCCACAAATTCTTGTCCATCAAGCTGGAATGTCACGATAATTACCGTCCTCTTTGGCCTTCCTGAGACCTTTGCCGTCTCTTCTCCATAGCGCGTAATGCTTCCAATCTTAGAATTTTTAAAAATTGAGACATAAAAATTTGCAGCCTCTTCTGCATTATTATCAAACCACAAGAACGGGGTGATTTTTTGCATATGCATCTCTTTGTAACTTACCCCTTTACAATAACTTTGAACCCACCGTAGACCATTCTCTTTAGATCAAATGGCATTGGCATATTTTTAAACCTGGGATCGTTCGTGAGTTCTTTCATCGCCTTTGCATTGACTCGATCTCGATGTGTCTTTGATTTGAATACGATAAAAGAGAACACTATTTTCTCACTAGGCTTTGCTCTGACTGTTTTTGGGAACTTAATCCCAGCCATCTTTGTATTGAGATCGTCACCAACACACTCAAAGTATTCAATGGCACCATGCTTTTTCCACATCTTGCAGCCCTGCTGAGCCATACGGCGGTATATTTGTAAATTTTTTTTCGGTAATGGAATTACAAACCCATCGACGTAGACCATAGTAAATCTATAATCAGCTTGAATTGAAGGGATTAATATATTTTTGATAAATAGAGTCTTGGAGTAGTTGTTATGGCAGATGCGAAAAATCCCAAGTTGAAAAGAAACTAGGATTTATCTCAAGTACAACGGACTCATCATATTTTGCCATCTCGACCATTCATGATTAGAGAGTCATGCAAAAACAGAACTCGACCTTACATCGAAAGCGGGTCTGGTAAAATCCAGATACCATCATGGAACTATTTTGTACCCATTAATTGTTCGTATCAAATGTATTTCAGGTACGGATAAAAGAGGAAAAAGTTTAAGGACAGAAATATGAATTTTGAAGAAGACAAAAGAATCCAAAAAAAGATTGATTGGATTTCGAGACAAATTAGAGAAACAAAGATTCTACTGCATAAGCAAAACCAAGAATTACAAAAAGCAATCAAAGAACAAGAAAATTTAAGAAAAGAAAAAAAGTAAATTCAGTTATCGGGCTTGTAATTACTCTTAACCTTTAACGAAATTACTGATGAAGTTAACCACTTAAAAAAATATGAGTTATACGGTAACTAATATCTGGGATTTTATAAATCTGCATTGGTTGTGGAATTGTTCATCCGTCCGTATGTCACATCTAGGACAATGAAATGTTGTTGGTATCTCACAAATTTGACATAACCTGAAGGCCTGAAGTTCATAACCGCAACTACGACAGGAGTCTTTTCTCATAGATGCATCTCCTACTTTTTTGTTCATAGGTGATCAATGTCCTTAACCCAAAGAACTTGTTTGCATTTATCAAATATTTCATAAGATAAGATATTCATTGTTCTTATATGGTTTATTGAGTATATTAGAAAATTCCAAAGGTTCCAACGGTTTTTTTGCAGTAGGGCGAGCTAATTCTCATTCTATAGAATTAGAATCAGAACCTGTAATGTTTTTAGTGTTTAAATAGCAAAATTACTATCTAGTGTCATGTCACAAATAACAAAAGCAAATGAGCAAAAGTCAGTCTGGGTTTTGGTAAGCGGACTAAAAGCAGATACAACCGAATTGGATCTCAAAAAGGTTGTTCCATCCGTGATTGAACTTGTAAACGATTGGCAGTCAAGAGGAAATTTCATTTGGTCTGGTCCTTTCCAAGATAACAAAACTGGAATGGCAATATTTGAAGCCACGGAAGAGGATGCAAGGACCTTTTATGACAGATATGACAAGATTTGTTCAGGCATACTAGACTATCATCTAGATCAATGGGGCGCAATTCCGTTTCTTTCTGCACTCTAAAACCAGATTTTTTACCTATGTCAGATCTTTCATCATGATTTTACCATTTCAAATGATAGCCTACGTTTCACGGATGAGATAGTTTTGCGAAAAGATAATCATGAACACAAGTGGCGTATTGTGGAGGGCCATTGGCAGTGTGAAATCTGTGGAAAGAAATATGGTTCAAAATAAAAAATTCATGTACTTTAGAGATTGCTAATTTTAATAATTTCAAACTTCAAGTAGCTTGAATGATGTGTCTAGTTCCCTGCCTTTACATTTTGGGCACCTTTCACTTCTTCCCCTCACGGCCCAGTAAATTATTCCACCAATAAAGGTCAAAGCAGTGTACCAGAATTGAATTCCAACCGAAGCATGGTAACCAGTTACAAAAATCTCGCCGCAGTTCTTACAAGTCTTTACTGGAACATTAAGTTGTGACAATGTTAGTTAAAACCATTACATCGTATTAAAGATGTGTTGTCATTTCTTCATCAAGCTCCTATTCTACTACGACCAATCCTTGCATCCAAGGATGAAGAACACAATAATAGTTGACATATCCTGTTTCATCGAATCTATGAGAATAGGATTCTCCTGGCAAAATATTGCCACTGCTGATGATTCCGCTTGAGCCAAACTGCTGACTTTGAGTTATAATGCTATGAATTGACGAGTCAGCATTATGCCAGGTAACATCTTGGCCTTGTTGAATAACCATATTTGAAGGAAGAAAACATGACTTGGCTGATCTGCATGCGGGATTATCTCCTTGTTCGTTGACAATCACCCTTTCTGCTAAAGCTTCTTGATTTTGTACTAATAAGACAAAGACAGAGATCGTTAATCCCAATATGATTTTATTTTCTAACTTCATGCCATTTCCGTCTTTGAGACCTAATATAAATATAATGACTGACCGGTCAGTTATCTTTATATAACGTTTGATAATTAACATACAACATGGACACACAAATGGATCACACATCAGAAATATGGATAAATACCAATAATGTCAGAAAGCCAGACACTCTTGCAATTTATGCACCAAAGTTTCCCCATATGGGATTTATCTGTCCTGCATGTGGATCCGTTGATGTGTTCATCAGATGGAATAGTCCAAGACAAAAAGATGGACAGTGTTTGGATTGTTCACATAAATGGCAAGAAGAGCAACCCAATAACATCCCAAATAAACTGGATTGATGTAATGCCACAGGTTTCTGAAGAGCACAAAATCAAGGTAAGACAGACAATACTGGAGGCAGCAATGAAAACTTTTGCAAAAACAGGCTATTCTCAAACAAGAATGGATGATGTCGCAAAAGCTGCAGGAGTCAGCAAGGGGACGCCATATCTTTATTTTCCAACCAAGGAAGATCTTTTTTTTGCAATTTGTAAAGACAACCAAAAAAATCTCATAATAACTAGAGAAGGTTTGTTTGCTAAAAGACAAAACCTTGCCACAGATTTAGGAATATTTTATGATGTGCTGGTTGGCAAGACGCAGCAAACTGAAAGAATCTGGCTTGAAGGTCTTGCAGAATCTGCGAGGAACCCAAGATTAAAACAAACAATTATCAAATACAGAGAAGAACTAGTTGTTCTCATAACGGAATTTTTAAGACAAATAAGAAAAGATACTGGATTTTTTAAGGATCAAAATGATCTGGTTTTGATTGCAAAAGGAATGATTGCCTTGTACAACGGTTTGACCTTAATGAGAGTTGTTGGAAAAAATGACGAAACCCTAAGATCTGTGTGGATAAAGACAATGAAATCCATTTTTGAAGGATCAGAAAATTAATCCTGGGAAAAATGTAGATTAAAATGAAAATGCGTATAGATAAAAAAATAAAAATTTGCACTAAATGCGGAAGCACTTGTTTTGAAAGAAAGAAGGATATTGGCACATGCAAAGATTGTGGCAGTACATTTTACTATAAATCTAATTCCTACGACCTTTTTCAAAATTTAAATTTCTTCTTCTCAAAATAATTCATACCACTGACAACACGATATCTCTTAATTCAAACTCTTTTTGGGCGATTTTTTTCCTTTTTGTTCCTATCATCATTTTGGATAACAAGTAAAGATTAATTCTAAATCCAATTTTCCCTATTTCGTAGCGCTTGCTTCCTTCAACCATTAACACTCTTACTTGGTCTAACGTTATGCCAATATCTTGAAACAAGCCTAGCGTCACCTTACCTAGATCAAGAGATTCGTTTGCAACCAACACTATGTCTTCAAACGTTTGAAATCCAGGTAAGAATGTAGTAATGGAACGACCACTCTGATTTTTCTGGATATTAGAGACTTCCAGGGTACCTTCTAAAGTATCTGAAAGCTCTGTTGGCAATTTCTCAAACACGTTACTGATTATATTCTTACTTAGCATGCCTAGAATTTTTCCAGGCTCTATTGCCTGCTTACCTTTTCTGAACCAGTCTATGACTGTTTTAACATCTCTTGCCTGACCAAGCTCAGAACTATTCTGTAAAACATCATCCAAGGTTTTTTCTAATTCGCTCTTTATTTTTTCAAAACCTTCTCCAGAAATCATTTAATCATCTCCTTTTTACCTCGACTCTACCTTCAAATCGAAGCGTCAGAGTGGCATTAGGTGGAATGTTTGGAGGTGGTGGAGGGTTTGATGGAATATTCATCAAGGCTACAACTGCTCCACCGGCCACAGCTGGTAAAACTAAAAGATAGAATGGAAAAGATGAATCCTCTACATCTCCCACAGTTACCGTATCAGGCGCACTTTGGTCATCTGCTGTTGGAACTAACTTTGCAGAGTCTACAACCACGGTTACTTTGTCTGTACTTTTCAAGCCCTTGTCATCAGTAACTGTCAGCTCAAACGCATATGTACCTGGAAGAGGCGGGAGAAACTCTAGTCTTAAGGAGAATAACTCATCTAACACAACGCTTGGTCCTTCAACCTGTCTCCAGCTAAACGATATTGGGTCTCCGTTTGGATCCATACTATTACTGGCGTCAAGAGTGATGGTCTGTTCTGCATCGATAGTAAGATCTGCACCGCCATCAGCTATTGGAGCAACATTTTGAATTTCTACAGTAAAGGCTCTTGAGACTTGATTGTTTTGTGGATTTGGATCTTGAGTGCTTTCTTCTGCAATTCCTGCACTTGGTTCTAAATCAATAGATTCGCTCGATACAAAGACTATGGCGTCAAGCTTTCCAGCATTGTTAGTATCTATGTTGATGGCAATCAGTACAGGTTCAGCCTTGTCCACAAGAACTGCGGTTGTTGTAGTTATTGTAAATCCATCAAGTAAACCTCCCGTAAAGTTATCAAACCCGCTAGAATGTTCAGATATGAATTGCAGTCCTGGTGATAACTGGATTGTTGTTACGACATTTTTTGCTGTATCTGGACCGTTGTTTGTAACATCGACTCTAAGTGTAACTTCATCGCCAAAGAATACTGGTTCTTCTGGTCCAGTAATTGACACAGATACATCAGCTAAAGGAGGTTTTATTTCACATGCGTCTCCCAGTCCATCTGCATCGCTGTCTGCTTGATCTTGATTTACAACATCGGGACAGTTGTCAGAAGTATCAGCAATTCCATCCCCATCAGCATCAGATGATTTGGGAGTAACGGGTGATGTAGATGTAGATGGAATTGGTGGCGTAGGTGGTGGGGTTGGCTCTGGTGAAGGCTGCGGAGTACCCTGATAATTTACCGTAAAGGAAATCTCTTCATTTTGATTTCCGTCCGAGTCTACCACCTTAAATTTCAAATCAAGTGTACCAATAGTGCTTATGTCAATACTTATCGTCAGCGTTGAGCTAGCCTGACCACCTGATTGAAGTGATAGCACTGGTGGATTAAAAGAGTAAGTCACTCCTTGTGGAACTGTACCCACAAACATTAGCTGGCCATCAAATCCATTTGATTTAACAATGCATTGAGTAGTCCCAGAGCTACCTGGTGTGATGGCCAAAGAGGATGGGAAACAATTCATATCTACTGGTAAATTAGTTGATGACTGGGAATTTACTGTCTGTACCCATCCAAATAAAATAATGAAATTAAGAATTAAAATACAAAAACTTGCTACTAGCAAGTCAGTTTTCATTGTTTGAACAATAGCTTGCTTCTAGATAAAGCCGATCAAAATTACGTTCGTCACTAACGCATAGCCACAAAACTTGTCATTAGTTTTAACAAACTCTTGTGGATTGCTTATTGTTCGCATCTAGTTATTTTTCAAGATCTAATCGACTAGTTATCCAACTACGTATGTGATAAGAACGGTTGCACTGACTTGCTGCTCTCCTGGGAGAACGGGAGGTGGAGAGATGTATGGCATTGCAGACATTTGGGAAATTGGCGACATAAATGGACCTCCACTAGCTGCATATGCATATGAAGATTCACGTAAAGTTGTTTGCTGGACAAATGCAATTGGATATCCTCCAAAGTTAATCGACATGCTCTTTACGCCTTTGATTGAAAGAGACTGCATCTCTAGCATCATCTTGGCATTATCTTCTGCATCTGCAATTGCGTTCTTGATTACTTCTCCTCTTAGATTCTTTTGTGCTTCTTGTGATAATGAAAAGTATGGCCCGTCAACTCTGTTGGCTCCTGCAGATATTGTCTTGTCAATAATCTCTGCTACCTTTTCTGTTTTCTTGGTTACAATATTGACATTGTTTGAAGCCTGATAACCACTTATTGTTGGAGGATTCTTTCCCTCTTGATCGTACTGATATTGCGGATAAACACTAAAGTACGATGTCTTGACCTCTTTTTCGTCTAGTTCTAATGCTTTTAGCGATTCTAGTATCGCATTCATAGTCTGAGTGTTGTTTTGAACTGCCAATTCTGCGGATGGAGCGATTGTATCAATTCCAAGATTGATTGATACCATGTCAGGAGGCAGATTCACATAACCAGAGCCAGCTACTGTAAGTGTTGTTTCCGTATCGGTTGCGTTGTAGTTGATAGTTGTATTCCAATTTGGTGTAGGAGGCATTATAGTTTTTTCTATAGAATCAGTTTGAGCTGAATCGGTTTCAGTGGATGCTACAGGTGCAACCTGCGCAGACACAAATGAATATGATGCAAGAACTGTAACAAGAGCGACTGCAGCTACTATACCATAAGCAATATTTTTCTTCATAACTTGGATATTGGTAGATTTTTGCCATTTAGGATTTAAGGGTTGCTTATGATTCGTTTGTTTTTTGGTATTAAGATTAAGAATGATTTAGAGATTGCTGATGAATTGACTCCATACTATTTTAAAATGGAATCACAGTATGCAACATAAGAAAAAATGAAAATCTCAATCTATTCCATAGTAATTCTTTGTCTTTTTACGATAAGCACACCGATGGCATTTGGTGGTATGGGAACAGAAGGAGCGATATTCCTTTTTTCTGTCATACTCATCGTTCCGGTAGCTATTGGCATTGGGATCTGGTATGGAATAAAAACTAGGAACAAGCCAATTATGATCCTAATTTCTATGCCTCCTCTGATTTTTTTGTGGATTCTCTTTCTGTTTATAAGAGGATGATGAACTTGAGATTGCTGATAAATTGTATCAATATTATTTTAAGAGGTGACACATTACTCTAGCTAAAATGAAAAAAATTCTTTATCTCTGTGCTATCCCCTTTTTGCTTTATTTCGTTACAACAAATAGCGCAAAGGCAATTTGTGCCCTTGATAATGATTGGCCACAAAAACCATGCTATGATGAATATCCTCAACCTTCTCTTGAACAAATGAGAAAGGATTGGGAAGGATATTACCAATACAAGGGAGCAGAGTGGATGGAAATGAAAAAAGCTGAAATGGACAAGGCAATCAAGGAAGGAAATCTAAGTGAATGGGTTAAACAGGGTGCAGAATTAGAGCAATACGCCAACTACAACGTATGGTGGTATTATTATCTGAAAAATGAAGTTCCTCCTTATGGCGAGTACATCTTTGAAAGACCAAGTGAAATCGAGGTATCGACTCTTCTGCCATACATTGCAGTAGCTATAGCAGGAATAGTTGGAATTGTCGCTACTCTTTGGAAAAAAAGAATTCTGTTTAAACGTGCAAGTCTGCTTTTCATCATAGCTTTAGTAGCAACTGTTTATGGTTTGTTTCACATGTATGCATTATTTCCACTTGTCTTCCAAGCAGATCTACCTTATCCGTTTCCGCATCTGTACAGTGTTGAAAAGGTGAGTGAAGGAACAGCCCAATCTATGACATTTTTCGATCCTGAAAATGCGGCAAGAGTGGATCCTTACTGGCGTGTATGGTCATTTGTTTTATATTTTGGAATAACAGCTTTGTTAATTGTTAGCACAACAAAAGCTATCAGATTTATCAGAACTTGAAAAACCTAGCATGGAATCATAGTTTGAACCCAAAAGGATCAAATCTCCTTATTCAGTATGTATCTTCGAAGTCTTGTAATTTCCAGGAAGCATTGCACCTGCAAAGTATCCCATAACTACACCGTAGAGCACATGCATGAGAAGTGATCCCCAAAGAATTTGATCAATGTTTGCCAAAACTGTCCGCATTGCTTCAACTTCTTTTATTGACAAGTCATATCTATCCGAAAAGATAACAATTTCTTCAACTGCGGGCATCATTATGAACTGATTAATAGGAAAGAAAAATATTGCAAACACTTCGAGTCCTGTAATTCCGCCAGCAAACACTCCTTTTTGGAAACTA
>Ga0209751_10003592_pt1 | contig 15008 bp, 31 predicted proteins | sample RifCSP13_1_FD_184019 | JGI IMG/M metagenome (GOLD analysis project Ga0209751, IMG submission 184019) | Soil microbial communities from Rifle, Colorado - Rifle CSP2_sed 13_1 (SPAdes) (version 2) | ecosystem: Environmental > Terrestrial > Deep subsurface > Rock core/Sediment | place: Rifle... | reverse complement strand
AGAGCTTATCTGGACACGGAAGGACTGAAACATGGGTGATTGTCTTAACTGTGGATACCCAACTTATTACGAGAAAGGATTACCTCTTCAGCATCAAAACATTGGGAATAACACTTGTCGTGTATCAAGAAGTCCTGACGACTACTGGATTGTTGGGAAGGACGAATAGATGATAGACTTTTCAATAGTAGTCTTCCTGACAGTGTCAGGGGTTCTCTGGTGGCTTTTGTTTGCCGCGTACATCATAACTCATATAACCCATCGCTACTATCTAAAGCACTGGCGCAAGTGGATTAATTGTGAAATTTGCAGAGACGAGCAAAAGATGCATTATGAAACAAGCGAGATGGGTAAGTAAATGCGTAAGGAAGATAAAGAGACAATGAAACTTGCAAGAATCATAGAAGAAAAGTTTCAGAAGCCAATTGATGTCAAGGCGGAAATAGATAAGTTGAGGAAGGAATTCCAATCATGAGTAGAGGTGGACCGAAGGGTGGACCGGCACCGACAGATAAATGTCCGGCCTGTGGTGCGTATCTTGTCTTCATGCCGGAGTACGACCAACTTGGAACTCTTAATGAAGAAATCAAATGCGGCAACTGTGGAGCAACATTTGGAGGAGCGGCGTATTGGAAGTGAAATCATGGACGACATGATGAAACCAATAGTCTTAATGTTTACGTTGCTCATAGGACTTAGCATAATTAATGTGGTTGTAAGGTATAACGCAGAAGAGCGCTGTAAAACTGAGCTTGTTAGCCGTGGATTCGAGTATGTACAATACCAATCTGGTGGATGGTTCTCAAATGATGAATGTTGGGGCAAGAAAGCTAATGGAGAGCCAGTGCGAATATGGTAGGTGATTTCTACATGAGTAATAAAGAATTCAAGAATACAATGCTCGGTAAGGCTATGACAAACTATCTGTTCTGGACTCATATCTTTGCCTTTGTCATGGGTGTTATCCTTGGGTCTGGGGTGATATCCTAATGCTAACAAGTATTGCAATACGCAAAGCAATGAAACAGGGAACAATAGTGATAACTCCATTCAATAACAATCAACTTGGACCAAACTCCTATGACCTTGAGTTACATGAGCACTATGTTGTGTATAGAAGTCTTGGGCTTGGACGAATCATTGATTCTACAAAAGAAGCACCACCGCACATGGAAATTACAAGCAAACTAATCATTCTGCACTCTAAACAGACTATGATAGTAATGACAAAAGAAGTAGTTACTGTTAAGCAACCATGGGTTGGTATTCTTAGTCCTCGTTCTGGGTTTGCCAGATTACCAATAACAATATCATACTCAACGCTTGTTGATACTGGATATTCTGGGGTCCTGGGGTGCCAAATTACTAATCATGCAGGCTATGACCTTATATTTCGCGCTGGACAGCGCTTCATGCAAATCATGTTTATACGAATGGAGGGAGTGTTACAAATCACATATCAGGAACGTAAGAGCTCAAAGTACTTGCATAATGATGGGTCCCATGTTCCCATCTACAAAGTAGACAAGGAATGGTTGAAATGAAAATTAGGATTAATGAGCTTGGTATTTACGATGAGGTACAGATACGTTGCCTAATCTGCAAAACTTGGAAATCTGGCATTCATAAACGGTACTGGTGGGTCAAACTACAAGCAAGGTTACATAGGCTATTGAGGCACAGAAAATGGTCCAAGTAAGTTTTGAATACCTCGAACGGGTGTCTCAACCAAGTACTGACAAATATACTGCGCTCGGTGAACTCCGTGAACGAATTGAGGTATGTGTCAAGTGTCCACAACTTGTCTTCTCGCGTAAGCTTTATCCGTATGGTAGACCGACTTGTGGGTATGGAAATCCAAACTCGCCATTATTCTTCATTGGAGAAGCTCCAGGAATGTATGGCTGTGGAACAACTGGTATTCCATTTACCCTGGACAGGAGCGGAGAATTCTTTAAGAAGATTCTTAAGGAAGTCCTCGGCATGACGCACGAGGACATATGGATTACAAACATTGTCAAGTGCTGTCCAAAGGACAACCGTACTCCAGAACCTGAAGAGCGCAATAACTGTACTCCGTTCCTTGTTGAGGAACTCAAAATTGTAAAGCCGTTCGTCATAATTCCAATGGGAATGTCAGCAACAAAACTGTTCTTTCCAAATCTGGAAGAGTTCAGTCGAGTCAATGCGAGAGAATACTATCTGCCAAGCGATATGCCAAAGATTGGCGGAACCCAATGGGCTGAAATTGCACCCCATAAAGCGTTCTTATTTCCAATATGGCATCCTGCTTACATTATACGAGACCCAGGTAAGACAAATCGCTGGAAGCACTGCTTCAAGGCAATTAATAACCTTATGACTCTCATCATGGGTAACTATGATAACCAGAGGCTCAGAGCATGAGTCAACCGCTCGCAAAGTCATTAACTGGATTGAATGTGCAGAGAAGAGTTTTGCTTGAAGCTATTTTGCATAAGGAATCAAATACTGGAGTTCACAAAATGTGGCAAAGGTTCGAAAGAATCGAGCTAATAATAGAGGAGAAAACAAATGGGGCATCCAAAGTTTAAGAAAATCCTGGCTGAAATGCAGGAAATACATGACAAGAAGAGTGCTGAGTATGCAGGCGAAGACCCGCTTGGCAACTGGCGAGAGGTTGCAGATATTGGAATTCGACCATGGAAAGGTGCTGCAACAAGACTTACAGAGAAATATGCAAGATGGAAACAGCTCATGCGAAGCTTGAAGGACGACCCAGAAGCAATGCTCGAGGTCTTAAGAGACATTGCTGTCTACTGTGTAATCACAATGATACTCTATGACGAAGACCGAGAGGCAAAATCATGATTAACACTGACCAATTCATAAACATACTAATTTGGCTCGCAACTCTCGTAGTATCAATTACATATTGGTTAATTTCTCCATTCTGGTTTACTGTGTTACCAATATGTACAACGTTATACCTTATACATTCATGGCATTGGGAAGAGCCAGAGAAATTGGAAGCAAAATCATGAATACTGTTGAATTAGTTCTTGTCATTGCTTTAGTAATTATACCAATGGCCGCAGTAATACGGTCCATCTTTGGAAACAGACAATCATGAGCTGGGACGAGAAGACACTCAAAGCATTACGAGAAGGACGAGAGCTTCCTATGGGAGAAGTTGGCTGTAAGATTTGCAACAAAACAATCTATCGTATATTCGTAGAGCATCTTGAAGAGCACCTTAAACCGGAGAAAACCCCATGACAAAAGATAAAAGTGGATTTACAGCATGGCAGTTTGTGCTACTGACTACACTGGCTGTTGCAGTAATGGCTTTGCTCATAACTTTGAAGGTGCTCAAATGAGAGGAATCGTTACACTTTGCGGCTCGGTACGATTCAAGAAGGAGTTTGATATGGTGAACCGTGAACTAACTCTTGCAGGGTGGATTGTCCTGGCTCCAGGAGTATTCGAGCATGGGTGGCTGCACAATCAAGGAATTCTGGCTGAGACAATAAAGCTTGACCTTGACAGACTTCACAGAGAAAAAATCCTCATGTCAGAGTGTATTGTAGTCATTAATCACCAAGGCTATGTTGGCGACTCAACTAAAAGCGAGCTTAACTATGCAATAGGCCAAAGTAAAACTGTCTTCTGGTTAAGTCAGTCTTACAACAAACAAGGACGTTCATGGAAGGAAATGCTATGAGTGATATCATATTCTATTGCAAAGAATGCGAAGATGTACCAAAGAGCGTTTTCCAGATATCAATTGACATAAAAACTGGGTCTATTTCAATTGCTTGTTCTGAACAGGGCCATTCATTATACCTTACACAAGTAATTGATACGTTACGAGCAGCAAGACGTAAGGAAAAGGATGCGGGACGGCTATGACATATGTAGTAGCTCATGACTTGTATGAAGCTTGGCCTACGCTTATACGCGCAATAAAAATCGATGGAGTGCCAATTGCGCCACGAGGCAAAGAGTCAATGGAGCTTGAGAATGTAACAGTTGACTACCCAAAGCCGTCATCATACACATTTGCAACAACAAGCCGTACTATAAATCCAGTCTTCCACCTTGTAGAGTTGTTCTACTTCCTTAATGGAAGGTCAGATGCTTTGCTCTCTAATTACGTTGGAAAAATGGACGAATTCATTAACGAGGCGACTGGGCGCTTCGATGGTAGTTATGGACCAGCAATATACGAGTCATTGCCATATGTAATCTCCCAACTTTCAGCAGACAATGACTCCAGACGAGCAATAGTACCAATACTTGGCCGTCATCACCTTGTTGAGAGTTCAAAAGATATACCTTGCAACATACTGCTTGGATTTAGAATACGTAATGGATGCCTCAATATGAACGTGGTAACAAGGTCCCAGGATTTGTACCGTGGATTCATCTATGATACGCTTGAGTTCCAGCTACTCCAGCTAATGCTTGCAAATCTGTTCAAGATTAAGGTTGGCAGTTACAGGCATAACATATTCTCGCTCCATCTTTACGTTACAGATTATGGAAAGGCAAACACTGTACCGTTAAAAAGTATCCCAGAGTTTGCAATGAAAGCGCCTGTTCCTCCAAACTTTAATACTTCACAAGACTTCTGGCGCTATGCACGTAAAGTATGCGCTATTATTGAATTTTCAGAGTATAGCGCTGGACCAGAAGACGACATAATACACGCAATATATTGTTGGAAGAATCGCATCATATCAACAGAACTCGGCGTTTACTCAGCATGGGTAAACTGGTGGCTTGAGAATGCCAAGAAAAAGTAAGTCAGGAAGAATTAAGCCGAGAGGCAACACAAAAGGAAGGCGTAGTAGAAAATGAGCAGCTTCAATCTAAATGAGCCAACTCTTGTCATGGGAGAAGCAGGTCGCTACAAACTACGTAAGCCGGTACCATTGTGCGACACATGCAAGGTTGGCCTCTGGACAGATAACCCTGAGTACCAAAAGCAGCTTGTTGGCTATCACACTAAGGAAGGACATGAAGTACGAGAAACTGATTGTCTTCACCCATTTATGAAAGAGCTACCGCGTGGACTAAGCTGTGGATGCGCATGCCGTTGGTGTGGAGAACATCATAGATGAAATGCGGAAAATGCAAAAGAGAAGCGACATACGTAACCGTTCAAAAACCACCAAGAGCATACTGCTATCTTCATGTTCCAAAAGGCAAGACTACAATCAAGGTTGTTCCAGACAGAGCTCAGCAGGTTCTCTTTAGGGATATGTATGCAGGCTCGTGAACTGTTACCACTTGCAACGTTGGTCATAATGACTACTGTTACTTTGCCAGTGGTATGGCCAATCATACAATGGCAATTCTATGGTTTTCAAGGTCCACGGCCAGAAGTTGGAAGACCAATATCAATTGACTGGTCTACAGTTAAGTGGCCAGAGTTTGACTTTCAAACATGGTGGATGTGGATGGTCATCATATTACTTTTATCTATTCTAATTGAAGTAAGCCGGAAAAAGGAGAAGCTTAAGTAATGTTTCGACAGATAGCTTTATATACTTCGGAAGGGACCCTATCTACTGAGGTGAACCTATTGCCAGAAGAAACAAAGAGCAAGGAGTTCCCAACATACACAAAAGGCAAGAGTTGCGTCAAGGAAGGCCGTAAGCATGAGTATGTACGGCGAAAAACTTCTACCGGCAACTGGACAGACAAATGCAAGTACTGTGGCTCAACTCGCTTTATTAGAGTTGTAGAGAAACCAGCTTCTGTAACCATAGTTACAGGCACTCCACAAACTCAACAGCCAACAAAACCAGGACAACCAATACAGTACGGACAAAAGGGTAAGTGACAAAAACGGTTTGTTTTCAATACCGCTCCCATCTTTTTTGACCTCCAGACGGACGGCGGAATTTGTCTCCGTTCTGGGCACGCCATACCTCGAAGCGTGTATTTCGCCGTCCGGGAGACAGCTATTCCTTCGACAGATGGCTTTATATACTTCGTAAGGGGCTATAGGGTCTTGGGAATAAAAATCCCACTTCCAGGAACCGGAAATGTGCCAACGATGACCGGTAGCTTCAAGGCTCAGCGGCAGAGGATAAGAACTCCGCACAGACGCAGAAATGCCTGGAAGGCGGAGGTACACCGGTCGTGTTCCCGCCGGAGCACCTCTGCTGGGCGTTACGACCCAATGAAGAGGGCTCAGCAGGAGATATACGAAAATGTCTGATGACTTCCGCTCTGAGGGTCTTATAGTATTCCGTTCTTCTAAGAAAAAGAAATGTGCTAATTGCAGCAGAGGAACATATCTTGTATTTCAATCTTCAAGCTACAAGTGGCGAAGATGCTCTCGTTGCTGGACACCTGAAGAAGCAAAAGCGATAGTAAAATGGTAAGTGCCATATGTAGCAGGTGGTGAAATTATGGAAATGAAAACCAAAATATTGCTCATTATGGGAGTTGCCCTTATAGCAATTGGAATAGTCTTGATTGGAATAGACTATGTAGTAGCGACTGGCAACGGATGCGGAAACGGACAGGGAGGTTTCGCTTGTCGTACGTAGCCCGCATCATTGGAGTATTCGCAAGCAGCACACTTGCCCTCGCTTTCTTCTTTACGATTATTGCGGTCCTCTCAAATGGCATGAATGAACCAGCCTTCCACTGGGCTGGTACTATTGCTCCAGCTCTTTGGCTTAACGGAATCGGCCTAACCCTAATGACTTGGGTCCTTGACTAAGGAGCAAGAAGCTCGGTTAGGAGGGTCTGCATCTCCTGGGCTGTAGTTGTGGCTCGATTGCGGATATTCTGCCGTTGTGTGGGCGTAAGGTCTTCTCCCTCTATTTTAGCCTCGACCACTCGTGTTATGAGCCTGTTCAGGTCATTAGCCTTGTCCAGGAGTTCAGTCGTGATGTTCCACGCTCTCTGTAGTGTTACTGCCATGTTTTCACCCCTTTAGATGTTCATCGTGTACTCGAACCCTACTTCAGTGTTTATCGAACCAGCGGCCCACCCTGCTCCGATAGCTGTCTGAGCAACATAATAAAGAGTTGCTCCTGTAAGATTGGTTACTTGGAGGGCTGATTCAGCTTGAGTGACTCCGGCTCCTGCTGGAAGAACAACACTGGTCCCCTGTAAGGCTCCTGCCGCGTTGACGATGCCATAGGTTTCTGTTCCACCCGTGGGGCCAGTTTGAGCGTAGACCCAAATACGACGCAGGGTCCAAGCGGCATTGACTTTGACTCTGGCAAAATTGAAGGGTAGACCTATTCCTTGCCCAAGAGGTAACGTATGGCTATTACCGAGGAATCTTCCGCTGAAAGCATGACGGTGAGTTCCCCCAGCAAATTGATTGGTTACTCCAACCGCTCCAGTGGGTTGTCCAACATTCGCACCTTGACCAATTGGATTCAATATAGCGGTAGCGTTAAGGTCAAGAGTAGAACCTGCTTCAATCTTCACCAATCCGGTATTATTCACTGAAAATCGTTGAACTGGGGGGTCAGCGGTTTTTATTCTGAACTCGTCCCCACGGGTCTCAATCGGCCTTGGAACTCCTACTCCACCAGGGTTGCTGCCTGATAGGAGAAGGATGGCCGGAGGATTTGATGTAAGTGCTTCGTCCGCTCCCAAAACTATCACTGGGACAAAAGCTCCGAAGCCGAAAACGTTCTGGTCATCTACACTGAAAAGTGGCATATCCGCTCCTCCGAGTCTTGTGAGGAACTGTGAAAATGAACCAGCCGGAACTGCGAATACAACTTGACTCTGAGCAGTGTCCACAAAAAATATAATGTCCCCGGCAAGATTCTCTATCCGCAAAGGTTGACTGCTATTAGGGCCACGGGCTTTGAAAACATTTGAAATGGAAATGTCAGTAGCTGGCTGGATAATCTGTGTTGATGTAGGGATTTTCTGAACATAAGCATTTTTAAAGGACTGAGAATTAGGACCAGGACCTTCTCCACTATTAACCATTCCAAATGGCACAGATATTCCTAAAGAACCAAGCAATGCATACTTTATTGCGTCTCTGCGTGTTAGAGGCTTCTCTAAACGACTCATGGTTTACGACCGAACATGTCCCGCCCAATGTATTCAAAGAAGTTCGCAAGCGCAAAATATGTCATTAGAACCATCACAAACGTTACAGTTGCAAGAACTGGCGCAGGAAGAGCAACAGTAGCAGTTGTTATGACTCCCTCTGACTCTATAATGTAAACTTGGTCAGCCGTAAAGAGGCCAATTTCAAATAGAAAACAGCCAACAGCTATAACGCGACCGACCATGTGATATTCTGTAAGTATTAGCGCAATCACAAGAAAAACTATCTCAATTGTAAGAGAAAGCGGTAAAAATGCCATTACGCTGCAACCTCAACTGTTTTGCGAACCATTGTAAGATGATTGTAGATTGGGAAGAATCGTCGTGGCTCAGTAAAATAGCCCTCAGTATAGGAACCAGTTACACGATTAGTAACTACAATCTTTATTGCAATAAGGTCAGCTTTAATGTCTGGCGGAATACGCTGAGAATATATAAGAAAGTCTGGGTTGTTGCGAACTCTCGTATCAATGTCCTCCTTTCGTATTGTGTCGTAATGCCATGAAACTCCACGCTTCTTTGCCTGCCTGGCAAAAGCAGTAACATCACGTCTGCCAGCAGACATTGAATTACGAGAGTCAAGCGGTATGGCAGACTCATCAGTAAGCAAGTAACAGTTGAAAAGGTCCATTTCATAATACTGCTCAGGGTTAAGGTGGGTATGTGGAAAGTTCAGTATGCAGTCGAACAATCCGCTTCCTGACAATACTGGACAATTACAATAAATTTTACGCCCATGATTGTAAGCTTCCCAAGCGTAAGCTGCCATAAGGAGAGTCTTTCCACTACGGTTCTCGCCAAAATGCTCATAAATCATAAATTGACAACCACCACAACAAATCCTACCATTACGCCAATGGCAATGAGTAAGTCTAACATGCCAAAGATAGGTTCTTTGCGTTGTACTACAAGATTATCATAACCAAGGTAAATGACAGAAACCACCATGAAAACAAGCGCAATATTACGAGCCCAAGACAAATCTTCAGGAAATGGGTCCAGTGGCATAAACTCTCCGATGAAAATGTTGTCGAACTCGCTGGTCATAGTACCGGCCTGAGTTTCAGTGTATGGTTGAACATAAGCAACTGGATTAGCGCCAGCGACTATTTGACCAAGACAATCTACGCCACAGAAGGTTGTAAGTGATGCATAAAGGTCGTTGTCAGAGTACTGGCAAAATGTTGCCGACACTTGATTATAGCATAACGCTGGCACAGTCCTACAATCAAGGCCAAGAGTACCATCCCAAGCGGTTTCTACACAAGTAGAAGCTTCGGCTTGGTATACTACTATATCTATTTCCTGTGTGTCAGAGTAAAATGTATATGTTACGCGAGAAAAACAATTTTGAACTCCTAATGTGCATGTGGTAGCAGATACGCGCGAATAGAAACTTATTCTGCCCCACTGCGATGAGTTACCAATGCCGTCTTGTGCTATACCGCATTGCTCTCCAGTAGCAGTTACATATCTAAGGTAATTCGAACCTTCCGGAGCACCAGAAGTCTGTATGGAGCCAGTAGAACCTACACCGCAACCACCACCAGCCCAAGAGACTGGTATAAAGTTAGTATTGTCTTCGAAGCCATCATTTAGTACAAATCCATCGTTATGTGTAGCACTGGTAGGCACAAAAAATAGAAAAAGTGTCAACATAAACATAACCGGCCACAACAAAGCAATCATTAACGTGGCAACCCACAATTTTGAGGAGATATGCCACAGTAGGCATTGTACGAATAATATGCTGATACTACAGCAAACACAAAGACTATCATTACACCAAAGAGTATGAAGAACCAAATCTTTGACATACTTGGTCTGCCAAGAGAGTGCATTTCAACAAGCGCTTTGTTCTTGAACCCCGCTTTAATTAGTTCTGGGTCCCAGATTGGCTTACCGGTAACCCATGTGAAAAGCGGAATTGGCCGAGTATCACTATAATTAAAGTACCAGCATGGACGGCCAGTATCTCTTGCCATATTTTCTGGAGAAAGAATGAAAAACTTATCAAGAAACTCAAGCATTGGCGGACTTCCTGGCTTAACCTTGCTGAGCTTATGTACGTCTCTACGAGGAGCTAAGTCTGCTTCAAAAATTTGGGTTACAATGTATGGAGTATGCATAATGCGATAGTTTGCTTCTGGATAACCGCCAAGACGACGGTAAATGAGCAAAAACACTGCCATTACAAGACCGCCAACTTCTAATAGAATAATTTCATTGGTAGCTAATACCATAATTTTTAGCCTCCCATCATACGGCGTCTACGTTCTTCTTCCTGAAGAGCTTCCTTCATGCGTTCTTCTTTTGCATTTTGCCAGCCAGAGACAAATTCCTTACGTGACGCTCCACCAACTGACGGAAGAGCACGCAAAACTGTAAGAATCCATTCGCCAATGCCAGGATTAGGGTCATCGAAAAGACCACCAATGCCATGGCGAGCAAGCTGAAAAGCATCAGCTACAAGCTGAACTTCATTACGCGTAACATTTGTTCTGCCAAGAATAGCTTCAGCTGACCTTTCTTGGGCTTCAACAAGAATTCCGAGTACGTCATATGACCGTTTGTCGCTTCCGCCATGTTGCTGAAGAAATGATTCAAGAGATGTAGGAACGTCTTTGAGCTGTTCAGGAACAATTATAGCTCTCGCCTTTGGAGCAACTTCCTGGACCGGCGCTGGGTCCAAGTCAGCGCCGGGGTCGACTTCTTGGTCTTGCTCAGACATTAGTGCCACCTGTTTCCTCTAATCATAGAGTATGCATACAAGCCCATTATGACTTGAAATGCAGTGAACACATAACCAATAAATGGAATACCAGTAACAACATTCAAAACAGATATTAGCTGAAAGACAAGGTACCCTGCGGCACCTATTCTTACAAAAATTGAACCGAGAGAAGAAACTCCCCAAATTAGAGCAAGAACACCAGTATCTATCATACTGCAGTTACCGCTTGGTCCAGACGCACTAAAACTACAGTTTACTGCACCAAGCCCAAAGAATCCGGTGTTGGTAACCCACACAGTCGGCCATGGACCAACGATTACCTGTATGGTAGCGCTTATATCAATACCGCCACTTGTTATTCCGTAAAGTGACAAAAGCCCAAGCAGTACTGCCTCAAATGTTATTAGGTGTATGATTGGGCTTTGGTGACCCATTTTTAGCGCCTTCTTGACCAAATTGTTTCGGCAAAGAGCCAAGAAACAATTACTATGATAAGAACTGGTACCCAGACTGGTAGTATGCCAATAGCGCTAAATGAAAGTAGAAAGATTATCATGAGAATAGCGAACATACTCTCAGGAAAGGCAAACTTGTAGACGAACCCCTCTCTATTGCGAAGAGCAGTGAAATACAGAAACATTCCAAGAGTTATGGAGAAAATTATGATGAAAGCAAAAAGTGCGCCAAAAACACCGCCTCCGAGAGCCGCGGCAAGCGCAATAAGACCACATGGAATAGTTGTGCATATTTCGGCACCCGGCGGAGAAGTTCCTCCAGTTGTACCAATTATATGAGCACGAAGAGATATGTTACGGTTGCCAAGACTACTGAACTGGTTAATGAGACCAGGCATTACTCCAGAAGTCTGATACATCACTGCGGCAGTATTTGTATCGTTAAGTGCAAGAGGACCAAAGCTTGCGCTAACAGCAACTCCAAACCACTGCCCGCTTACAGTAACAATGTTAGTGGTCATCATAACTGCGCCTTTGGCTGGATTGGCGAACTGAGCGCTTTGAAGCAAAAACCCTGGGCATTGCGTAGTAAATGGTTGACCTGCAACTGTACATTGCCTATCTGTAGTGTAAAGTCCAAGAAAAAGCACAAGTCCATTTGTGTAAGTTTGAGCTACATGAGTAGTTACATTTGCTATAAAGCCGTTAAGTGCAGACTGAACCGGATAGAATACAGTTAAAGAGTTGTTGAAATTGATATTTGTAGAAGATGTGCCAGTAGTCAATGCGTCACAATTTCCATAGCACTGATTTACATTTCCAGGAGGACCTGGTAATGCAAAACCGCTAAGTTCAACTGCCCAATGCGCCATATCGTCATTGTTGCCACTTGGGTCAGAGCCTCCAGTCCACCCAACGTCTAATTCTTGGGTTCCACCTCCAGTTAGTGTTTTATGTAGGGTAAGCCCATGGAAACAGCCTCCGCTGCCAGGAACAGAAATACTTGGGAACAAACGGTCAAGCGTCTGGCCAGAGTTCAGAATAGAAGTAACACATGTCGCAGAACCCATTGCTCCAGTCATATATGACCATACTTCATAAAGAATACCGCCAGCCTGTGTTCCAGTTACAGTTAGAAGTGAAGAACCAGGGCTGTTTATTCCTCCTCCAGACCCAGAAGCAGAATTTCTAAACGAGGTAAAGCCAGAATACACAGTAGCATCCATTTGAGCATACTGGTTAACAGAAAATGTCGCCGTAATGTCAATTGTTGCAGTTGTTCCGGCAATAGTAGAATCAACTGCCAATCTATGCTGAGGAATAACATCAGCTCTGGTGGTATAAGTATTGCCTGCAGTGTCACTTATTGTAGGATTTGCTCCTTCTCGCGAGCGTGTAGAAACCATAACAAGCTGTCCGGAAGTTACGGGAACACCGAGAATAACACATGTTAAAGAAAGTCCATCGCAGCTTGCTGTAGAAGCAGGGTCTCCATCGCTTGAACGATAAGTGTTACTAACAAAACCGTCAGCCGCTACAGGGTTAACGGTTATGATAGGTATAAGCGCCAAGACGACTAAAAAGAGGGGTAGGAGTTTCCTCAATAGGAAACTCCTCCTACCACGAGGCGATTTTCGCTATCTTGAGCGATAGCCGCATCCGAAGGTCTGGAATGTTGCTGAACTGTCGCTTGGAGGTTGTTACGTGACCGTAGGCGCCATATAGGATAATGGCGACGAAAATCAGGGGTACGATAACTACCAACGCCTGCGCGGATGTGAATCCTGCGAGTGCGGTTGACCCTGAAGAAGTCGATGTAGCGACTGTGCCAACGAGCGCAAGCCCGATGACTATTGTAAGCAACACTTCGAAGATTTGCTTTCCTTGCATTGTTCGGTCGACCTATAGAGGGGCCGATGTCAGATATATTATCTATTGACTTGGTTGCATCAATTGGCATATTTAAAGGTGTACGAACAACATATGTATAGTCAGGAACTTCTTTCAGCTCAGCTTCTTTGCGTTTCGCTCTCAATCTTAAGTAACTAACAAGAGATACTACCCAAATCATAGCGTAGATGGCGTACCTAAAGCTGTTCTGAGGAGAACGAATTGAAGTAGGAGAAAACAGCATGAAGTTCCAAACCTCCTCAGGAGTAGCTCCAAGACCCCACCAATACGGCGGCAGAAGCGGTGCTTTGATTAAAGGAGCAAGTATAAGGCACCATTTGTTCCTTGCTCCGTAAAGCACAAAAAGCCAGACGAAATAGTCTTGCGGAGAAACAAGAAGAACATACGATGAAACTTGCGTCAGGTAAATCATATGTTTGTAACTAACATTAGTATGCAAAAAGAGAACAAGAGTGTCAATAGACAAAATGGTAATGAAGAACGCCCAGTAACCAAGATAAGAAAGAGGATAATTGAAAACGTACCAGAAAAGTGAATATGGTACTGGACCACTACCGGATGCCTCAGTAAATGCGTCAAAGGAATACGGAATAAGATGACTGAAACCGAAAAACCAATCAAGGAAATGTGGGTCAAATGGATTGATAAGTATAATCTCTGCTTTGACAAATTGAGAAAGAATAAACGCCATCATCACACGGTTATCTTTAAGGTTATTCAGAACCATTTCCTGGAACCCACGTTTTGTAATTACAACCTACAAGTCGGCATTTGAACCACTGACCGCTACCATTAGTTCCCCAACCCCTGCGCATATAGCGTCTTCCGTGGTCAGGACATTCTGGCTTCTGCCAATAAGAAAAAGAGGGGGTCGAAAGAGGCTGAGGTGTAAACTTAACCTCTTTCGGTCTTTGTACAGTTGCCATGGCTATTAGAGACGTTTGAGGAATTTCACTGAATACCTTGTGTCCGTTCGACCTTCGCCGACCCTTACTAACTGAATACGGCAAGGAGCCGAAGTAAGGTTAACGAGAAGGTCTCTGTACAATGGGCTGCGTGGGTTAACGGTCCATGCGAGCTGTTCGGGAGACTCAGGTTTGGAGACAGTAAACTCCTTCCTTGCGTTCCCGTTCTGGTCCTCAGTGTCTCGTGGAAGTATTGGGTGCAGGTCTATTTCGCTTGTGCCAACGGGTACTATGCCAAGGTACGGGAGCCCGCCTTTTGCTCTGGTAAGCTTTCGCTGCTCATTCTTCCACGAATGATACCACCGGAGGAAGGCATCATCGGAATTTTCGCGAAAACCATTTACCGCATCGGCGCGCTCCTTATCCATTCGAGCTGCTTCCTGGTCGGCATACGCTTTTAGAGCCTGCTGCGTAACTATTTCACGAACTACAGGTGGTTGTGGTTGTGACGACTTGTTCACCTCCTATTGCTTCTTAGAGTCTTCCGAGGTAGCTTTACGTTTGTCACGGTGCCCAACGACAAAATTGACCTGTTGAATGTAGCGGTTCACTTTGTTAACGTAACCATGCATGACAATATAGTCATGCAGGTCAGCATCGCTTGCGCCAGATTCCTTCAGTTTGACAAGATATTCGAAAAGAACAGCAATACGACGTGCGCCGTCAAACTCAGAAACATCTACACCATTGCCATGAACAATAGGGTTATGTTTCTTCGTGTCACTTGATACCTTGTCTAAGGTCTCGTTAACCCAGTTACACCAAGTGCATTTTGGCTTACCCTTAAGGAGAAGCCAACTATGGTATTGCTCATTGTGAAATGGTGGGTTCTGTCTTCGAAGCTGTTCCTCGCCAAGT
>Ga0209751_10003591_pt1 | contig 15010 bp, 10 predicted proteins | sample RifCSP13_1_FD_184019 | JGI IMG/M metagenome (GOLD analysis project Ga0209751, IMG submission 184019) | Soil microbial communities from Rifle, Colorado - Rifle CSP2_sed 13_1 (SPAdes) (version 2) | ecosystem: Environmental > Terrestrial > Deep subsurface > Rock core/Sediment | place: Rifle... | reverse complement strand
TGAGAAGTTCTGTTGCTTTTGTGAAGAGCGGATTTTCTGAGCAGACTTTCGTATCCCAGAGAATTTGCGAACAAAAGGCCTTATTATAGGTTTCAATCGGGAAGCTATGCTACCCATTGTAGACAGATAATAGCCTACTTTAGTTGCAATAATTACTTTATCTCTATTATTTTTAAATGCTTTACCAATAATTTCTTCGCTCTTCCCTTGACTATATATATCTGCTGTATCAAAAAAATTGATCCCTTGATCATACGCGTAATAAAGGATCTTAATGGATTCCATACTGTATTCTTGCTCAAGTGTCCCTCCAAGATACGAGCATCCTAATCCAATTTCGGAAACCATTAAGTTTGTATTACCAAAAGTCCTATAATTCATTAACTCTCCTCCTTTGATCGAACCATGGGAAAGTTAGACTCTCAGATTTAGATTAACGCGAGTTCGACAGACATAAAAATCAAAAGATTAAGGGATGAACTCTCAACAGGTAGCCAACTTATTAACCTTTCACTCCTCAATTATGGACCAGTTATTTGATCAATACCGCCATAGAAAATTTCATTGGGTTTGCGTCTCCTCACTCAGGACAAATTCTATCGCTTTTGCATGTTGCTTGGCTGCCGCTTCGAGCATAGGGGCACGATAATCTGCTTTAGATCCCCCACCCACTCAAGCAATAAGTTTAGGATTATCAATTAACCTTCTCACATAAGTTCGACTAACGTTTCAAGCTGATAGGGATTGAATATATAAGCCGTTTCGGGTAATCCTTTCCTCCTAATAGTTACTGCTTCTGATTCACAAGCACTGATCCAGCAAGTCCGACATACAACCAAGTTATCCAATCCATAGTATAGCTTACATAATAGGCATGGGCAGCAACCAGCACGACAATCCCCACAGTCAAAATCGCCCGGTCACTTGCCGGTATGCATTGCTTGACTCGTAACCGCATAAAGCGAAGAAATAGCATCCCAATAAATGCAAGATAAAAAAGCAAGCCAGGGATACCTATTTGAAATGGGATAGTTACATATAAACTATGGGGGGAAGTTGTGATCAAATCTGCAGCAGGACCGGTCAATTGAAAGTGTTTGCCAAGACCGCTTCCCAGCCATGGATTCTGCCGAATCTCTTCGAGAGAAGTTCGCCATAAATACTGGCGCCAATATGCAGTTGGATCTTGTTCCGGATCGGTAAACGCCAGCAGACGTGTTTCGATAAATTCCACTGGGTTTTGTCCAACATTAGAGAGTGCAAAGCATGCCGTCACACCAACTAAATATGCTATAAGCACAAATTGCGCTTGTCTTTTTAATCTGAACTCTCTCAAAAGATAAAGAGTTAAAAATGCTAATGTTGTAGCGAGCCAAACTGAGCGATGGGCCGTCAAAAGAACCAAAAAACCTCCTGTCAAAAAAACTAACGCAAGCAGCAGCGGACTTACTCTCATAATTCGCCGGTTCATGGTAAGAAGTAAAGCAACTAACCCGTATAGCAGTGCAAGTGCGCCTGAAGAGCCTATCAACTTAAGTCCTAAAGATCCGAAGATTAAGCCTATATCACGGGTAAATAAACCATTAAGCAGAACGACAGCGATAAAGGAGAAGGATAGTATCATTAGGACTTTGAGCATGCGTAATCTTTGTTCGGTGGTCCTCATGAAGATCGCTAAGTAAGGCATCATCAGTAAGGGACTATAATATGTGCGAAACTCTCCAAGCGCATTGATACCGTAAACACCTATGTTTAGCATCAGTTGTAAGATCAACAGTACAAAGAGCAAGATCAGCAGCAGGTAATATCTTAGCAATGCTTGGATTAATTGATAATCGAATAGCTTCAGGAACAATGTTACGAGAATGCCGGAAAATAGAGGATCCCAGAGACGTAAGTTGAACAGCCCTACGTCGATTACGGTAGGAATGCTTAGAAAGCCAGATAAATTATCGGTAATTGTGCTTAAAATGACGATCAAGACGACGGTAAGGATGGGATGGTTGTAAGCTAAGTACGTGGCTATCGCTGCGACAAGGATGGCAATCGGGAAGAAAGTCCATGATGTGTGAGCGATCATTACACCAATGGCAATATTCAGGACAAGGATTAGCCCTCCCTGAATCAATCTCACCTGAGCTCTGGCACCGGTTAATGCTACGGATATTCTCATATCTGTTAAAAGGGCGCTGTTATGATGAGGCTCTGTAATGCTCCTCTCGTGTGGCTCGAAACGGATTATCTTAACACCGCCCTCGTTCTGATACCGCCTCGATTACTCTTATCCACGCCTTACTCCAGTTCTCTAGATTGAAAATCCTCTTTGCCTTATCGTGTTGTTCTCTGCCAATATCATCTTTATTCTCAAGTGCAAAGATTAACTTATCTGCAATAGCAGTTGGGTTAGGGTCGCTCTGGATTGTAGGTAAATCCCTAAGCCCAGCAACGTTAGTCGAAACGGTAGGTGTTCCGCAAGCCATACTTTCTAAAGCGCTAAGCGATGTTCCCTCCCGTCTTAATGTGGGTATGAGAGTTAGTAAAGCGGAGGAATAATAATAAGGCATAGCGCTATTTTCAACAAAGCCATTGAAGATGACTTTATTGGAAATCCCGTATTTAGCCGCCAAATCTGTACAATATTCGAAATACCACCCCTTAGTAGGTTTTCCAATTATATATAGATAGAAATCCTCTTTCTGTTGATTGAATAAATTGAACGCCTTAATAGCAAGATCCACTCCCCTATCAGGAGTAATTTGTCGAGGCACTAAAATTATTTTCTTTTTTTTTAAATGCTCTATACCCTCATTCCTCTTGAATACGTTCAGATTCACACAATTTGGGATGAACCACTTTTTAGGTGCTACTTCTTCAAAATACCCTTCGCCAGGTTCCACAGACAAGCCAAAGTGACGCAGATAATGAGTGTCGTTCGCAACCAATGAAAACCTATCAAATGCTACTTTAGCAATCATTTCACGTATTCTATCATTAAGTGTCATGCTTTCCGTGTGCCATTCTATGCCATGAGATACTATAATAACCTTATCTTTGAAACTCCATACAGGAAGCGAATAAAATGCATAATGGACTATAAATATTTGCTCCCTTGCGAGTATTTTTCTCTTGGTTAAGAAGAGGAATAAATTTAAAATATAAGAATCCAAATCATAAATAACACGTCCAAGATAGGGAATTCTAATAATCGTCACTAATTCCTCTGATTTAACTCCTCTGTAAGGTTGATAGATTTTAACATTATAATTATAACTCCTTAAAATTTTCGTCAGGTTATCAATGTAAACTTCTTGACCTCCTACAATAGGTTTATAACACGCTGATATTTGGGCGATATTCACGTCTGTTCTGCCTCTTCATTAAGTATATCCGCGATGATTTCCTTCCACCTATCCATAAAAGCATCTTCATTAAATCTCTTCTCAGCAACTTCTCTTGTCCTCATAGAATGTTCTCTGTGCCAATCTTCCGGCAGCTTTGAGAGCTTAACGATAGTATTTTCTATTTCTTCCAAACCGTCATCATTTAGCGTAACTCCAAAATTCTCTGTATCGATCCCCGATTCCTTTGTTACAACAGGGATTAAACCAGAATACATACACTGCACCACTGAACCAGGTTGCCCCTCCGAGCAAGAGGGAAGTATTATGTATGTGCATTTTTGCACCAAATCATAAAACGTCTCGCTGTTTACTTTAACCCATCCCTCAGGGTGAATGTTGGGCGTTTCATACAATTCTTTATGGTAGCAAACACAGAAATCACTTTCAGATTCAAAGCTACCGTAAACGTAAAGATGTAGATTAGGATATTTTGGAAAGACTTCCAGAAGCAAATTCAAGCCCTTTAAAACATTGCCTCCACTTGCAAAGAAAAGAAAGTTTTTGCGAGCCTTCGAAAAATCCTTAGAGTCCACCGAAGACTTCGTTTCTTTAAATCCATAATTATTGAATGAATATGTGGGACCTTTGTATATTTCTTTCCATGTATTCATCGTAAATTCATTCCCGAAGCCTACTATAGCATTTGAGATCAGGACATAAGGCATCTCCTCTGTAACCAGTCGTTTAATGTTTAACCTACGCTTTCGTCTTTCGAACAAAAGTTTGTATCGCTTCCGTAAGTTTCTGTTACTAACTATATGATTTAATCCTGAAGAGAGATATATCTTGATTAGATCGTTGTTTCTAATCAAATTCTCTATTCCACTCAAATTGACCCTATGGCTAATAATAAGGTCATAGTTCTTTGAAGACCGGAACCTTTTATCTCCTATGTCTACGACATCAACTATATACCCAAACTCTCCTATAACAGTGGCGATCTGCTTGCATTGCTTTAAATTCTGGTGGTTCAAAAACCTCGGATCATCATCTCTAAGCAAAAATGGCTTGACGAGATAAATCAAAAGAGCACGCTTATTACAATCTGACTCATTGACCTTGTTTGCGTTGTAGATGACAGGATAGCCAATAAAATTTCGTATAATAGATCTAAAGCGTGAATACAGGCGTCTCGGGAGATACCTCGCCATTTTAGACTTTAATCCCATCTGAATCTTTTGTTTTTTTATAATTCAATTTTTTGCCGGCAAATATATACGTTCCATAGTGCGCAATAGGGGCGCGCCCTTCCTCACGAGGTAAAATTTTATAGATAAGAGATTCAAACTTCCTCTTAATAAATTTATCAAGCCAATCGTGACCAATTTTTATTGGATGACCAACCTCGCCTTCAGCACCTTCAATTCGATGCATATCCTCTTCATCAGTAAGATCTTGACCAATTATGAGTATCCCACCAGGCTTTGTGATATTTATTGCGTTTTTCATACAGAGTTCTGCATCTTGAACATGGTCTAGCACATTAATCATGACGCACAGATCAAAGTAATCTGGAGCGAATGGAAACTCTTCAATTGTCTGGTCATCTATTATGCATAATCCTTTGCGATACATCTCAGAAACAAATGTTTGCTTAAAATTCACATAAGTCCTTATTAAAGGATCACTAAGAAATAAATGTTTTGGAACGCATCTTTCAATAATCAATCTGAAATTAGTGTATGGACCACAACCTAACTCAATAGCATTCTCAATTACTTCTGGCAAAAAATTATAGTCATTGAATTGCCTTTTCCACCAGTAGTTCCAGTCATCTCCCCTATATTTCGACTTTAAACCAAGGAGTGCTATGAATTTCCAAATAATGTTTTTGCCATATTTGGCTCTCATTTTCTGTGTTTTAACCCAATGCTCCTTTTCCCATTCTTGTGCCATTTCCCATCTCTCTCTGCTAATTTTTATTATATATTTTTCAGTTACCTGCTTACCGTCTTTTATTTCTCTAGCAGTCAACGTCGGCAAGAATTTTCTCTTCAAAATGCGATATTAGATTAAACTTTACAAAACAAAGTAGAATTTAGAGTTAAACTAAGCTGTTACAAACCAAGCATGTTCAATCGTTTTACAGTTTTCTGGAAAGTTGCATAACGTACCTTAGTTACTTTCATTTTGCAGGATTATCTATCTGTATCTATTCTGAATCTAGAAATAAGGCTATCCAGTTGGATCCACTTTAAAAATACCATGAACCCAAAGTAAGAAGCTAAAAACACGATCGAGAAGATAAGTAACCGAGTCGTTGAGTAAACTTCAGAATCTGGAACTACTGTTACCCAGAACAACGATACTGCTAAAGGTATAATGTGAAATCCAATTACATTTTTTAAATAAGACCACATCTCGAAATGGATGATCTTCTTCGTTTCATATATAACCAGAGCAATACCTGGTATGGTAGCTCCCAGCATAGCCCATGCCGTTCCTTCAATTCCCCACAACTTCGTAAGTAGGGGTAATAAAACCACATAGAATAGAACCGTTATAACCGAGAAAAACCCTATCACTCTTGAATACCCAAGTCCTATAGTGATTAGGTTGGGCACAGTGGTAAGTGAACCGACAAGTCCACTAATGGCGAGCAACCTTAGAACAATCCATCCTTTCTCAGCAAATTCCCTTCCCATCCATACTGTTAATATTGGCTTAGAGAAAATGAAAACTGTAAGGAGCACAGGAACAGAAAGTGCAGCGAAAATTTTTGATGCCTCGATGAAAGTCTTTTGAACTTTTTCGTAATTCTTGCGGGCACCAAGTTCACTTGCGAAGGGGAAAAGAACCCCGAATGCGCTACTTAAAGATCCACCAAAAGCACTTATAACCTTTGAAGGGACAACATAATATGTAACCGCTGCCGGCCCCAAAAAAAATGCAACAACGAAGCGAGCAATATAATTGCTGAATATGTTTGAGACTCTTGATATGAACACGAAGCTACTGAAACTAAAGAGCAACTTGAAATAGCCTTTATCGAGCATAAAAGAAAACCGCCATTGTGGTAGACTCTTTCTCACAGTCAATAAATAAATCGTGAACATGACAATTGCAGATGCAACGGTCAAAAATATAACCTCTTTTAAACCAGCACCCAAAAAGAGCACAAAGACAATAAGCACTGTGAGTAAAAGGTTTGTTACAACGTTAACCTTGCTTGTTATATCATAGCGCTGCAAACCCATTAACACCGAACTTAGAGTCCCAGATAGCATTGTAAAAAAAAATCCTATAGCGCTAACATAAAGGCCGATTTTTGCGTCCGCCCAAAGAGCCGGTGAAACCTTGAGCAACCTTAAAATAGATTCAGCAAAAATTACTAACGCACCTGAGCCTACCAGACCGGCAGCGATTTGAACCCAAAGCGCGGCATTTATCGAACGACTAATACTTTCGTAATCCTCCTTTACTTTATACTCCGATACAAACTTTATCACGCCCTGTCCAAGTCCTAGGTCAAGCAAGCCATAATAGCCCACCAAACCAATAAGCAAAGCATAAACACCATAGCCTTCTATCGTGAGTTTATGCACGATATACGGTGTGGCTATAAGGGCAATGAGAACGGTAGCACCCCAAGAACCAGAATTATATGCAGCATTTTTTAGAAGCCGCCTTACTGAGGTGTTACTCGGCTTAGAATCAGACTTAGCTGCTATTTGTTCTGTAACTTCCTTTGCCATTTGATTGATCCTACCCATCAAAACTTATTCCGATACGAAAATAGATGTCGCAATAAACCACGGAATAGGCAAAATCAGGTAGTCAGCCTTGTTATAAGCGGCATTACGAGCGCTTCTGTGAAAATCCGACGATCGGGGGTGCGGATCTAGCTTCTCAGCAAGCAATTTGAGTTGATGAAACATTTTATTATTCGATCTCATTAACGGCGTTGACCAAGGAGCTTGTTGACCTTCCTACAACGAGATCGATAAGTTCCACACTTCATAAGACTCAATGATCTGCCTTCCCATAATCTCATGAGATATAATATTCTCCCTATTTACTAAGTAGCCAGCAAAAATTTTTCCGGTAGCACTCCAGTTGCCTGAAGTCATTGCTGTTGAGCCCTGTTTAGCTTAAATTTGTAAGGTCCGATATCCTCTTTCGTGCTGTCCCGGCTGACACCATCAAAATCTTCCTGAACTAGACTATTTGGATTGCCTTTACCAATAGCCGGGCTACCTATTACAAGGTGAAAGTCATACTTCTCTACATCAACAAACTTAGGGTCTTCTATAACACTGTGAGTGTCATAGCCAGTCCTTGAAACCCAATTATCTAGACTTTGATAAATTTGGTCATGTCCAAATTTAAGCTGAAGTTTACCCCGTCGCTGGTAAAAGAGGTTATAATCCGTTCGGTTATCAACAACTTCAGGGACAAGTCTCGCTACCACTATATCAACTTCGATATTGTCCACAAGGATATTATTCTCAGCAAGGTTATTCTTCAGCACATGGCCCTTACGTGGAACTCCATGAAGCACAAGTCCACGTTTATTGGCGTACAATAAGTTGTTGAAGACCTTACAACTTTCGGAAGCAGAAATATAAATTCCATTCCCCGCATTTTCATACACAATGTTATTTATTATTAACCCACGTTTAGAAATTTCATAAAAAATCCCATTACCGGAATTACCATACACTCGTGCTGCTGAAATTGTAACATCATCACAATCACCGTCGCACCAGATACCTGGACCATTGTTTCCGACCGCGGTGTGGTGATTAATGACAGAATTTTTGAGCTGTACACTCTTGATTCCGCCAGCATGCCAATTCATATTAAAGCCTCGGTAGTTATTGTAGTTAGTTACATTGCTTTCCAATTGGATATTGTGTCCACTAAAACCCATTCCTGAATTACCATTATAGTTAGAAACGTTATTTCTCACGATCAAGGAATTTCCTGTAGCACCAAGTCCCCCAAAATCGCACCAACTGACCTCATTATTTTCTATAATACAATTGTTTCCGCTGATACTAACACAAGGCCAACCAGTTTTGATGAAAGCTATTGTGTTTGAATGCATAAATTTAAATCCGGAAAGCTTGATGAAATTTTTGTCTCTCAAGAGAAACAACAGAGGTCTTACACTTGCCTCAACAACATGATGATTTGGATTACCGCCATCTTTTAACCGGACATACAGAATCTTTTTTTGTTCGTCATAATAAAAACTTCCAGAGGTAAGATCATCAACACCCTTCCCTTTTGCCGGAAGACGATGTGGTGAGAACCAACGATTTCCACCAATCTGATCCAATGGAATACCATCTATAAAAACTTGCTGAGAGTTAACAGGCCAATTCTCTCGTTTCCAGATTTTATCCTTCCACAGAGTCCAGTTAGTCACCATGTCCGAGCCTTTGATAATAACGTTGTTCCCCAGAGCTTGAAAGGTAATCATCCGTTCATAGCTAGTTCCAGAGTTCTTTACCTCGATACGCTCCCTATAGATACTGTTCTTCACATAAACCGTGTCTCCCGCAACGGCAACTTCTGCAGCTTTTTGGATGGTTTTCCACGGTAGATTAAGCGTGCCAAGATTCAAGTCTGATGCAACAGAATTTTTTGGGTCAACGTAATAAACTTCGCCCCAAGCAAAACTCGTTGTTATAAGAGAAAGGATCAGTGCTAATATCATTTCAAAAACTTTTTCTAAGGTGACGCTCCGCAGTCCAAACTTTTTCAGCTTTAAAACCTGAGGCTTCAACCAAAAGCTTTAAGTTCTTAGGATTGAAATGATGGATATGAACATAAGGTTGCTGCACCCTCGTCCATTTATCTTGTCGTAATCGTTGTCCCAGAGATTTATAGTTTGGAACACCGTAAACGTTTATTTTTAATCGCTCTGTTTACAAATCGGACATAAAGTTAGATCTATAGCCACACTCACTCTTTAATAGCATAAACTTGGATCTAAGTTGGATTCGTCAACTGATAACAAGGATTAACCAAGGCTTTAATTCACGACAATCACATCGCTGATGGTATTAGCGTCAGCTTGGGATAATGCGGACGGTAAAAAAAAGCATTGACAGGAGTGCCTTGCTTAGTCAAGAGAGCCTTGAGACTTTAGCTTATTTACATCTTCTTCAGCGTAAGGCCCACGAATAACTCCAGATTGATTTATCAGGAATAATCTTATTAATTTCTGCCAAATAGCCTAAACCATACCTTCGGGATTCGGCTGGTCGCCGTTTCGACGGACTTCCTGGAATCGTTCGATCGGATCCATCTCAGTTTGGATCTTAGCCTTTTGCTCCATATAATAGCCGAGCTTCTTGTTTACCTTCCCACGCCCTTAAGCACCGTGGGGATGGTTCTAAGCAAAATCTTGAGGTCGAGCCACGAGTTCCAGTTCTCAATGTAGTAGAGGTCAAGCTCCATGTTATGCTCAAAAGATGGGTCGTCTTGCGCTTCAATCGCCCAGAGGCTTGTTATCCCGGGCTTTACATCCAGCCTGCGGTAGTGCTCGAGATTATATTGCCGAAAGTCGTCCAGGGGATGTGGACGTGGACCTACAAGACTCATATCACCTTCTAACACATTGAAAAACTGTGGCATCTCATCCATGTTGTACTTTCTTAAAAGCTTTCCCACCCTTGTAAGGCGTGGGTCGTTTGTAATTTTAAAAAATGGCCCGCTTTTTTCGTTGAGATACCTCAGCTTGTCTTTTAATTGATCGGCATCCGAAACCATTGTGCGAAACTTGTAGCAATCAAAGATCTGTCCTTTTTTACCTATACGTCTTGAGCGGTAGATAATCGGTCCATCAGGAGAATCCATCTTAATGGCAATAGCAATGGCTAGCATTATTGGAGTCGAGATCGCAATACCAAAAAACGCCCCTACAATGTCCATTGTTCGTTTGAATATAAGACCCAGTTCAGGGATGGGCTTTCGGTATAGCTCCATCAGAGGCAGATCTCCGAAGAACTCAAATGATTGTGTCTTCCATGGCATTATTCCATCAAATAACTCCGGGATAACCCTAACATCCACCCCGGATCCTCGTGCATGTATAGCAACTCTTTTTACCAGATCCCGCTCTGAGGGAATAGTAATGAAGACTTCCTCAATAAAATAGCGTTGGAGAACCTGCGGCAGGTCTTTTACCTGACCCAATACACTATCTCCGTTTTTGTAGTCATCAATAAAACCCTTAACCTTTAAACCTAGGTGCTGGTTCTGATCCAAAATTGTAGCAAGCTTATGTCCTATCTTTCCCCCTCCTACAATGAGAACGTTTCTTACTCCATGTCCCTGAGCTATACGTCTCTCCAGTGCTTTACGCTTAAAATATCGCCAACCGGTCAAAGTAATTAAATTAAGCCCGCAGCTTACCAGCACTACAAATCGGGAGATCTGCATTTTGGATAAATACATAAAGACCATAAGTATCAGTGTTGCAAGCGAGACTCCCTTAATTACCAAGAGGGCTTCGTCTTTCCATACCCTTCCTCGAGGTGTGCGGTAAAGGTCATAGTTTTTAAAAAACAGTACTATAAGCACGATATAAAGAAGGAGAAAATAGGCATAATTATAATGTGGTAATAGATAGGAAAAAGGAGAATGCCATTTAAGGTAAAGGAGGCCTTGCTGAAGGACATCCGAGGCAAAGCGAACGTAAAAGACTAAAAAGGAGCCAATAAGTATGCATAGAACATCTATTGATAGGTAGGCAAGTTGTGTCAACTTACCACTAACCTGCCAAGGACGCATTATTATATCCTGGTTCCGTGGTTGTACCCTTAAAACACCCATAATTGTCCTCGGAGAATCTGTGAAGTTAAGTTTAGTTATAAGACTTTTGTTTTATTGGGTTTATTGCGTTTAAGGTGAGTTCGATATAAAAAACATATAACTTCCTTAAACACCTACATTTTTTAGCTGTGTTAAACTTTTATATGAAAAGTAAACAATACGAGACCATAATATTATGGTTAAAATGAGCTACTTTTTATCTGTCTCAAACTGATGTTTCTCTTAACTGCCATTTCTATTGGCAACTCACCGTAATAATTGGCTTCTTTGGTTGAACCCACGTATGAGAATTATTGAAATTACGCGGCAAGAAAAAAGTAAGTGAGCATAGAAAGGGGTATCTTAATAAACCGATCTGCAAATTGGGCAAACAAACTGCGCTACGAAGGGATGCCCCGGACCAGGGAGGGTATAATCATGCATGAGTTCAAGGATTCGTGTTGTCTTACATTGAACACAGAAAAAAATAAGGGCAAAGTCTCGTACAAGCTGCGGCGCATCTGCCTGAGTAGCATCAATCTTAATACGGTACCGACTGATGTAGATAGCTTTCGTTGCCTTCGTTTGTGATAAAAGCGCTTGAATTTTCTTTATCACAGTGCTTGGAGGGTTGTTCAACTTTACAATATAATCGTCTGCTCCTAGTTTTAATGCTTTCGTTGCATCCTCAGCCTGGCCTTGGTTACTCATGATTATAACGGGTGTTTTTTGCGTCTTAGGGTTTTTTCTCATTTCAGCCAAGATATGGAACCCATCTACCTTGGGAAGCACTAGATCCAAAAGCACTATGTCAGGGTTGGTGTTTAACGCTTTATACACCCCTTCCGAGCCATCTCTGGCAAGGTCTACCTCATAACCACCCTCTGTGAGTTTACTTATATACATCCTCTGGAGCACGGGGTCATCTTCTATCATTAAAACTTTAAATTTTTGCGAACCTTCTATCTTGCACCTCAACTAGAAATTTTTTTATTTCTTGGAGAAGCTTGCTGGGTGTACCATCGCTTTTAATAATATATCCCAGGGCTCCTGCTTGTGAACATTCTTGTATAGCGGCACCGCTTGCTGTATTGGTTAGCATAACCACTGGTATCCACTTTATTGCAAAGTCTGCTTTGATCTTCTTTAAGACCTCTATACCATTTAGCTTGGGCATAACAATATCAAGAAGAATGAGGTCGGGCTTAAATTCTCTAGCCTTTGCCAACCCCTCTTCACCGTCTGCGGCTGTCTCCACCTCAAATGCCAGCTCAAGCTTTTTTCGATACATCTTACGAAGAAGTTCTTCGTCTTCAACTAATAAAATCCTAGCCATTTTAAGTTTCTTTCCTCCTTATAACTAAGTCCCAAGGCACTGTTTCTTTTGATATTCTAAACCTTTTGGAATAGGTTATTTCGTTATAACTCAAGCCTCTACTAGATGTTCCGAAAGATATTTCCTTTCTTCACCAAGCAGAGATTGTGCCCTAAGCAGAGAAAAGGAAAAGGTAGTTCCCTGTCCTATTTCACTTCTTTCGAGCCATACCTCACCTCCCATCTCTCTCACAAGCTGCCGAGATATGTAGAGCCCTAAGCCCGTTCCTCCCTGGTATTGGTTGGAAAGGGTCATATTTGACTGCTGAAATTTTTGAAAAAGAAATTCCTGATCTTGGAAAGGAATTCCAGCACCTGTATCAATCACATCTGTGATAATTAGGTTGTTATCAGGGCGGTGAGCTATAGTTACTTCACCTTTTTGGGTGAATTTTAACGCATTTCCAACGAGGTTAAAGAGAACCTGCCTTACTTTATCTATGTCGGCTGAGACCAAAAGTCTCTCTACCTCCGTTGATTTCTGGTAGGCGAGTTTTATATCTTTCTCTTGAGCTATAGGAACCAGACTGGTTATTACCTCTTGGCAAATTTCTTCTAAATTAAATTCAGCAATTTTAAGTTCTAACCTTCCCTGCTCAATCCTGGATACATCGAGCATATCATTAACTAAACTAATCAAACGCTCTGTGGATGTGTTTACATCTGTTAATGCTTCTGATGCTTCAGAGGGCAGTTCGCCGAAGTCACCTTCTAAAAGCATGGAGACGTAGCCTCTTATAGCGCTCATAGGAGTTCTAAGCTCATGGGAGGCCATTGATAGGAATTCGTCTTTCATATTGTCTAGCTCCTTAAGTTTCTCATTCGCCTTTTTCAAATCTCTATATAGCTTTGCTTTTGCTATAGCTACAGCAACCTGATTACCGAGTGTAGAAAGTAAGTTTATCTCCCTCTCACCAAATTTACGTTCCTTATAGCTTAGTAACCAAATAACACCAATAACTCTCCCTTCTAAAGTAATAGGTATCCCTAAGACACCATGGTGACCTAAATCTCTACCTGCAGGACCGATGTCTGGGTCCTTCTGAGCATTCTCGATATTTAGTATCTTGCCACTGTTTATCACTTTCCAGGTTGCACCCATAGAATATGGAATTCTTGCGGCTCTTCTTATATAGTCTTCAGGAATATTTCTATGAGCTTGAAGCACTGCTTCACGTCTTTCTTCATCTACCAAATAGGTCATCACCATATCTATGTTTTCTAGCTCTATAACTGAATCTAAAGCAACACTATATATCTCATCCAAACTAGTGGATTCATGTACCGCTCGAATAAGACCAGTTAATACCTCTAAATCCTTTACTTTTATTTCTAACTCGTCCTTGGCTGTTCGGTAGCTCTCCTCTGATTGCCTCAGCGCCTCTGCTATTTGTGCATTATTTATCGCGACCTCTATTTGCTGTGCAACAATCTCCAGTAGCTTTAACTCTTCTTCATCAAAGGCATTCTTCTTTAATGAATTTATATTTATAACCCCTACCGTTTTCCCTCCAAAGCGAACAGGCATAGACACATAGCTCTTTGTTCCCATCTCTCTTCCAGCAGGGCCAATAAAAGTATCCTGATCTACATCTGGACAATATCTCGGCTTTCCCTCTATGATTGTTTTCCATGTAAGGCCCTTCGGATAGAGAATTCTTCCCGCCCGTTCAATATACCAATCAGGGTAACCTCTATAAGCCTTTATAACCGCTTCTTCTCCTTCAACTAGGTAAATTGAGACGTTCTCCACCCCATCTATATTCTTACTCATTACTTCAACGGCGTTTTCTAAAACCTCTTGCAGTTCTATTGACTGATGGACACTCCTAGTCACTGTACTAATGATTGTCTCGTAACGACTCTTTTTGGATAACTCTCTATATAGCTTTGCCTTTGCTATGGCTGTAGCAATCTGAGTCACGATAGAAGTAAGTAAAGCCTCCTCAGTCTTGGTAAAAAGATATTCCCTATAGCTAAGAAGCCAGATTACTCCTATGGTCTTCCCCTCAAGAGTTATAGGTATTCCCAGCATACCCCTAAATCCAAGCTCCCGTCCTGCGGGTCCAACATCAGGGTCTTCCTCTGCATCTCTAACGTTTAATATCTTTCCCGTGTTTATGACCTTCCAAGTTGCACCCTTAGGATATGGAATAATCCCGGCTCTTTGGATAAACTCTTCGGGGAAATTCCTGTGGTCCTGTAACAATGCTTCTTTTTTAGCTTCATCAACCATATAAATAGATGCTATATCTACATTCTCTAGTTCAATAACTTTATCTAATGCAACCCTGTAGATATCCTCTAGGTTAAGGGACTGATGTACTGCTTGAGTGATGGTATTTAGTATTTCTAAGTCCCTATTTCTCTTATTTAAGTCCTCATATAAAGTTCCCACCTCCTCTCTCTGCCTTTGGGATCTTTCATACAGATATGCCTGCACTATTGCTATTCCAATTTGGCTGCCT
>Ga0209751_10003587_pt1 | contig 15020 bp, 15 predicted proteins | sample RifCSP13_1_FD_184019 | JGI IMG/M metagenome (GOLD analysis project Ga0209751, IMG submission 184019) | Soil microbial communities from Rifle, Colorado - Rifle CSP2_sed 13_1 (SPAdes) (version 2) | ecosystem: Environmental > Terrestrial > Deep subsurface > Rock core/Sediment | place: Rifle... | reverse complement strand
CCGCTCCTCCGGTCCTTGCGAGCCGTGCTGGCCGGATCCCTTCCCCTCGTGCTGCTGGTCTACGTGTGCGCGGGGATCGCCTACTGGGGAAGTCTCACGTTCCTCCCGCGGTTCGTAGGCATGGAGTCCTATGCGGTCTTGCTCGCCCTCGGGGCCGTCGGGCAACTCGCATCGGGGCACCTCGCAGATCGGGCGCGCCCGGAGCGGGTCCTTCTCATCCTGAGCCTCCTCGCAGCGTCCCTCCTGCTCACCCTTGCCTTCCCGGTCTTCGTTGGATTCCCCTCTGTCGCTTGGGGCTTCGGACTCCTCATCTTCTCGCTCGAGCCTCTCCAGAACACGCTGGTCGCGTCCGCCGTGCCTCCCGGCCGCCGGGGCCTCGCGTTCGGCCTGACGTTCCTGAGCGTCTTCGGCCTCGGGTCCGTGGGGGCGGCGCTCGCCGGCATCCTGCTTCAGAGTTCCCAGGCCGGACTCCTGTTCACAATCCTGGCCGGATCCCTTGCGATGTCGGGGGCCTTCGGGCTCCTCGCGGGGCGAGCGTCCAGAAAGAACGACTAAGGCGGATTACGTCCCGACAACGATCCCCTGCGCCTGGAGGGTCTCGCGGACAATCTTGATCATCCGCTCGGGGTCCTTGTAGTACGAGGAGACGATCTTCGCCACCTCACGGTAGTTCTGGGTCCCCGTTCGCTTCATGTACTCGAACAGGTCGAGGCGACGCTTGACCTCTTGCTCCATCCGCCTCTGGTTCCAGTTTCGCGCGAGGGAGATCTTCTCGTACACGTACGAATGCCCGGAGTAGTTGAACGTGTCGTCCGCCGGGTTCCATGTGTACGCGGAGTTCGTGATCAGTTCGTTCGACTCCGGGTCCGTTCCGACGATCTCGATGAGCGCCTTGACCCGACGGGTCATGTCCGTGCCCACCTTCACCTGCGCCTGGAGGAGGACGATGTCGAGCGCTGCGACGAGCGCGCGGGGCAGGTTGATCGGATCGTTCTCGAGGCGGTGGACCATCGACTGGACGTCGTCCGCGTGGAAGGTCGTGTACGCGGACTTGCCGGTCGCCATCGCCTGGAAGACGACGAAGGCCTCGGGCCCTCGGACCTCACCGACCATCATGTACTGTGGGCGCTGCCTCAGGGCCGCGATGAGCAGGTCGAACATGTCGATCTCCCCGGCGGCCTTGCCCGTGACGGCGGACTTCCCGCCGAAACCCCCGCGGGTGAGGAGGGGCACCCAGTTCTCGTGGGGAAGGTTCAGCTCGCGCGTGTCCTCGATAGACACGATCTTCATCTGGGGCGGGATGAACAGGAGGATCGCGTTCAGGGTCGTCGTCTTCCCGGACGCTGTGCCGCCGCAGATGAGCATCGACTGCCCATTCTCGATCGCAAGCCACAGGTACGTCATCATCTCGGGGGACATCGTCTTGAAGCGGGTCAGGTCCAGGGGCGTGAAGGGGTTCTCCCGGAACCGCCGGATCGTGAACGAGGACCCTCGCTTCGTCACGTGCATCCCGAGGGTCGCCTGGAGCCGCGAGCCGTCCGGGATCGTCGCGTCGAGCATGGGCTGGGCTACGGAGAGATGCTTGCCGCACTTCTGCGCGAGCCAGACGACGAAGGTGTCGAGCTCCTCCGCGGTGTCGAACTTGAGGTTCGACGGGATCGAGCCGTATTTCCGGTGGTAGATGTAGAAGGGCACCCGGACCCCGTCGCACGAGATGTCCTCGACCTGGGTGTCGATCATGACCGCGTCGATTGGTCCGTACCGGTTGAAGTCCCGATAGATGTAGTAGAGGATCCGCTCCTTCGAGACGGGGTGGAGCTCCACGCCGAGCTCCCGTATCAGGCCGTCCACGATCCGCCGGAGGTAGTTCTCCCGCGATTGGTTCCCTTCCTCCTCGAGGAGCTCGAGGTTTTCCACGAGGATCTCTTTGAGGACTCCGAGGAGTTCCTCCTCTTCCTCGAGGAGCTTCGGCTCGATCGTCTCGTAGAAGTACTCGTTCGCGAGGGTGTCGTAGAGGATCCGGACGTACGAGTAGTTCCGCAGGACCGGCTGGATCTCGATCTCGTTCATGTTCTTCTGGACGATCTTGGGGATCGTCGTGATCTTTCCGAGGGTGGACTCCTCCACGGAGGTCAGCCGAGGGGCTTTCACCTTGACGCCCTTCCCTCCGAGGAGGCGGCGGAAGTACCGGCGCTTGATCGAGTCGAGGGCCGCGAAGATCGCGCGCTTCTTCTTCTCCTCGAGCCGGTCGAGCATTTGCTTCGCCTGCGCGCGCTCCCGGTCGAGCTTCGCGACGCGGGCGGAGACCTCCGCCTGCTGGCGGTCGATCTCCTCGAGGTCCTCGGGAATCTTTCGGTCGATCGATTGGGCCACGGAGTTCACCTCAGATGACCTGGAAGCTGAACAGGGCGACGATCAGCATGATGAAGCTGTGCCGAAGGCCCGTCGGGATCTTGCCGTTGTCGAGCACGCCCGCCAGGATGCCGTCCCCGAGGGCGTGGACGATCGTCGCGATGAAGAACGCGATTCGGATGTTGTACACGACCTCCGGCAGGTTCTCCGCGAGGGGGCTCGAGACAGCGCCCTCCGCACCCGAGAGGGCGCCGCTCGCCTCGAGCATCTTCGGGAGGAACGTCACGTTCAGGATCCAGATCGTAACGAGGAACACGAAGAACGAGATGTAGATGACCGCGATGTACGTCGACATCGCGATTTGGCGCTCGTCCTCCGTGAGCTGGCCCTCCTTCGTGTCGTGGGAAACCATCGTCAGGACGTCGGCGACGTCTCCGCCCGCGTCGGAGGATTTCACGATGATCGCGACGACCCGCTGGACCTTCGGCGTCTTGACCCGTTGCGCGAAGAGGCGCAGGGCCTCCGTCGCGGGGACCCCCCAGCTGATCTGGGCCGCCATCTTCTTGATTTCTGGGGTCAGCTTGCCGTAGCGTCCGCTTGCTGAGACGACAATCGCATCCGCGAGGGTCATCCCGAACCGCCCGGCCTCCGCGACGTCGCGCAGGAAGTCCGGCAGCCGCCGCTCGATCTGTTTGACCTCCCGGTTCTTCTTTGCCAGGTAGAACCCGTACGGTCCGATGAACGCCAGGATCGCGAGCACGAGCCAGTTCAGGAACAGGTCCAGGGGACGCTGGTCCGCGCGGAACCCCAGGGAGATGGACCCGATCAGGTTGAGGATCGCGATGAACATGAGTCCCGCGAACAGGATCGAGCTCACGGCCAGGAGGGACTGCCGCCGGTCCGACTTCTCGTAGAGCCGCACGCGGGCCTTCTCGAGCTCCTCTCGGACCATCTCAGCCCTCCTGTTCCATGTTCCAGATCACGAAGATGAAGCCGAACTGGCTGAGCGGGATCATGAGCGCCACGACGACGTACAAGAGGGTCAGCACGAAGGACGAGCCCGTCTTGCTGATGAGGGCCATGATCGCCATGATCACGACAAGGAACAGGGGAAACGCGACGACGACCGTCACGAAGGATTCCGCGAGCAGCCCGAGCGTCTCCATCTTCTTCCGCATCTCGAGCCGGTCCTCCTTCTCGAACTGCTCCGCTTTCAGCAGGAAGTATGGCTTGAGCTGGCCGCCGCTCGTGGACGTCGTCACGACGCCCTGGAGGAAGTCCTGGAGCTTCGAGGAAGGGGATCGCTGCGCTGCCCGGCGGAGCGCCGTCAGGATGTCCACACCGAGAAGCTCTGTGTCCCGGGTGATCCATAGGGCTTCCTTCGCGACCTCCCCGTACACGGTCTGCTTCGAAAGCTCCTTGAAGATCACGTCCACGGGCACGTCCGCGGACGCCATCGCGGAGACGAACGACATCGCGCCGGAGATGCGCTTGTTGATTGCTCTCCCGCGCTTCTTCGCGAGGCTGGCGGGCTTCCCCTTGAAGCCGACCGGCAGTCCGAAGAAGACCATGTATGAGAAGAAGATCGGCAGGGCCGCGACGAGGCCGAAGATCGTGACCAGGGTCAGGATCGGCATGCTGAGGATCGCGAGGAACAGGGTGAGGGCCAGGGCCCCGATCACGGACCCGATCGCCGCGACCGTCGTGTTCATCCAGGCGACCGCGAGGTACTCCTCCGGGCGTAGCCGGATGTGCGCCTTGAGCAGGTTCTCCTCGAGTTCCTGGTCCTCGTGACGACGCGCCTGGACGAAGGCGCCGAACGTGCGCCACGCGAGTTGCTCCTTCGGAGACAGGCCGACGTTGACGGGCCTCGCGCCCTTCGGGAGCTTCACGAGGTGGTGACCCTTCTCCTTCTCCTCCCCGGGACGGAACCGTTTCGTCCGAGTGAGCGTGCCGCGGGTCTCGAGTTTCTCGAAGGCAGAGCTACCCAACCTGGGCACCTCCCGCCTCGACGGGTTTCGCCTCCACACGTTCCGCCCATCCCATCTCCTCACGGACGCGCTTTCCCGTCTCCTCGGGGTACTGGTAGTACGACACGACGATCTTCGAGATCTCTCGGTGGTCGACCATTCCCTTTTCCGCCATGTAGTTCATGATGTCGACCCGGCACTGGAACTCCCGCTCCATCTCCTCGTGGGTCATGTTCTTCATTTCCATGATCTCGTCGAAGAGGAAGGAGTGTCCCTTGAACACGAACGTGTCCGTGGCCGGGTCCCACTCGTACACGGTATTCGTGATCAGCTCGTTCGTCTCCGGCTCGAAGCCTACGAGTTCAACGATCTGCTTGATGCGCCTCACGATCGAATCCCCGATTCGCGCGTGCGTCTGGATGACCACGAAATTGAGGGCCGTCAGGAGGATCCTCGGCGTGTTGATCGGCGGGTTCTCCAACCGGTTCACCATGCTCTTCACGGAGTCCGCGTGCATGGTGGACATCGTCGGGTGCCCCGTCGCCATGGCCTGGAACATCGTGTACGTCTCCTTGCCTCGGACCTCTCCGACGAGGATGTAGTTCGGGCGCTGGCGAAGCGCCGCGCGCACGAGGTCGTACATGTCGATCTCGCCGCCCGCCTTCCCGTCGGGGCCCCGCTCCCCTACGCCGGACCGGATCGTCCCCGGGATCCAGTTCTCGTGGGGCAGGTTGATCTCTCGGGTGTCTTCGATGGAGACGATCTTCGCGCCGGGGCGGATGAACAAGGCCGCGCTGTTCAGCGTCGCGGTCTTGCCGGACGCGGTCCCGCCGCACACCATCATCGACTTCCCGTTCTCGACCGCGATCCAGATGTAGGCGACCATCTCGGAGCTCGCCGTCTTGAACTTCACGAGCTCAACAGGCGTGAAAGGCTTCTCCTTGTATCGACGGATTGTGAAGGACGAGCCGCGGGTCGTCACCTCATGGCTGTACGTCGCCTGGACGCGGTGGCCTTCCACGGAGGTGCCGTCCAGGATCGGATTCGCCACGGAGATCTGCTTTCCGCAGCGCTGCCCGAGCATGACGACGAACGAGTTCAGGATGTCGTCGTCCGCGAAGATGACGCTCGTCTTGATCGATTCGTACTTCTGGTGGAAGATGAACAAGGGGATCGCCGTGCCGTCGCACGAGACGTCCTCCATCCGGGGGTCCGCCATGAGGACGTCCACGGGGCCGTACCCCACGAAGTCCCGGATGATGTAGTAGACGACCTTGTCGCGAGAGGCGGGCTCGAGCCTGAGGCCGCGCGACTTGATGAACGATTCCACGGCCTCATCGAGGTACTCCTTCTTGTCCTTCTCCTTCATCTTGTCCCATTCGTACTCGAGGGTGCGGGACAGGGAGTCCTTCAGCATGTCCAGGAGCTTCTGCTCCCGCTCGTCGAGTTGCGGCTCCCAGACCTCGTACAGGTACTCGGACCGGTCGTGGTCGTAGATGATTCGACAATATGTGAACGGCTCTCGGATCGGGACGACCTCGATCTCCTCGAGGCTCTCCTTCGCGAGGTCCTCGATCCGCGTGAGGTATGACCCTCGAGACCCGGACCATTCCGCCTTCTGCTGGAGAGCTCCCTTCGGCATCATCACCTTCTTGCGCTTTGTCATCGAGGCCCTCCCTACAGTTCCTCCGTCGACTCGCCGATGCCTGCCTGGACGTGGGCATGCTGGAGCCGGAAGATCCCGAAGGGCAGGAAGCCCGTCTCGAACAACTCCAGCGTCGTCCGATAGATGTGCGCCACGCCATCCCAGGCGACCCGGACGCGGTAGACGTTCTCGAGGCCCGCGCGGGCCGTGAACTCCAGGAGGAGCACCTGGTTCGGGTCTTCGATCGAGACGAACGACCCGGTCGTCAAGCCGAGGGATTGGGAGAGGGTTCGGTTGAAGAAGTGGTACCAGGCGACTCCGTACGCCGTCGTGTGGTTGATCCAGATCGTAGACCGGAGGTCTGTGTAGTCCTGTCGGTCGAGGCCGAACAGCTTCGCGTTCACGACCTCCGTCGTGGTCCCGGAGACGGAATCGCGTCCGTAGAGGGTGATGAGCTGGAAACTCAGGTCGAGGGTGTTGTTCAGCCGGACCGGCTCGAAGACGGGCGGGGCGCGGATCACCTGTCCGTCCGTCTGCCAGCGGATCACGGCGCCGTTTTCATAGACGACGCGTTGCGGGATGTAGTAACGGTTCTGGACCGCAAGAGACACGGCCCCGCTCGACGCCTCCGCGACGAACGTCTCCACCCCCCGGATGTCATAGTAGAATTCGACGGTCCATGCCCCCGCGTCCGGATTGAGGGCCATTTCCCCGAGGGTCGGCGCGGAGAAGATCGGCACGCCGTCGATGCCTAGGGTGACCGGACTCGAGGCAGTCACGGGGATGTAATGGCTCCCCGCGTCCTGCGCGATCTGGGCCGCAAGGACCTGGAGGTCGAGGGACCCCTTCAACCCGCCGAATTGCCCGAGCGCGCCGCTCATGTGGGCGGACTCGGAGTCCTTCATCCACACGGGCACGTACTGGTTCACGATCAGGCTGAGGAATGTCAGGAACACGAGGAGCGCCATGATTGTGCCGACGGTCGACGCGACGCCCGCTTCGTCTTTGCGGAGAGAGCGCTTCAGGCGACGCATGGAGTCATCTCCAAAAGCCACCCGGTGGGCACGGGCCGAGCCAACCCGGACGACGATATTTATACGTGTCGAGGTGAAAGTCGCCGAGTGAGAATGAGTCGACTTTCTCCATACAAAAGGCGCGAGAGTCCGAGCCCGTTTTCGGTGCGTTTTGCGAATCGTTTCGCGAACTGAGAACGTGCCAATCCGGTGCGGAGAACCTCAGCGCGGGCGGCGACGGACGTGTTCCGCGGCGCGATACACGAGGCTCGCCTGGCCGTGCATGAACCGTTCCATCCCGTCGATCGTCGCGTACTCGTTCGGGGCGTGCGCATGGGCCCCATGCCCGAGCCCTGTGTAGAGCCAGGGGACCCCGAGGTATTCGCTGAAGACGAACGCGGGCATCGTGCCGCCGCTGGACGGCCAGATTTCCGGCTCCTTCCCGTGGTCCCGGAGCGCCTGAAGGGCCGTGTCCACGATCCACGAGTCCGGGTCCGTGCGAGCGGGCCCGTACGGACCGTGGACCTCGATCCGAAGGTCCCCGAACCCTCGGCGTTTGAGATGGGCCTTCAGTTTTCGGAGGGTCCCTTCGACGGTCATCCTCGGGACGAGTCGGATGTCCATCTTCACGTACGCCTCGTGGGGGAGCACCGTCTTCGTCCCTCCGTGGTCCGTGTATCCGGAGTGGATGCCACACAGGTTCACGGTCGGATTGAAGAGGTACTTCGCGAGGAGCTTCTCCGTCGGGAGATCGTACTTGAACTTGGCCGCAGACATCTCCGCGAGGGTGGTCTTCGCGTCGAAGGTCTTGGCGAGCTGCCGGACGAGTTCGAGGTCCCTCCTCGAGGGCTTCGCGACGTCGTTCCAGAGCCCGTCGATCGAGGGACTCTGGTCCTCGTCCACGAGGGTCTCCAGGGCCCTCACGAGCCGCCACACGGGCGACGTCACCCAGACCGCGCTGGAGCTGTGGATCTCGCTCTTCATGGGTCCGCCCGCCTCCTTCGAGCCCCGGGACCAGATCGTGAGGTAGAGGCAGCCCTTCACCCCGAGTCCGATCGAGGGAACGCCTCGGAGATCTTCTCCGTAGTCGCACGCAATCCCGGCGTCCGCCTTGAGCTCCGAGCGATGCGTGCGGACGAACCGGATGAAGTTCGCGCTGCTGATCTCCTCCTCGCCCTCCGCGATGATCTTCAGGTTCACGGGCATCTCATCGGCGTCCCGAATTGCCTTCCATGTGAGGAGTTCGCCGGCAAGGGCTCCCTTCGAGTTCACGGATCCTCGGGCGACGACGGACTTGCCCACGCGCGGAAGTTCGTGGATGTCCGCGGCAAAGGGTGGACTCATCCACTCGCTGACGTTCCCGACCGGTTGCACGTCATACATTTCGTACTCGACGAGGGTGACGGGCGCGCCGACGTCCAACTCGCCATAGACGACGGGATGACCCGTTTCGCCCCAGACGCGGGTCTTGCATCCGAGGTCCGCCATCATCTCGCGGACCATCTCCGCGCACTCGCGGACGCCTTCGCCGGTCGCGCTGACGGAGGGCTGCCGGAGGAGCCTCCTCGTCGCCTCGAGCGTCTCCGGGAATCCACGGGAGATTGCGCGCTGAATTTCCTCCGGGGCTTTCATCGCGCTGGGGATGGAACGTGCACCGATAAGGCTCACGGTCTGTCCCTCGTCGCTCGACCGAGGAAAACTATTAGTCCGGCTCCGCGTTGGCGCGCCTCGCGCCGCGGTAACTCAGTTTGGGAGAGTGCGAGACTGAAGATCTCGAAGTCGCCGGTTCGAGCCCGGCCCGCGGCATCTCCCCCTGGCCGCCGGGCGGGCGTCAGCGACCGGCCCTTTTCAGGACCGCAAGTGCGGTCGTCGTGATCGTGCGGCTCGGTCGCCCCGCCACCTCGAGTCCGAACGGGTAGAACGGGCCCCGGATCTGGTAGTCCGGGTCCTCCGAGTCGGGGTGCAGGGCGTCCAGGTTCCAGCTCCCGTCGGGGTTCCGCATCGCCTCCAGGCGATCGAGCGCGGGGCGGATTCGCGCATCGTCACCGTATCCGAGCGCGGTGAGGACATCGAGGCCCACGAGGAAATCGTAATAGTAGTGCACCGGGTAATGCAAGCGGAACCAGGGCCGGTAGCGTGTTCGCCCTTCGCGCGTGAGGCCGCGGTGGAGGTAGAAGTCCGCGCCCCGCTCAATCGCGCGGACGATCGACGGCGTGCGGGCGGCCGTTGGCAACGCGGCAAACGCCGACAGGGCCTCCCAGGCATCGAGGGTCCCGGTCCGCGACGGAAAGCAGTGCCAGCCTCCGTCTGCTTTCTGGTGACGGACGAGCCAGTCGATGGCGGGCTTGAGCCGGGGGTCGTCGAGGTGGCCAAAGCGGACGAGCATGCGGACCGCGTTTCCGGTGAAGCACACCTCGCTCCGGCGGCCTCCCAAGTCGCCGGAGGGACCCGAGAAGCGTCGAAAGAAGAGGTCCACGGCCTTCGCGACTCGAGGGTGCTTGCCACTGACGCCGAGGTCGGCGAGCACGAGGAGCCGCCAGTTCGTCGCGACATACTTAGGGAGGTACATCTCGCGAGCCGAGGTGCCCGGGGCGTCCCAGTGTCCGGCGGGCTGCTGGAGGCGGAGGATCTGCGCGACCCACCCCTTCCTCCCGATCTGCCCGCGCGAGCGAACGACCTCGGAATTATCCTCGGGCTTCTCGAGGATCTCCCGGAGGACGCGGTACCGGACGCTCGGATCCGATTCCTCCCCGAGGAGCCAATTCCGGAGGGTGCGTGGCACCGCCACGACAACGCGCAAGGCCGGCCCGGTATATAGCTCCGGGACGGGCGGGAGGCGGCCCGAGGCCGGAATCGAGTGCTCGCCCACACGAGTCCGGGCCGCTGAGCTTGGCAGCTGGCGTGCCCGATGTCCCTGGCCCGTCGTAGTGCCCGGCAACCTTTTTATCGGGAGCGCCGTTCGTCGCGCGTCCCGCCTTAGCTCAGCCTGGTCAGAGCGGGTGACTGTAGAGTGTTCCCGCGCACACGGCGTGCGCGGTGCCCGCTGCCATCATCAGGCCCCCGGTTCAAATCCGGGAGGCGGGATCCCCTTTTCCTCCTCCCTGCTACCTGTCGTGGAAGCTCGCACCGCATCTTGGGGATGCGGAGTCTCCTATTGTCCGGAGAGGGGATCGTGGCAGTCACCTAGCGCTTTCTCTTTATATGCCGAGCTCTATCCATTCCAGGTCATGAAGGCCGTCGTCCAGGTCCAGAAGGAGGGCGAGTGGTACGTAGCGACGGACCTGGTGACGCACGTCGCGGATCAGGGGAAGACCCGCGAAGAGGCCGTGCGTAACCTGACCAAGGGGCTCCGAGAGCACTACGAAGTTCTCCTTGAGCTTGCGCCTCGCAAGAAAGGGACTAGGGTCGTCGAAATCGAGGTCTGAGTGGTGGCGAGGCTTCCCGTCCTTTCTGCGCGGGAAGTGATTAAGGCGCTGACGAAACTCGAATTTGTCGTCCTCCGTCAGAGCGGGAGCCACATCCATCTCTGGCACGAGGAGAAACGAGTCTTGGTCACGGTCCCGAACCATGCCGAGCTTGCAAAGGGCACGCTCTCATCGATCCTGAGGCAGGCGAAGCTATCCCGCGAGGAATTCCTCGATTGCCTCTGACCAACTGCGACGAGCCCGGGAATCTCGGCGTTCGAAAGGTTAAAATCCTCAGTAACCACGCAATGGTGGCCAGAGCGGATTGCGAAGGAGGCGGGACTCCTCTCTATTCTGTGCGGTGCGCACGGGTCCATACGCTGAGACGAGGGCATTGTCGTTGTGCCGCGACGAGTCGAAAGCACTTTGAGGGCGTGGTCGATGTCCTTTTCGGGAGCACGTTGTGGGTGGCGGCCGGGGGTTGGCCGAGCAAAGGGTTACCTTCACGTCAAGAGACGGGGTGGCTCTCTCCGGAATCTACCGTAAGACTGAGGGAACACCGAAGGCTGGGATCGTCCTCGCGCATGGCATCACGGTCGAAAAGGACTACGAGGGTTTCTATCCTGGGCTCTCTGCCGAACTGGCGAGACATGGTTTTGAGAGCCTCAGGTTTGATTTCAGGGGCCACGGGGAGAGTGAGGGAAAGCCCGAGCAAATGACCCTCACGGGCGAAGTCCAGGATCTCGCCGCAGCCGTCCGGTTTCTTGGGCGCCGTCGTGCGCCTCATCACGCAATCGTAGGAACGGGCTTGGGCGCCGGGATTGCCGTGCTGTACGCCGCACAGGTACGTCGACCTCCTTTCGCTCTCGTACTCCTTAGCTCCGTCCTCGACTATCGCCGGACCCTGCTTGAGCCTGAAACCGACTGGGGAAAAGAGTGGTTCAGTCCTACCGCCGTGAGCAAAGCGTACGCGACAGGCACACTCGACCTGATGGGTTTCCCCTCGGCCTAGACCTGCTGCGTGAGTTCAAGACTCTGGAACCGGCGAAGGTCCTGCGAGATCTCGCAATCCCGGTTCTGATGGTCCACAGTGAGCGCGACCCATACGCTCCTTTCGATATTGCCCGCGAAGCGGCCAAGTCCAGGCCCGGCGTGAAGTTCGTTCGGGTCCCCGGAGCGGGGCACTATTTCGAAGGCTATGAGTCGCGCACATTCCAGGAGGTCTCCAAGTGGTTAAGAGCTCAGCTCTCTGCCTAGGTCGCCCGCGTCGATTTCGTGAGAAGTAGGCGGGATCCCTTTTGCTGCTTCACAGGACGTAGAGCCGCTAGGGAAAGACCACGATTCCATTGCGGGCGGCCTCGCCCACAATCGAAATTTCCGTTGACCTCTTGCGAAACTCTTCCGGCGTGAGGCAAATCGGCTCGAGGTCGAGGGGGAGGTCCCACAGGCGGATGGCGAGAGCTGCACGCTCGACCCACGGGACGTTGCGAAACCGATTCGCTACAATCAACAGGTCATAGTCGCTAGATGGCCGATGGGTCCCGCGGGCTCGACTACCAAATAGCACGACGCGTTCGGGCCTGAGTGCACCTACGAGTCGATTCAGGAAGCGGCGAAATGGCGGACTCAGCGCAACCGATTTCGACACCATTCCATCACCTTTTTCGTGCCGCGGAGGAACCGGAGGGACAAGCGCCCATTGTAGAGCTCAGATGTCACGGCACCGGCCGCATCGGGGTACCGAGTGATCATGTAATGCGGCGTGAGTTCTGCAAGGAAGTCTCGCATTGGACGAGCGATGCCGACAAGGCGTCCTAGCTCCACGAGGTTGTGAATCTTTGGCGGCATCTGCGACGTGCGGTGAAGTATCAGGGCTTTGAGTGCCTTCTGCGCAGCCTGTTCGCAGTAGAACACGGAGACCTCGTAGTCGCGATTTGCATGGTTGCGTTCAGCGATCCGAAAGTCGCGCTTGGCCTGGGTCCACCAGAGCTTCGTTTCCGGGCTCAGCGCCATGTCCGTTCACCGAGAGACCGCACATCCAAGCATAGTAGCCGTTGTCTTAAAGGAAGCCGATACGGCTGCAAAGCCGCGGCCTCCGATGGAGGCTGCCCGGCTGGATTATGTACCCGATTACTTCCTCGCTCGGGCCAGCAGCGGGTTGCGAAGTAAGCGGGATTCTTTGTTTCGACCTCTAGTCGGATTCCTCGTCATTCGTGGGGGCTGATGAAGGCGTCGATTGCCGACGGTCTCCCACTCTTCATCGGATTACGTGACATGGGAAACGAGCCGCTAGTCGCCCCTGTCAGCGAGACCGTACCCATTGTGCTTACCGTGCGTTTGTCCATCGTTCTCCGGCTCCGCGCCGTCGAGGCACATGTCATGAGGCAAGCGAACGGTCGAGACACGGCTTCAGCGAACGGGCGAGCCTTAGGCAGACGGGGCGGAACGATGGCATTCTTGATTGCCTTCGTGTTGTTTGTGGCGCCCTCACTCCCTGCGGCTGCCGATGTGAGCGTGAGCATCCCGAAGTACAATGGCATCGTCGTCGATGGGCTCGTAGGCGACTGGGCGGGCATTCCCGCCACGAACCTGACGCTGATCCGACCGCTTGCGACGACCGAGCGCATCGTCGACGGTCTGAGCCTCAAGCTGGCGTACGACGACGCGAACATCTACGTCCTCGCGATGATCAAGGACGACTTCGACTACAACGCGACGGACCACACGCAATCCGGTTCGCTCGCCGTGCTGTGGCAGATTGACCCGGCCGCGACGCCTGACATGGGTGGAGGCAACGGCAACGTGGACATCTAGCACTGGGAATTGGACTGCGGTCCCGGCGTGCTATCGGGTTACAACTTGGGGAGCGGGAACGATCCAGCGTGCAATCTTGACGACGAGTGGGCCTCTTCCATTTCGAACCGGAGGGACGATGGCGTCGCGAACGAGCTCTATGGCGTGTGGTCCCACACGAATCGATCGGCACCCGGCTCGCTCGGGTACTGGATCTTCGAGATGCGGAGGAGCCTGAGGACGACGGACACGCTGAATCAGGACCGCCAGTTCAACGTGAGCGAGGCGGCCGGACTGTCCATCGCCTATTGGGATCCGGACGAGACCCCCACGGGCTGGAACCCATGGGGCCATTTCACCACGTGCAAGGATCCCGCCACACTTGACTTCTCGTGGATCAACGTGACCTTCGCACCCCTCCAGCTGCCGCCGGGGCCTGCGGGCCCGACAGGACCGGCCGGACCCACGGGGCCCACGGGATCCACTGGAGCCCAGGGACCGACGGGGCCCGCCGGGTCCCAAGGCGCGACGGGACCCATTGGACCTGAGGGCCCGGCAGGACCCGCCGGGACGGTGGACGCGCTCGTGGGGGCCGCGGCCTACGGCGGACTCGGCCTGGGCCTTGTCGCCCTTCTGGCGGCGGTTGCCGGTTTCGCGGCCGGCCGTCGGTCGCGGAGGAAGGAGGGACTCCGGTGAAGTCCATAGACGGGTATTCCGCTTGCGGTCCCGGTCCGGATCGACCCGGGACCGCCAACTTTTCGCGCGGCGAGGTCGAATTTCACCGTACGATCTGAGAGACGGCTGCACCCGCGACAAGCCTCGACGATCCAGAACCGTCGCTCCTGCCAGGGCCTCAATCGACATGGCCCTCCAAGCGCCTCCACCGTGCGGGATACGATCCTGTGCGGACGCGTTCATCCGCCGGACCTTCAGACATCCAGGTCTTGTCCTCGCCGGCTCGAGGCGTTCGACGCGTCGAGCGGAGTCCCAGACCCGGCGGAATCATCCCTCGTCTAGAGGCGAGCCTCGCAGTACGCGCACATCCGCCCGGACGCGGCCCGGTGACATTTCCAGCATCGGCCTCGGAGTGCGCGGTCCACCACGATCCCCACCGTCGACGTGATCGAAAGAAGGGCCGCAGCCGAGAGCGCGAGGAACAGACCGAGCCGCGGGCCCCACGCGAAGACCCCTTCCGCCCCGGAGACGGTGGGGAAACCCACCGTTGCTGGGAGCACGAGGATGACGAGGAGAATTGACGCAATCAGCGCGAGCGCGGCGAGCGCCTGGAAGCTCGTCGGGAGCCCCTTCATCCTCGACCTCGGCACGCCTCGGGCGAGGAACGCGACCGTTGCAAGGGTGAGCGCAGCCAGCCAGAGGGACATCCACGCGGCGGCCAGCAGGCCGTATCCGGCGTATTCCTGATGGATCGTCGCGAAGTCCCACCACGAGAAAATTCGGTAGGGCCGGTAGATGCTGCCCGGGAAGTAGAAGATCTCCCACTCCTCGGCCATGAAGGGGCCGATGTCCAGGCCTCGGAAGCTGATGTACGAAAACCTGGACGTTTCTCGCGTGGTCCCCCACCAGGAGAAGACCCCCGAGGCCACGAGGAGGACGAGCGCTACCGCGAGGACCCCGGGCTCCCACGGGGTCCATCCGCGCGGGGCGAAGCTTCGTGGGTTCGGCCACGTCTCCATCCTCGAGGTCGAAGTCGCGGCGCGTACCCCCGCCCTCCTAATCGGACCTCACGTATCAAGGAATCCGTGAGAGGACATGCGAAGATCGCGGTCCGTCGGCGCACGCCCGAATCGACGGCGGGATTCACGGCAGCGGGTTCCTCCCGCCC
>Ga0209751_10003586_pt1 | contig 15023 bp, 11 predicted proteins | sample RifCSP13_1_FD_184019 | JGI IMG/M metagenome (GOLD analysis project Ga0209751, IMG submission 184019) | Soil microbial communities from Rifle, Colorado - Rifle CSP2_sed 13_1 (SPAdes) (version 2) | ecosystem: Environmental > Terrestrial > Deep subsurface > Rock core/Sediment | place: Rifle... | reverse complement strand
GGCCAGATGTTCGACCGGCGAGCCATACACGGTCGTTTCCCGGGCTGCAAGGCCACGTGTTCCGACCGGGCGCATTAGCCAGAATCCTTTGGCCTGCCGCACGGCCGTGCGCTCTCAGCACACACACAAGGGCAAGATTGGCGTCCGCGACTTCCCCAAGTGCGCGCCGTGCGTGCGATTGGCCAACTGAACTGGTTGACCGCGGTTCTGTCGCGCTCAATCAAGAGCCGTCGGTTTCGCCGCCGTCCAGCGCCTGATGGGCAAGTGCATCGTTTATGGTCAGTGGCTGAACATCTGGCCAAGAACGGCGCCTACCCCACGCCGGGCCCGGTCCAACCGGGTCCGGCGTGTAGCGCCCGGCGGCGACGGGTCCGGCGTGTAGCATTCCGGCCGATGTTCCAGCGCACCACGCTGGCCAACGGGCCGCGCGTCATTTCCGCTCGTCTACCGTCGAGCCGCTCGCTGTCCGTCGCCGTGTACGTGCTCGCCGGCTCGCGCCTCGAAACACCCGAGCGCTGGGGCGTGGCCCACTTCATGGAGCATGTCACCTTCAAGGGCACGCGCGCGTACCCAACGACGCGCGCCCTGGCAGAGGCGATCGAAGGCTGCGGCGGCAGCTCCAATGCCGCGACCGACCGTGAGTCGACCATCTACTGGGCGCGCCTGCCGGTGCGCGAGGCGGAGCGGGCATTCGGCGTGCTGTCCGAGCTGGTATTTCGGCCGCTGTTGCGCGAAGAAGACATCAGTCGCGAGCGCGACATCATCGTCGAGGAGATCCGTTCCTACCACGACGAACCGGGTCAGTACGTGTTCAACCTGTTCGACCGCGCCTTCTTCGGCGACACGCCGCTGGGCTGGGAGATCGCCGGCGACGAGGACAGCGTGCGCGGGCTGGCGGTCGGAGACATCCGCAGCTTCTGGTCGGACACGTATCGGCCGGCCAACACCGTCGTCGCCGTGGCCGGCGACCTCGACCACGACTCTGTGGTCGACCTGGTGACGCGCAACTTCGGTACCGGCAACGGCGTCGTGCCCGGCTTCGCCGCCGCGCCGTCGGCGCCGGTCGAGAGGTTGAGCGTCGAACACCGCGACCTTGCCCAGGCGCACGTCTGCCTGGGCGTGCCGGCGCTGCGACGCGACCATCCCGACCAGTGGACGCTGGAGATGCTCAACACGATCCTGGGCGAGGGCTCGAGCTCGCGCTTGTTCCAGGAGCTGCGCGAGGAGGCCGGCCTGGCCTATGACGTGCATTCCTTCCAGACCGACTACGCCGACTGCGGGACGCTCCAGATCTACGCCGGCGTGGATCCGGCCGACCTGGGCGGTGCGATCGACGCGCTGCTGGCCGAGCTGCACAAACTGTGCGCCCAGCCGGTGGCGATGGATGAACTGGATCGCGCGCGCGCATACGCCAGCGGCCGGCTAGAGCTGCGCCTCGAGGAGAGCCGCCACCTGTCGGCCTGGCTGGGCGTCCAGGAGGCGCTCCACGACCGCGTCCTGACGCTCGACGAGGCGCTGGCCGAGCTGGCCGAGGTGACGCCCGACGGCATCCAGGCGCTCGCCCAACGACTCTTCAGCGACGATCGCCTGTGCATGGCTGTCATATCGCCGCGCGGCACGACCAAGAGCCTCGAACGTTCCCTGCACCTGACCTAGAAGGAGCCCCGTGACCCAACGAACGCTGATCCTGATCAAGCCCGACGGCGTCCAGCGCGCGCTGATCGGCACCATCATCGAGCGCTACGAGCAGCGCGGCCTGCGCATCGTGGGCATGAAGATGGTCCACGCCGACCGCGCCCTGGCCGAGCGCCACTACGCGGTCCACCGCGACAAGGACTTCTTCCATGGGCTGGTCGAGTTCATCACCTCCGCGCCGTTGGTGGCGATGGCCGTCGAGGGGCCCAACGCCGTTTCTGTCTGTCGCGACATCAACGGCGCGACGCGGCCGCACGAGGCCGCGCCCGGTTCCATCCGCGGCGATCTCGCGCTCGACACCGGCCACAACCTCGTGCACGGCTCGGACAGTGCCGACACAGCCGAGGCGGAGCTGGCGCTGTGGTTCAAGCCGGACGAGCTGTTCGACTACCCGCGCGACCTCGACGCCTGGGTCCTCGGCGAGGGGAACTAACCGCGCGCTACTACGGGCCAGTGCCTGGCATGCTGACCACATTGGCATACACGGCCCAAGGCCGGCCTAAGCCCCGGATTCGATCGTCTCGTGCACGCTCAGACTTGCGAATCCGAGCGCGCGGCCTGCTCTCCGACCGTAGCTTCGGGGTGACTTAAGGCTTCGCTAGGCTCAATATGCCGACGTCATCGGCATCCGACAGCTCAGGGTGTAGCGGGTGAGGGCGCGTTCGCCGCGGCAGGGACGCCCGGATAGGTCGGCGTCTGGAGGATGCCGATCGTGTCGAGCGGCCAGTAGCGCAACCAGGCCCGGCCGACGACATCGGCGACGCAGACCATGCCGATCTGGTCCGAGCGCGAGTCGGTCGAGTTGTCGCGGTTGTCGCCCATCACGAAGAGCCGGTCGGTGGGCACGGTCCAGGTCCGCTCGCCGCTCAGCGGCTGAGTCGCCACGCCGTGGACGTACGGCTCGTCGATCTGCGCGCCATTGACGCTCACATCGCCGGCGACCAGCGCGACCGTGTCGCCCGGCTCGCCGATGACGCGCTTGATGTACGGGGTCACGTCGGTGAAGCCGTCGCTCACCGGTGACGTGCACGAATCATCGTGCAGGACCGGGTTGAAGACGACGATGTCGCCGCGAGAGTAAGTGTCGAAGTGCGGCGACAGCTTGTCCACCAGGACGTACTGGTCGGGGTCGAGCGTCGGGCGCATGCTCTCCTGTTGGACGCGGTAGGGCTGGGCAACGAAGGTCTGGATGAGCCAGAAGATGACGATGGTCAGGATGAGGGTCTCGGCGATCTCGATCAGACAGCCGAGCGGCTTGCGGCTCACAGGCCCCGGAGTGTATCGGCGCCCGCGGTGAACCGCGCCTGACGACTGCTCAGCGTCGGCCGCAGCCGGATCGCCCTCCGGTGCCGGTTCCTCTGCTACACTCCCGCCGCTTTCATCAGCCGAGTCGCCCAGACCGGCGTTGATTCCACGTCCCATCACGGACCAAACCTGCGGTCGCCCTCTGACTTCGCGCCCGCGCAAATCACGAGCAGGAGGCTCATCGAAGCGTGGATCTTGCCACCGCGATTCAGTGGATCATCCCGATCGCCGGCCTCACCGCCGTCGCCTTTGCCGGCTTACTAGCGCGCGACGTCCTGCGCCGCGACACCGGCACTGACGCCATGCGCGAGGTGGCCAGCACGATCAACGAGGGGGCGGTGGCCTTCATACGCCGCCAGTACACCACGATTGGCCTGCTTGCTGTGTTTGGCGCGTTGGTCATCGGCGCGGTCATCGCGCTGGTCGAGAATCGGCGCGAGATCGCCGACACCGACATCTTCGGCCTGGAGCTCGGCATACGCACCGGCGTCGCGTTCCTGGTCGGCGCCGCCGCCTCGATGGCTTCGGGCGTCATCGGCATGTACATCAGCGTCAAGTCCAACGTGCGCACCGCGGCCGCGGCCCGTCGCAGCCTGGTCGAAGCGGTACAGGTCGCCATGCGCGGCGGTGCCGTGTCGGGCTTCCTCGTGGTTGCCCTGAGCCTCCTCGGCGTGTGGGGCATCTTCGTCACCTACGGCGGCTTCACCCAGCCCCAGCAGGCGCCGTTCCTCATCGTCGGCTTCGGCTTCGGGGCTTCGTTCGTGGCGCTCTTCGCCCAGCTCGGCGGCGGCATCTACACCAAGGCCGCCGACGTTGGCTCGGACCTCGTGGGCAAGATCGAGGCCGGCATCCCGGAGGACGACCCGCGTAACGCGGCCGTGATCGCTGACCTCGTCGGCGACAACGTAGGCGACTGCGCCGGCCGCGGCGCCGACCTCTTCGAGTCGACCGCCGCCGAGAACATCGGCGCGATGATCCTCGGCGTCGCCGCGTACTTCATTGCCCAGGCTGCGGGCTGGCCGCACCCCGAGGCATGGATCTTCTTCCCGCTCGTCGTGCGCGGCTTCGGCCTGCTGGCCACGATCGGGGCGATGTATTTCGTCCGCGGTCGCGAGGACGAGAACCCAATGAACATCCTCAACCGCGGCTACTGGGCGACGACCTTGTTGTCGCTCGTCGGCCTCGGCATCACCACCTTCGTGATGATGCAGACCGGCACCGACACCGTCGGCGCGATGGGCATCCCGTCGTGGATCTGGATGTTCGGCGCGGGCACCGTCGGCCTGGCCACGAGCATCGTCTTCGTCTACATCACGCAGTACTACACCGCCGGCTCATGGCGGCCGGTGAAGGCAATTGCCGAGGCGTCAAAAACAGGCCCGGCGACGAATATCATCGCCGGCACGGCGGTCGGTTTCGAGACCACCTTCGTGACCGCCGTGACCATCGGCGTGGCGCTGATGGCGAGCGCGTTCCTTGGCTCGCAGGCGTTCGCGGGCACCGACCAGCCGCACGTCGGCGCGATCTTCGGCACCGCCGTGGCGACGATGGGCATGCTCATGACGACGGCCTACATCCTGGCCATGGATACCTTCGGGCCGATCACCGACAACGCCGGCGGCATCGCCGAGTTCAGCCGCTCGGAGGCCGGTGCGCGCGAGATCACCGACCGACTCGACGCGGTGGGCAATACCACCAAGGCGCTGACCAAAGGCTATGCGATCGCGTCCGCCTCGCTCGCGGCCTTCCTGCTCTTCAGCGCGTACATCGACAAGGTCAACCTGATCCTGCGCGCGCAGGGCCGGTCGCCGATGGAGGCAATCAACCTGGCCGAGGTGGGCGTCTTCGTGGCCGCCTTCATCGGCGCCATGCTTGCCTTCTTCTTCAGCTCGCTCGCCATCCGCGCCGTGGGCAAGGCAGCATCCGCGATCATCGTCGAGGTCCGCCGCCAGTTCCGCGAGATGCCCGGGATCATGGATTACACCCAGCGTCCCGACTACGCGCGGGTTGTCGACATCACCACCCGCTCTGCGCTGCGCGAGATGGTGGCCCCCGGTGTCGTCGCCGTGGCGACTCCGATCATCGTCGGCATCCTGCTTGGCCATGAGGCCGTCGCCGGGCTGCTGATGGTCGGCACGATCTCGGGCGTGCTGCTGGCCACCGTGCTCAACAACGGTGGCGGCGCGTGGGACAACGCCAAGAAGTACATCGAATCCGGCCACCTGATGGACGAGAACGGGCAGGTCATCGGCAAGGGCACGCCGGCGCACGCCGCGGCGGTCGTCGGCGATACGGTGGGCGACCCGTTCAAGGACACCGCCGGCCCGTCGCTCCACGTGCTGGTCAAGCTGCTTGCCACGATCACGCTGGTTCTGGCACCACTCTTCATCCGCTAAGCGGCGCGCCGGCGCGGCCTTGAGCTGAGCGATGGACATCCTGTTCCAGGCGATCGTCATCGGCATCGTCCAGGGGCTGACCGAGTTCCTGCCGGTCTCGTCCTCGGCGCACCTGATCCTCGTGCCGCGTGTGCTCGGGTGGAACGACGCGTTCATCCTCAGCCCGACTTTCGACGTGACGCTCCACCTGGGCACGCTGGTGGCCCTTGTCGCGTACTTCTGGCGCGACCTGTGGCGCTACCTGCTGGCATTTCTGCTCACCCTGCGCGACCGGCGAATCAGCGGTGATCCCGACCGGCGAATGGCGATGCTCCTGTTCGCCAGCGTCATCCCCGGCGCGCTGCTCGGCGTGCTCCTGGAGAGCTTCGTCGATACCTTCTTCCGCGAGCAGCTGCTCGTCGTCTGCGCCCTGCTCGTGGTCGGGGCCGCGATCCTGTTCGTCGCCGAGCGCATCGCGCGCCACACGCGCGAGATGACTGACCTGCGCATGATCGACGCCTTCGGCATCGGCCTGGCGCAGGCGCTCGCTCTCTTCCCGGGCATCAGCCGCTCGGGCATCACGATCTCCGCGGGCCTCGCGATGGGCCTGAAGCGCGAGTCGGCGGCGCGGTTCTCGTTCCTGATGTCAACACCGATCATCGCCGGCGCCGGGCTGTGGAAGCTGCGCGAGCTGTTCACCGGCAGCGCCGGCGCCTTCGATCCGCTGGTCCTGGGCGCCGGCCTCGTCGCGGCCGCCGCATCCGGCCTGGTCGCGATCTGGTTCCTGCTGGCCTACCTGCGTCGCGCGAGCACCGACATTTTCGGGCTGTATCGCGTCGCCGCCGCAATCGTTTTTGGGGTGCTGCTACTCGGTCGCTAGATCCGGGGCACAATTGGCAGCGGGATGGAGGTCATGAAGCGGTTGCGCCAGCAGCAGATCCGCGATCTGCTCGCGACGCGACCAGTCGGCACCCAGCACGAACTGGCCGCGGCATTACGCGAGCGCGGCTTCCGCGCGACGCAGGCGACGGTCAGCCGCGATGTGGCCGAGCTGGGTCTGATCAAGGTCAGCCGCAGTGGCGCGCGCCACTACTCCCTGCCGCCGCGTTCCGGCCAACCCGAGACGAGCGCCGACGAGCGGCTGGCGCTGATCCTGCGCGACCTGCCCATCGATGTCCGGCCAGCCGGGCTGCTACTCATCGTTCGCGCCGTGCCCGGGTCAGCGCACGCGATTGCTGCCGCCCTCGACCGGACCGGCTGGCCGGAAGTGGCCGGATCAATCGCCGGCGACGACACCGTGTTCATCGCCTGTACCGACCGCGCCGCGCTCGATCGTGTGCGCAAGCGCCTGGTGCAGCTGGCCATCCTCGCCGAGCTCCAATAGCGCCGCGAGTGGTGCGTACTGACATCAGTACCTGGCCGGAGGGCCGTCCGGTCCTGGGTCGGTGCAGTGAGGTCAGGGGCGGCCCGGGGAGGACTTGTGGGGTAGACCCGGTACCCAGGTACTAGTCGATGGCGGCAGTCGGCCTATTCCGATCTGGCCACGGCGGGGCAAGATGCATCCCTCGGCCGCACCTAGCGACCTGTTTGAAGGTAGAGAGCAGTGAGCGTCGCCTACGCCGTAACGTGGACTGACAGCCGGCCGATTCGCCGCGTCAGCGCGTTGCTGCTCGCTCTCGCCCTGGTATCTGCGTCGATTGGCGCCGCGTTCCGTGCGCCAGGTGCGCCGTCACTGGCGGTCATCGTGCGCAGCACGGCCGACTCCCTCGCCGGCGCTGAGCGCCTGGTCGAGTCGCTGGGTGGCCGGATCGACCTGCCCCTGGCGATCATCAATGGCTTCCGCGCAACCATCCCGGCGGCCGCGCTCGAGCGCCTGACCGGCTCGCCGCAGATCTGGTCGGTCACGCCCGACTCTCCGGTACACGTGAATGCCGTCGACCCGTCCCTGGGCTATGACACCGCGGATGACGGCTCGCCCTACCTGGTCGCCAAGGCAGTCGGCGCCACCCAAGCGTGGCAGGCTGGCTACACCGGTGCGGGCATCGACGTGGCCATGATCGACACGGGCGTGGTGCCCCTGCCCGAGCTCTATGGCCGCGTCGTCAACGGACCCGACCTGTCACCCGAATCACAGGTCGACGCGCTGCGTTACCTCGACTCGTACGGCCACGGCACGCACATGGCCGGGCTGATCGCCGGCCGCGACCCGTCGCTGCCCGCCGGCCAGGTGGCCACGTCAAGCAACTACACCGGCGTCGCGCCAGGCGCCCGCGTGGTGAGCGTCAAGGTCTCGACCTACAACGGCGCAACCGACGTCTCGCAGGTCATCGCCGCGATCGACTGGGTCGTCCAGCATCGCCAGAGCGGTGACCTGAACATCCGCGTGCTGAACCTCTCGTTCGGCACCGACGGCACCCAGGATTACCGCCTCGACCCGCTCGCATTCGCCGCCGAAGTCGCGTGGCATTCGGGCATCGTCGTCGTCGCCGCCGCGGGCAACGAGGGCTTCGGCAACGCCAAGCTGAACGACCCCGCCTACGACCCGTTCATCATCGCCGTCGGCGCCGACGACACTCGCGATACCGCCGGTTCGGGCAACGACCGCGTGCCCGACTTCTCGGCGCGCGGTGACGGCCGCGGCGTCGACTTCGTGGCCCCCGGGCGCTCGGTCATCAGCCTTCGCGCCGCCGGTTCGTACATCGACACCAACCATCCCGAGGGCCGCGTGGGCGAGCGCTTCTTCCGCGGCAGTGGCACATCGCAGGCCGCTGCGGTCACCAGTGGCGTCGTCGCCCTGCTGCTCGAGCAGCGGCCCAACCTGACCCCCGACCAGGTCAAGTTCATCCTGCGCGGGTCCGCTGCGCCGCTGCCCGCGGAAACGAGTGTCGCCAAGGGCAAGGGCCTGGTCAGCGTCACCCGGGCGCTCGTGTTCGAGACTCCCGCAGCGAGCGCATACGTCCAGCACTTCGATCGATCAACCGGCCTGGGCACGTTCGAAGGTGCGCGCGGGACGCAGCGCCTGACGGACAACGGCATCGAACTCGTGGGCGAACAGGATGTCTTCGGCAGGGCCTTCTCGACCGCTGACTGGGCGCCGCGCGCCGCCGCCGGCACGTCGTGGAATGGCGGCGAGTGGATGGGCTCGAGCTGGACCGGCTCCAGTTGGACCGGGTCGTCGTGGACCGGTTCCAGTTGGACCGGCTCATCCTGGACAGGTTCGAGCTGGACCGGTTCCAGTTGGACCGGCTCGTCTTGGACCGGCTCCAGTTGGACCGGCTCGTCTTGGACTGGTTCCAGTTGGACCGGCTCATCCTGGACCGGCTCCTCGTGGACGGCCAAGTTCTGGTCGGGCGTGGGCTGGGGCCCTTGATCAACGACCGGTCGCCCCGGGCAGACCCGTGAGCGCGACCACAGGGCATTCAAAGGAGCGGCCAACTGAGCCGCTCCTTCGCCGTATCACGGGCATCAGCGGATCTGCCCAGGTGGCGCTCTTCGTTGGGCTGCTGTGGTTGGCCGCTATCGGCCTGTGGGCGATCATCCTGCCCAACTTCGGGGCGCTCGCCGCACCGATCAACCTGCCCTGGCCGCTGCTGGCGGTGCTCTTCTTCGCCGCCGAACGTTTCGTCGTCGATCTCGAGGTGCGCGAGCAGACACATAGCTTCTCGCTGAGCGAGATCGCGCTGCTGCTGGCGCTCATGTTCGCCGCGCCGGTCGACCTGCTCATCGGCCAGGCGCTCGGTGCCGGCCTTGCGCTGTCGCTGCGGCCCGGCCAGCGGCCGATCAAGCTGCTCTTCAACCTGGCCAACTTCGCCCTGGCCGGCAGCGTCGCTCTGGTCGTCTTCCGGCTCATCGTCGGCAGTGCCGATCCGCTCGGCCTCGCCGGCTGGCTGGGCGCCTTTGCGGCAACCTTCATTTCCGATCTCGTAGGCGCCGCCTGCGTCGCCACCGTCATCTGGCTGTCGCAGCGTGAACGGCCGAATGTCGGCTCGCTGTTCGGCGTCGGCACCATCTACACCCTCATCGCGCCGAGCGTCGCGCTGCTCGCCGCCACCGTGCTGTGGTACGCGCCAGCCGCCTCGTGGCTGCTGGTGGTGCTCGGGCTGATGGTCTACGTAATGCTGCGCTGGAACGGCCGCGAGATCCGTCGTCACCGGAGCGTCTCGCAGCTGCACGAATCGACGCGTCGCATTCAGGCTGCGTTCACCCTCGACGACGTGGCCCGCTCGCTGCTGGCCACCGCGCGCGAGATGTTCGAGGCCGAGCTGGCCGAGCTGCTGCTGTTCAGCGCCGACGGCACGCAGGCGCGCCAGGCGCGTCTCTCCGGCGACGCCGCGCTCGACGGCCAGGCGCAGCTCGGCTGGCGCGACGAACGCCTCGACCCGCGCGAGGGCGTCTGGGCCAGGGTGGCCGCCGAGGGTCGCGGCGTATTGATCAGGGATGCATCGGCGACGGCGCGCGGCGAGCGCTCGTGGGCGCGCTGGCTGGCCGGCCTGTCACGCGCCAGCTCGAGCTCGGACGAAACGGCCGATCGCGTGCTCGCCTACTACCGCGCGCGGGGCATCAGGGGAGCGCTGGTCGCGCCGCTGCGCGTCGAGGAGGCGGTCGTGGGCACCTTGCTCGTGGGCAACCGCCGCGGGTCGGTGTCGGACTGGTCGAACGCCGACCTTACCCTGCTCGAGACGCTCGCCAACCACGCCGGCGTGGCCATCGAGAACAGCCGCCAGGCAGACGAGCTGGCGCGCCAGCGCGACGAGCTCGAGCGCAGCTCCACCCACGACAGCCTGACCGGACTGCCCAACCGCGTCCTGTTCCGGCGTCACATCGCCGCCGCCCTGAAGTCCGGTGCCCCAGGCGCGGTGATGCTGCTCGACCTGGATCGCTTCAAGGAGGTCAACGACACCCTCGGTCACCACAACGGCGACCAACTGCTCCAGCAAGTCGCCGGCCGGCTGAGCCAGCTTGTAGAGGCGCACGCCAGCGTCGCTCGCCTTGGCGGCGATGAGTTCGCCGTCCTGCTCGAGGACGTTCCCGAGGTCAATGGCATCGTCGCCGCGGCCGATCGCCTTCTGGCCCTGTTCGACGCCCAGTTCGTCGTCCAGGGCGTCACCGTCCACGTCGAGACGAGCGTCGGCATCTGTCTGTACCCGGCCCACGCCAGCGATCCCGACACACTCCTGCGCCGCGCCGACGTGGCCATGTACCAGGCCAAGGCCGCCCATACGCGTTACCAGATCTACGAGCGCCAGCACGATCCCTACAGCGAGGCGCGCCTGGCGCTGTTGGGCGAGCTGCGCCGCGCGCCCGAGCGGGGCCAGCTGAGCCTCGTCTACCAGCCCCAGGCAGAAACGGCCAGCGGCGAGGTCCACAGCGTTGAGGCGCTCGTGCGCTGGCAGCACCCGCAGCGCGGCGAGCTGTCGCCCGACGAGTTCATCGGCCTGGCCGAGCGCTCCGAACTGATCCACCCGTTGACACGCTTCGTGCTCGAGCGCGCCATCGAGCAATGCGCGGCGTGGAACCGCGACGGGCTCGCGGTCCGCGTCGCGGTCAACCTCTCGGCGCGCAACCTGCATGACCCCACGCTGGCGACCGACATCGCGGTGCTCCTCGAGCGCCATGGGCTCGAACCGGCCGCGCTCGAACTGGAGATTACTGAGACGAGCATCGAGGCTGATCCGGTGGGCAGTGAGGCCCTGCTCGCCCGCCTGCATGAGATGGGCGTCGCCATCGCCATCGACGATTTCGGCACCGGCTACTCGGCCTTCTCATACCTGCAGCGCCTGCCGGTCGACGAGATCAAGATCGACCGGTCTTTCGTGATCGGCATGGAGAGCGACGAGCGCAAGCATCAGATCGTGCGCTCGACCATCCAGCTCGGGCACAACCTTGGCCTGCGCGTGGTCGCCGAGGGCGTCGAGTCGGAGACGGTCGAACGCCAGCTTGCCGATCTCGGCTGCGACGTCCTGCAGGGATATCAGATCTGCCGGCCGATGAGCGCCGATCTCGTCGGCGCCCGGCTGCGGCGAGCCGTGCCGGCGCGGGCCAAGGCCCTGCGCCGCTCGGTTTGACGCTCCCCACGCCCACGCCTACAATCCGCCGGACCCCGGCACCATATCCGCCCGCGGCCCCCCGGCATTGCCCGGGGCGTTTGCATCTAGTGGACCACTGACCATGAACAACAAGCCCGCATACCTGTCCAAGGAAGGCCTCGAGCAGATCCGCCACGAGCTCGGCGACCTGGTCAACGTGCGCCGCGCTGAGATCGCGACGCGCATCCACGAGGCCAAGGAGCACGGCGACATCACCGAGAACGCCGAGTACGAGGACGCCAAGAACGAGCAGGCGTTCGTCGAGGGCCGCATCCAGGCCCTCTCGGCGCTGATCAAGAACGCCGTGGTGATCGAGGAGAGCCACTCGTCCACGCACGTCCAGATCGGCTCCACGGTGACCATCTCCTCGAAGGACGGCAAGGAGAGCTTCACCATCGTCGGTTCGGCTGAGGCGGCGCCGGCGGACGGCCGGATCTCCAACGAGTCGCCGGTCGGCCGGGCGTTGCTGGGACGCAAGAAGGGCGAGGAAGTGACCGTCAGCGTGCCGGCGGGGGATTACAAGTACAAGATCCTCAGCATCAGCTGAGGTAAGCGCGTTGACGCCGGCAGCCACCCGGCCGGCGCAGGCCTATTGGGCCGACGAGATAGCCGGCCAGGTCATCGGCCGGCAGGTGGTCAACGACTCCAAGACACCGTCAGGCACGGTCCACGTGGGCAGCCTGCGCGGCGTGGTCCTGCACGACGCCGTGCGCCGCGCGATTGCCGAGCGCGGCACCGAGGTCGAGTTCCGCTACGGGGTCGAGGACCTCGACCCGATGGACGCCCAGGCGATGCTGTCGGGCGACGCGATCGAGCGGTACATGGGCGTACCCCTCGTGCACGTGCCGGCGCCGGAGGGCAGCCCGCACCCCAATTACGCACGCCATTTCGCGACGCTCTTCCTGGAGACCTTCGCTGACATTGGCATCCATCCGGTGCTGTACTGGATGAGCGAGCAGTACGGCTCGGGTGCGATGGACCCGTACATCGAGCGCGCACTCGACGGGGCCGAGCTGATCCTGGACATCTACCGCACGGTCTCGACCGTAAACCACCCGCCGGGCTGGCTGCCGATCAGCGTGATCTGCGAGAACTGCGGCAAGATCGGCACGACCGCGGCACGCGACTGGGACGGCCGCGAGGTGTCCTACTCGTGCCGGGCCGATCTCGTGGCCTGGGCGCGCGGGTGCGGCTTCGATGGTCGCGTGGCGCCCTTCGGCGGTCGGGCCAAGATGGTCTGGAACGTGGACTGGGCCGCGCGCTGGGGGCTGGTCGGGGCGACGATCGAGGGCTGCGGCAAGGACCTCGCCACGGCCGGTGGTTCGCGCGATCGCGCCGATGCGATCAGCCGCCGTGTCTTCGAGCGCGAGCCGCCGCTCAACATCCCGTACGAGTTCCTCAACATCGGCGGGCGCAAGATGAGCACGTCGCGCGGCGAGGGCGCCGCGGCGCACGAGATCGCGTCGCTCCTGCCACCCACGCTGCTGCGCTTCCTGTTCCTGCGCCACCGGCCCAACCGGGCGATCGACTTCGACCCCTCGGGCGACACGGTGCCGCGCCTGTTCGACGAGTTCGACCGCATTGCCGATGCTGTCGCCGGAAAGCAAGCGCGCGGCGAGCTGCCGCCCGATCCCGAGCGGATCTTTGCCCTCAGCCTGGCCGATCCTTCGGCCGACCCGACAGTCGAGGCCGGCCGCTACCGGCCACCCTTTGCCCACCTCGCCCTGCTCCTCCAGGTGCCCGGGCCGGACATCATGGAGCGCCTCGAAGCCGAAAAAGGCGCGCCGCTCGACGATGCCGAGAAGGACATTGCCCGCGAGCGCATTGCCGCCGCGCAGGCGTGGCTGGCCGACTTCGCGCCCGAGCAGGCCAGGCTAGCGATCCACTACGACGCTTTGCCCGCCTCTGCCGCCGACCTGACGGACGACCAGCGCCGCTACCTGGGTCTGCTGGCTGCCGCTGCGGAGGCCAAGGCGCCGGTTGGTGGCGAGGCCTGGCAGGCGCTCATCTTCGAGATCGCCAAGGGCAACGACGTTCGGCCGGCAGACGGCTTCGCGGCGATCTACCGTGTGCTTCTCGATCGGCCCAACGGCCCGCGTGCGGGCTGGCTGCTGGCATCACTGTCATCAGCATTCGTGGTCGGTCGGCTGAAAGAGGCAAGTTCATGAGCGTTGGCATCCAGAGGCTCCGCGACGATCCGGACACGATCCGCCGCGGCGCGCGCGACAAGGACCAGGACGCGACGCTCGTCGACTTGGCTCTCGAACGAGACAGGCGGCGACGCGAGTGGCTCTCGTATCTCGAGCGCGATCGGGCCCGGCTCAATGTCGTGTCGAAGGAAATCGGGGGAATGGTGCGAGCGGGCGCGGATCCCAACGATGCGGCCATTCGGAAGCTGCGAGACGAGGCCACCAGCCTTGGCGAGCGAGTAGCTGCCTCCGGGCCGACGATCAATGCGATTGAGGTAGAGATCGACGACCTGTTACTGCGCATCCCCAACCCGGCCGATCCCGACGTGCCGGTCGGCCCACCGGAGGCAACCGTGACCGTTCGCTCGTGGGGCGAGCCGATCGCCCACGACGCCGGCGGCTGGGAGCGCAAGCCGCACTGGGAGATCGGTGAGCGGCTGGGCATGATCGACCTGCCCGCCGGCGCCAAGGTGGCCGGCACTGGTTTCCCCATCTATCGCGGCGCCGGCGCTCGCCTGCAGCGCGCGCTGATCAACTTCTTCCTCGAGGTCCATACCGTCGAGCACGGCATGGCCGAGGTCTGGCCGCCGGCACTGGTCAACGCCGACTCTGCGCGCGGCACCGGACAGATCCCGGACAAGGAAGAGCAGATGTACGTCGTCGGGCGCGACGATCTCTACCTCGTGCCGACGGCCGAGGTGCCGGTGACCAACATCCATCGCGACGAGATCATCGACGCGGCCCGGCTGCCCATCCACTACGTCGCCTACTCACCTTGTTTCCGGCGCGAGGCGGGAGCGGCGGGCCGAGCGACGCGCGGCATCCTGCGCGTGCACCAGTTCGACAAGGTCGAGATGGTCGCCTTCACCGCGCCCGCAGATTCCGCGGCGACGCTGGAGTGGCTGACCGAGTGCGCGGAGACGGTCCTGCAGCGCCTCGGGCTGGCCTACCGCGTGCGCCTGCTGTCGACCGGTGACATGGGCTTCACCCAGGCCAAGACGTACGACCTCGAGGTCTGGGCGCCGGGTGTCGGCGAATGGCTCGAGGTCTCGTCAATCTCCAACTTCCGCGACTTCCAGGCGCGGCGCATGAACATCCGCTACCGACCCGAAGCGGGTGCCAAGCCGGAGATCCTGCACACCCTCAACGGCTCGGGCGTGGCGCTGGCGCGGACGGTCGCCGCGCTAATGGAGGTCTATCAACAGCCGGATGGCTCGGTCGCGCTGCCCGAGCCGATTGCCTCGCGCGTGGGCGAGATCAGCTAGCGGCCCCGGCCAGGGCGAGCGATCCGCGCGCCGGCGCGACCGACTCTTCGGCGTCGTGCAGGCAGCCCTCGCAGATGATCAGCGGCTGCCAGGCTCGCCGGGCGCGGT
>Ga0209751_10003585_pt1 | contig 15028 bp, 15 predicted proteins | sample RifCSP13_1_FD_184019 | JGI IMG/M metagenome (GOLD analysis project Ga0209751, IMG submission 184019) | Soil microbial communities from Rifle, Colorado - Rifle CSP2_sed 13_1 (SPAdes) (version 2) | ecosystem: Environmental > Terrestrial > Deep subsurface > Rock core/Sediment | place: Rifle... | reverse complement strand
CGTCACCCGGATGGCACCGGCGATTCCCGCCAGGCCACCACCCAATGCAAAAGCGGTCAAGAGGTACCGGGCGTTGGCGATTCCGAACAGGGCAGAACTCTGCAGGTTCTGGCCAACCGCTTTGAGGCGGAGCCCGAAGCGGGTCCCCCGGAGCAGTACGTAGACGATGACTAACGCGAGCACCGCCACGATGATCGCTACCAGCGAAACCCGCAGGTTTCCGAGGGTTGGAAGCCAAGCGTTGCCGGGGAAGGGGTCGGTGCCCCCGGTCGAAGCGGCTCCGGCCCGCTGCCAGGGCCCGATGATCAGGTAGGTGGAAAGGCTGATCGCCACGAAGGTCAACCCGAGACCGCCGAAGATTTCGTTGACTCTTCCTTTGACTTTGAGCATCCCGGCCAGAGCGGCCCACAGGGCCCCACCGACGAACCCGGCCATGAGCACGAGAGGGATCATCACTGCCGGTGGCGCGCTCATCTCTCGGGCCACGAAGGAGGCGGCAATCGCGCCGGCGATCATCTGGCCCTCGACGCCGATGTTCCACAACCCGGCGGTGAACGTGATGGCCAGGCCGGCCGCGGCCAGCGACAGCGTGGTCCAGGCCGTGAGGGTGTCGCCAATCCGGGCGGCGCTGCCCACCGCCCCGCTCACCATGGCATTCAGCGCGGCCCCCGGCGATTCGCCTACCAACACCAGAAGGATCACGGCGAAGGCGAGCGCCCCGAGGATCGGTGCCAGGAAACGGACCGCCGGCCGGAAGATAGTCATTGTGACTCCTTCACCTTGCCGCCGATCAAGAATCCCAGTTCTTCAACGTCGGTTCCATCGACGTTCAAATCCGCGATCATCCTTCCCGCAAAGAACACCAATATTCGATTGCCGTACCGGAGCAACTCGTCGAGGTCGGCGGACGCAAACATGATGGCCGTTCCATGCTCGCGGCGAGCGAGCAGCTGGCTCCACACCCAATTGGCCGATCCGATATCTAGTCCACGAGTGGGGTGTTCCATGAGCAGGAGACGAAGCGCCGGGCGCAACATCGCCAGCAGCAAGCGCTGTTGATTGCCGCCCGACAGTTCGTCGGCGGTCGACGATGGGCGGCCCTTGATGAAGTTCTCCGCGATGGTGCTGGATGCTTTCTTCTCCTCTGTGTCCCAATCGACGAAGAAGGGCGTGTGAGGCTCGCTCAAGATGAGATGTTCGGTGAGGGTCAGACCGGTGATGAGGCCCTCTTCGAGGCGCCCGGCCGGAAGGTACTGAAGCCCCGCTTCGAGCCTTTCTGCATAGGGCTCATTGGTCACGTCTCGACCCTCGAGCACGATCGACCCACCGGCGGCCCGCTGCAGTCCGGAGCACGCCCTCAGCAACGTCCGCTGGCCACTGCCCTCCAACCCGGCCAGGCCGATGACCTCACCGGCTTTCACCTCCAGGTTGAGGTCTTCGATCGACAACAGGGTCTCGTGGACCGTGAGATTCTGAATCGAGAGCAGCGGCCCACCGAGAGCGATCGATGATCGTCCTTCGATCTCGATTGGTTCGCCGAACATCATCTCGACGAGTTGTTCGGCCGGACCGGGCATTTCGAGATGTCCGACCACCCGACCGCTTCGCATCACCGTTACTCGCTCACACAATTCTTCGACCTCTTTGAGTTTGTGGGAGACGAAGATCACGCTCATTCCCGCCGCGGCCAGCGCTCGCAGGGTTTCGAATAGTTTCACCCGTTGTGTGGCGGAGATGCCGGTGGTTGGTTCGTCGAGCACCAGCACCCGGGCGCCGAGCCAGAGCAGGCGCACGATCTCGAGTTGCTGGCGCTCGCCGACTGTGAGGGATCTGACCAGCGAGCCGGGATCGAGATCGAATCCGAACCGCTCGGACATTTGTGCCAGTTCCCGGCGCGCCTCGCGCCGATCGATCCTGATTGATCCCGGGCTGGCCAATAACAGGTTGTCGACCACCGACAACGGCAGGAACACGAGGGGATCCTGGTGCAGCATGCCGATTCCGTGTGCAATTGCGTCCCGTGGAGAAGAGGGCTGGATGCGTTCGCCGTCGAGAACGATTTCTCCGGCATCCGGCGCGTAGAAGCCCGACAGGATCTTCATCAGGGTCGACTTGCCGGCGCCGTTTTCGCCCAGCAGACCATGAAGTGTGCCGCCCTCGACGGTCAGCGATATTCCGTCGTTGGCGCGCACCGGGCCGAAGTGTTTATGGATGTCTCGAAGTTCGAGGCTCATCGAAGGTGCAGGTTAGATGATCTGCCGGGCGCGGTATGGGGAGGGGAGTGTGTCCCCTCCCCATACTGAAACCGAGGTCGTCTATGGGTTGCTGGCTCCCGTGATGCCGTCCAGCAGTTGTGGCGTGTACCAGATCTGCAGCTCGGTGGCCTTCTCCCCGTCCCCGAGATACTGGGTCCCGTCCTGGAAACTGAGTGGACCGACAAACAGGTCGATGTCGCCGCTGGCGAGGCCGGCAATGAAGCCGGCGAGTGTTTCGGCATTGTCTGTTGAGAGGGCCGGGCCGTTGACCCAACCGACACCCCCGTCCTCCCGGTCGGTGAGGTCGTCCCAGTTGGGGCCGACCCAGTCCCACGTCGCCTCGAACGTGCCGTTCATGGCGGCTGAAATGAGGTCGAGGTAGGAAGGGCCCCAGTTGAAGTAGGGCACACCCAGGCACACCTCGGGTCTTTCGTCACAGGCTCCGTAGAAGTCGTAAGCGACATTCCAGACTTCCTCACCGGCGTCGTGGCGCTGTCCTGCAACGATCAGCCCCTCTGTGGTGTCCGTGCCGGATATGACGACGTCGGCTCCTGCATCAAAGAATCCGTTGGCAACCTGGGTTGGGTCGAGGGTCACTCCCGGGATGTTGAACCAGAATCCGATCCAGGTGACTTCGAAGTCCAGTGGGTCTGTCTCACCCCGGTACTCCTCCCAGCAGTATTTCGCTCCCAGGTAGGCAGAGTTGACAAACCGGCGTGTCTCGTCGTTGATCAGTGGGCCGAGGTAGCCGATTGACCCGGTCTGGGTGGTGAGCGCGGCGGCGCAGCCGGCAATCATCTTCCCGTACTCCAACTGCGTCATCACGTTGCCGAGGTTGTCGAGCCCGGCGAAGTCCTTGCCTTCGGTCCATGCGCTGTCACCCGATACCCAGACCATCGGGACATCCGGGTTGGCTGCGGCGGCCAGCAAGATCCCATCCTTCATGTCATCGGACGTGGCAAAGATCATCTGGGCGCCCTGGTCGATCATGTCTTGTGCCACCTGATCGACCCCCTTGTCGGGGAGATCGGCGACGTTCACCTTGTCGAGGAAGATCATCTCGGCCCCGGTCTTCTCTTCGACGTACTTTCCCGCTTCGAAGTGGGCCTGGCTCCATCCGTGGTCGTCGGACGGACCGACCAGGATCACGCCGAACACGAACGGCTCGTCGGACGGAGGCGTTGTGGTGGTTGTTTCGCCGGTTTCATCGGCACACGCTGCCGCGATGAGTGCCAGCACCAACATTATGAGCAAGAGTCGAGATGTTCCTGGGCGCTTTCGCATGGATGGGTCCTCCTTCATTGGTGCCGATCATGCTTTCTGTTACTCCGATGATGCCAGCACTCTACGCCAATCCTCAGGGCCGATTAGCCCGAGGGACGAGAAGAACGTCCCGAGTTGCCGGCTGGTACGCGGTGGTAGCCTCGAAGGCAGGCAACACGAAGGGAGACACCTGTGGCGGACATGAGATCGTTCGTTGAAGGAGTACCAAAGGCCGAGCTCCATCTCCATCTGGAGGGCACGCTCGAGCCGGACCTCAGGTTTGAGCTGGCCGAACGCAATGCGGTCGAGATCCCATTCGCCACAGTTGAAGATGTCAGAGCCAGCTACGTTTTCCACGATCTGACTTCGTTTCTCGTCGGCTACTACGACGGGATGAAGGTCTTGCTGAAAGAACAGGACTTCTACGACCTCGCCATGGCCTATTTCCGCAAGGCACATTCCCAGAACGTCGTCTACGCCGAGCCATTCTTTGATCCCCAAGCCCACACCTCGCGCGGAGTTCCCTTCGGGGCGATAATCACCGGAATCCACCGGGCGCAGGTCGACGCAGAACGCCAACTGGGCATGAAGACCCAGCTCATCATGTGTTTCCTCCGGGACATGTCCGCGGCATCGGCGCTGGAGACTCTCGAAGCGTCACTTCCCTTCAAGGGTTGGATCATCGGTGTTGGCCTCGATTCCGATGAGCGAGGCAATCCCCCCACGAAGTTCAAAGATGTTTTCGCTCGTGCCCGCCGGGAGGGGTACCACCTCACCATGCACTGCGATGTGAATCAGGAAGACTCGGTCCGGCACATCTGGCAAGCCCTCGATGAGATCGGTGTCGAGCGGATCGACCATGGCGTCAACTCGCTCGAGGATGAGGCACTCATTGAAGAGATCAAGGCGCGAGGCCTTGCCTTGACGGTGTGCCCCATCTCGAATCGGTACGTGACCGGGAGCCTGACCGTCGACGAAATCAAGACCATGCTCGAAAAGGGCATGCGGGTGATGATCAATTCCGACGACCCCTCGTACATGCAGGCTTATCTGAATGAGAATCTGCTCGAGTTGGTGGAGGTCGGAGGGTTTACGCGGGCGCAGATCGCTCAACTGGCCAAGAACTCGTTCCTGGCGACCTGGCTCTCTGAAGACGAAAAGGCCGACTACACGGCCAAAGTCGACGCCTACGCCGGTTGAGGCAGCCCGCGTTACCCGGTCGCGTTGAGGTTCCCGGGTGGAGCACCTCCCACGGACCCGGCTTCGGGTTTGCCTCGACCATGAAGGCAAATCCGACGCCGCCTTCACCGGCCACCGGCTACTTGGCTACCGTTTCCGCTTTGCATCAAATCCCGGTCGCGCATATACTTCCGACTCGGTTTTCCGCCATGTCTCTGTGTGTCCTGGAGGCGCTACGGTGCCGTCCGGGGTGAATGGCGTGGCTGGATAGGTGCCGTCGCCTGCTGGTGACCGTACCATTCCGTCTGTAAATACCCGGACCCGGAAGTGGGTTGGGGGTGTGTCGAAGAGAAGAGAGAAGGGTCTGTGCCGACCGTTCAGCAGCTGATCCGCCAGGGTCGGAAGCCGAAGCCGAAGAAGGAGAAGACGCCTGGTCTGGCAGGTGCGCCGCAGCGCCGTGGTGTCTGCACACGCGTGTATACGATTACACCCAAGAAGCCCAACTCGGCGTTACGCAAGGTCGCTCGCATCCGTCTCTCCTCCGGGATCGAAGTGACGGCGTACATTCCCGGCGAAGGTCACAACCTCCAGGAGCACTCGATCGTCCTGGTCCGCGGTGGCCGTGTGAAGGATCTGCCGGGTGTTCGCTACAAGGTCATCCGAGGCACGCTGGACGCGGCCGGGGTATCCGGTCGGCGGCAGGCTCGCTCTCGTTACGGAACGAAGAAGGAGTCCTGATGCGGCGTGGACCGGCGCCCAAGCGCCTCATCGAAACAGATGCGGTCTACCGCAGCCTGCTGGTCAGCCAGGTGATCAACAAGGTGCTGCTGGACGGCAAGAAGGAGACCGCCCGCTCGATCGTCTACGGCGCCCTCGAAATCGTCGAACGCCGGGTCGGGCAGGATCCCCTCACGGTCTTGAAACGAGCCATCGACAACATTCGGCCCCAAGTCGAGGTTCGCTCACGGCGCGTCGGCGGCTCCTCCTACCAGGTGCCCGTCGAGGTTCGGCCGCGACGCGCCAACTCGCTCGCCATTCGTTGGCTGGTCAATTTCGCTCGCAAGCGCAAGGAAAACACGATGGAAGAGCGTTTGGCCAATGAGATTCTCGATGCCAGCAACAACACCGGTACCGCTGTGAGGCGCCGGGAGGACATCCACAAGATGGCGGAATCGAATAAGGCGTTTGCGCACTACCGCTGGTAGCCGTCCTACCTGACAACCGCATAGCGACTGAGGAAGAAATGAGCAACGGAAAGAGCAACGATGCGCTGACGCACCTGCGTCAGTACCCGCTCAGCCGGACCCGGAACATCGGGATCATGGCGCACATCGACGCGGGCAAAACGACGCTCACCGAACGCATCCTCTACTACACCGGCAAGACTTACAAGCTCGGTGAAGTCCACGAAGGCGCCGCCGTCATGGACTGGATGGAGCAGGAACAGGAGCGCGGCATCACTATTACCTCAGCCGCTACCACCGCCGGATGGCGTGATCACTGGATCAACATCATCGACACCCCGGGTCACGTCGACTTCACCGTCGAGGTGGAGCGCAGTCTGCGAGTGCTGGACGGCGCCGTGGCGGTGTTCGATGCAGTGGCCGGAGTCGAGCCTCAGTCCGAGACGGTATGGCGTCAGGCCGACCGCTACAAGGTGCCCCGCATCTGCTACATCAACAAGATGGACCGGATCGGGGCCGACTTCTTTGCCGCGGTCGAGAGCATTCGCGTCCGACTCGAAGGCAACCCGGTTCCCATCCAGTTGCCGGTCGGGTCCGAAGCGGATTTTGAGGGCATCATCGACCTGGTGGAGATGAAAGCCCACATTTGGAAGGGCGACGACGGCAAGCTCTGGGAGACGATCGACATCCCGGAGAAATATCGCCAACAGGCCCACGAGTGGGAAGGGAAGATGCTCGAGGCGTGTGCCGACGTGGACGAGAAGCTCCTGGAGAAGTTCCTGGACGACGTCGAGATCTCGCCGGACGAGGTCCACGCGGCGGTTCGGACCGCCACCTTGGAGCGTCATTTCACACCGGTCTTGTGCGGCTCGGCCTTCAAGAACAAGGGTGTGCAGCCGTTGCTCGACGCGGTCGTTCACTACCTGCCGAGCCCGGCCGACCTGCCCCCCGTTCGGGGATTCAAACCGGGCGACGAGGACATCGTTCTCGAGCGGGCCGCAGACGACACCGAACCTTTCACCGCCCTGGCCTTCAAGATCATGAGCGACCCCCACGTCGGCAAGCTGACCTATTTCCGGGTGTATGCAGGCCAGGCAGCCAAGGGCGATCAGATCTACAACGTGTCGTCGGCCAAGAAGGAGCGCCTTGGTCGGCTGCTGCGCATGCACGCCAACCATCGTGAGGATCTCGAGACGATCCACACCGGCGACATTGTGGCGGCAGTCGGGTTGAAGATGACCACCACCGGGGACACCCTCTCCGATTCCGCCCATCCTATTCAGCTGGAGTCCATGACCTTCCCCGCTCCGGTCATCTCTGTGGCGATCGAACCGAAGACCAAATCCGACCAGGACAAGCTGGGCGACGCACTCCGCCGGCTCTCCGAAGAAGACCCAACCTTCCTGGTACGAACCGATGAGGAGACCGGGCAAACCATCATTGCCGGGATGGGCGAACTCCACCTCGAAGTGCTCGTCGATCGGTTGGTTCGCGAGTTCAAGGTCGGAGCCAATGTGGGCCGACCGCAGGTCGCGTACCGGGAAACCATCAAGGGGCCGGTCAGCAAGGTCACCGCCAAATACGTTCGTCAGTCGGGCGGAAGAGGCCAATACGGGCACGTGGTCATCGATCTCGAGCCCACCGGCCCCGGCGGCGGGTATGAGTTCGTCGATCAGATCAAGGGCGGCAACGTCCCGCGCGAGTACATCCCTTCGGTGGATTCCGGCATCGAGGAGGCCCTCGATCAGGGCATCCTCGCCGGGTACCCCTTGGTGGACGTCCGGGCCATCCTCACCGACGGGTCGTACCACGAGGTCGATTCCTCGGAGATGGCATTTCGTATCGCCGGGTCGATAGCGTTACAGGAAGCCGCCAAACGAGCCGGTGTCAAGCTGCTCGAGCCGGTCATGGCGGTCGAGGTCGTCACGCCCGAGGAGTACATGGGCGACGTGATCGGCGACCTGTCGTCGCGGCGCGGCAAGATCGATGAGATGGGGCAGCGGGGCAACGCCCGGGTGGTCAACGCCCAGGTGCCCCTGGCCGAGATGTTCGGGTACGCCACCGACCTGAGGTCACGTACACAGGGAAGAGCGACTCACACAATGCAATTCCATTCCTACCAGGACGTTCCCGAATCGATCTCACAAGAGATCGTTGCCCGGGTCCGAGGCGAGTAACAGGAGGCTATCCCATGGCGAAGGCGAAGTTTGAGCGGACCAAGCCGCATGTGAATGTTGGGACGATGGGTCATATTGATCATGGGAAGACGACGTTGACGGCGGCGATTACGAAGGTTTTGCATGAGTCGAATGCTGCGGTGGCGTTTACGTCGTTTGATGAGATTGATAAGGCGCCGGAGGAGCGTGAGCGGGGGATCACGATTCAGATTGCGCATGTGGAGTATGAGACGGATGCTCGTCATTACGCCCATGTGGATATGCCGGGGCATGCCGATTACATCAAGAACATGATTACGGGTGCGGCGCAGATTGATGGGGCGATTTTGGTGGTGTCGGCGGCGGATGGTCCGATGCCGCAGACGCGGGAGCATGTTTTGTTGGCCCGTCAGGTGGGGGTGCCTTATATCGTGGTGTTTTTGAACAAGGTGGATCAGGTGGATGATCCGGAGTTGTTGGATTTGGTGGAGCTCGAGGTGCGGGATTTGTTGACTGAGTATGAGTTCCCGGGGGATGAGATTCCGGTGGTGCGGGGTTCGGCGTTGGCGGCGTTGGTGGGGGATGATCCGGTGGCGCGTCAGTCGATTGTGGATTTGATGTCGGCGGTTGATGGTTATGTGCCGACGCCGGAGCGTCCTTTGGATCGTCCGTTTCAGATGCCGATTGAGGATGTGTTTTCGATTACGGGTCGGGGGACGGTTGTGACGGGTCGGGTGGAGCAGGGGATCATCCGGGTTGGTGAAGAGGTGGAGATTGTGGGGATCCGTCCGACTAAGAAGACGGTGGCTACCGGGGTGGAGATGTTCCGGAAGTTGTTGGATGAGGGTCGTGCGGGTGACAATGTTGGGGTGTTGTTGCGGGGGGTTGGTAAGGATGAGGTGGAGCGTGGTCAGGTGTTGGCTAAGCCTGGTTCGATTACTCCGCATACCAATTTTGAGGCGCAGGTGTATGTGTTGACTCGGGAGGAGGGTGGTCGTCATAACCCGTTTTTCCCGGGGTATCGGCCCCAGTTTTATTTCCGGACCACGGATGTGACGGGGTCGGTGACGTTGCCGGAGGGTGTCGAGATGGTGATGCCGGGTGATAACACGTCGATGACGGTTGAGTTGATCAACACGATCGCGATGGATGAGGGTCAGCGGTTCGCGATCCGGGAGGGTGGCCGGACGGTGGGTGCCGGCACGGTCACCAAGATCATCAAATAGTCGCGAGTCGCGAGTCCCCGGCCGAGGGGGCTCGAGGCCCGGGCTCTCAACTCGAGACTCGAGACTGGAGACTGAGCAACATGCCTAGTGACAAACGACCGCCATTGACTCTCGCCTGTGACGAGTGCAAGCGGCGCAACTATGTGACGACCAAGAACAAATCGAACACCAGGGATCGGCTGGAAATGAAGAAGTACTGCCCCTGGTGCCGCAGCCACACCAACCACCGGGAAACTCGCTGAGACTGCCCGGCCGGTGGATCCGGCCGGGCTGCTAGCGTGCTGTTCGAAGTTACCTGCGGGTGGAGTAGCGGGTCTTGGGCATCGGGGCGGGCTGGGCCCGCCTCGATGTTGTGAGGAGGGAGTCGATGCCGCTCGAGTCTTTGGCGGGGAGAGCCTACGGTCCCCACCCGTTCCGGGTTTGCCCGGACAAGGTGGCCGAGTACGTGCTGGCCACCGGCGATGACCCTGTTCGCTGGATTCGTTTCGCCCCGCCGGCGTTCGCCTCGCTGGCCCTCTTCAGCGTTGCCCCCGCTTTTCTCGAGGATCCGGCCGTTGCTCCCCATACGCAGGTGCTCGTCCATGTCGACCAGACGTTTCGCTGGCACTTGCCCTGGTCCATCGAGGACGCCCTCTTCGTGCGCGGGACCGTCGATAGGGTACGAGCCCGTAGCGCCGGGAGCTTCGTCACTTTTGCGATGACCGTCGACAATACCGCCGGTGAGCGGGTCCTGGATTCCGGCTCCACATTCCTCATGTCGTCCGGGTCAACGGATCCATCGGACGAGGAAATGGAGCCGCCGGTTGGGTTGGCGGCCCGAAACGACCTTCCCGATCGAGTCCCTTTCCCGGCGGTTGGGGAGGCGCTTCCTGGTATGACGAAGTCGGCGAGCAGACACGATCTGGTTCGCTATGCCGGGGCAACCCGGGACTGGAACCCGATCCATTTCGATCACGATGCCGCAGTTGCGGCAGGTCTCCCCGGGGTTGTTGTGCACGGGTTGTTGATGGCGGCCTGGGCAGCGCAGGCCGGTACCCGTCTGGTCGACCATCCCCGGCCACTGGCGGAAGCCCGGTTCCGGTTTCGCGCTCCGCTGCGTCCCGGTGATCAAGTCGCGGTAACCGGCGTCGTCGAAACCGATAGCGGCCCAGCGGCGCGGCTCAATGTGCAGGTTGTGGCGGGAGCCGTCGAGCGGATGTCTGCCACTATGGTCGTGGCGAGGACGTAACGCGATGAGGCCGCAGAGGGTCGAATGGCATGACATCGAAGCTCTCGTTGCCCGGGCCCGGGAGGGCAGCAACGAGGCCTTCGAGGCATTGGTAGAAGCTCATCAGCATGAGGTGTTTGGCTTGGCTCTTCGACTGGTCGTCGACCGTGAACTCGCTGCCGACGTATCCCAGGAGGCGTTCATCAGGGCGTGGCGGGCGCTGCCCGACTTCCGCGGCGACGCGGCGTTCTCGACCTGGCTCTACCGGATCACGGTCAACGTGGCCTGGACGCTGAAAAAGCGCAAAGATCGTCATGCCGCCCAACCACTCGATGAGTCTCCCGAATTGGCCGACGTCCGGCGACGTTCCGATCCGGAACACGCCGGCGAGAACTCCGAGCTACGGGCCAAGCTGGCGGCCGCCCTCGACGACCTCAATCCCGCCCACCGATCGGTGGTCGTCCTCAAGGACATCTACGGATGGAGCCACAGCGAGGTGGCTGAGTCTCTGGGCATCAGTGTGACGGCCGCCAAGGTCCGTCTGCATCGTGCTCACCTGAAGCTGCGCGAACAACTTCGTGAACTGGAGGACCGGCAGTGAACAACTGGTGGCGACATCAGCTCGTCAAGTGGCGGGTTCCCGAGCATGTCATGAGCGGAACTGTGCTCACCGCCCGTGACCGGCTCCATTTCGATGCGTGTCTTCGCTGCAAGGCCGACGCCGCCAACTATCGGATCATCGCCCGGACCTTACGGGCAATGCGCCATGCAGAAGAAGCCGCCCCGCCGGGGCTGGTGCTGAGGGTGATGGCCAACCTCAGCCGGCCGCTCACGGAAGGTCGCCGGGGAGTCGATCGGGTCGCGGTGGTCGTTTCAGTCGTTGTTGTCGCCGCGGCTATGGCATTATTGGGACGTCACCGGCTCCGGCCGGCGAATTGACCGGGGTTTTACAGCCGATTTCTCGGGACCGTATACTTGCCCGTCACGTTGGACCCCCTAGGGGTGTAGCTCGAAGTTGGTTAGAGCGCCGGTCTCCAAAACCGGAGGTTGGGGGTTCGAGTCCCTCCACCCCTGCTGATCTAGACGAAAAGGTGTGTTGGCATGAACCGAGAGATGCGCCGCCTCCAGGAACGTGAAGAGCGGCTGCAAAAGAAGCAAGGAAAGCGGCGTCCCCAGCGGCGACCCCAGCAGGGGCAGGAACAGGTGAGTCTCTTGGTCCGGGTCCGGAAATTCCTGCGGGAGGTCCGGGTGGAGCTGAAGCGGGTCTCCTGGCCCTCGCGCGAGCAGATGGTCGCCTTCACCAGCGTTACGGTCATCACCAGCGCCGCCGTCACGCTGTTTGTGTTCGGTTTGGATTTCATCTTCAAGGAAGGGGTTCTATTCCTCCTGGCGAGGAATTGATCGACATGGCCGAAATGGTTGATGAGCAGCACGAGGAAGGTCTCGAGGTTGGCGGGGAGGTAGTCGAAGAGACTCCTCGCCCGATGAGCCCGTACGACCTGCCCGGCGATTGGTACGTAATCCATTCATACTCCGGGTACGAGAACAAGGTGAAAGCCAACCTCGAGACCCGGACCCGATCGATGCACATGGAGGATCGCATCTTCGAGGTGGCGATCCCGATGGAAGATGTCGTCGAGTTCAAGGGTGGCAAGAAGGTCACCACTCCCAAGAAGGTCTTTCCCGGGTACATCCTGGTGAGGATGTACCTCGATGACGACTCGTGGTACGCGGTCCGTAACACACCGGGCGTGACCGGCTTCGTCGGCTCGGGCATCAAACCCACCCCTCTCGCCCGGCGTGAGGTGGAGCGGTTCCTGGGAGTTCAGGAAGAGGAAGAGAAGAAGAAAGCGCCCCGTTTCAAACCGGCCTGGGAGATCGGCGAGAACGTTCGCGTCGTTGCGGGGCCGTTTGCCGACTTCAACGGGGTCATCGAGGCCATGAACGTCGATCAGCAGAAAGTCACCGTGCTGGTGAACATCTTTGGACGGGACACTCCGGTCGAGTTGGGTTTCGACGACATACAGAAGCAATAGCATCAAGCGTCGAGCACCGGCTGGTTGTGCGAGGCGTGAGGCTTTCAACGGAAACAGGACACAACGGAGACAGGTTCAACGTGGGACGTAAACGGTTAGCGGCAATACTCAAACTTCAGATTCCGGCCGGCCAGGCCACCCCGGCACCGCCGGTCGGCCCGGCGCTCGGCCAGCATGGGGTCAACATCATGGACTTCGTCAAGGCGTACAACGCTGCCACGGAGAGCCAGATAGGCACCATCGTCCCCGTCGAGATTTCGATCTACGAGGATCGAAGCTTCACCTTTGTCACGAAGACGCCACCGGCTGCGGTGCTCCTCCGGCAGGCTGCCCGGTTGGAGAAGGGCTCGGCGGAGCCACACAAAGATAAGGTGGGATCGGTCACCGAAGATCAGATCCGTCAGATCGCCGAGACCAAGATGGTCGACCTGAATGCCAGCGATATCGAAGGGGCGATGAAGATCATCGCCGGAACCGCCCGTTCGATGGGAATCACAGTCGAAGGTTGATCGCCGGAGTCGATCAACGTGATGCCGTTCTAGATCGAAGTACAAGGGTACGTAATACAAAGTGGGGCTGCACGAAGTGCCGCCTCGAGGAATGGGAGGCTCCGGGCTCGGGCTCGGGCCGTTTGAACCACAGGAGGAACCATGCCGAACCACGGCAAGAACTACCGGCAGGCGTCGAAGCGCCTCGACACATCCACCCAATATCCGGCGGCACAGGCCGTGCAACTGGTGAGGTCGATGTCCTTCGCCAAGTTCGATGAAACGATCGACGCCGTGTTCAAGCTCGGCATCGATCCACGCAAGGCCGATCAGCTGGTCCGTGGCACGGTCAGCCTGCCGCACGGCACCGGCAAGGACGTGCGGGTGGCGGTCTTCGCCCAAGGCGACAAAGTGCGGGAGGCTGAAGCAGCCGGGGCGGATATTGTCGGCGGCAAGGAACTGGTGGAAGAGATCCAAGGGGGAAGAGCGCTCGATTTTGAGGTGGCGATCGCCACGCCCGATCTCATGGCTGAGGTTGGAAAGCTCGGTCGAGTGCTGGGACCGCGAGGCCTGATGCCCAACCCCAAGGCGGGTACGGTCACCTTCGATGTCGGAAAGGCCGTCGAGGAGTTCAAAGCCGGCCGGATCGAATATCGCAACGACCGATACGGCAATGTACACGCCCCCATCGGCAAGGTCTCCTTTTCTGATGAGCAACTCGAGGAAAACCTTGCCGCGCTCAGCACGGAGATCGTCAGGGCCCGCCCTGCTGCGGCCAAGGGGCGGTTCGTTCGCAACCTGTCGATCTCGGCGACGATGGGACCGGGGGTGCGGGTCGACATCGGAAAGATGTTGTAAGGCCCCGGATGCTCACCTCGTTCGCTGGAGGAGGCAAGAGAATTGGGGGTCCTAGTGCCCGAGCGATGGCACTGCGGCCCCTTGACGGGGGCCAGGACTGACGGCGGTGCGAAGGCCGTCCCGCTGCCTCTCAACGGCTACCACAGGGTAGGGGCTGTCGTATCGCCGGAGTGACACCGGTGCCCGATAGTGCCTCGGTCTTGGGTGGGGGCGGTTGACAACCACCCTTGGACAAGGACCCCCAAAGCAAAATCATTGACTTGTCCATCGGAGTGTCGCGCATGCAGCGTCCGGTGTCTACTTGTTTGGGACTCTTCGGTGCGTCCGGCACGTACCTGGTGCCTTTCTATCTCGTACTTGTCGGCGGTCGAAGTACGAAATACGAGCGAAGCGTGTTATCGTCGCTCTTCACAACTCCAATACCTCGGCCGAAGACCGCCGGTGCCCGTCGGGCTCAAAGGGAATTTCCCGCTTGCGCAGGTTGGACCTCTCAAGGGGCCACTCCGTCTTCGGCGAGGGCCCCCTTTCTGATGAGGAGGAGTAATGCCAAGACCTGAGAAGGTCCAGGCAGTTGAAAAGATACGTGAGCAGTTCGATGAGGCGCGGGCTACGTTCGTGACCGAGTATCGCGGGCTGACGGTGGCCGAGCAGCAACAGCTGCGACGCAACGTGCGGAAAGCCCAGGGCGAATACCGGGTGGTCAAGATGTCGCTGGCGCGTCGGGCCGTGGAAGGCTTGACACTCGAGGGGCTTCCCGAGCTGCTCGTTGGTCCGACCGCTCTTGCGTTCGCCAACGATGACCCGGTTCCGGTCGCCAAGGTCTTGCGTGACTTTGCGACCGACCATGACAAGCTGATCATCAAGGGAGGGATCTTCGGTGGGGCACTGTTGCCGCCCGAGCAGATCTCCCGATTGGCCGAGATCGAGTCGCGAGAGGTCCTGCTTTCCCGGATCGCCGGTGGCTTCAAAGCCCCGTTGTCCAAGGTGGCCGTAGCGCTCGGAGCCAAGCTGCGCGAGGCCGCGTCGATGTTCACTCAACTGCTGGAAAAGAAGGAAGAAAGAGAAGAGCCGGCCGAGGTTGCGGCGGAGGTTGCTCCGGTGGTCGAGGCCGAGGTTGCTGAGGAGGTTCCTGCCGTTGCGGCGGAGGTTGCTCCGGTGGTCGAGGCCGAGGTTGCT